>OLSH01000282.1_pt1 | contig 52574 bp, 44 predicted proteins | sample 1643221 | NCBI WGS metagenome assembly OLSH01 (sample SAMEA3136681, study PRJEB25190) | human gut metagenome | biome: human gut; feature: human-associated habitat; material: faeces | place: Austria | collected 2013 | reverse complement strand
GCTGGGAGCCGCAACCCGGGCAGTGTCACCGAAGGTGACGGAGAGGGCAAGCCCGGCACGAAAGAGCCACTGCGCAGCGATAGTCAGGTTTCCCTTCGTACAACCTCTCCGTCATCGCTCCGCGATGCCACCTCCCCTAGTAGGGGAGGCTTTGGCAGTCCCCGCAAAGTGAACGGTTTCGCCAGAGGCTCCCCTACCAGGGGAGCTGTCGAACGAAGTGAGACTGAGAGGTTGGACGAAGGACAGCCTGGCCATGGACGAAAAGCTCAATTTTTTGCGCTCCCGACTTGCAAAAAAGCGGTCATCAGAGTAGAATAATAACATATGTATCGTAACATGGGCCTGTATACCCAAACGCGGATACATATACCGTAATTTGTCCGCATATCCACCCATCAACAGAGAGGAAACGTGGAGCATATGATCCTGAGCATGACCGGTTTTGGCCGGGGGACTGCTGTATTGAATGGCCGCGAGATCACGGTCGAGCTGCGCAGCGTCAACTCCCGGTATTTCGAGTATTCGTCCCGCATCCCCCGCAGCTGCAGCTACATGGACAGCCGCCTGAAAAAGCAGCTCAACGAGCGGGTCACCCGCGGCAAGGTCGAGCTGAGCATGACCATCCAGAACGTGGAGGCCGCCGACGCAGAAGTGACCGTCAACATGGAGCTGGCCCGCAGCTACCAGAAGGCCCTGCGGAACCTTTCGGAGAAGCTCTGCATCAAGAACGACGTCACCGTCTCGACGCTGACCCGCTTCCCGGACGTGCTGGCCACCCGCCACGCCGACGTGGACGAGGAGCAGCTCTGGGCCGACGTCTCCGCCGTGACGGCTCAGGCGCTGGACAACTTCATCGCCATGCGCGCCGCCGAGGGTGCCAAGATGAAGGCCGACGTGGAGAGCCGCCTGTGCTTCCTCGAGGAGCGGGTGGGCAGGGTGGAGACCCTGAGCGCAGGCCGCGTCGAAGCCTACACCAGCCGCCTCTACGAGAAGCTCAGGACCATCCTCGAGGACCGCAGCATCGACGACGCCCGGGTCCTGACGGAAGCCGCCATCTTCGGCGACAAGACCGCCGTGGACGAGGAGACCGTCCGTCTGCGCAGCCACATCGCCCAGTACCGCTCCATTCTGGAGCTGGACGAGCCGGTGGGCCGGAAGCTGGACTTCCTGACCCAGGAGCTGAACCGTGAGACCAACACCATCGGCTCCAAGTGTCAGGACCTGGACATCACCCGCACGGTGGTGGACATGAAGGCGGAGATCGAGAAGATCCGCGAACAGATCCAGAACCTCGAATAAAAACAGTACGGAGGAGTTCAGATGAAGCTCATCAACATCGGCTTTGGCAATCTGGTCAGCGCGGGGCGGGTGGTGGCCGTCGTCAGCCCCGACTCCGCGCCGGTCAAGCGTCTGGTGAAGGAGGCGCGGGAGCGGGGGATGCTCATTGATGCGTCCTATGGCCGCAGCACCCGGGCCGTGCTCATCATGGACTCCGACCATGTAGTCCTTTCGGCCCTGACGCCTGAGACGGTGGCAAGCCGCGCTGCGGGCCAGCCGGAAGGAAAACCGACAGAGGAGCAGTAAAAAATGGAAAACGAAAAGTACCTGTTTGTCGTCTCCGGTGCCGCCGGTACCGGCAAGGATAGTGTGGTCAAGGCCCTGCGCGAGGCCCACCCCGAGATCGAAAAGACCGTCTCCGCCACCACCCGCGCACCCCGCCCCGGGGAGCAGGAGGGGGTGGACTACTACTACCGCACCCGGGAGCAGTTCCGGCACCTCATCGACACCGACCAGGTGGTGGAGCACAACTTCTACAACGGCAACTACTACGGCACCCTCCGCGAAGAGGTGGATAAGCGCCTCGAGGCGGGCAAGCTGGTGGTGCTGGTCATCGACGTCCACGGCGCGGCCAACATCCGCCGGATGTTCCCGGGGGCTACCACCATCTTCCTGCTGCCGCCCTCCGTGGAGGAGCTGGAACGCCGCCTCCGGGGCCGCGGCACCGAGACGGAAGCCAGCATCCTCGAGCGCCTCGACACCGCAAAGAAGGAGCTGGCCCAGCAGGAGAAGTTCACCCTCACCCTCGTGAACGACGAGGTGGACGCCTGCGCCGAGAAGCTCTACGGCATCATCCGCCAGCGGGCCGGCCTCGACAGATAACAAGGAGCCGCGAATGCCAAAAACGGTAGGCGTTGCCGTGAGCAACGCGACCTTCCACTTCGACAAACTCTATACCTACGCCGTCATGCCCGACCAGCAGGAGGCCGTCCGCCTCGGCAGCATGGTGCTGGTGCCCTTCGGGCGGGGGAGCAGGGCCCGGATGGGCGTGGTGCTGGCCTGCGACGAAGAGCCGGAGCATGCAAAGCTCAAGTACCTCTTCGACGTGGCCCCGGCCTCGGCCTGCCTGACGCCGGAGCTGCTGCGGCTGGTGCATTTCCTCAAGGAGCGCACCTTCTGCACCTACTACGAGGCCGTCAAGGCGGTCATCCCCTATGGGGCGCAGTATAAGCCCGCCCTCGCGGCGGACGGCGTGACGCCGGTGCTCCAAAAGCAGCTCACCCGCCACACCGAGAACAGCTATAAGCTGGTGGGGGCTTTGCAGCAAAAGCCCAGGCCCACGGCCAAGCAGCTGGCGGCAGTGGCCCTGCTGAGCGGGGGAGAGCGCACCCAGAACGAGATGGAGGCCCACGGCATCACCAAGGCCGTGCTGGACAACCTCTGCGCCAAGGGCGTCGTCGAATGCAGCAGGGTGAACAAATCCATCGACCTGTATTCGTCTATCCCGCTGAAAAACGAGCCCATCACCCTGACGGCCCAGCAGCAGGCGGCCTATGACGCCCTGCTGCCCGGCCTCGAAGACACCGCCCCCCACTCGGCGCTGCTCTACGGCGTCACCGGCAGCGGCAAGACGCTGGTGTTCTTAAAGCTCATCGAGCGGTGTCTGGCGCTGGGCCGCCGCGCCCTCGTGCTGGTGCCGGAGATCAGCCTGACGCCTCAGATGATCCTCCGCCTCAAGAGCCGGTTCGGGCGGCGGGTGGCCGTCCAGCACTCGGCCCTCAATCACACCGAGCGTCTGCTCCAATGGCAGATGATACAGGACGGCGGCGCCGACATCGTGGTGGGGACGAGGAGCGCCGTCTTCGCCCCGCTGGAAAGCATCGGCCTCGTCATCATCGACGAGGAGCAGGAGCATACCTACCGCTCCGAGTCCGCGCCCCGGTACGCCGCCCAGGAGGTGGCCCGGCAGCGGGCGGCGGAGAACGGCTCCCTGCTCCTTCTGGCCAGCGCTACCCCCAGCACCGAGAGCTTTTACGCAGCCCAGAATGGCCGCACCCAGCTCGTCCGGCTCACCCAGCGCTACGGCGGCAACCCGCTGCCCAGCGTCCAGATCGTGGATATGCGGGCAGAGCTGGCCTCGGGCAACCCGAGGGAGATCAGCCTTGCCATGGAGGACGCCATCCGGCGCAACCTCGACGCGGGCAAGCAGACCATCCTGCTGCTCAACCGCCGCGGCTACCAGACCATGGCCCAGTGCGACGACTGCCGCGAGGTGCTGAAATGCCCCAAGTGCAGCGTCCCCATGGTCTACCACAAGGCGGGCCATAAGCTGCTCTGCCACTACTGCGGCACCCAGCTGGACCCGCCCCCCAAGACCTGCCCCGCCTGCGGCGGCAGGCTGCTCTACCGGGGCTTCGGCACCCAGAAGGCCGAGGAGGAGCTGGCCCAGCTCTTCCCGGAGGCAAGGGTGCTGCGGATGGACCAGGACTCCACCGCCGCCAAGGACGCCCACGAAAAGCTGCTGGCGAGGTTCGCCCGGCATGAGTACGACATCATGGTGGGGACCCAGATGGTGGCCAAGGGCCTCGATTTCGAGGACGTGACCCTCGTGGGCGTCCTCGGCATCGACTCGCTGCTTTTTGCGCAGGGGTTCCGGGCCTACGAGACGGTGTTCAGCCTCATCACCCAGGTGGTGGGGCGCTCCGGCCGGGCGAAGGACCCGGGCTTCGCCATCATCCAGACCACCGACCCCGACAACCCCGTCCTCAACCTCGCCGCCGCCCAGGACTACGACGCCTTCTTCGAGCAGGAGATCGCCTACCGCAGGCTGGGCCTCTACCCGCCCTTCTGCGGGCTCTGCGTCGTGGGCTTCTCCGGCCCGAAGGAGATCGAGGTGGCCCGGGCCGCCGCCCGGTTCTCGGCCCTCTTAGGCCGTCAGGCCGCGCAGCAGCCGGACCTGCCCCTCCGGGTGCTTGGCCCCACCCCCGGCAACATCGAAAAGATCAACGAGAACTACCGCTACAAGCTCACCATCAAGTGCCGCGCCGACAAACGCTTCCGCGACCTTGTCCGCCAGACCCTCGGCCTCTACGAGCAGGAAAAGCTGCCCGGCAAGGCTACCGTGGTGGTGGATATGCACTCGGACGGTGATATATGATAAGATTTATTTGGAGGTATACTTCATGGCTATCCGCAACATTGTAAAAGAGGGCGACCCCATCCTGAACAAGGTCTGCCGCCCCGTGACCAGCTTCGACGACCGTCTGGCCACCCTGCTGGACGATATGCGCGAGACGATGATCGCCGCCGACGGCGTGGGTCTCGCCGGCCCCCAGGTGGGGATGCTGCGCCGCGTCTTCGTGGTGTGGGACACCACCGACGCCCCGGAGGAGATCCCCGAAAACTATGAGTACAAGTTCATCGACTTCGTCAACCCGGAGATCCTCGCCGTGTCGGAGGACGAGGAGACCGCCTACGAGGGCTGCCTGTCCTTCCCGGGCCACAACGGCGCCGTGACCCGCCCCGCAGCCGTCAAGGTCCGCGCACAGGACCGGAACGGCGAGTGGTTCGAGCTGGAAGCCGAGGGCCTGCTGGCCCGCTGCATCCAGCACGAGAACGACCATCTGGACGGCATCACCATCATGGAGTCCAGCGAGTTCTTCTATGAGGACACCGAGGAGGGCCGCGCCGCTGCCGCCAAGAAGAAGGAGAACGACTGATGCGCATTCTGTTCATGGGGACGCCGGACATTGCGGCGGACTGCCTGAAAGCCCTGTATGAGGCGGGCCACGACATCTGCGGGGTCTACACCCGGCGCGATAAGCCCGTGGGCCGCAAGCAGGTGCTCACCGCACCCCCGGTGAAGGAAGTGGCGCTGGCCCACGGCACCCCCGTCTTTCAGCCCCGCACCCTGCGGGACGGCGGCGAGGACGAGAACATCCGGGCGCTGGCTCCTGAGCTCATCGTGGTGGTGGCCTACGGCTGCATCCTGCCCAGATCGGTGCTGGAAGCGCCGAAATACGGCTGCATCAACCTCCACGTCTCCCTGCTGCCGAAATACCGGGGCAGCGCCCCCGTGCAGTGGGCGGTGCTGAACGGCGACGCCGAGACGGGCGTCTCCATCATGCAGATGGACGAGGGGCTGGACACCGGCGACGTGCTGGCCTGCGAGAGAATCAAAATCGACCCCGAGGAGACCAGCGGCCAGCTCTTCGACCGGGTCACTGCCGTGGGCGCACGGGTGCTCTGTGAGACCCTGCCTGCCATCGCAGCCGGTACGCTCAAGGCAGAGCCTCAGGCCCGCGAGAACGCTTCCGTCGCTCCCATGCTGAGCAAGGAGATGGCCCAGTTCCAGCTCACCGACAGCGCCGACCACATCCACAACTGGGTGCGGGGCATGAACCCGTGGCCCGGGGCATGGTTCGTGACGGCGGGCGGCAGGAAGGTCAAGGTGATGGAGTGCCGGGTGGCGGAAAGCCACGGCGAAGCCGCCGGCACGGTCCTCGCCACCAAGCCCCTGACCGTGGCCTGCGGTGAGGGAGCTGTCCAGCTTCTGCACGTGGTGCCGGAGGGCAAGAAGCCCATGGACGGCACCTCCTTCGCCGCCGGTCTCCGCCTCAGGGCGGGGGACAGCCTGTGAGCGGCCCGAACCCCCGCGGGGCGGCGGTGGCGGCGCTGGTGCGGCAGGAGCAGGACGGCTTTTCAAACCTCATCCTCGACGCAGAGCTGCGCCGCCAGAAGCTGGAGGGCCGCGAGAAAGCATTTGCCAGCGCGATATTTTACACCGTGCTGGAGCATCAGGGGACGCTGGACTATATCCTGAGCCGGTTTTTGCCCAAAGGGCTTGCCAAGCTCGACCCGCAGGTGCGGGAAATCCTCCGCGCCGCGCTGGCGCAGGCCCGCTATATGCAGGTGCCTGCTTCGGCGGCGGTCAATGAGGCCGTCAAGCTGACCCGCACCTTCCGGAAAGCCAGCGCCTCCGGCCTCGTGAACGCCGTGCTGCGCCGGGCCATCGGCTATGACCTCGGCTCTGCCGTCTTTGCCGACGAGGTGGAGCGGCTGATGGTGCTGGGCTCGGCGGGCCGGGACGTGGCAGCCTTCCTCCACGAACACTACCCCGACGAGGCGCTGGACATCCTGACCCATACCGCCGACGGCGGCCTGACCAGCCTCCGGGTCAACCCCCTGAAGGGGACGCCGGAAGCCCTCTGCGAAAGGCTGCTGGCCTCGGGCGCGAAGACCGCCGCCCCGGGCCTTGTGCCGGGCAGCGTCTTAGCCCGCTTCGAGGGGAGCCCGGCGGAGAGCGGGCTTTTCCGGGAGGGCTATTTCCACGTGGAGGGGCAGGCCAGCCAGCTTGCCGCCCTCTGCGTGGAGGCAAAGCCCGGCGATACCGTCCTCGACCTCTGCGCCGCCCCCGGCGGCAAGAGCCTGCTCCTCATCGAGGAGATGGGGGACGAGGGGCGGCTGGTGAGCTGCGACGTCAGCGAGAACCGCGTCCAGCTCATCCGCAAGGCCGTGGAGCGGATGGGCTTCCGGAACGTGGAGCCCCGGGTCTCCGACGGCACAAAGCCGGACAACCACCTGCCCATGGCGGACGCGATTTTGGTAGACGCCCCCTGCAGCGGCCTCGGCATCCTCGCCAAGAAGCCGGACATCCGCTACAAGACCCTCGAAAAAGCACGTCACGATGAATTATTGGCCACCCAGTCGGCCATTCTGGATACAGCCGCCGCCCACCTGAAGGAGGGCGGGCGTCTGGTCTACTCCACCTGCACCATCGACCCTGCCGAGAACGAAGAGCAGGTGCGGGCCTTCGTGGGCCGACACCCGGAGTTCCGGGTGGTGAGGCCGGACGTCCGCTTCCCGGCCGGGATGACGGTGGGGGACTGGGGGGCGCTTTCCGTCCCCACCCGCACCGGCATGGACGGCTTTTTCCTCTGCGCGATGCAGAAACGTGATTCCTGACAAAAGGAGATTTTCATGGAGATGAAACGCTGTATATCCTCCCTGACGCTGGAACAGCTGACAGCGGAGCTGAAAGCGATGGGCCAGCCCGGCTTCCGGGCAAAGCAACTCTTCCACTGGGTCCACCAGAAGCTGGTGACCGACTTTTCGGCCATGACCGACCAGCCCAAAGCCCTGCTGGCAAAGCTCGAGGAGGCATTTTACATCGCCGCGCCCATCATCGAGCGGCGGCAGGAGGCCAAGGACGGCACCGTGAAGTACCTGCTGCGGATGGCCGACGGCAACTGCATCGAGACCGTCGTCATGCGCTACCACTACGGCAACACGGTCTGCGTGTCCACCCAGGTGGGCTGCCGGATGGGCTGCCGCTTCTGCGCCTCGACCCAGGCGGGCCGGGTGCGCAACCTCGAGGCGGGGGAGATATGCTCCGAAATTTACACCGCCCAGAAGGACATCGGGGAGCGCATCTCCCACATCGTGCTGATGGGCATTGGGGAGCCGCTGGATAATTTCGACGAAGTCATGCGCTTTCTCGAGAACATCTCGTCCCCCGAGGGGGTGAACATCGGGATGCGGAACATCAGCCTCTCCACCTGCGGCCTCGTGCCGAAGATCGACCAGCTGGCCGAGAAGAAGCTCCAGCTCACCCTCTCCGTCTCCCTCCACGCCCCCAACAACGACATCCGCAGCGGCATGATGCCCGTGAACGATGCCTACCCCGTGGAGGTGCTGATGCAGGCCGTGCGCCGGTATCAGGAGACGACGGGCCGGAGAGTGAGTTTCGAGTACTCCATGGTGCGGGGGGTCAACGACTCCGACGCCTGCGCCAAACAGCTGGCCGACCTCATCCGGGGGATGGGCGCTCACGTCAACCTCATCCCCATCAACCCGGTGGACGGCAGCCCTTATTCGGCCACCGACGCCGCCAACGTCCGGCGCTTCCAGCAGAAGCTGGAAAGCCTCGGCGTCAACGCCACCGTCCGCCGCCGTCTGGGCAGCGAGATCAGCGCCGCCTGCGGCCAGCTCCGCCGCGACGAGATGAACGGCAAAGTTTGAGAAGGAGAATCCTATGAAACTTGCAGGAAAAACAGACGTCGGCAGCGTCCGCCCCGAGAATCAGGACGACTACCGGGCAGGCGAGCTGAACAGCGACGCGGCCTGGGGCCTCGTGTGCGACGGCATGGGCGGTGCGCGGGGAGGCCGTGAGGCTTCCGTGAGCGCCTGCGACGTCATCGAGCACAGCTTCCACGAGCAGTACGCCCAGTGCCTGCCCGGCGACGAGGAAAGGTTTTTGACGCGGGCGCTCATCAACGCCAACCGCTTCGTCTTCCAGAAGGCCTCCCGGGAGGAGGAGCTGGCGGGCATGGGCACCACGGCGGTCTGCGCCCTCGTGCGGGGCGGCAACGCCTTTATCTGCCACGCAGGCGACTCCCGGGCCTACCTCGTCCGGGACGGCAGACTCACCCAGCTCACCCACGACCACTCCTATGTGCAGGAGCTGGTGGACTGCGGCACCATCACCGCCGAGGAAGCCGAGCATCACCCCCAGAAGAACATCATCACCCGGGCGCTGGGCGTGGACTACCGCCTCGACCCCGAGTTCACCAGCCTGCCGGTGCAGAGGGGCGATATGCTCCTGCTCTGCACCGACGGCCTCACCAACGTCCTGCCCAAGGAAAAGATCGAGGAGATCTTCACCAAGGGCGGGTTCTACGACATCCCCGACCGGCTGGTGGACGCTGCCAACGCGGGCGGCGGCCCCGACAACATCACCGCACTGCTGCTGGGCGTGGAGCCGCTGGAGGTGAAGCATGGATAATCTCATCGGCAAGACGCTGGACGGGCTCTACACCATTCGGGAGCTCATCGGCGCAGGCGGCATGGCCAACGTCTACAAGGCCGTGGTCTCTGCCCCCGGCGGGCCTGTGCCGGAAGGCACGGTGGTGGCCGTCAAGGTGCTGCGTCAGGAGCTGATGCACGACGCCGACCTCGTCCGCCGCTTCAAGAACGAGTCCAAGGCCATCTCCCTGCTCAACCACCCCAACATCGTCAAGGTCTACGACGTCTCCGTCAGCGAAAGCCTACAGTATATCGTCATGGAGTGCGTGGAGGGGATGACCCTCCGGGAGTACCTCAACGAGCGGGGCGGCAAAATAACCAGCCGGGAGACCGTCCACTTCATCGCCCAGATCCTCCGCGCCCTCGACCACGCCCACCGCAACGGCGTCGTCCACCGGGACATCAAGCCCCAGAACATCATGCTGCTGGACAACGGCCAGCTGCGGATGATGGACTTTGGCATCGCCCGCATCTCCCGGGCCGAGAACCAGATACAGAACGGCAAAAAGGCCATGGGCAGCGTCCACTACATCAGCCCCGAACAGGCGAAGGGGGAGGAGACCGACCCCAAGAGCGACATCTACTCCGTGGGCGTCATGATGTACGAGATGCTCTCGGGCAGGCTGCCCTTCGACGCCGACGACATGGTGGAGGTGGCCCGCAAGCAGATACGGGACACCCCGAAGCCGCTGGCCGAGCTTGCCCCGGAGGTGCCGACGGGCCTCGTGCAAATTACGGAACGCGCCATGGCGAAGCTGCCGGTCAACCGGTATTCCAGCGCCGCAGAGATGCTGGAGGCGCTGGACGCCTATGTGCAGGACCCCTCCGTCACGTTCCAGTATCAATATGTAAAGGAAGAACCCGAAAAGGTGGTGAATGAACCCATGCCGCAGAAACGCAGCATCCGCAGACCCCCGGAGAAACCGGCGGCGAATCCCGCCCGCCCCAAGGCGAAGGCGAAAAAGAAGAAGCGCAGCGGCTTTATGCCGGTGCTGCTGGGTATTACGACGGCCTTTGCGCTGGCCTGTGCGGCCCTGTGCTGGACCATCCTGAACGATTCCAGCAACATCATGACCGACCGCGCCGACATCGTGCTGGGCGATTTCAGCGGCATGACCCAGGACGAGGTGAAGGCCTCTGAGCAGGTGGCCTCCGGTCAGGTGGTCGTCAACTGGGAAGAGGAGTACAGCAACGACTACGCCGCAGGCTATGTCTACAAGCAGTCGCCGGTGGCGGGCCGCACCGTCCGCGAGGGCCAGAGCGTGACCCTCACCGTCAGCCTCGGCATCCACTACGTCACCGTCCCCGACCTGACCAACTACGTGCAGGCCGACGGCGAACAGCAGCTGAAGGACCTGGGGGTGTCGGTGCTGGTCACCCAGGCCGTGGATGAGTCGGTGGCCGCAGGCTCCATCATCCGCACCGACCCCGCCGCAGGCAGTCAGGTGGCCGCAGGCACCACGGTGGTGATCTACGTCAGCCGCCCGCAGGTGGCCACCACCACCAAGGTCCCCAGCCTCATCGGCATGAGCGTGGAGGACGCCCGCACCCTGCTGGTGCAGCGGAAGCTGGGTCTGGGCAGCCAGACCGAGCAGTACAGCGACCAGCCCGTGGGCAGCATCATCAGCCAGAACCCCGGCGAGGGCGCATCGGCCAAGCTGAACACCCGGGTCAGCGTCGTGGTCAGCGCAGGCCCCGAGCCTGCACCGGAGCCCGAAGCACCCAGCGAGAGCACCGGAAGCAGCGACGGCTCCGGCGGCTGGCTGGGCGGCCTCTTCGGGGGCAGCAGCTCTTCCAGCGAGAGCACCGGCGCCAGCTCGTCTTCTTCCACCGGCGGCGGTCTCAGCGACTGGTGGACGTCCTGGCTGGGCTAAAGGAGTAGGTATGACAGGTTATATCACAAAAGGCATCGGCGGATTTTATTACGTTAAGACGTCGGAAGGCATCGTGGAGTGCAAGCCCCGGGGCATCTTCCGCAAGCAGAAGATCACCCCCGTGGCGGGCGATGTGGTGACGCTGGAGACCGAGAACGGCGGGGCGGTCATCGCGTCCATCGCGCCCCGGCGGAACGTCTTTGTCCGCCCGCCCATGGCGAACCTCGACGTGCTGTTCCTCGTGGCAAGCACCACCCAGCCCACCCCCAGCACCCTCGTGCTGGATAAGCTCTCGGCCATCGCGGTGGACAAGGGCGTCCAGCCCGTCATCGTCTGCACCAAAGGCGACCTCGCCGAGGCAGAGTTTCTGCGCAGCGCCTACGAAAAATCGACCCTGCCCTTTATCCGCATCGACTACGCCACCGGCGAGGGTCTGGACGACATCAAACACTGGATCAATGGCCGTCTCTGCGCCTTCTGCGGCAACTCCGGCGTGGGCAAATCCACCCTGCTGAACGCCCTCCTGCCCGACGTGGAGCGTCAGACCGCCGCCATCAGCCAGAAGCTGGGCCGAGGCCGTCACACCACCCGCGAGGTGACCATCTTTGAAGCCTTCGGGGGCCGCATCGCCGACACCCCGGGCTTCGCCAGCCTCGAGGCCAGCCGGGCGGGCTTCATCCCGAAAGAGAATCTGGAGCACGCCTTCCCGGAGTTCGGGCCTTACCTCGGCACGTGCCGGTTCACCGGCTGCTCCCACCGCTCCGAGAAGGGCTGCGCCGTCCGCGCCGCCCTCGCGGAGGGCAAGCTCTCCCAGACCCGCTACGACAGCTACTGCGCCATGTACGATGAGGTCAAGGATGTGAAGGAGTGGCAGAGGCCGAAGGGGATGTGAGGAAAGGCTTGCCCGTGAGCCAAAGCCTCTCCCTTTGGGAGCAACGGCGACGACCGCCGCCAGTGGCGGAAACAGGGAGGAGCTGTTGGGGCAGCGGCCAGCAGGATGCGAGCGGCAGCGAAGCAGACGCTGGGAGCCGCAACCCGGGCAGTGTCATTGCGAAGCAATGACGGAGAGGGCAAGCCCGGCAGGAAAGAGCCGCTGCGCAGCGATGGGCAGGCTCTTTGTCAGAGCGATATTATCGCTGTGTCAGAGCTGTTTGTCAGCGTCCTTGCCCTCTCAGTCTCGCTTTCGCTCGCCAGCTCCCCCAAAGGGGGAGCCCTTGGCAGGCCGGGCCACTTTTTACTGGACGCCTGAGGCCCGATATGGCGTAAAAGGGCGGGCCTTGCTACAGAGGGCAGCGGCTTCTGGACAACGCACCTTGTCAAGCTGCCGTGAGCCTAGACAGCGGAGCACTACTGTTTTCGGGACATCGCGCTTTGCTCGTCCAGGCGAAAGCTGCCCGACACGCCAGTGGCTCCCCCTCTGGGGGAGCTGTCACCGAAGGTGACTGAGAGGGCGCCTTCCGGGCCAGCGCTCTAAAAAATGCCCAAGAAAGAAGGAATCCCATGTCCCGCTGTGTTATCATTTCCGCCTGCCCGGTCAGCGCCTCGCTGGCGTCGGCCCTGCAGCCCGGCGACACCATCATTGCCTGCGACGCGGGCTACCGCAACTGCGGGCCGCTCCACTGCCGCCCCGACATCATCGTGGGCGACTTCGACACCGCGCCCTGCCCGGCGCAGGAGGGCGACGACACCATCATCCTGCCCCACGTCAAGGACGACACCGACACCGAGTACGCGGCAAAGCTGGCCTCCGAGAAGGGCTTCGACGAGGCGCTGCTGCTGGGTGTACTGGGCGGCAGACGCCTCGAGCATACGCTGGCCAACCTCTGCACCGGCCTCGGCCTCGAACAGCGGGGCGTCCGCGCCACGCTTCTGGACGAGCGCAGCCGCATCACCTTCGTGATGCCCGGCGAGACCCGCCGCTACCCTAGGAATGAGTATTTCTACCTCTCGGTCTTCCCGATGGAGGGCAGGGCAGAGGGGGTCTCGGAGCGGGGCTCCTTCTACGAGCTGACCGACGCCGTCCTCACCGCAGGCTACCCCCTCGGCGTCAGCAACGAGTATGCCGCTGGCTCCGACTGCATCACCATCTCCACCCAAAAGGGCGCGCTGGTGGTGGTGGAGACGGTGCCGGACGGGCCGATCCTGAGCTGAACCGGAACATTCCGGGCGCGGGACGCCTATAATGGCGTATCAAGCGACGAAAGGTGGTCGGCTCTATGCAGGTGGTCGTTCTCAAAAGCCCCAAGTGCCTGAGAGGCTTGCTCCGGAGGCTGTTCGGCATCCGAAAAGAAACGCAGGACTGAAAGAAACGGAAAGCCGCTGCGCGGCGGTTTCTGTAAACTTTCTGTGCAACGCTTGACTTTTGCGGGGAATGGCATATACTAAAGATGGAATTGTGAGGATATTCCATTCGGTACACCAAAAAGAAAAGCCCCCAAGGAGTTGCGACCTCCCCGGGGGCTTTCCGTTTAGTCGGGCTTGCGGTCCTTGTCGAATCTGTCAAGCCACTTGCAGATGTAATGCGACATTACATCTGCTACGACAGACTCCAAAATCGTGAGGATATGAATCATCAGGTACACCTCCCTTCCCAAGTAAGATGGGCGGGATGAACCGCAAAACAAGTATAGCATAAACTTCGGCAAAAAGATACAGGAAACGATGCCACGAGCCGGCCTTTCCTACAGAGGAAAGGCTCTGTCTTCGTACAACCTCTCAGTCTCACTCCGTTCGACAGCTCCCCTAGTAGGGGAGCCTCTGGCGAAACCGTTCACTTTGCGGGGACTGCCAAAGCCTCCCCTACTAGGGGAGGTGGCAGCGCGTCAGCGCTGACGGAGAGGTTGGACGAAGACGGGCCTGCCCCAGGCAGCAGCCTTGTAAACCTTCATCCCAGACTATCATCCCAAAATGCCAAGCCCCCAAGGAGGTCAACCTCCCCGGGGGCTTTTTTGCTGCATGAATCGCCCCGAAAACGACATGGAACGACCTTGCCTTGAGGGGGGGGGGGGGTATAATAGTGGTAGAGATAACCCCAGAAAAAGGAGGAACTACCATGAAACTGAAAAAGCTTCTTGCCCTCACCCTGACAGGCGCGGTGCTGACGGCGTCCCTGACAGCCTGCACCCCGCTGGACGCAGCCGAGCTCGTGTATGATTCGATTTTTGGCGGCGGGTCGAGCAGCACCGGCAGCGGCAATACCGGCTCGACCGGCGGCAATACCGGCGGCGGCTCGACGGCGGAGGACGCCGAGAACCGCGCAGTCGCGGAGGCCTATGTGGAGTTTTTGAAAAAAGGCACGTATACCAGCTCGACTTATGCAGATATCGATCCGGTCTATGACATTCCCCATCTGGAAGAATTTGTTAAGGCGATCGATGAGTACTGCACGAAAGAGTGCGAGACGAACGGAAAAAGCTGGGAAGATACCGTACATAATTTGCCCAAGGAGAAACTGGAGGAACTTGCAACAGGAGTGTTGAATAAAGAAACCTATGGAAGCGCAGAGGCATGGTTCCAATTCGGGAACGCCTCTTCCGGAACTCCGAAAGAGCAGCTGAAGTTGCTTGTCCGTACCAGTAAATGGTTCTGGGACGGACAATCGACTCCCTACCATGGCAAGGCATGGTTTGATTCCGTCGTGCTGACCCGCGCGAACGGCTCTAAGTATCGCTTCCTGCTTTCCATCTGCCATCATTAAAATTTTCCCCTTCGGAGCAGCCGCCCCGAGGGGGTTTTCTCTTTTTTCTGCGCCAAAATACGCAGAAAGCTTGCGTTGACTGCACAACCTTTCGTGGTTATAATGAAAGCAACAAAACAACCTATGAAAGGAGCTTTTATGCAGAAAAACATGACCGACCGCACCCCGGGCAGCTACGACGACTTCGTGGCCTACCTCGGCACGGTGCGCACCGAAGAGGAGCTGTTCTCCCGGCTGACCTACTGGTTCGCCGGGCAGGACCGCCCCGAGGACGTCCTCAGCCGCTCCGAGCTGGTGGAGGCGAGGGCGAAGGAGCTGGGCTTCTGGCAGGGCCTGACCTTCCGGATGGAGCGCTGGCTGACCGATGGCAAGAGCGAGCTGGAAGCGGTGGGCCGGGAGGAGTTCCAGAGCCGCATCGCCGAGGACTACGCCGCCTACCGGGAAAAGGCCGACGCGGCCCGGGCGCGCTTCCGGGACCGCCGCCGGGCCGCGCCCCTCAGCTTCACCCCCGACTGCCTCGAGAACGTCCCCATCCAGAACGTGAGCTGGCTGGTGGAGGGGCTTCTGCCCATGGGAGAGGTGTCGCTTCTGGGTGCCGACGGCGGCACCGGCAAGGGCATCTGGCAGGCCCAGCTCATCGCCTATGTCACGGCGGGCCGGACCTCCGGCTTCTTCCCCCAGCCGCCGGAAAAGACCGGCAGCGTCCTCCTTTTTTCCGGCGAGGACGACCCCGGCAAGGTGCTCAAAGCCCGCCTGACGGCGGCAGGGGCCGACATGAGCCGGGTGATGGTCGTCACCAGCGACGCCTACTTTGCCCGCACCGGCAGCCCGCTCTGCATCCCGGACACCAGCTTTGCAAAGTACGTGGGGAAGGCCGCGCCCGCCCTCGTCATCATCGACCCGCTGCAGAGCTTTCTGCCCGCGGGGGTGGAGATGGCCAGCCGCAACCAGATGCGCAGCGCCCTGCTGCCCCTCAAGGCCCTCTGCGCAAAGCACGGCTGCGCGGCCCTCATCTCGATGCACACCAACAAGCGCGCCAACGTCTCGGGCCGCGCCCGTCTGGCCGACAGCTCCGACATCTGGGACATCGCCCGCAGCGTCCTCATGATGGGCCGCGACAAGAACAGCGAAAAGCTCTACCTCAGCCACGAGAAGAGCAGCTACTCCGCCCCGGTCCGGACGGCCCTGCTCCACATCGAGCAGGCGCAGGTGGAGGGCGTGAAGACAGCCGTGGCCGTCTTTGACAGCCGCACCGACAAGAAGGACGCCGACTTCGTGGAGGAGCGCCGCGTCCGCACCGCCCAGACGAAAGAGGATACGGCGCAGGCCATCCTCAACGTGCTGGCCGAGAGTAAGCTGGGGAGTATGCCGAATACCCAGCTGAGGGCGGAGGTGATGAAGGAGATGGGGTGCAGCGAAGTCACCTACAACCGCGCTTACAGCAACCTTGTAAAGAGTGGAGAGATTAAAAAGCAGCAGTTCAACCAGCAGGGAAGTACAAGAGGATGGTATACCTTTCTTGCTTACTGTAGTAAAATAACTGATAAAGTGACGAATATATAACGTATGTATGTTGTAAAACGTCACTTTATCAATTTGATAAAGTGAGGGGGCTGAGCAAGTGACTCACTTTATCAGCAGGGGTCACTTTATCACCTTGCGCAAGTGACATTTTGAACGATGTGACGACACAAAATTGTCACTTTATCAGATACCCCGCCCCTCTCGGAGCAGCAATCTCCGAAAAGGGGGGGGGGTTGCGCCTTCCGGCCTGCCAAAGCCTCTCCCTTTGGGAGAGGTGGCATTGCGAAGCAATGACGGAGAGGGCAAGCCCGGCAGGAAAGAGCCGCTGCGCAGCGATAAGCAGGCTCTTTGTCAGAGCGATACCATCGCTGTGTCAGAGCTGTTTGTCAGCATCCTTGCCCTCTCAGTCTCACTTCGTTCGCCAGCTCCCCCAAAGGGGGAGCCATTGGCAGGTCGGTCAGGTTTCGTCTGGACGAGCAAAGCACAATATCTCGGAAACGGTAGTGCTCCGCTGTCTAGGCCAGCGGCAGCTTGACAAGGAGCGCTTGTCCAGAAACCGCTGCCCTCTGTAGCAAGGCCCGCCCTTTTGCGCCATATCGGGCCTCAGGCGTCCAGTAAGAAGTGAACCGGCCTGCCAAAGCCTCTCCCTTTGGGAGAGGTGGCATTGCGAAGCAATGACGGAGAGGGCAAGCCCGGCACGAAAGAGCCGCAGCGAAGCAGACGCAGGGAGCCGCAACCCGGGCAGTGGCACCGAAGGTGACGGAGAGGGCGCGCTTGTAAACTTTCTGTGCAACGCTTGACTTTTGCGGGGAATGGCATATAATAAAAGCATAAGAGATAAGAGTACTCATGGCGCTCGCCAAAGCAAAAGAAAACCCCCTCACGGAGTTGCCGCTCCGAAAGGGGGTTTCCTTATTTAGTGCTTACGGCCCGTAGACAATCCGTCAAGCCACTTGCAAACACAATGTGAAATTATGTTTACTGCGACGGACTGGATAAGAGATAAAAATAGACTCATGGTGCTCACCCCCTTCCCAATAAAATGGGCGGGCAAGGCCGCAAAACAAGTATATCATAAACTTCGCCAAAAAGATACAGGAAACGATGCGGAATGCCAAGGCCTCTCCCTTTGGGAGAGGTGGCACGCCGCAGGCGTGACGGAGAGGGCAAGCCCGCTGGCGGCTCACGGTCAGGCTTCCCTTCGTACAACCTCTCAGTCTCGCTTCGCTCGACAGCTCCCCTAGTAGGGGAGCCTCTGGCGAAACCGTTCACTTTGCGGGGACTGCCAAGGCCTCCCCTCGCTAGGGGAGGTGGCATCGCGTCAGCGATGACGGAGAGGTTGAGTCCAGCAGCGACTCTGACTCAGGCGGCTTGCCCTCTCAGTCGGGCTTGCGCCCGCCAGCTCCCCCAGAGGGGGAGCCCTTGGCATGTCGGTCAGCTTTCGTCTGGACGAGCAAAGCACGATGTCCCGGAAACGGTAGTGCTCCGCTGTCTAGGCCAGCAACAGCTTGACAAGGTGCGCTTGTCCAGAAGCCGCTGCCCTCTGTAGCAAGGCCCGCCCTTTTGCGCCCTATCGGGCCTCAGGCGTCCAGTAGGAAGTGGCCCGGCCTGCCAAAGCCTCCCCTACTAGGGGAGGTGGCATTGCGAAGCAATGACGGAGAGGTTGTACGAAGACGGGCCTGCCCTCTGTAGCAAGGCCCGCCCTTTTGCGCCATATCGGGCCTCAGGCGTCCAGTATGAACCTGACCGACACGCCAGAGGTGCTTCGCACCCGGGTTGCGGCTCCCAGCGTCTGCTTCGGCCCTTGGTGCGGGCCTCGCATCCTGCTGGCCGCGGCCCCAACAGCTCCTCCCTGTTTCCGCCGCTGGCGGCGGTCGTCGCCGTTGCCCCCTCTGGGAGAGCTGGCGCGTAGCGCCTGAGAGGGCTACCGTTGCATACCTCCTTCCCACCCCGCATACACTCTCATCAGAGCAAGGACAGGAAAGGAGCATCACCATGGAGCTGAAAGTGTTCCGGGACGTTCTGCCTGCGGCGGGTGCGGACTGCACCGCCAAGGCGGAGCTGCCCCTCGAGACCGAACTACTGATCTCGGACTATCTGCCGCCGGTGCAGCGCATCGTCAAGTGCTTCGCAAAGCCGGTGGTGCTGCAAAAGCAGCTGGCCCCCGGGCGGCTGACGCTGGAAGGATATTTGCGCTGTACCGTGTATTATCAGGGCGAAGAGGGGGCGGGGCTGTGCCAGACCGAGCAGAAGCTGCCCTTCACCAAGGCCCTCGAGCTGCCCTCCTTCGCGGCCACGGCGTGGACAGCCTGCGTCGAGGGCCAGACCGAATACCTCAACTGCCGGGCCGTCAACCCCCGCCGCATCGAGGTGCGGGGGGCCTACGGGCTGGTGGTGAGCGTCCACGCCCAGCTGTCCACCGAGGTCATCACGGCCCTCAGCGAGGGCGGCATCGAGCAGAAGCCGGTCACGCTGGCAGGGGTGCGGCGGGCCGCCACCCTCGAAAAGCTCGTGACCATCGAGGGGGCGCTGACCTTCCCGAAGCCCCCTGCCGCCATCCTCGACATCACCGGCACCGCCGAGGTGCGGGAGCTGAAGCGGATGCAGGGCAAGGCCGTGGCGAAGGGGGTCTTGCACGTCCTCTGCGGATGGCGGGCCGAGGGGGACGCCGCCCTCCGCAGCCAGACCACCGACCTGCCCTTCAACCAGATCCTGGATGCCGACGGCCTCAGCGAGGACTGCCGCTGCCTCTGCGTGCTGGAGCCGGTGGGCTTTGCGGCGGCGGAAGGGGAGACCACCGAGGACGGCTCTGCCTCCACCACCCTCACGGCCACGGCGATGCTGCGGCTGAGCGGCTGGCGGCCCTACCAGCTCCAATGCGTGGCCGATGCCTTCTCCACCCGCTTCGAGACGACCCTCACGCCCCAGACTCTCGCCACCGAGTCGCTGCTCTGCGCGCTGGACGAGACGACGGTGCTGCGGGGCTCCGGCCCTCTGCCCGACGCAGGGGCGCATATTTTAGCCTGCTTTGCGTCCTTCGGGCCGGTGAGCCTGACGCGGCAGGAGGGGAGAGCCGTCCTGACGGCCCGGGCCGTGGTGTCGGCCTTTGCGGAAAACACCCTCGGGGAGATGGAGTGCTACGAAAAGGCGCTGGACTACGCCCTGCCCCTCCCCGCCGACCTGCCGCCCGACACCGACGCCTACCCTGAGTGCTGGCTGAGCGTTCAGGACCTGCAATGCGCCGGCGCGGGCGGCGCGCTGGATGTGTCCCTCACCGTCCGGGCCGAGGGCGCGGTGCTGGCGCGGCAGACGGCCTCTCTCGTGGGGGCGGTGGAGCTGGGCGACCCCCTGGCCCCCGCCGACCCGGAGGTGTCGCTCCGCATCTGCTACGCCCAGCCGGGGGAGGAGCTGTTCGCCATCGCCCGGCGCTACCACGTCTCGCCCGGCCAGATGCTGGCCGCCAACGACCTCCCCGACGGCACCGCCCGCCTCGATGAGGCAAGGAGACTGCTGGTGCCGGGGGTGTAGCCCTCTCAGGCGCGGTGGAGCTGTCTGTAGTCCAACCTCTCCGTCATCGCTGACGCGATGCCACCTCTCCTTGTAGGAGAGGCCTTGGCAGTCCCCGCAAAGTGAACGGTTTCGCCAGAGGCTCCCCTACTAGGGGAGCTGTCGAACGGAGTGAGACTGAGAGGTTGTACTAAGACGGGCCTGCCCTCTGCAGCGAGTCCAGCTCTGTAAACTTTCTGCACAGCGCTTGACTTTTGCGGGGAATGGTATATACTATAAATAGTGAAAGTAGAAATTGAACTAGTCATTTGACTCACCAAGAAGAAAACCCCCTCCCGGAGCTGCAACTCCGAAAGGGGGTCTTCTTTTTTAGTGCTTACGGCCCGTGAACCATCTGTCCAACCTCTCCGTCATCGCTGACGCGATGCCACCTCCCCTAGTAGGGGAGGCTTTGGCAGTCCCCGCAAAGTGAACGGTTTCGCCAGAGGCTCCCCTACTAGGGGAGCTGTCGAACGGAGTGAGACTGAGAGGTTGTACTAAGGGAAGCCTGCCCTCTGCAGCAAGGCCCGCCCTTCTGCGCCACACCGGGAACGCTCCTGTTCACTGGCATGAAGAGACTTTTTCTTCCGGCGGTATCCTGCTTTCTGATGAAAACGCCACCGTGTTCTTGACTTCTTCCGATTTACAACCGGTAGCACCTACGCAAATAGCCACGCTCAATGCAATATGCTTTTTCTTTGATCGCATAAAAATCTTCCAAGCTTCTATTCCCCAGACCGAACGTATTAGTTACACAGTGCTTTTTCACGCACTTCCGGTGTAACTGCTTTCAGAAGATCATAGAGGTCAATAATATCGGTGACGGCCTGTCGGTCGTCGGCAGTCCATGTGTAATCAAACTTGCTATAATCCGTTCCCTCGAAACGCATGATAACGGTATCGGCACTCAAAAGGTTTCGCAACCATTCGACTTCACTGTCTTCCATTTCAAAGGTGGCCCATGCAAACCATTTACCAAGCTCTTTGTCGTATCCATAACCGGAGTTATCATAATCGCAAATGTAAGTGTACTTATAATCTCCACCGCGCAGAATGATGTCATTGATATCCAGCTCGGAAGAGCCCATGTAAGTAAAATCTTCCCAGAAAACGATCGTGTTCCCCTTGTCCCAGATATAAAGGTTGGGGCCAATGCCACACGTCTTGCGCTTATCGATGCTGTCATCATGCGGGGTTGTAATCGCCCAGCAGTCTTCTACTGCATCGTAGTTGACATTGCACTTTGCAAGTGCATCCTGAATACCAAGAATCTGCTGTGCTTCTGCCAGCACACCAAAATTGGTGACAGCAGCTTTTCCTGCATCATCCAACTGGTTATAGGCATCCAGAGCGGCCACGATTGCCGCGCGTCTGCTGCGCGTGACAGTACCGATCTGGCTGATCAGCGCTTCTGCCTGCTCCGGGGTCACAGCACTATTCTGCTGCGCGAGCACCGCAAAGGGAACGTCCCCGGCGGGGCTGGCGGCCAGCGCGGGCAATGCAGTACCTGTCATCAGAGCGGCCACAAGGCTGCTCGCCACAATAACTTTGCATTTTTCTGTAATTTTCATTCGATGTTCCTCTTTCCTCTGGATTTCAGCTTATAGCTGTTGTAACATAAAATTATAGATACAACAAAAAGCAACTTCACAATTTCCTGCATCTGTTTGTCGAGCCCGCCCATCCCGGCGGGCTCTTTTTTTGTACCCATAAGCTCTTCAACGGTAATGCCAAAGTAGTCCGCAATTTTTTTGCGGCTGGACATTCTGGGGAAAGCGCCGTTTTTCCAGCTTGTCGGCATAGAGTTTGAAAAAACAAGTTCTTCTGCAACAGCAGCAGTTTTTTTCCCCCCACACCGTCCTGTTGATCAGGTGTCAATGGGCGGGCACCGGGTGCAAAACAAGTATACCATAAACTTCGGCAAAAAGATATAGGAAGCGATGCGGAATGCCAAAGCCTCTCCCTCTGGGAGAGGTGTCACCGAAGGTGACGGAGAGGGCAAGCCCGGCACGAAAGAGCCGCCGCGCAGCGATAGGCAGGCTCTTTGTCGGAGCGATACTATCGCAGTGCAGAGCTGTTTGGCAGCGGCCTTGCCCTCTCAGTCGGGCTTACGCCCGCCAGCTCCCCCAAAGGGGGAGCCCTTGGCATGTCGGTCAGCTTTCGTCTGAACGAGCGAAGCACGATGTCCCGGAAACGGTAGTGCTCCGCTGTCTAGGCCAGCGACAGCTTGACAAGGTGCGCTTGTCCAGAAGCTGCTGCCCTCTGTAGCAAGGCCCGCCCTTTTGCGCCATATCGGGCCTTGGGCGTCCAGTGGAAAGTTACCCGGCCTGCCAAAGGCTCCCCCTCTGGGGGCAACGGCGACGACCGCCGCCAGCGGCGGAAACAGGGAGGAGCTGTTGGGGCCGCGGCCAGCAGGATGCAAGCGACAGCGAAGCAGACGCTGGGTGCCGCAACCCGGCCTTGGCGAGCGGAGCGAGACTGAGAGGGCGCCCCCATAAGTACGACTTATTACGAAAATATGAACAAAAACCCGAAAAAGCCCTACCGTTCCCGGTTCCGGTCTGCTATAATTTTCTATGCTTGTTACAAAAACCTGAAGTGAAGTAAAGGAGCCAGGAGTATGATAAAAAGCGCTGAACTGGAAAATTCGGCATATGAGTTTGAGGCGAAAATGCCGCTGCGCCACGCGGTCCCGCTGGGCTTGCAGCACGTCTTCGCCATGTTCGTGGGCAACCTCACCCCGCTGCTCATCATCACCAGCGCCTGCGGCCTCGCGGGCGGTGAGTTCGCAGACCTGCAGGTGAGCCTGCTGCAGAACGCCATGTTCGTGGCGGGCATCGTCACGCTGGTGCAGCTGTACGGCCTCGGCCCCGTGGGCGGCAAGGTGCCCATCATCATGGGTACCAGCTCGGGCTTTCTGGGCGTGTTCAACAGCGTGGCTGCCACCATGGGCGGCGGGGTCACGGCCTACGGCGCCATGATGGGCGCATCCATTCTGGGCGGCCTCTTCGAGAGCGTGCTGGGCGTCTTTCTGAAGCCCCTGCGCAAGCTGTTCCCGCCGGTGGTCACCGGCACGGTCGTGCTGTCCATCGGCCTGTCCCTCATCTCCGTGGGCGTCAACTCCTTCGGCGGCGGCAACGCAGCCAAGGACTTCGGCTCGGTGGAGAACCTGCTGCTGGCCGTCTTCGTGCTGGTGGTCATCCTCCTCTTCAAGCACTGGACCAAGGGCTTCCTCAGCTCTTCCTCCATCCTCGTGGGCATCGTCGCGGGCTATCTGGCAGCCATCGTCATGGGCTTCGTCCTGCCCACCACCGGCGTCACCGCCGACGGCGTGGAGTTCACCAAGGCATGGGTGCTGAACTGGAACAAGGTCGCTGAGGCCAGCTGGTTCGCCATCCCGCAGCTGGTGCCGGTCCGGATCGTCTTCGACCTCCGCGCCATCCTGCCCGTCATGATCATGTTCATCGTCACCGCCGTGGAGACGGTGGGCGACATCTCCGGCGTCATGGAGGGCGGCATGGGCCGCGAGGCCACCGATAAGGAGCTGAGCGGCGGCATCATCTGCGACGGCCTCGGCTCCACCGTCGCCGCCTGCTTCGGCGTCCTGCCCAACACCTCCTTCAGCCAGAACGTGGGCCTCGTGGCCATGACCAAGGTGGTCAACCGGGGCGCACTGGCCACCGGTGCCGTCTTCCTGATGCTCTGCGGCCTCATCCCCAAGCTGGGCGCACTCATCTCCATCATGCCCCAGGCCGTTCTGGGCGGCGCTGCCGTCATGATGTTCTCCTCCATCGTGGTGTCGGGCATCCAGCTCATCACCAAGGAGAAGATGACGCCCCGCACCCTGACCATCGTTTCTGTGGCGCTGGGCGTGGGCTACGGCATGGGCGCAAACGCCAAGATCCTTGTCAACACCCCCCAGTTCGTCCAGCTCATCTGCGGTGAGAGCGGCATCGTGCCGGCTGCCTTCGTGGCCATCCTGCTCAACTGCCTGCTGCCCCGCGACGAGAAGTAAGCTTTGGCGCACTGCGGCCTCCCTGTCTTTGCAGGGAGGTCTTTTTGTGCTATAATCATCCCAGTCTGAAAGAGGGAAGGATAAACTCTATGGAACTGCAATCTGCCGCCCGCTATCGTCTTCTGGACGAGCTGCGGGGACTCGACCTCATCAGCATGATGCTCTACCACGGGATGTGGGACGTGGTGTTCCTCTTCGGCGTGGCCCAGAAGTGGTACACCGGACGCCCGGGCTTTGTGTGGCAGCAGAGCATCTGCTGGGTCTTCATCCTGCTTTCGGGCTTCTGCCTGCCGCTGGGGCATCACCCGTTCCGGCGGGGAGCCGTCGTCTTCGGGGCAGGGGCGCTGGTCACAGCCGTCACCCTGCTCTTCCTGCCCGAGGAGGTGGTGTGGTTCGGGGTGCTGACTCTGCTGGGCTCGGCCATGCTTCTCACCGCCGCGCTGGACCCGCTGCTCCGCCGCGTCCCGCCCGCCGTGGGCGTGGCCCTCAGCGCCCTGCTGTTCTGGGGGACCTACCCCACGATGAACGGCTTCTGGAACCTGCCGGGCTGCCGTCTGGCCCTGCCGCAGGCCCTCTACGCCAGCTACACCACGGCCTATCTGGGCTTCATGCCCAAGAGCTTTTTCTCCACCGACTATTTCCCGCTGCTGCCCTGGCTGTTTCTGTTCTGGGGTGGGTACTTCCTCCACCACCTCTTGGGCCGCGAACGCCTCGCGCCGCTGCGCCGGTCGGTCTGCCCGCCGCTGGGCTGGATGGGCCGTCACTCGCTGGTGCTCTATCTGCTCCATCAGCCGGTCCTCCTGGGGGTGCTGACGGTGGCGTTCCGGCTGGTGAGAGGGGGGTAAAGCTTCCGGAAAAGTTAGCCTCTGCGACCGCTTGACAAAGGGGCGGCGCTGTGGTATCCTATGGACAGTTAGAGAAATCTAACTGAAGAGATGCGTCTGAGCCTGCTTCCGACGCATTTTTATGGAGCAAAAAGTTAGAAGCACCTAACCCAATAAATCAAAAGTGAGGCTGAATATTATGAGCAAAGTAGCAATCGTATTCTGGAGCGCCACCGGCAACACCGAGACCATGGCAAACTGCATCGCGGAGGGTGCAGGCGCTGCCGCCACCATCGTCCCCTGCGCCGAGATGGACGCAGCAAAGCTGGGCGAGTATGACGTGGTGGCCTTCGGCTGCCCCGCCATGGGCGCTGAGCAGCTGGAGGAGAGCGAGTTCGAGCCGATGTTCGCGGGCCTCGAAGGCTCTCTGAACGGCAAGAAGGTGGCCCTGTTCGGCTCCTACGGCTGGGGCGACGGCCAGTGGATGCGCGACTGGTGCGAGCGTGTCAAGGAGGACGGCGCACAGCTGTTCAGCGACGAGGGCCTCATCTGCAACGAGACGCCCGACGACGACGCTCAGGCTGCCTGCCGCAAGCTGGGCGCCGATCTGGCCAACTGGTAAAAAATAACACCGGCCCATCCTGCATCATCCCGCGTCCTTGGGGCAACCTAGGGACAAAGAGGTGATGAATGAATGGAAAACACAGGTGTCCGCTGTGATGTCTGCGAGTGCCGCCACAACGTGGGGAGCAGCAAGTGTGACTTGCCCGAGATCACGGTGACGGAGCGCTGCACCTGCTCTTCTCAGCAGGTGGACATCCCGCACTACTGCCAGAGCTACGAGAAGAAGTAAGTTCTGCGTAAAAAAAGACCTCTGCCCGACGGCCTTGCCGGGCAGGGGTCTTTTGCTGTCAGAAGCTGTTTTCATGGGCGGGGTGCAATGCTTATGAAAACGGCTTCTCTAGTGGAGGCTGACGCCGAAGGTGGGCAGGCTGCGCAGCAGGGTGCCGACGCCGTGCATCTCGTAGATGCCGAAGCCCAGAGCGCTGGCGGGCAGGAGGTTTTCGGCCCGGTCGTCGATGAAGATGGACTCATCGGCCCGGAGACGGTACTTGTCCAGCAGGGCCTGATAGATGCGGGGGTCGGGCTTGTTGACCTTCACCTCGCAGGAGGCCACGCCGCCGTCGAAGAGGCCCTCGAAGTCCCGGTGCGTCAGCAGGTCCAGCACGTCCTCGGGGATGTTGCTCAGGTAGTAGACGCAGTAGCCGCGCTGCTTGAGCTGCTCCACCAGCGTCTGCATCCGGCGGCGGGGGCGGAGCATGCTCATCCAGTCGTCCAGCACGCCCTCCGCCTCGAAGCCCCGGCCCACGGCTCTGGCCCGCTGGAGCATCCGCTCATTGGCCTCCCGGCGGGTGATGCGGCCCGCGTCCAGCAGCCGCCATTCTCTGCTGCCGAAGGTCAGGTCGTAGACCTCCTCTTCCAGCCCCCGGTTCCCGAACAGGTCGATGAGGTACCTGTGGGGGTCGAAATCCACCATGACGCCGCCGAAGTCGAACACGATATTTTTATACATCGATGATACCTCTTAAAAATAGTTTGGCTCTCACTGCGCCCAGTATAGCACATCCGGGGCAGTGTTTTCCAGTCCTTTTGCATGGTCCGGCCCGCCCCGGCATAGGATGGGACTGTAAGGGGGCGGGGGAGATGACCTTTCGGGAGCTGTGCAGCAAGGAAGTCGTCCAGCTGAAGGACGGGGCCTGCCTTGGCCGGGTGGACGATCTGGAGCTGGACGCCGACACGGCCCGCATCGGGAGTTTGCTTCTGCTGGGGCGGCCCCGGCTCTTCGGGCTGCTGGGCCGGGACGAGACCCTGACCATCCCCTGGGCCGACATCGAGCGGATCGGTCTGGACGCCATCCTCGTGCGGACCGACATCCCCGCCCCGCCGCCCTCCCACGGGGGACTGCTGGATAAATTGCATCAGTGGCTGAACGGATGAAAGATTTTCACCCGTTTTTTGTCCGTCAGGGCTGGATTTTGGAGGCAGGATGATTATAATAGAGGACTAGGGCGGAGTCTGCCGCCTCAAATAAGCTTCAAATAATAAGAAAAACGCAGAAGTGAAAGGAACTTCTCTATGACACACCATCCGAGTGCTGCGTCCCTCCGGCTGCACGGGGCGCGGCTGCTGTTTCCGCCTGCGGCCACCCTTCTGTTCCTGCTGCTCACCGAGTACATCGCCCGCGGCACCCTGAGCGGAGATACCTTTGTGCAGTACATCTTCCCCCACCCGGAAGCCTACCTGCTGGCGTGGGGGCTGCTCTTCCTCGTCTGGATGGCGGTGGACTGGCTCACCCGCTTCGCCCCGCTGGCCACCCTCCTGTCGGCCCTGCTGGGCTGTCTGCCCGCCACGGTGGATTTTTACATCCTCCAGCTCCGGGGCGAGCCCTTCCTCCCGTGGGATTTGATGCAGGTGTCCGAGGCCGCCGGCGTGGCCTCCGCGGCGGGCATCCACGTCCAGAAGAGCATGGTCGTCTCCGGCATCGTGGTGCTGGCTCTGACCGTCGGCTCCTTCTTCCTCTACCGGGGGCGTCAGAAGCTGCCCTGGGTGCGGCGTCTGGCGGGCTTCGCGGCCAGCACAGCGGCCGCCTGCGCCCTCATCTTCGGGGTGTTTTTGCAGCCTGCCGTCACCCAGTCGCTGGGCATCCTGCCCGACGCATGGATGCAGGACCGCTACTACCGCTATTACGGCGTCATCACCAGCTTCCTCACCAACCTGACCAATCTGGAGATCGACAAGCCCGAGGATTACTCTGAGGAGGCCGTCAACGCCATCCTCGACGACGTGGAGGCAGGGGAGAAGTACACCACCGGCCCGGTCTGGCCCGGCTCCTACGCCGCCCAGACCCCGGCAGACGAACAGGTGAAGCAGCCCACCATCCTCTACGTGATGGACGAGTCCTACTGGGACGTCTCGGAGCTGGAACAGTACGGCTTCCGGTTCGACACCGACGTCTCGGCCAACCTCCACGCTCTGCAGCAGACCAGCGCCTATGGCCGGGTCTACAGCCCCAGCTTCGGCGGCGGCACCTGTGACGTGGAGTTCGAGGCCCTGACGGGCTACTCGGTGTCCTATCTGCCCAGCGGCAGCAAGCCCTACCAGCAGCACGTGACGAGACCCATGTTCGCCCTGCCCAGCTACCTCAAGACCGAAGGGTATCAGACGGCGGCGGTCCACTGCTTCTGGGCCAAATATTGGAGCCGCGACACGGCCTACCCCAACCTCGGCCTCGACGACTTCATCAGCCTCGAGAAGATGCAGGGCGTCCAGAAGGTGCGCCGCCACTACTGGACCACCGGCCTCGTCACCGACGACTCCATGGCAGACCAGATCATCGGCCAGTACGAGACCATGAAGGCCCAGTCCGACGCCCCCGTCTTCCTCCACGCCGTCACCATGCAGAACCATACCAATTATAATAAGGATAACTACCCCGACGACCAGCGGGTGAAAGTCACCGAAGCCCCGGCGGGCCTCAAGGCCAGCACCGTGGGTGCGCTGGAGGACTTTGCCACCGGCATCCGGGACGCCGACGCCATGCTGGGCAGGCTGACGGACTACTTCTCGCAGGTGGACGAGCCGGTCATCCTCGTGTTCTGGGGCGACCACTACAACCCCATCGACTCGGGCTACGACATCTACACCCGCAGCGGCTATGCCAGCGGCTCCAGCGCCGACCCCCGCCTCCATCAGACCACCCTGCTGATCTGGTCGAACTACTCCGACCGGGCGGTAGACCTCGGCACCATCGCCGCCTACGACATCTCGCCGGTGATGATGGAGCTGTTCGGCCTCCGTCAGCCCGCCTACTTCCAGTTCCTTGGCCGTCAGCTCCGGGCCGCCTACCGGGCCAACACCCGCGGCACCATCCTGGAGAAGGACGGCACCGCCTCGAACGAGCTGACCCCTTTGCAGCAGAAGTGGAGCGATGAGCACTGGCTGCTCCAGTACGACCTCATGTTCGGCAAAGGCTATGCCCTGAGCCGGATGGGGCTCGAGGAGCTGTCCGAGGGCGCAGATTGACGAAAAACTACGATTCTTTTTAGAAAAAAGCACGAAAACCCCTTGCAACGGCCAGAGGTTTGTGCTATTATTACTTAGCATTACACACGCATCACTATGCCCTTTTGTGCTCTGATGAGTTGAGGGCAGTTCACGGACATCCGATATGTCAGTGGATCACGGTGTGCGGAGGCAAAACAAATTTTGGAGGTAATTTTACTATGGCAGTCGTTTCTATGAAGCAGCTTCTCGAGGCAGGCGTTCACTTTGGACACCAGACCCGCCGCTGGAACCCCAAGATGGCGAAGTATATCTTCACCGAGCGCAACGGCATCTATATCATCGACCTGCAGAAGACCGTCAAGAAGCTGGACGAGGCTTACAACTACGTGAAGGAAGTTGCAGCTGAGGGCGGCGACATCCTGTTCGTCGGCACCAAGAAGCAGGCTCAGGAGTCCATCCGTGACGAGGCTCTGCGCTGCGGCATGCACTACGTCAACGCTCGCTGGCTGGGCGGTATGCTGACCAACTTCCGCACCATCCGCAAGCGCATCGACCGTATGGCTCAGCTGCAGAACATGAAGGACAACGGCACCTTCGAGCTGCTGCCCAAGAAGGAAGTGGCCAAGCTGGAGATGGAGAAGCTGGACAAGTACCTCGGCGGCGTCAAGAACATGAAGACCCTGCCCAAGGCCATGTTCATCGTTGACCCCCACAAGGAGCGCATCGCGGTTGCTGAGGCCCGCAAGCTGAACATCCCCATCGTTGCAATCGTTGATACCAACTGCAACCCCGACGAGATCGACTACGTCATCCCCGGCAACGACGACGCGATCCGCGCTGTCAAGCTGATCGCTGGCGCTATGGCTGACGCTGTGCTGGAAGGCAAGCAGGGCAACCAGGAGGCCGCTCCCGCTGAGGACGCAGCAAACGCCTGATTTCCCGAAATTCTCACAAACCAACAAATACTGTGTAAGGGAGAATACCAAAATGGCTATTACTGCAAAGGACGTTATGGAACTGCGCAAGCAGACCGACTGCGGCATGATGGAGTGCAAGAAGGCTCTGACCGAGGCTGACGGCAACTTCGAGAAGGCTGTCGAGATCCTGCGTGAGCGTGGTCTGGCTACCGCCGCCAAGAAGGCAAGCCGCGTGGCTGCCGAGGGCATGGTCTACGCCGATTACTGCCCCGCGTGCAAGGTGGGCGTCGTCATCGAGGTCAACGCCGAGACCGACTTCGTCGCCAAGAACGACAAGTTCGTCGCCTTCGTCAAGGAGGCCACCAAGGTCATCATGAAGCAGGACCCCGCTGATGTCGAGGCTCTGATGGCATGCAAGACCGAGAGCGGCGAGACCGTCGATGAGGCTCTGAAGAACCTCATCCTGGTCATCAAGGAGAACATCAAGGTCCGCCGTTTCGTCCGTTACGAGGGCGTCTGCTCTGCATACGTCCACGGCGGCGGCACCCACGGCATCCTGGTCAACTTCGAGACCACCAACGGCATCGAGGCTAAGGACGAGTTCGCTGCATACGGCAAGGATGTTGCCATGCAGGTCGCAGCTGCCAACCCCAGCTACGTCGATGAGGCTGCTGTCCCCGCTGAGGTCGTCGCCAAGGAGAAGGAGATCCTCCTCGCTCAGATGGCCAACGACCCCAAGAACGCCAACAAGCCCGACGCTGTCAAGCAGAAGATGATCGAGGGCAAGATCAAGAAGTACTTCAAGGAGAACTGCCTGGTCGATCAGGAGTTCGTCAAGGACGGCGACCTGACCGTTGGTCAGTACACTGCCAAGGTCGCAAAGGACCTGGGCGGCGACATCAAGGTCATCAAGTTCACCCACTTCGTCAAGGGTGAGGGTCTGGAGAAGCGTTCTGACGACTTCGCTGCTGAAGTCGCAAGCATGGTGAAGTAAGCCAGCTTCTGCTGCTGAAGCATACGAGAGCCGCAGTGCCTGTAACAGGGTGCTGCGGCTCTTTTTGGTGGTGGTTGTAAGGGAAACTGAGGATGGAAGCCTGACCGTGAGCCGCTGCTGGACTCAACCTCTCCGTCAGCGCTGACGCGCTGCCACCTCCCCTACCGAGGGGAGGCCTTGGCAGTCCCCGCAAAGTGAACGGTTTCGCCAGAGGCTCCCCTACTAGGGGAGCTGTCGAACGAAGTGAGACTGAGAGGTTGTACGAAGGGAAGCCTGACCGTGAACCGCTGCTGGACTCAACCTCTCCGTCAGCGCTGACGCGCTGCCACCTCCCCTACCGAGGGGAGGCTTTGGCAGTCCCCGCAAAGTGAACGGTTTCGCCAGAGGCTCCCCTACTAGGGGAGCTGTCGAACGAAGTGAGACTGAGAGGTTGTATGAAGGCACGGCTGCCCTCACGGTGCAGCCGTGACGGAGAGGCCATTCCATCGCCCGACCTGTTGCCTTCGGCAACAGGGTCCCACCCCAGCGCACAGCACAATACAAACAAAAACGCCGCCGACGGCTTTCGAACCGTCAGCGGCGCTTTGCTTATTCAGTCAGCAGCGGTCAATGGATCAGGCCCTGGCCTCGCTGTTGTGCTCTGCCTTCTTGTAGGCGGAGAAGGAGTGGAACACGATGTTCAGGCCCAGAACGATCAGCAGGACAGCCAGGATGAGCTGCAGGCCGTTGGCGATGAACACAGCGCTCCAAGTGGTCTCACCGGCAGGGATGGTGACGGCAGCGGCATTGCTGATGGCCTTGACCATCGCCATGAGACGCTGCACCAGAGCGGTGAAGGTGACGCAGAGCATGATGATCAGCGGGGGGAAGAGCATCTTGTTGCTGCGGCCGGTGACCTTCAGGAAGACGCACAGGGTAGACAGGACCAGAGCGCTCAGCAGCTGGTTTGCAGAACCGAACAGGGGCCAGATGTTGGCGTAGCCGATCTTGGTCAGGATGAAGCCGAAGACCAGAGTGATGAAGGTGGAGAAGTAGACGTTGCAGAGCAGCTTGCGCCAGCCCTCGGCGTGCTCCATGTCGTCCACGCTGAACAGCTCCTGAAAGCTCATGCGGCCGATACGGGCCACGGCATCCAGACTGGTCAGAGCCAGTGCGGAAACGCACATGGTCATAAAGACGGTAGCGGCATAGGCGGGGACACCGAACATCTCAAAGAAGCCGGCGACGCCGCGGCTGAAGATCTGGAAGGGAGTGCCGGCGGCGGGGGTGCCGTCGGCAGCGGCAGCAGCACCGGCGACGCAGAGAGCCAGAACAGCCAGCAGGCTCTCGAGGATCATGGCGCCATAGCCGACCTTCAGCATATCCTTCTCGTTCTCGACGGTCTTGGAGGAGGTGCCGGAGGAAACGAGGCCGTGGAAGCCGGAGACAGCACCGCAGGCCACGGTGACGAACAGGATGGGGAACATGGTACCCAGCTTCTCGTTGGTGAAGCCGGTGAAAACGGGCAGGTTCATGGTGGGATGGGCCACCAGCAGGCCGACCGCAGCGCCGATGATCATGGCCACGAACATGAAGGTGGTCATGTGGTCACGGGGCTGCTTCAGCAGCCACATGGGCAGAACTGCGGCAAAGAAGATGTAGACGAAGGTGATGTAGCTCCATGCAGCCTTGCCCAGAATGAGGGGCAGGTTTGCGCCGATGACGAAGGACAGCACGATGAAAACGATGCTGATGACGCTCTCTTTCCAGCCGGAGAAGCTGAACTTCTTCTGGATGAGGCCGAAGACGACAGCAAAGACCATGAACATGATGGAGACCATACCGGCAGCGCCGTTGGTCTGGGCAGCCTCCGCCAGAGCGCCGTCTGCGCCGAAGGCGTTGAAGGTTCCGGCCACCATGTCCGCAAACGCCGCGATGACGATGCCGCAGAACAGCCAGCAGAACAGCAGGAACAGCTTGCGGCCGGTCTTGCCGATGTACTTCTCGATGAGCATGCCCATGCTCTTGCCGTCGTTCTTGACGGAAGCGTACAGAGCGCCGAAGTCGGTGACAGCGCCGAAGAAGATGCCGCCCAGCAGCACCCACAGCAGGACAGGCAGCCAGCCGAAGGCAGCAGCCTGGATGGCACCGGTGACAGGGCCTGCACCGGCGATGGAGCTGAACTGGTGTGCAAACACGGTCCAGCCGTTGGTGGGGACATAGTCGCGGCCATCCTCGTGGACGACTGCGGGGGTCTTGGCGGTGGGGTCGATGCCCCATTTGTTGGCCAGCCAGCGGCCATACAGCGTATAAGCGCCGAACAGACACAGGGCTGCGATCAAAACGATGACCAGCGTATTCATTTCTTTATACCTCTTTCCTTTCTTTCACACCGGCAATGGCCGAAGCAGGACGGCTGTGCCCAAAAGCAGGGCAGGCGAAACGGCCCGGAGGGGTGAAAAAAGCCTCCGTCCTCATGAAAGACAGAGACACAAAGATGTGTCCCATCTTCCTCGAAGACGAAGGCCAAACGGTGCAGCTGCACCGGTCGCTCTCCGCGGTACCACTTCGTTTGCTGCTTTCGGGAGCAGCCGCTTGCGCGTACAGGCGTTCTGCCGCCGATACGCCGCCCTGTAACGTGGGCTGAACGGCCATGCACTACTGCCGCAAGCGGGTTCGCACAGGCTGCTCGCAGGTGAGGGCCTCTCGCACTGTGCTGCCGTCTTGCACCGGAATGGCGGCTCTCTGAGCGCAGGGAATGCGAAAAGTCATGTCCTGTTCATTGCATTTGCCGAATGATTGTGTATACTTTAGTCCCGATTTCATAATTTGTCAATATCGTTTGGGCAAGTTAGGAGACTGTGCCATTTTTGCGGGGGAGAAACTAAGAAAATTTAGGCGATTTTTGTTCAGATGTGAGATGAATAAAACTGAATGCCTCCACAGGTGAAATCTGCTAAACTCCCGGAAAGAAAGGCCGAGCACTTGACTTTTACACTTTCAAGTGCTAAAGTTACAGAGTGACAGAAAGACCCCCTGCCGCACCCCGCGGCACTTTGCCCTGAAGGAGGCAGCTATGGCGGACAAGAACCCCAGAAGAAACCCCACCACCGACGCACTGTTCGACGCGATCCTGAGTCTTGAGACGAGGGAGGAGTGCTACAACTTCTTCGAAGACCTCTGCACGGTCAAGGAGATCTCCGATATGGCCCAGCGTCTGGAAGCGGCCAAGCTCCTGCTCGGCGGCAGCACCTACGACCAGATCGTAAAGGCGGTGGAGATCAGCACCGCCACCATCAGCCGCATCAACCGCTGCATCCAGTACGGCTCCGGCGGCTACCGCGACACCATCGAGAAGGTACACAAGAGCGCAAAGCCGGAGTGACATCCGGGCGGCGAGGCACATAGGATGGACTGCGCCCGATCCCTATTATAGAAAGGAAGGTCCTTCTTATGGCTGATACCACCAACTGCACCCTCTGCGTTTCCTGCGGCTGCCCCGCGCTGCCCAGAGTTTCCCTCGACCAGGCCGTCATCGACCTGATGGAGAGCATCGCTCTGCAGGAGTCGGCCCTGAGCCACATCCTCTGCGCCGAGACCCAGAAGATGAAAGCCGCCCTCAGCATGGAGGAGCTGGACCTGTGCAAGCTGCTGGAGGTCAACGACTCCGCCACCAACATGGTCCACGCCGTGGCGAACCTTGAGCTGGTGCTGAAGGAGAAGCTGGAGTTCATCGCCAACAACCTCTACTACCCCTCGACGGGGAACGGCACCACCACCGAGAGCTGATGTCAAAATGCGACTGCCCGCCCGCAATGGGTGGGCGGTTTTTCCTTTTCGGGGCGGGGCTGCCTAAAAATATGTATAAAAGTCGGAAAAGTGTTTTGTTGGAATTGCTGAATATCGAAATCTGTGCTATACTATATAATGTTTATCCAAAGAGAAAGGGGAACCTGACCTTGCTGCACTACGATGCGATCCTGTTTGACGTGGACGGTACGCTCATCGATTCCGCCCCCGGCATTCTCAATACACTGGAAGAGGTTTTCAGCTCCATGGGCGTTGACGTCGCCCGGAGCGTCCTTGGCCGCTACATCGGCCCGCCCCTCCGCAAGAGCTTCGGCGAGCATTTCTCCGACCCTGCAAAAATCGAGGAGGCCATGAAGCGCTACCGCGTGAGCTACGCCGCCAAGGGCTGCCACGAGGGCGATGTCTACCCCGGCGTGGTGGAGATGCTGGGCCGTCTCAAGGCTGCGGGCCTGACCCTCTGCACGGCCACCTGCAAGCCCACCGACGTTGTGAGGCCCATCCTCGAAGAGCAGGGCCTTGCGCCTTACTTCTCCTTCGTGGGCGGCGCGTCCATGGATGAGAGCCGCGACAACAAGACCGACGTCATCCGCCACGTCCTCGCCCAGCCCGTCATGCAGGGCAGGCGGGTGCTGATGGTGGGCGACCGCCGGGACGATATGCAGGGCGCTGTGAACTGCGGGCTGGACGCCGCCGCCGTGCTCTACGGCTACGGCGGCAGGGAAGAGGTCGCCCCCTTTGCGCCGGCCTTCATGGCCGCTGACTGCAAAGAGCTGACGGACTGGGCTCTCCGCCCGGTGGACGAGCCTTTCCATTCCTGAAACGAGAGGGACTGAATCTATGAGTCAAAAAAGACAACAACAAAACGAAACCATGACTCCCATGCAGCATCGGGCCGTTCTGGTCTGCGTCCTCTGCGTGCTGGCGGTGCTGCTGACCTTCGGCATCACCACCACCCTCCTCAAAAAGGAGGAGTCTGCCCCCTCCGTCCCGGAGTCCGTGGCAGACCCCACCCCCGGCAAAGACCTGTCGGGCCACTACCAGATCGACAACACCTCCGCCGCTCTGCTGACGGAGACCGCCGACGCCGGCACGGACTATCTGAACAACACCCTCTTTCTGGGCGACTCCAACACCGTCCGCCTCTACAACAACGGCCTCATCTCCCTGCAGCAGTTCTGCGCCAAAGAGGGCATCGGCACCCAGGTGGCGCTCAGCGAGGGCATCGTTACCTTTAAGAAGGATCCCAACCACTACACCATCCCTCAGGCGGTGGCCATGATGAAGCCCCGCCGTGTGGTCATGACCTTCGGCACCAACGACACCGGGATGGAAGTCCCGGACTTCATCGCCCACTACACGGCCCTCATCCAGGCCATCCAGCAGAGCTACCCCTACACCGACATCATCGTCAACACGGTGCCGCCGGTCCCGGCTGACCACTCCAACTACCCCCACATGGACCAGGCCAAGATCGATGACTTCAACATGGCCCTTCTGGCTCTCTGCGAGCAGCTGGGCGTCCGCTTCCTCAACTCCGCCGAGGCCCTCAAGGGCAGCGACGGCTACGGCATCGCGGACTACTACACCAGCGGCGACATCCACCTCAAGAGCGCCGGCCTCAAGGCAGTGCTGAACTATCTCCGCACCCACGCCCTGCAGACCGAGGACCGCCGCCCCGACACCAACAACATCCCCACCCGCACCATGGAGTATGTCTCCAACCCCAGCTCCGCCGTGGCCGCTCCCAGCTCGGAGGCTGTCAGCTCCAGCGAGAGTCAGGCCGAGAGCGCCGGCAGCTCGGAGAGCTCTTCCAGCGAGAGCACCGGCGAGGGCAAAAAGTTCGAGGCCCGCTACCGTGTGGACAAGAACGGCGGCGGCACCCTGAGCGTCGGCAATGACACCGGCAACAGCTCTGTGACCTACACCGTCACCGACCCCGACAAATCCATCACCGTGACCGCTGTCCCGGCGGAGGGCCACGTCTTCGTCAAGTGGAGCGACGGCCTCACCAGCAAGACCCGCACCGACACCGGCTTCAAGCAGAATCTAGACGTCACGGCAGTCTTCGGCACGGCCTCCGTCCAGATCACCAGCGAGGGCAAGGGCGCTGTGGGCAGCTCCTACACCTTCAAGGCCGCCTTGAGCGGCAAGTACGCCAAGACCGAGAACCTGCGCTGGTACGCCAACGGTCAGGAGGTCACGCAGGCCGCCGGCAAGTCCAGCATCACCGTGCTGGTGGACAGCTCCATGGCCAACGCTTCTTATAAGATCCACGCCGTCGTCACCTACAACGACTGCAAGGTGAGCAGCAACACCCTGACCATCACCATCGGCAGCGGTGTGACCAGCGAGTCCGGCTCCACCAGCAGCTCGTCCTCGTCCCATGCCGGTTCTTCCGGCAGTACATCTTCTTCGTCTTCCTCTGCAAGCTCGGGCAGCTCTTCGAGCAGCACCGGCGGTTCGTCGCCGGCATCGTCCGGTACGTCGTCCGGCAGCTCCAAGGCAGAGCCGGAGTCCGAAAGCAAGCCCGAGTCCAAGTCGGAAGCTGCTTCGGAGCCCAAAGCGGAGCCCAAGGCCGAGAGCAGATCCGAAGTCTCCGCCGGCAAGGAAACCGAAGGCAAGGCAGAATGACGCCCCGCACCTTCCTCTGCGCAGCCGCATAGGCTGAGCCGAGAGGAGGCGAGGGGATGCTCCGTGAAGAGATGCAAGTCCCCGGCCTGCCCGGCGCAGAAGATGTGACCGACGGCAGCGTGGACTACTACGACATGGATTGGGAAAACGTCGAGAACGGCGTGACGGAGGAGCAGATGGCAAAGTGCATCGCAAAAGCGTGCGCCTGCACGCCGCGCTGTAAGTGCAGCGGGAATCTGCCGGACCAGTCCGACGAGGAAGCCTATGAAATGACGTTGGAAGGATAAAAATACGAGAAGCCAGCTCTGCCGGGCGGGGCTGGCTTCTCGCTGTTCTCAAACCGCGCCCCAGCCGCGCCCGCTCAAGGCGGCAGGCGGCTCGAAACATGATAGAGAAGGGAAAGAAAGATGGCAAAATATTATTGCATCCTCTTCGATGCAGACAATACGCTTCTGGACTTTGACGCCGCCGAGAACAAGGCGCTGGCGGAGACGCTGGTGGAATACGGCATCGAGCCGGACGCCGGGACGGTGCAGACCTACCGGGACATCAACTCGGAGCTCTGGCGTCAGCTGGAAAAGGGCCAGATACGCCGCGACAAGCTGATGGGGGAGCGCTTCACCCGCTTCCTCAAGGCCATCGACGCAGCCGGTGACGGCGTGGAGATGAACCGCTGCTACCTCGACCACCTGTCCTCCCACCCCGACCTGATGACCCCCAATGTGCCGGACGTCCTCGGGGAGCTTTCCGAGGTGGCGACGCTGGCCGTCGTGACCAACGGCTTCCAGAAGGTGCAGAGCCGCCGGGTGGCAGAATCCGGCATCGGGGCCTACCTTGAGGACGTCTTCGTCTCCGAGAAGCTGGACAGCGAGAAGCCCAGCCGCCGCATCTTCGACTCCGCCCTCCGCGCTCTGGGCGTGGAGAACCGGGAGCACGTCCTGGTGGTGGGCGACAGCCTCACCAGCGACATTCAGGGCGGCGTGAACGCGGGCCTCGACACCTGCTGGTTCAACCCCGGCCACGCCGAGAACCCGGGCAAGGTGAGCCCCACCTACGAGATCGCCTCGCTGGAAGAGCTCTACCCGCTGGTGATGGAGCCGGAAGAGCTGGCGAACCTCGGCCTCAAGCACCGCCGTCATCAGCTGTAACGGCGGGAATCTCTCCATCCACCCTACTGGAAAAGAACACGGAAGAACGATATGCTGATTCATTTGGAAAAACTCGGAAAGAGCTTTGGCGAGAAGGTCGTCCTGCACGACGTGAGCGCCAGCGTGGAAAAAGAAGACCGCATCGGCATCGTGGGCCAGAACGGTGCAGGCAAGACGACCCTGCTCAAAATTCTGACCGGCGTCTACACCGACTATGACGGCGAGTTCAGTGTGACCCACGGCGTGACGCTGGGCTATCTGGAGCAGAACGCAAAGCTCGATGTCACGCTGGATATTTACGGGGAGATGCGCTCCTCCTTCGCCCCTGTGCTGGACGCCATGGCCCGGATGCAGATTTTGGAAAAGAAGATGGCGGCCTCTCCCGACGACGCCGCCCTTCTCGAAACGCACGACGAACTGCAGAACATCATCGACGCCGCCGACGGCTACAACATGGACGTCAACATCAAGAAGGTGCTGTCCGGCATGGGCTTTGCGCAGGATACCTGGAGCAAGAACGTGGGGGTCCTCTCCGGCGGTGAGCTGACCCGTCTCCGTCTGGCCAAGCTCCTCCTCGAGAAGCCGGACGTCCTCATTCTGGACGAGCCTACGAACCATCTGGACTTCGCCACCATGGAGTGGCTGGAAAACTACCTCAAGGGCTACTCCGGTGCCGTTCTGGTGGTCAGCCACGACCGCTATTTCCTCGACAACGTCTGTACCAAAATCTGGGAAGTCTCCTTCCAGACCATGACCACCTATAAGGGCAACTTCTCGGCCTATCTGCCCCAGAAGGAGGCCGCCGACGCCCTGCGCCAGAAGCAGCACGACGCCGACGTGGCGCTGGCCGAAAAATTACAGGACTACATCGACCGCAACCTCGTCCGGGCCTCCACCACAAAGATGGCCCAGAGCCGCCGCAGGCAGCTGGAAAAGCTGGAGATCACCGAGGCCCCTCAGGACGAGACCAACCAGCTCAAGTTCCGCTTCGAATACGACGTGGAGCCGTGGAATGAGCTGGTGCTGCTCAAGAACCTGACCATCAAGATCGGCGACCGCACCCTGCTGGAGCCCTTCACCTATACGGTCTGCCGCGGCCAGCGGCTCATCATCGCCGGCCCCAACGGCGCAGGCAAATCCACCCTGATGCAGGTGCTGGACGGCAAGCGCCGCCCCTCCGGCGGCATGGTCCGCCTTGGCACCGGCGCACGGCCCAGCATCTTCGCCCAGCAGCAAAACCGCATCGGCGCGGGCCGCGTCATCGACGTCATCTGGAACAAGTACCCCCGGATGACCGAGCTGGAGGTCCGCAGCCATCTGGCAAAGCTGGGCTTCCGGGGCGAGACGGTCTTCAAGCCCTGCGAGGCCCTGTCCGGCGGCGAGCTGGCCCGGCTGCGCTTTGCAGAGATCGTGCTGGAACGCCCGAACCTGCTGTTTCTGGACGAGCCCACCAACCATCTGGACATCTACACCCGCGAGAACCTGACCGAGGCGCTGATGGCCTACACCGGCACGCTGCTCCTCGTCACCCATGACCGCCACCTGATGAACAGTCTGGCCTGCCCCATCCTCTACCTCGAGGACGGCAGGGCGGTCATCTACCCCAGCTATGACGCCCTGATGGGCCGCGCCGCTCCCGCCCCCGTGGCCGAGAAGAGCAGCGAACCCGCCAAGGCGGGCTACGGCAAAGAGCAGCGCCGCCGCCGGGCCGAGCTGCGCGCCAAGATCAAAGCCTGCGAGGACGAGATGGAAGCCTGCGGCGCCCGCGAAGTGGAGCTGGAAAACGAGATAAACTCGCCGGAAGTCTACAACGACCCCCAGCTTTTGCGGGAAAAGAGCGACGAGCTCAGCGACCTGCGCTTCCATCAGGACGAGCTTTTCGCCGCGTGGGAGGCCGCCGTCGAAGAGCAGGAGCAGTACGAGCAGACCGCCGGCGGCGAAGAATAAACGATGCAGCAAAGGGGGAGAGCCGATGGCAAACCGAAACCATGACCCGAAGAAAACACACGAGATCGCACTTTCCGGCCTGCTGTTCGCGCTGGCGATGGCGCTTTCCTTCATCGAAGGCACACTGGTCATCCCGGGCCTTGCGCCGGGCATGAAGCTGGGCCTTGCGAATATCGTGGTGATGTATGCGCTGTTCTTCATGGGGGCGCGGCAGGCGCTCTATCTCGACCTGCTCAAGGCGCTGTTCGTCTTTCTCGTCTCCGGCTGGACGGCAGGCTTCCTCTCGCTCTGCGGCGGGCTGCTGTCCCTGCTGGTGATGTGGGTGCTCTACTATAAGCTCCCGTTCCGGCCCACATGGTTCATCCTGTCGGTCTGCGGCGCACTGTCCCACAACATGGGCCAGCTGCTTGGCGCGGGGCTCATCCTGTCCTCGGCCATGTCGCTGTACTATGCGCCGGTGATGCTGGTGCTGGGCCTTGTCATGGGCGCCCTCACGTCCCTGACCCTCCGGGCCATCCTGCCCGCACTGGGCAGACTGGGCTATAACACCCGGGAAAAGCGCTGAGCGGTTGCATCTGCAAACATTTTTCGCTATAATAAAATGATAGATTTGATATGACCCTACAAAAAAGCCGCCCTTATGGATGACTCGCATCCGAGGGACGGCCGGGAGGTTTTGTACTATGTCTGAAAAAGTTACGGTCAAGGTGGAGCGGAGCGTCCTCCACCTTCCGGCCATCGCCCTGCGCGGGCTGGTGGTCTTCCCCAACAATCTGCTCCACTTCGAGGTGGGCCGCGAGAAGAGCATCGCCGCCGTGGAGTGGGCCGTCAGCAACAACTCTGACGTCTTCCTCGTGGCACAGAAAGAGATGAAGGTCGAGGACCCCAAGGCCGCCGACCTCTATACTTACGGCGTCGTGGCCGAGGTCAAGCAGGTGATGCGGGTGTCGGACGACCTGGTCCGCATCCTGGTCGAAGGCAAATACCGCGCCAGACTCTCCGAGATGGAGGACGACGGCAGCTTCCTGCTGGCCACCGTCCGCCCGGCCCCGGTGAAGATGGCGAAGCCCGAGGAGCTGCCGGAGGCGGACGTCCTCGTCCGCAACGTCAAAAAGAGCTTTGACGATCTGCTGGCTCTGAACCCCCACATCGGCAAGGACGTGGTGTTTGCCATCACCACCAGCACCGACGCCGCCTTCCTGTCCGAGTACATCCCGGCCAACCTCCTGTTCCGCTTCGAGGATAAGCAGGCCATTCTGGACGAAGGCACCCTGATGGGCCGTCTGCATCTGCTCATCGAGAAGATGCACCGGGAGCGCCGGATGCTCGAGATCGATAAGGAGATCGCCCAGAAGGTAGACGAGGCGATGGACAAGAACCAGCGCGACTACTACCTCCACGAGCAGCTCCACATGATCAGCGAGGAGCTGGGCGAGGACGACGATACCACCGCCGAGACCGAGGAGTACCGCCGGAGGATCACGGCCCTCCATCTGGACGAGGACCGGGAAAAGAAGCTTCTCAAAGAGGTGGACCGCCTCTCCAAAATGCAGAGCAGCAATCAGGAAGGCACGGTCATCCGCACCTATCTGGACACCTGCCTCGACCTGCCCTGGAACACCTTCACCGAGGACGATCTGGACATCGCCAAGGCCCAGCGCGTGCTGGACCGGGACCACTACGGCCTGAAGAAGGTCAAGGACCGCATCCTCGAGGTGCTGGCCGTCCGCAAGCTGGCCCCCGACGTGAAGGGCCAGATCATCTGCCTTGTCGGCCCTCCGGGTGTCGGCAAGACCAGCATCGCCCGCTCCATCGCCGAGAGCCTGAACCGCAAGTATGTCCGCATCAGCCTCGGCGGCGTGCGGGATGAGGCCGAGATCCGCGGCCACCGCCGCACCTACATCGGCGCGATGCCCGGCAAGATCATCAACGCCATGATCTCTGCCAAAAGCGCGAACCCCCTGATGCTTCTGGACGAGATCGACAAGCTGGCAGGCGACTTCCGGGGCGACCCGGCGGCCGCTCTGCTGGAAGCCCTCGACCCCGAGCAGAACAGCACCTTCAACGACCATTTTATCGATATGCCCTTTGATTTGAGCCATGTGCTCTTCATCACCACGGCCAACGACCTCAGCGCCATCCCCGGCCCGCTGCGGGACCGGATGGACGTCATCGAGCTGCCCAGCTACACCCGGGTGGAAAAGTACAACATCGCCCGGAAGCATCTGGTCCCCAAGCAGCTGGATGCCTGCGGCCTGACCGGCAAGGTCACCTTCTCCCAGAGCGCCCTCTACGGCATCATCGACGGCTACACCCGCGAGGCCGGCGTCCGCAATCTGGAGCGAACCATCACCAGCGTCCTGCGCAAGTGCGCCCGGAAAATTGCTTCCGGCGAGGCGGAGAATGTCTCCGTCACCGGCACCGGCCTCGAAAAGCTGCTGGGACCCCGGATGGTCAAGCCCGAGTTCCTCAACCGCACCAACGCCATCGGCATCGCCAACGGTCTGGCATGGACCAGCATCGGCGGCGAGACCCTGCCCATCGAGGTGCAGGTCATCGACAACGGCAGCGGCAAGATCACCGTCACCGGTTCTCTGGGCGACGTGATGAAGGAGAGCGCCCAGCTGGCCATCACCTACGCCCGCGTCCATGCCGCAGAGTACGGCATCGACTCCGAGCGCCTCAAGAAGTGCGACCTGCACATCCACGCCCCGGAGGGCGCAGTCCCCAAGGACGGCCCCTCTGCCGGCGTCACCCTGACCACGGCCCTCATCTCCTGCCTGTCCGGCATCCCGGTGCGGGGCGATGTGGCCATGACCGGCGAGATCACCCTCCACGGCAATGTGCTGCCCATCGGCGGCCTCCGCGAGAAGAGCATGGCCGCTTACCGCGAGGGGATGAAGACCGTCCTCATCCCGAAGGACAACCTGTCCGATCTGTACGAGGTGGACGACGAGGTCAAGAAGAACATCGAGTTCCTGCCCGTGCAGAGCCTGTCGCAGGTCCTCGCCGCAGCCCTCCTCAAGCCCAAGACGGTGTCTGCGGGCCACCCCCGCACCAGGAAGGTAAAGCCCGCTGAGGCTGCGGCCCTGCCGCAGACGGCGGAAAAGCCGCAGCCGGGCGCGGTCTGCTGAGACGAAAGGAGCGAAGCTATGAACTATAACAAAGCGGATTTCATTGCAAGCTACGGCATTTCCAGCCAGCTGCCCGAGAGCGACCGCCCGGAGCTGAGCTTCTCCGGCCGCTCCAACGTGGGCAAATCCAGCCTCATCAATAAGCTCTGCAACCGCAAGAATCTCGCCCGCGTGTCCAGCACGCCGGGCAAGACGGCTACCATCAACTTCTACGCGGTGGATGACTGCTACTTCGTGGACCTGCCCGGCTACGGCTATGCCAAGGTGAGCAACGCCGACCGTGAGCGCTGGGACGACCTCATCAACAGCTACTTCGAGGCTCAGCGCCGCCACACCCTGCTGGTCCAGCTCATCGACTGCCGTCACGCCCCCAGCGCCGACGACATCCAGATGCTGCATTACCTCCACTACCACAACATCCCCTTCGTTGTGGCCCTGACCAAGGCCGACAAGCTCAAGAAGAGCCAGCTGGCCCAGACGCAGGAGGAGTTCGAAAAGCTCTGCCTGCCCTACGGCTGCCAGAAGGTGGTGCTGACCAGCGGCGAGAGCGGCCGCGGCATCCCGGAGCTGCAGGCTGTGCTGAACGCAGCCGTCGCCGCCGAGTACGAGGCAAACGCAGAGGACGCGGAGTAACGCAATGGCTTACAACGAATTTGCTTATTTTTACGATGAGTTCAACGGCGAGGCCGACTACGAGGCCCTGTATGCCCACATCAAAAAAGAGCTGGAGGCCCACGGCATCCATGACGGCATCCTCGCAGACCTGGGCTGCGGGACGGGGGAGCTGACCCTGATGCTCACCCAGGCGGGCTACGATATGATCGGCATCGACCAGTCGGAGGAGATGCTCTGCGTCGTCCGGGACAAGGCTGAGCAGCTGGGCCTTTCCGGCGGCCTGCTTCTTTTGCGGCAGGACCTGCTCAAGCTCGACCTCTACGGCACCATCCGGGGTGCGGTGTCCACCTTCGACACCTTCAACCACATCCCGGACCTGAATAAAGCCATCGCCAACGCCGGTTTCTTTATGGAAAAGGGCGGTGTGCTCCTGTTCGATATGAACACGCCCTATAAGCACCGGAACGTGCTGGGCGAAAACGTCTTTACGTTTGAAGAAGAGGACGCCTCCTGCGTCTGGCGCAACCATTACAGCGCCGCCGACCGCCGGGTGGAGATCCGCGTGGACATCGACTACCGCGAGACGGGGGAGCACTTCCACGAGCAGTTCTACGAGTACACCTACGACCTCGACACCATCCGCGCCGCTCTGGAAAAGCACGGCTTCGCGCTGGAAAGTGTCTGCGACGGCGAGAGCTTTGGCCCTCTGACCGACGAGAGCGAGCGCTATTTCTTCTGCGCAGTCAAACAGTATACCCAACTGGAGGAACAATAATATGTCGAATCTTATCCGCGGCATTTCTGAAAACGGCGGTGTCGTGTTCTGCGGCGTGGACTCCACTGAGATCGTCCGCACGGCAGAAAAGCTGCATACCACCAGCGCCACCTGCAGCGCAGCCCTTGGCCGTCTGCTCACCGGTGTCTCCCTGATGGGCGCGATGCTCAAGGATGATGGCGACTCCATCACTCTGCGCGTGTCCGGCGGCGGCCCGGCGGGCGTCGTTATCGCCTGCACCGACGCACACGGCAGCGTCAAGGGCTGCATCGACCACCCGCTGGTGGAGCTTCCCGCAAAGGAGAACGGCCATCTGGATGTGGGCGGCGCAGTCGGCAAAGACGGCGTTCTGACCGTCATCCGGGACAACAAGCTCCAGAAGGAGCCGACGGTGGGTCAGGTGCCGCTGGTGTCCGGTGAGATCGCCGAGGACATCACCAGCTACTACGCCTACAGCGAGCAGATCCCCACCGTATGTGCGCTGGGCGTTCTGGTGGACAAGGACCTGTCCATCGTCTGCGCCGGCGGCTATCTGCTGCAGCTCCTGCCGGGCGCGACCGATGCCGAGATCACCCGTCTGGAGCAGAACATCGCCGCCATGCCTTCCGTCACCGAGCTGCTCCGGGCAGGGAAGACCCCGCAGGATATGATGGAGCTGGCAATGGCGGGCTTCGACCCGCAGGTCCTCGATACCCGCGAGGTGAAGTATCAGTGCGACTGCAGCAAGGAGCGCACGAAGGATATGCTCCTCAGCCTTGGCCGCAAAGAGCTGGTAAAGCTCCGGGACGAAGACCCGAAGTGTGAGGTGGTCTGCCACTTCTGCCACACGAAGTATGAGTTCGACCTGAACGAGCTTCTGGCCGAGACGACCCCGGAAGAGAAGTAACAAAAATCCATCATCATAAATCGCCGCATGGCCGGAGCAGAGGTGCTCGGAGCTGTGCGGCGTTTTCATTTGCAGATGTCGGCGGTGATGGTGTAGACGACCCGGTAGTGGAGGGTGTTTTCTTCGACGGAGACGTCCTCTTTGCGGGCCAGAAGCTCAAAATCAGGCCAGTTTTGCTGTAAAGCTTGTTTGCTTTGCAGCCTTGCAAGGGCCAGAGCCTGCTCTTCGGTCCGCTCCAAATCGGTGGAAGCTTTGTAATAATATGTCGTTTCTTCGATAAAAACAGGAACAGGAAGCCCGAAGGCTTCTGGCTGGTAGTGTCGGACGACGGCAGCGGCCTCTGACTTGCCCGGAGCAGGATGCAGGGAGGGCAGAGCGACAGCATGGCCGTCCCAGAAGAGCGTCCGATGCACGGCCTGCTGCCCGGTGAGCTGCTCGATGGGCAGCAGGAGAGCAATATCCTGCTCGTTTTCCCACTCGAACTGCGCCCGGACGCTGCCCGCCGCAGGCTGAAAGATGAGCGTTCCGTCCCGTTCGGCGCGGGCTGTCCCGATGAGGCCCTGACCGGCTTCTACGGCCTGGCCGGGGACGACGAGCATCGTCCCGCTGACGAGGTTGGTGCGAACGACCGTGCCGGACACCCTGGCCCGGAGGCCGTGGAGCGTCCCGGCAGCGATGTCCGGCACCGGCTTCGCCGCAGCCGCCTCCGCCACCAGCTTTCCCTTCATAAAGTTGAGGCTGGCCCAGGAAAACTCACCGCTCTGGAGCAGGGCGTATTCTCCGGCGGCGAGCTTTTCCTGTGTGACGGCATTTCCCGGAAAAAGCCCTGCCTCCCACAGGACGACGGCGGCCCGCGCCTGCTGGCCGGGCGTCAGGCCCACCGGTTCGACGAACCAGACAAAGCCCTGCAGCCAGAGCAGCAGAGGGAGAAAGACAAGGCATCCGGCCCAGAGCCCCCGCCGCCGGAGAAGGGGACGGATGCAAAAGAAAAGACCCTGCCGTTTCTGGATGCGCAGCCGCACCCGCCGTCTGCGTGCCAGAGCGGCCAGCTTCCGATAATGCCATGCGGCGCACCGGGCCGAGAACCCGCCGGGCCGGGGAACGATGTCGGAGAGGTGCAGCCCGCCTGCGGCCGCAGCAGTCAGCAGACCTTCGGCATCGCCGTTCTGCGCCGCAAAGGTGACGCCTGCCCAGAGCTGAGTCCATTCCATGGTAGAAAGCTCCTATTCCTTTGAAAAATCGGTCCGCAAGATCTGCCCCCGCAGGGTGAGCCTCCGGGCGGAGAGTGTCTCTATCTTCAAATCGTCGCCGTAGACCGTCAGAGTGCCGCACCCCAGCTCGAGACAGAGCCTGCCTTCTTCGTAGGAGCGGATGCGCCGGAACTGCTCGATCTCCATCCTTCTGCCGCTCAGGTAGACCGAAGCCCGTCCGTAGAAGTCCCCGGGCGGCTGACGGAACATCCGCCGGAACCAGCCGCGCAGGGAATGCGTTTGCTTTCGTTTTCTTCCCACGCTGCTCCCTCCCGCCATGCAAACCGCTGCCAATTACCACATATATATGGAAATGGAGGGTGCGCGTATGATTCAGAAAGAGAAAATCCGGGGCGTGGGGTATTTTTTGATGGCGCTGGCCGCGGGTCTGCTGCCGTTTGCCGCGCCGGATGCCTGTGCGCAGGCCCTGCGGGAGGGGCTGGCGCTCTGCGGCGGCCCGCTGCTGCTCTCGCTGTTCCCGTTCCTCATCGTGTCCACGCTGCTCATCCAATGCCCGGTGGCGGATGTGCTGGGGCTGCCCTTCTGTCCGGCGGCAAGGCTCATCGGGGTCCGCGCTCCGGCGGCTGGGCGGGTGCTGCTCATCGGCTCTCTGGGTGGCTTTGCCCCCGCAGCAAGTGCCGCCGCCGGGGCCGTCCGCTCCGGGCAGCTCACCGCGCGGGAGGCCGATGCGCTCCTTCCGGCCTGTGTCTGCTCCGGCCCGTCCTTTGTGATACTGGCCGTCGGGCAGTCCATGCTGGGCAGTGCGGAGCTGGGCGTCCTGCTGTTCCTTGCACAGGTGGCGGCGGGCTATCTGTCCGCCGCGCTTCTGGCGCGGCTGGGAGGGACGCCCGGGTCAAGGGCGCACCCCGCTGTCCCGACCGCTTCGCAGCCTCTCCGGCTGGACGGCATCATCGCGCAGGCGTCCCAGACCTACCTCAAGCTCTGCGGCTTCGTCCTGTTTTTCCGGATGCTGGCCGCAGGAGCGGGGGAAGTGCTGCCCTCGGGTGCAGGCGTTTTCTGCGCGATGCTTTTGGAGGTCTGCTCCGGCTGTGACCTGGCTGCAAAAAGCGGCCGGTTCGCCAGTATGCTGTGCTGCGCGGCGCTGAGCGTGCAGGGGCTTTCTGTTCTGATGCAGGTGCGGACCATCTGCCCACCCGAGATGACCCTCCGCCCGCTCTACCGCGCCCGGCTGCTCCATCTGCCGCTTTCGCTGCTGGTATTCTATCTTCTCCTTCCTCAGCGGGCGCAGGAGACGTTCAGCAGCCTGTGCGGCCGCGTGACCACGATGCGCCGCCTCCCGCCCGACTGTGCGCTGCTGGTGTTTCTCGGCTGCTGCTTTGTGGTCTGTGAGCTGAGCCGCGTCCTTGCAAAGGAGCCGGATCAAACACAGAGGGATAAAGTTGCGAATCAATCTTGACAGCTCCCGGCTTTTATGGTAGAATATCACACGTTGCAGAGATTGCAATGTGCTACTGTGGCTCAGCCGGTAGAGCAGCTCACTCGTAATGAGCAGGTCGTCCGTTCGAATCGGATCAGTAGCTCCAAAGTAAAATCCCCGAAAAGCGGCTTCACGCCTGACTTTTCGGGGATTTTTGTTTGTCTGCGAAAATGCCTTTCGAGGGGGATGTGGGCGCTGATTGCCCTAATTTCCTGGAAAGTTTTACAAAAAGGTGGCTCAAGAGGTGGCGCAAAAAAGGGGGAGAAACAAGTCGGCCGGGTGCTGGCGGAGAAGGCTGCGTTATTTTCCTGACTTGCGATAAAACGGGAAGGAAATGATACCACCAACCGGTATATGACTCGTCCAAGGGGGTATTTTATTACTCTTCGTTGAACGCTTCCTCCTGCGCATGGAACCGCTCGAGGAAGCTGTGCTCCACACCCTCGGACTTGTAGCCGGGCATGGTATCCAGCGCCACTGCGTGGATGCTGCGGAAGATGCTGTTCTCAATGTTGGGGTTATCCCGCTTGAGGCGGCGGAGCAGGATTTTCGTCTCCTGCCGCTTGGAGCCGCCGCCGCCGTTGTCGCACATGGTGCAGTTTTCGGTAAAGCGGCAGGCGCACTGGATGAATTCCAGCTCATTGTAGCGCTTCCACGCCAGAATATCTTCCTCGCGGATGCAGTACATCGGGCGGATGAGGGTCATGCCGGGGAAGCTGGTGCTGTGGAGCATGGGCGGCATGGCCTGCAGCTGGGAGCCGTAGAACATACTCATAACGGTCGTCTCGATGACGTCGTTGAAGTGGTGGCCCAGTGCGATTTTATTGCAGCCCAGCTCCTTGGCCTTGCTGTAGAGGTGGCCGCGGCGCATCCGGGCGCAGAGATAGCAGGGGTTCTTGTCGGTGTTGTTGGCCACAGAGAAGATGTTGCTTTCGAAGATGGTCACAGGGATGTGGAGCAGCTCGGCGTTGGACTCGATCTTCTGGCGGTTTATCTCGTTGTAGCCGGGGTCCATCACGAGGAAGACCAGCTCGAACGGCACATCGCTGTGGCGCTGAAGCTCCTGCATCAGCTTTGCCATCAGCATCGAGTCTTTGCCGCCCGAGATGCAGACGGCAATTTTGTCCCCGGCCTTGATGAGCTCGTAGCGCTTCACCGCTACGATGAAGGGGGTCCACAGCTCCTTGCGGTATTTTTTGATGATGCTCCGCTCAATGAGCTGGTAAGGTTCCATTTCGCGTTTCATGGCTCTGTCCTTTCTTTTTTCTCACAGCTGGGTCAGCCGGGTGCAGCAGGCGTCAAAGGCGCGGAGAAAGCCGTCCAGCTCCTCCTGCGTGGTCAGGTGGCTCAGACTGATGCGCCACGAGGAGAGGGCGTTCTTCCGGTCGCGGCTGACGGCGAACACCGCCCGGGAGGGCAGGCCGTCCGACGAGCAGGCCGACTTGACCGAGACACAGACGCCCTCCGCGTCCAGCTCCCGCTGGAACACGGTGCCTTTGACGTTCTCAACGCTCAGGTTCAGGATGTGGGGGATTGCACGCTCCGGGCTGTTGATGCGGACCTTTGGGTACTTGCTCAGAGCGGTGCGGAGATACAGGTTTGCCTCTTTCACCCGGGCAGAACGCTCCGGCAGCTCATTTACCGCAGAGCTCAGAGCCGTCTCGAGGGAAGCCGCCAGAGCTACTGTAGGGGTGCCGCTGCGGTAGATGGTGGTGCTTTCGCCGCCGTGGATGAGAGGCTCGAGAGCCAGCCGCCGCCGCTTGAGCAGCAGGCCGATGCCGTTCAGGCCGTAGAACTTGTGGGCCGTCAGGCTCATGGTGTCCACGCCCTCGAAGGAGACGGGGATCTTGCCCACGGCCTGGGTGGCGTCTACGTGCAGGTGGCAGTTGGGCCATGCCTGCAAAATTTCCGAAATTTCTTTTACCGGCTGCACGACGCCCAGCTCACTGTCCACCAGCGTCACCGCCACAGCGATGGTGTCGGGGCGGAGAAGTTCTTTCAGGTGCTCGAGGTCGATGGTGCCGTCCCGCCTGATGTCCACGAGGTCGATTTCATAGCCCTGCTCCTGCAGAGCGGTCAGGGTGCCGCTGACGGAGGAGTGTTCCAGCGGGGTGGAGATGATGTGCCTGCCCAGATGGCGGGAGAGCTTTGCCAGCCCCTTGAGGGCAAAGTTGTTGGCCTCGCTGGCTCCCGAGGTGTAGATGACCTCGGCGGGCTGTGCGCTCAGCAGCCCCGCGATGCTCTGGGTAGCGTGGTCAATGACCAGCTTTGCGTCCCGGCCTGCCTGATGGCGGGAGTTCGCGTTGCCGGGGCAGCTGCGCTCTACCTCACAAAAACGCTCCAGCACCCGGGAGTCTGCGGGGGTGTTGGCCGAATAATCCAGATATATCATAAGTGTCCTTCTATAATAAGTGGTATAACAGCTGTCGTTTCGGATGCCGCCGGCCCAGTGACCAACTGCGGCAATAGGTTATATTATAGTGCGGAATGCGGCATATTTCAAGGCCGTACAGCCTCCGCCGACAGAAAATCGCCGCAAAATACAGGAAAAAGGTTGTCAGCGTCCTTCTTTTATGCTATACTATGCCGAAGAATGAAAGGAAAGGGGAGAGCGGGATGCTGAAAAAGAAATCATCTTTTGCACGCATCGGCTGTATTTTCCGTTTCCGATTTGGTCCCGATTTTTGAGGCATTGCCGCTTTCCCGCGGTAGTGCCTCTTTTTTTGGGCCGCAGATAGAAGGAGGAAATAATGCGTCAGAATATTGATTACTCCAAGGGCATTTACGACGCCCGCCAGCTGGGTGCCGGGCGGATGCTGATCCTGGGCGTCCAGCACATGTTCGCCATGTTCGGTGCCACCGTGCTGGTCCCCCTGCTCACCGGTCTGAGCGTTTCGACCACCCTGCTCTGCGCAGGTCTGGGTACGCTGCTGTTCCACTTCATCACCAAGGGCAAGGTCCCGGCCTTCCTCGGCTCGTCCTTTGCCTATCTGGGCGGCTTCTCCATCGTGGCCCCCATGCTGGCCGACGCCGACGGCAACCTGACCATCGCCAACACCCGGATGCTGCCCTACGCCTGCGCAGGCGTGGCCTTCTCGGGTCTGGTCTATCTGGCCGTCAGCCTGCTCATCTCCACCTTCGGCATCCGGCGCATCATGCGCTTCTTCCCGCCGGTGGTCACAGGCCCCATCATCATCGCCATCGGCCTCATCCTCGCCCCCTCGGCCATCAGCAACTGTCAGGCAAACTGGCTGCTGGCCTTTGTGGCTCTGGGTACGGTCATCGTCTGCAACATCTGGGGCAAGGGCATGGTCAAGATCCTGCCCATCCTGATCGGCGTTCTCGTCTCCTACGCAGTGGCCCTTGTGACCGGTGCCGTGGACTTTGAGCGCATTGCCTCCGCCGCATGGTTCGGCATCCCTCTCCACAAGGAAGCCATGGGCCTCTTTGCCATCGACGGCAGCCCCGAGTTCATCAGCGCCCTGTTCACCATCATCCCCATCGCTCTGGCTACCATGATGGAGCACGTCGGTGACATCGCCGCCATCAGCGCCACCGTCGGCCACAACTACATCAACGACCCCGGCCTGAACCGCACCCTGATGGGCGACGGCCTCGCCACCACTCTGGCCGGTCTGCTGGGCGGCCCGGCCAACACCACCTACGGTGAGAACACCGGCGTCCTCGCTCTGAGCAAAATTTACGACCCCCTCGTCATCCGCATCGCCGCTGTGCTGGCCATCATCCTGAGCTTCAGCCCCAAGTTTGAGGCCGTCATCAACACCATCCCCACCGGCATCATCGGCGGTATCAGCTTCGTGCTCTACGGCATGATCTCCGCCATCGGTGTCCGCAACGTGGTCGAGAACCGGGTGGACTTCACCAACAGCCGCAACCTCATCATCGCCGCTGTCATTCTGGTGTCTGCTCTGGGCTTCAACTCGGTGGGCGGCCTGACCTTCGCGGTCGCCGGTGTGTCCATCAACCTGTCCGGTCTGGCCATCGCTGCTATCGTGGGCATCCTGCTCAACGCCATCCTCCCCGGCAACGATTACGAGTTCGACTCTGCCGATGGTGCCGGTGCTCCTTCCAGCGGCAATCTGCAGGTCTGACCTCGACAGGGAAGCCCCTTCTTCGGCAGAAGTGACAGCTTTTTGAAATGTTCTTTGGGCAATGTGCAGGGCTTCAAATAAATGAGAATAATTCTTAAAATCAGCCTTGACTAACCAGGAATCATTGGCTATAATAGAGTCAGGAACAAGATCTGCTGTACCAGAGCAGACCCCTAAAAAACAACAAACCAAATGGAGGATAAATCTTATGAAGAAGTACGTTTGCACCGTCTGTGGCTACATCGCTGAAGGCACCATCCCCGAGCAGTGCCCCGTCTGCAAGGCTCCCGCTTCCGCATTCGTCGAGAAGAC
>OLSH01000271.1_pt1 | contig 54312 bp, 49 predicted proteins | sample 1643221 | NCBI WGS metagenome assembly OLSH01 (sample SAMEA3136681, study PRJEB25190) | human gut metagenome | biome: human gut; feature: human-associated habitat; material: faeces | place: Austria | collected 2013 | reverse complement strand
AGTATGTGAATTAGCAAAACCACTGCTTAAATCTAAATATGGAGAATATTTGATGGATCTTATCAAATAGATAGAGGGGATAATATGAGTAAATTTAAAAAAATAAAAACAGGAATAGAAGGGTTATACATATTGGAACCAACTGTATTTGGAGATGAAAGAGGATTTTTTCTTGAAACATACAATAAAAAAGAATTTGAAGAAATAGGGATATTTGATGAATTTGTACAAGATAATCATTCTAAATCTAAAAAAGGGGTACTAAGAGGACTTCATTTTCAAACTAAACATTCACAAGGAAAATTAGTGAGAGTAATAAAAGGTTCTGTATATGATGTAGCTGTGGATATTAGAAAAGACAGTAGCACATTTGGAAAATGGTATGGAATAGAATTAAGTGCAGAAAACAAGAAAATGTTTTTTATACCAAAAGGATTTGCACATGGATTTTTAACTTTGGAAGATAAAACAGAATTTCAATATAAATGTACAGAATTTTATGCACCACAATATGATTCTGGAATAATGTGGAATGATAAAGATATAGGAATAAATTGGAATTTTGAAAAGTATGATCTAAAAGAGGAAGATATAATTTTATCTGAAAAAGATAAAAAACATCAATCTTTTAAGGAATATACAGAAAAGTATAGATGAAAAAATATGAAAAACATACTAAAAAAATTATATGTATGAACTTATAATAGAATTCTTTTTGTCATTCTTAGAAGCCAAATATTCAAAATTAAGGAAAAAACTAAAAAATATAAAATTTTTATATAATTTTGTAATATTAGATAAAAAATTTTGGAGGAAAAAATTGAATAAAAAGAAACTAGTTTTACTTTTTACAATAAAAGAATTTTATAATATCCATTTATATAAAGATGTAGGATTAGTGCCTTATTATCTAAGTAAAGGTTATGAATTAGAAACTGATATTATATATTCAAATGAAAAAAAAGTAAAAGTTATGGAAAAATTTAGAAATATAAAATTGAAAGAATTAAAGTATTATAATTTGGAAAAAATAATAAAAAAGATAGATAAATTTAAAATTTTTGAAAATATTAGTTTTTATAGGTATTTATTAAAAGAAGCTAAAAAAATTGATTATTTAATGTTGTTTCATTTAGGTACAGATAAATTTTTTTTAATAATATTATATAAATTTTTTAATAGAAAAGGAAGAGTATATTTAAAATTGGATATAGAGCTTAAATATATAAAGCATTATAATCAAAACTTTAAAAATATTTTTAGAAAAATACAAAAAAATATTTTAAAAAATATTTTGAAAAAAGTTGATTTAATTTCTTGTGAAACAAAAGAATGTTTTGATGAAATAAGAGAGAGTGGATTATGTAACTTAGATATATCTAATAAATTGGCTTATATTCCAAATGGATTTGATGAAGATTACTTAATAGAAAATAATATAAAGGTTAAAAAATTTGAAGAAAAAGAAAATATAATGATCACAGTTGGAAGGATAGGAACTGAACAAAAAAATAATGAAATGCTTTTAAATGTAATAAATAAAATAGATTTAAAAGATTGGAAAATTTATATAATAGGACCTTATACAGAAGAATTCAAAAAATATTATGATGGTTTTATAAAAAGTAATCCAGATAAAAAAGATAAAGTAATTTTAATAGGAAATATAGAAGATAAAAATCTATTGTTTGATTATTATAACAGAGCTAAAATATTTCTTTTAACTTCAAAATGGGAAAGTTTTGGAATTGTTTTAGTTGAAGCCCTAAGATTTGGAGATTATATTATTACAACAGATGTAGGAGGAGCTAAAGATATAACTAACAATGGAAAGATTGGTATAGTAACAGAGATAGAAAATGAAGAGCAATATAAAAATGAGATATTAAAAGTTATAAATAAAGAAATAAACTTAGAAGAAAAATATAGCCAATCATTAGGATGGTCTAATAAAAATTTTTTATGGGATAGTATAGTTAAAAATGAGAAATTTAAAAAAAATTTTAGTATGGAGGCAAAATAATGAAACTATTATTTATTTTTTTAGATGCTGTAAGAGGAGATTTAAGTAGCTTTAAAAATAATGAGTTAGAAAGTACATCATTAGAAGAATTTCAAAAAAAGATAGGAGGAACTTATTATACAAATGCTTATGCTGTTGTACCAGAAACATTTAGAGGCTTTGCAACAATTAGGACAGGTTTATATCCTAAAAAAAATGGTTGCTTAGTAACTTCTACAAGTCATAGCTTATTCTTAGAAAATAAGATGGAACTATTTAGTTATTTAATAAAAAAAGAATTTAACATTTATATTTTAACAGCTCCCAATTTGGAAAGTAAAAATGTATTTGAAAGTAAAAATTTAAATAAATATTATGAAATTGAGAATTTGTTAAAGGATTACTCAAATGATATTAATGAAAATAAAATGGTGTTTTTCTATTGTTTTGATTACCATGAATTAGCATTACATGAAAATACAGTTTTTCAAGAAAAAAAAGCAAGGAATAAACTTGGAAATATAATGGATAATTTAATTGAAGATATAGAACAAGAGTTTGATAAAGTAATAATATTTTCAGACCATGGATTTACATTAGATACTGAAAAAGAAGGAGATTATTGGCCTTTGAGCTTAGGAAGAACTAATGTTATTTTGCAATTAAGAAATAATAAAGAGGAAAGAAAAAAAATAAAAATTAGAGAGGAATTAGTCTCCTTATTAGACATTTTTCCAACTGTTGTATCTTGGTTTGAAGATGAGGAAAAATATAAATTTGATGGAATATCACTTAATAAGAAACATGAAGAAACTCTTTATATAGAAGATGGATTTACGGATCCTTATGGTAAAGTAATTAATGTAAGTGAACATCCAGAAATGTATAGAATAAAAATTATAAATAAAGAAATTGAAAAAGAATTTAATTTAAAAGAATTAAATGAATTAAGATTAAAAAATAGAAATTTTTATGATGAAATAGAAAATAAAGTTTGCCATTTGAAAATAGCTATTCAATTATATAATATTTATTTCTCAAAATATAAATATAGAAAATTTTCTATTTCTAGTAATGATGTAGTGGATAATACTATTAAGAGATATGATTGTAATGGAAATGCTATATATTATGCTGATGGAAGTAAAATACAAAAAAAAGACTATTATGGAAAAAATAGTAATAATAAGCAATATAAATTAAATAAAGAAAGAATTAAAAAATATAAAAAAGATATGAAAATTATGGTAGTAGATTTAATAAGAATAATTTTAGCATATTTATATTTATATAACTTTTGTGTAGAACTAAAGAAAAAATGGAGAAATAAATGTGGAAAATGAAAATATCATATAGTTTTGGAATAATAGATTTTTTGCATTTTGGGCATATACAGATGTTAAAAAAAGCAAAAATAGATTCAAATTATCATATTTTTGGTATTGTAGATGAGAAATCAGCTAAGGAATGGATAGGAGTTCTAATCTCTTCTTTTGAAGAAAGAAAAAAAGTATTAGAAGGAATAAGATATATAGATGAAGTTATTTTACAAACTGGAATGAACCCAACCAAAAATTTATTAAATATACACGAAAAATATCCAAATAGTGAAATAGAAATATATTGTGATGAAAAATCAGCTGTTACAATTCCAGAAGAATTTTTGAAAAAAATAAATGGAAAATTAAACATTGTAGGATATTATGAAAAAATGGCCCCTGAAAATATAGCAGAAACTTTAAAGAACAAAGAAAAGAAACAGAAAAAATATGGAAATATAATATCAACAAAAGCTAATACTTTGCTATCTTTGAAGTCTAGATTAAAGTTATCAAAAATAGAAGATATATATATTGTTACTGAAGAAGAATATACTAAAAATAATTTAAAAGTATTAAAAGAAATTTCTCAAAAATATAATGGAAAAAAAATAGTAGTAAGAAGTTCATGTTCAAATGAGGATAACTATAGCTCCTCTAATGCAGGGCACTACGATAGTTTTTTAAATATTGATTCTAATAACATAGGAGAAGTAGAAAAAGCTATAGAAGATGTTTTTGAATCATATAAAAAAGATATTGAAAATATAGATAAAGAGCAAGTACTAATTCAAGAGCAAACAGAGAATGTAAAGATAAGTGGAGTAATTTTTACAAGAGATATAAATTATAACAGACCATTTTATTTAATAAATTATGATGATAATGGTTCTACAGATTCAGTAACAAGTGGAAGTGGAGGAAAATCTCTTTATATATCCTATGATTCAAAAAAAGAAGAATTACCTGAAGCATGGAAGCGATTGATAGAATCAGTAAAGGAAATACAAAATCTATTAAAAGGATTAGTTTTAGATATTGAATTTGCAGTAAATGATAAAGAGGAAGTTATAATATTTCAAGTAAGGCCATTAGCAGCTAACTATAAATTTAAAGATAATTTAGATGATGATGAAAAGTTTTTTGAGTTGAAAAATAAGAATAGAAATAAGTATTTAACTTTAGAAAATATGTTTGAAGAAAATAACATAATATTATCTGATATGGCTTTTTGGAATCCTTCAGAAATAATAGGGTCAAATTCTAAACCATTGGATTATTCATTATATAGAGAAATAATAACAAGTAGTTCATGGAATAAAGGACTTGTACCATTAGGATATAAGGAAGCAGACAAAGATTTAATGTATAAATTAGGTAATAAACCATATATTTCTGTAGATGATTCTTTTTATTCTTTGATTCCAAATCAAATAAGTGAAAATATTTCAAAGAAGTTGGTAGAATTTTATAAAGAAAAATTAAAAAAGAATTTGAAGTTGCATGACAAAATAGAATTTGAAATAGTTCTTAGCTGCTATGATTTTAATACTGAAAATTCTTTGAGTGAATTATTGCAAAATAATTTTTGTGATAGAGAAATATTAGAAATAAAAGAAGCGCTGTTTAATCTAACTAAAGAAAGTATAAAGAACTATTTTAAAACTTTAAAAAAGGATCTAAAAGATTTAGATAAATTAAAAAAAGTAAGAGAAAAAGTAGAAAATAAATTAGAAAAGAAAGATTATGTTTTCTATATAAAATGTATAAAAGAGTTACTTGATAGCTTAAATAATTATGGAACCCCTCATTTTTCAAGACAAGCAAGATATGCTTTCATTGCTAAATCTATATGTAAGTCATTGATAGATAATGGATATGCTTCTGAAGAAGAAATAGAAAAGTTTATGTTATCAATAAGGACAATAGCTACAGAATTTAAAGAAGATTTTGATTTATATTTAAATGGTGAGTTATCTAGAAAAGAATTTGATGATAAATATGGTCATTTAAGATCAGGAACTTATGACATAAGAACTGATAGATATGATAAATTAGAATTTAATATTTCTAAAAAAGAAACTCAAAAGAGAAGTTATAAAGAAGAAAAAATAGTAGATTTTAGTTTTAAAAATAAATTAAAAGATTTGAATTTTGGAATAGATCCAGAAGAATTTATTGAAATTTTAAGAAAGTGTATAGAAAACAGAGAATATTTTAAATATGAATTTACAAAATCATTGAGTCTAGTTATTGAAATAATAATTTTATTAGGCGAAGAACTTAAAATATCAAGAAATAGTTTATCATATTTAGAATTAAATGATATCTATTCTATAGGGTTTTATAATAAAAAAGAAGAAGCAAAAGAATTTGCTGAATTGATAATAGCTGAAAGAAAAAATAGATATGATTTAAACAGTAAATTGATTTTTCCAGAAGTGATAACTAAAGATAAAGATTTAGATTTTATAGAAATATCAGAATCAAAACCTAATTTTATTACAAATAAAAAATTAAGTGGAGAGGTAGTTCTATTAGAAGAAGATATAAATCAAGATATTTCAGGGAAAATAGTTGTAATATCAAAAGCAGATCCTGGTTTTGATTGGATATTTGCTAAAAATATAAGTGGACTTATAACAAAATATGGAGGAGTAGCATCTCATATGTCAATAAGATGCGCTGAATTTGGAATTCCAGCAGCTATTGGATGCGGAGATAAAATATATGATTTTATCTGTAATTGTCAAAAAATAGTTTTAGATTGCAGAAATGAGAGAATGTATGATGAGATATAAAGCGCTGATAACCCAAAGAGAAGAAATAGATTTCTATGGAACTTTGATAGATAAGATGGAATTAAACTATGTAAATTATTTTGAAGAGTTAAATATTAATTTAAGAGTAGTATCTAATTTTCAAAAAAATATTGTAAAGGATATAGAAAATGAAAAGATTGATTTGATAATTTTTACTGGTGGAGGAACTGTTGCTACTGAATATTTATTAACTCCAACTAATGAGTTTATTCAAAAAAATAGAGATGGAATAGAGAAAGAATTATTTGAATATGGAATAGAAAATAACATTCCTATTTTAGGTATATGTAGAGGTATGCAGCATATAAATGGACTATTAGGAGGAAAAATTTCAAAGTTATCACAAGAAAGAAAAATAGCTTTAGATCATGAAGTAACTTTTTTTGATGAAATTATAAAAGTGAACAACTATCATAATGATGGAATATATTTAAAAGATTTAGCAAAAGAATTGGATATTGTATCAAGAGATAAAGATTATGACATAGTAGAAGCTTTTTATTTCAAAAATAAAAAAATATTAGGTATACAATGGCATCCAGAAAGAAAATTTAAAGATATTAAAGGATATTTAAAAACAAGAGAATTAATAGAAAAGTTCATAAAAACAGGGGGAATTATTTAAATGAAAGTAATTATTTTAGCTGCTGGAGAAGGAACAAGATTAAAAAAATATACACAAAATCTACCAAAAGGAATGCTTGAATTTAAAGGAAAAACAATAATTGAAAGACAAATAGAAATCTTTAGAGAATGTGGACTGGAAGATATAATAATAGTAAAGGGATTTGCAGAAGAAACAATAGACTATGAAGGAATAAAATACTACATAAATAAGAAATATCATGAAACTAATATGGTAGAAACTTTAATGGAAGCTAAAGAAGAATTTAATGATGACATAATTGTAAGTTATTCAGATATTCTATTTGATAAAGAACTAGTAGAAAAAATGAAAAATAACAATGTAAAATTTTCTGTTGCAGTAGATATGAACTGGAAGGAATATTGGCAGGAAAGATATGGAAAAGTAGATTTTGATACTGAAAGTTTAAAGCTTGATAATAATGGAAATATAACTTCTTTAGGAAAAGAAAATCCTAAACTAGAAGATATAGATGCTAGATATATAGGACTTTTAAAATTTTCAAAAGAAGGATTAGAAAAAATAGTAGAAATATTAGAGAGAGATTATAAAATTTATGAGGATAAACCATGGAAACAGTCAGGGAAGATAATAAGAAAAGCATATATGACAGACTTGGTTCAAGCGCTGATAGAATCAAATGAAGAAATAAAAGCAGAAAAATTTAATAATGGATGGATAGAGTTTGATACAAATGAAGATTATGAAAAAGCAATAGAATGGAGTAATAGTTATAAAATAAATAGATTTTTAAAAAATATATAGTGGAGAACAGCATGTTTAAAAAAATAAAAAAACTTTTTTCAAAAGAAGAGATAAAAAAACTATTAGGAATAACAGTTTTTTCAATAATAATTTCTTTAAGTGAAGTAGTAGGACTATCAACAATAGTTCCATTTATGGCAATGGTAACTAATCAAAATATAATATTTGAGAACAAGTATTTAAAAGTAATATATAATTTTTTTAACTTTGAAAGTACTAAGAATTTTATATTTTATTTTGGAATAACTATAGTAATAATATTTTTAATAAAAAATATTTTAAATATATTCTTCAATTATGTATTAGTATCTTTTACAAGAAATAATTACTATAAATTTACAAATAGATTGATGAATAATTATTTAAAATATCCGTATCAAAATTTTGTGAAGAAAAATTCTAATGATCTTATCAAAAATATAACTATAGAGGCAAACTGGGTAGTTGTATTAATTCAAAACTGCCTTATGATGGTAAGTGAAATATGCGTAGTAATTTTTATTTATATTGTAATGTTATATGTTGATTTAAAAATAACTTTATTTGTTTCAATATTTATGGGAATAAATATTTTATTAATTAAATATTTTTTAATAAACAAAGTAAAAAAATGGGGAAAAGATAGATTTGATGCTACACAGGAATATTATCAAATAATTGGCTCAACATTTGGGAATTATAAGTTTATAAAATTACAATCTGATGATAAAAGTATTTTAAATAATTTTAAAACATCATGTAAAAAATATACAGAAGTGGATAAAAAATATACTTTTGTTCAGCCAGTACCAAGATTAATTTTAGAGTTTTTAGGATTTTCAATAGTGGTAGGACTAATAATATTTTCTGTAATGATGTATGATGAAAATGGATTAGCTAAAATAATGCCAGTAATATCAGTATTTTTTATCGGATTATATAGAATACTTCCTTCAGCAAATAGAATAATTAATTATTATCAAACAGTTGTTTTTTATAAGAAAGCTCTTGATATTATAGCAGAAGAATTAGAAAGTGAAATTGAAAACATTGAAAATCAGCCTATAGAATTTAATAGAAATATAGAGTTGAAAAATATATGTTTTGAATTTGAAAAAGGAAAAGAAGTTCTAAAAAATATAAATCTAAATATATTTAAAGGAGAAAAAGTAGCATTTGTAGGAGAATCAGGCTCTGGAAAAACAACTCTTGTAGATTTAATAACAGGTCTATATAAACCTAAAAATGGAGATGTATATTTAGATGATATTAAATTAGAAGACAAAAATATTGGCTATTGGAGACAAAGTATAGGATATATCCCACAAGAAGTCTATCTTTTTGATGGAACAATAGCAGATAATGTTGTATTTAATAGAGAATACAATGAAGAAAAATTGATTGAGTCTTTAAGAAAAGCAAGAATATGGGAATTTTTAAAGAAAAAAGAAGGAATAAAAACAATAGTAGGAGATAGAGGAATAATGCTTTCTGGAGGACAGAAACAGAGAATAGCAATAGCTAGAGCTCTTTATGATAATCCAGAAGTATTAGTATTAGATGAGGCCACTTCAGCATTAGATAGTGAAACAGAAGAAGAAATAATGAAAGAAATTTATGATGTATCAAAAGATAGAACCTTAATCATAGTAGCCCATAGACTTACAACATTAAAAGGCTGTAACAGAATATTTATTATAAGTAATGGTGGAATAGAAAGAATAGTAAAATCAGTAGAAGAATTATAAAAAGGAGAATAGGATGTATAATTATATAACCAAAAATAATTTAGAGGAAAGACAACATTATAGATTTTCTGAAATTACTGATGATTTATGGGATAGTTATCTAAATGCTAGAAACCAAATACTAAGTAATTATAAAATAAGTGTTTTAGAAGAAAAAAAAATTATAGAAGACTTCTATAATATTAAAAATAAATATTATAAAGCAGAAATTTTTTTTAATGAAGTTATTATTTTAAAAAAAGAAGTTTTAGAAGAAATTATTAAAATAAAAAATGACAATAGAATTAACTTGGAATTAATTAACTCTATTGTAAAGACTTTTGAAGTAAGAAAAAGATTTTATCATTGTTATAATAAAAGATTTAAGCCTTTAGATGAAAGTGATTATAATGATGTATCACTTTATATATTAATTTCTTATTTATTAGTAAAGGTTTATGAGCAAACTTTAAATTTAAAATATTTGAATGGACTTTTGAAGATAAATGATACTTTAATATCAATAAATGAAAAAATAAAAGAAGAATATTTGAAAAATATATTTTATTTTACAATAAAAAAAGAAATTGATTTTATCTTAAGTTTAAAAAATAAAAGTTTAGGAGAATAAATGAAGATAGAAAATATTAGTATAATATGTGCAAATACGACAAGAACAAAAGCTTATCTACAAATTATGTTAAAAAATAATATTTTTATTAATAAGTGTTACATTCTTACTAGTGATTTAGAAAAATTAATAGAGAGAAATAAAATTTCTATTATAAGAAAAAAAAATAAAAAATACTTTGATGAAAGTGAGTCAATACTTTATACTTTGAAAAAATATAATATAGAATATGAAATATTAAATACCGAAAATATAAATGATGATATAGTTTTGGATAAAATAAAAGAAATGAAAGAAGAGTATATCATTTACTCTGGTTTTGGAGGACAAATTTTAAAATCAGAATTATTTAAATATAATAAAAAGTTTATTCATGTACATTCTGGAATTTTGCCTCAATATAGAGGGAGCACAACTTTTTATTACAGTATTTTAAATGAGAAAAAATGTGGAGCAACAGCTATTTTTTTAAATGAAAATATAGATGAAGGAAATATAATTTTTGAAAAAGAATTTGATGTTCCAAAAGAAAATGTAGATTTTGATCATATTTTTGATCCATTTATCCGAGCAGAAGTCTTGAAGGAAGCTTTAAAAAGATATATTAAAAATAAAAAATTTGATGAAAAACCTCAAAATAAAAAAAATGAAAATATATATTTTATAATTCATCCAATTTTAAAATATATAGCTATAAATTCTAAGTAAATAGGTGAAATTAAATGACAGAAAAAGAGTTTTTAACCTTGTACAAAGAAAGAAGGAATCTAAAAAGCATAAGAGAAGCAAAAGAAAGATTAGATTTTTTCTGGAAAGCTCTCTTTGATGTTTTAGAAGAAGATGAAAAAGTAATAATAAAAGACTGGGGAATATTTGAAAAGAAAGAAGTAAAGCCCAGAAAGATACTAAATCTAGCTACTAGAGAAATGATGATAACAGAGGGAAAGAAAGTTATCAAATTTAAACCTAGAATGAAAATGATAGATAAAGTAAATGAACTCAATACTCTAATGGAGGAAGAATATGAACACTAGAGAATTTGTATCATATTACAAAAAATTGAGAAAAGAGCAGGATGAAACAATAGAATATGAAGAAGCAAGAGAAGAAATAGAAGAGATATTTAATCTTATAGCAGAAGTAATAGCTATGGATGAAGAAGTAAAATTTAAAAATAAAGGAACATTTTCACTTTTAAAAAGAAAAAAGAGAAGAATAGGAAGTCCAACCTCAAAAGAAGTAAGAGAAATAGTTCCTAAAAAGACAATAAAATTTGTACAATCAAAAATATTAGAAATAAGTTGAAAAATTTAAAATAGCTCAATTATTAAAAAAGCTGACAAGAAGGAAAACTTCAAGTCAGCTTTTTCTTTTAAAGTTTAGCCAGTTTGGGATTTACCCAGCCAAACCTCTATTTACAACATTTCCATCTTTATCTATATCAATTATTATACAGTGCCCTGCAAAATAGTCTGGACAGCAGCATAAAAATAATTCTAAAGATATCTCGCCATTTTCAATAGTTGCAGTTATACTTTCAGCATAGAGACTGTCAGAAAAATCTTTTTCAGAGATTGGTAAAAATACTTTATCTCCATCTACTATATAGCATTCTTGTTCTTCTTCGGCCTCCTCAGCACTAGAAGCCCATTCTTCAGCCAGTTCAAGTATTCCATCATCAATAAGAACTTTTTCTATTACTTGTGAATTGTCTTCAATCCATTTTAATCTGTTTTTTATCTGTGGTAGGAAATCACGAAGTTTAATGTCATCTTCAGTATCAATGTATAGATCAGTAAGATCATTTTTCCATATACTGAATAGAGTTTCAGCAGTGAATACATTTGAAGCTTTAAAATCTTCAAGTTGAAGATTTTCACAAATTTTTGTACCTTTATATACATTTAACTTTTTATTCAGCACTCTTAAAAGCATTATTGCCCATCTGTCAGTGGGATCAAATTTTAAAGACTCAGATATATAGCCTTGAGCTTTTTCAAATTCTCCTAATGAATAGTAAGCATACCCTATTCTGTAGTACCATAGAGGATCAGCTGCACCTTCTTTTTCTATAGAAAGCAGTACCTTTACTACACTGTCAACTTTTCCTTCTCCACTAAATGCTCTAGCTAAATAGCTGTTGATTTCATAATCTCTATCCTCAGTGGGAATAGATTTTATTTTTTTTATTACTTTACTGTATTCCTCTTTTTCTATTAAAGCTTCAAATTCATCTTTTAATCTGTTTTCCATTATTATTTTACCAGTCCCTTTCTCCAATTGCTTCTTCTGTATCTATTCCTATATCAAACCATTCAAGAATATAGTCAACAGAAGCTCCTATACTTTCTCTTGCTACAGTTTCTATTTCACTGTCATTTTCATCAAATTCTTCTTCAAGGTCATTTATAGCAATAGTCATAATATCAAATCTTTCTTGTATCTCTGCATATGTATGAGTTCCATCTTCTAAAAAAGAGATAACTTTTTTAATTTCATCTGCTATTTTATCTACTAAGAAATCTGGATAGTAATCATCTCTATACATATCCTCTAATAGTTTAAAATCACTATTAAATTTTTTTACAGCAAAATAGACAGTAGTTCCATCATAGCTGTATTCATATTCATCCTCTGGATCTTCTTCTTCATTATGAGAGAAAATAGTTCCATCAGGATAAATAATATCTCCATTACCACTTACATCAAAAAAACCAACTTTGTATTTTTCTGAGAGTTCTCTTACTAAATCATAAGCTTCATCTGCTAAAGACCATGCAAATCCAGCATAAATCATATCTTTTCCAATACTGTAATCACTAAGATATGATTCATCTTTTATTTCATCATCTTCAGGAGCAAAGGGTCCATTCATTTGAGGGAAAGTTTGAATCATTTCCATAAACCATTCTCTAAGAGCTGAAGAAGTTATTTCAGGATCTTCATAATCATGATCTTCTTCCCATTCAGTTTGATTATCATACCATTCTAAAAATTCCTCTTGTGTTTTTGGTGTTTTGGAAACTTCAAATACCATTAAATCATAGCTCATAATTTCCTCCTTAAAGTTTTTTAACTATTCATTATATACTATCAATAGCAGTCTGTAAAGTTAATATTTAAAAGCTTAAAGTTAGTTGTTTTTAATCATCGTACTCTCCAGCTATAATATTATTAATATACTTTTCAGGATTACTGATAAATTCTTCCCATGTACATACTTTTGCAAATATTTCATGCTCAGAGTCTATATAGCAGACAGCTTTTTCTGCTGGAGACCAGACTATGAATATTTCATAATTTTCTACTTCTTCTACTAGAGAAAGAAGTTTTTTTCTTTTCCATTTCATTTCCTGTAAATCCATAAATTTATAGAAACGTATATATTTTGGATAATATTCTTTTTCAGAAAATTTAATTTCTTTAGGGTCTTTTTTCAGATATTCCAACATATCAGCAGGAAGTTTGTAGCCTTTAAGCAGTCTTAATTTTTCTTGTTCATCATGCCATTCAGAAGGTTCCAGTGATTTCAAATATTCCATTAATTCAATATTTTTATTTTTAGAAGCAAGAGAGTATGGACGGTCACCATATTTATCAGTAATAGTGATATCACTTCCCTGCTTTATCAGATATTCAGCAATCTCTGCATGGTCACTTCTGACAGCTTCTATGATAGGAGTAGAGGCATATGGAAATACCATATCAGGTTCATGATAATTTAAATCAGCTCCCATTTCTACCCACATTTTAGTTTCTTTCATATTACCATCAGAAGCAGCTGATCTTAAAGCACGCCCTCCATATTTCCTTACAGTTATTCCAAGCTTTTCAAATACTGGTATATTTTCAAATTTTTTTCCATAAGATATTCTAATAAAAATATCAGGATACTTCTTTTCTGGAAGGAGGTCAAGAGCTCCACGAGTCAGCAAAAGTGATACGATTTTCTCATTACAATGCTGAGCAGCCTGTTCTATGATAGTAAAATTTCCTATATCCAGAGAAACGCTATTTTCCAGCAGCCATCTCAGAGGAGCAGTATTATTTGTAATCACAGCTATTTCTAAAGGAGTAACATTAGAATATTTTCCAAGGCTTATTTTTTCATTTATATTCCAGCCTCTTTCATACAATTCCTGCATTTTTTTTAGATTTTTTTCATAGATTGCAGCAGCAGTTTCTGGAATAGTTTCAAAGCTTCCAAGATTTCCTATATTGTACATCTTTCCTCCTGCTTATTAATATATGCTTATTACAATATTCATATTTTTTTTGCAGCATTTTTTATAGAAATCAAGCATACCTTCAAAGCAGAAAGTAAGTTCATCATAAATATCTGCTTCATCTTCTTTTTTCCAGATATTAGGGTATATTTGTGATTGTTTGAAATCATCCATAGAGTATTTTTTTATCATATCTTTTATTTCAATATTTTCCAAAGCATTAACTATAGCAGGAAGTTCATCAGCTTTAATATATGCTAAAAAAACCTCATTTTCATCTTCAGTATCAAAGACAGCTGTTCCAACTACTGCTTCACTTAATTTACTGTCTTTTATTACTCTTGCAGCAGACTTTCCAGTTAAAAGGAAATGAAGTCCATCCCACATTTTATCAATATCACAGATATCACATTTTTCATCCTCTGATAACTCCTCTATTTCATCAATGATTTTCTCATTGTCCATTTCTAACATTTTATTAAGTATTTTGTTGTCTACCGCCATATATTGTGCAAGCATTCCCATTTTGTTCCTCCTGTTTTTTTATAAGTTTTTATTTAATTCTTAAAAATGAAAATATTTTTATTCTAGTACAATTCTACCATATAGATAAATATTTAGCCATTATTCTATGAGAGAATTAATAAAAAGATTTAATTATATAATGTCAAAGAGAGGTTACAGTAGGGAAAAGCACAGAAATTAAGCAATTCTTTTTCATATTTTTATTATATTTTTTCTGCTTTTATGTTAATATGTATTCAGATACTTAAAAACTGTATAACTAAAGGGGGATATATAATGGAACTTAATTTAGATTTTTTATTAGAAGATATTGTAAAAAATAGAAGAGCATTACATCAGATGCCAGAAACTGCTTTAGAAGAGTTTAAGACAAAAGAGTATCTGAAGAATTATCTGATCTCTATTGGACTTGAGCCAAAGGATATAGTAGAAACAGGACTATATGTATACATTGAAGGAAAGGATAAAGATAACTGCATAGCTTTCCGTAGTGATATAGATGCTTTAAATATTGAAGAGGAAACTGGAATAGATTTTGTATCTAAAAATAGCGGAAAAATGCATGCTTGCGGACATGATGGACATATGTCTACTCTTTTAGCTTTTGCAAAATATCTTACAACTATACAGCCACTTGAAAAAAGTGTATTGTTGATATTCCAACCTGCTGAAGAAGCACCTGGAAGAGCAAAAGATATAGTAGAAACAGGAATTTTCAAAAAATACAATGTAAAAGCTATCTATGGAATGCACCTGTTCCCAGAGCTTCCAGAAGGAGTAGTTGCTTGTAAAGAGGGACCATTCTTTGCACAGGCTACTGTAATAAGTGTAGGAATAACAGGAAAAAGCGGACATGGAGCTATGCCTCATAAAGCTGTAGACCCGCTTATTGCCTTTACTAAAGTAATAGATGCTTATCAGACAATAATTTCAAGAAACTTTTCTCCATTTGATCCAGGAGTTATCACAATAGGTAAATTCTCTGGAGGAAGTGCTCAGAATATAATACCTGAAAAAGTTGAGTTCTGGGGAACAGCAAGAACATTTGCACAGTCTGATTCTGAATTTATAATAAAGAGAATGAAAGAGATACACAGAGGGATAGAGCTTACTTACAATGTAAAAATAGATGAAGATCTAGTGATTCTTTATCCACCAGTAATAAATGACAAAGAGCTTTATAAAAAATTTACTGAAACTATGAAAGATATGAACTATAGAGAGCAGGACGCTTTGACAATATCAGAGGACTTTGCTTACTATCAGCAGGAAGTACCGGGAATATTTTTCCTATTAGGAACTAGAAATGAGGAGAAGGGATATGTTCACCCACTTCATAACTGTCATTTCAATTTTGATGAAAAAGTATTGTTAAAAGGTGTGGAAGCTTTTGCTAAAATATTAGAAAGTCACAATAAATAAAAAAGTAATGAAAATAGAAAGATAATAAAAAATATTTGTAGTTTGAAAGTATAATAAAAAAAGATGTGCTGCTGCCAGAAAAGGCAAAGGCACATCTTTTGTATTTTAGATGGATGAAATATAAGGTATAGGTAAAATATGAAGTATAGGTATAAAAATTATTTAATTTTATCCACATTACCATAGATTTCAAAGTTGTATTTTATTTGAAGTAATCTTTTAAATAATTCTTTAAAAAATCCTTATTTGTAAAAGTTTTAGTAAATATTTTTTATTTCATGGGCATATGCAATATAGTAATGTCTTCCATTTGCACTTGTCTCTAATTTTGAGATTTCAATTAATGCTTTTGATTTTTGAGCATAGGCCTCTTTGATCTCCTCTTCTCCATCTATCAATAAGTCGCAAAGTTCCAGACACCATTGATATTCTTTTCTTTTAAAAGCTTCGTTAATTTCTTTTAAAATATTTTCAGAGCCACCCATCATTTTAATAGTTTTATGAGCATGTTCTTTAGGAGAAAGGGGATGGAGTTTTGTAGGATTTCCATCAAACCATCCTAAATAAGCTGTATAAATTGATCTGACAGTCCAGTCAATACTTCCATAATGCTCTTTCAGATAAGGAAGAGAGGCATATTCTTCTGGAAGTTTGATTTCTGAAGCTAGGGCATCTATGCTTTTTCCTTTATTCATCCCTTCAAGAGTTTTTTGCAGGACATAATTGATAGCTCCATGGAAATTTGTTAATACCTTTTTCACTTCATCTTTACCAGAGATTACACGAGTATGTCCAGATAGAAGATGTTCTGCTTGATAAGATAAAATTATCTTGATGCTGTCAAGCCATACAGCTATGTCACGATACTGTCCACCACGTATAGCATAGAGATTAGGCCAGCATCCATAATAGTTGTCACCACAGCAAAGGACTTTTTCATCTGGAAGCCAGATCATGATTTGATCTTCTGCTTCTCCAGGAAGTCTTACCATTTCTATTTTAATTCCATCTATTTCTCTGACAACTTTACTTTCATTATATAGTGTAGTAGGGTTCACAAAAGCTCTTCTTTCTCCATAGGGGATTCCCTCTCTGACTCCGATTCCCTGAGAAATATTTTCTTCATCATTGAGTGAGTATCCAAATTGACGATTTCCACGTAAATTTTGAATATCCTGTAAAATTTCTGTCCCTTGTAAAAGTTGAGCAGCTGGAGAAAAGGCAATTATTTCAGGAGAAGTATTCATAAATGCTCCTGCTCCTCCTCTGTGGTCAGGATGACTGTGGGTGTAGATAATTGTTTTTACTGGCTTTCCAGTTTTTTCTTCTATTATATTTAATAACTTTTCTCCTCTTTCAAAAGTATCAAGAGTATCAATTAGAATAACACTTGTATTTCCTTCAATAAATATTGCATTACTGTGCCCGTAGCCTAATACATGCCAGACTTTTGAAGTAACCTGTGTAATAGTTTTTTTATATGAATCTAAAGTGAATTTTTTTAAATCTAGTTCGCCATTTTCTTTTAACATTTTTTCCCTCCCTTAGTAATATCTTTTATCATATTTTAAACTGTAAAAATATATAAATCAAGTCCATGTAAATATATGAGATAAAATTATTTGAGAATGTGAAAGAAGGGATAAGTTAAAATTATTTGAAAATAAAAAATGATAGTTTAAAATATTATGAAATTGAAAATTGTATAAAAGAGAGAATTAGAAAATATATGTAAATAAAAATTAAGAATTATAAAAAATTAAACAGCCTCAGCTCTATAAAATATCGGACTTTAGCTGTTTAAAATTTAAAAACTTTCTATTAGATTTTAGGAGAAGAGGGCTGAATAAATTCTTTGTATTTATTTAGACGTTCTCTATATGCTTCAGTTTTTTTAGTTTCTATAAGTGCTCCTTCATTATTTTTAATATCATTCATATGAATAAACTTACCAGGCATAGTATTGTGGGCATGTTCTAATTGCTCTTGAGGAAATTCAAATTTCACTTTCCCATCTTTTATTTTTACTTCGCCAACTATTCCACATAGGCAGCAAACAGCTTTAGTAGAATCATCATTAAGGTAGAAATTTCTGCTGTGGCAGTGAGGACACACTCCCTCATCTCCAAGATATTGAGCATTTTCTATATCAGCGGCAGCTTTAGCCAAGTTAATTCCTATCTGATGTATTTTAGTTACTTTTTCATCTTCCATAATCACATTTTTTGACCATGAAAAGACTTCATTATTTATAGTTTTCCACATAGGTATTAAAGAAAGCATTTCAAAATCACATTGTATTCTTGTAGTCCAGTCAGAGCCTCCAAGTCCAATATATGAGATAACTTTTTCTTTAAAAACTCTCTGATCAGGAGCTTTACCATTAGTTTGCTTTGCTATCTCAGTTGCTGCCAGATTATTTCCTCTATCCATTCTAGGTCCAAAACGATCTGTCAGTGAACGGAAAATTGCAGCAGCTCCTTTTTCAAAAATAGGAACAGAAAATATAATTCCATCTGCCTCCATCATTTTATCTCTCAGCCATTCAAAATCATCCTTTAATACACATTGTCCTCCTTTTCCGCCCATGAGGCTTTTAACACAGGCTATACATCCAGTACAATATTTGATATCAAGATCAAGAAGTCTGATAAATTCAATCTCAGCTCCCATTTCTTTAGCACCCATCAATGCTTCTTTGCACATAGAGTCGTTATTTCCATTTCTAGTTCCTGCTGATATTCCTAATATTTTCATTTGTTCCTCCTTAAATTACCGTATAAAATTACTATATATTTCTACTTTTTTAAACTATGCATCTCTAATTTTTTAACTAGAAAAGCAAGGGATCCCTATTGTTATAAGTTATGAGAAGTTTACTTAATTTGTAAAATGATATTCAGTTCCATCTCTCAAAAAATCTCTTTCTGCATGCTCTTCTAAAAATATACTCACAATATCTTTATATGGCTTCAAATAAGGGAACTGTTGATTTTTTTCAACCCATTTTGGCTTTTCAATATCTGGTGTATTATCTACCCAGTTTTTCTTCCAAGTATTTGAATCTCTATACCAGAATTCTACTACCCTTACAAAAGGAGAAGTCTTAGGGGAAATAGCCTTATATGAAAAGCATCTCAGAAGATCATCCTGTTTGATTATAGAAGGGATAAAAGAATTGATAAACCATTCTTCACCATCTTTTTCTGAAACATTATCAGGATATTTGATAGCTGTTACAAATCTAAAAAATGGTCCATCAGCACTTGTGAGTCCATATCCTTTGAAGTCATTGTCTATTCTTCTGTTTACGAAAATAAAGGCAGCAGGGTGAGCATTTTTATTTTCCTGATCTCCCCAGTCAGCTCTCTTCTCAGAATTTACAGGATTTCCTATCATTTCATTGTATCCTTCTACCCATACTTCACTCATAGCTGTTCCTTGATTTAATTCATCTTCCATAGAAAATGGATCTTCTCTCCAATAGTGTTCAGTCATTCTCCAATTATATGCACCATAGAGATCAGCACCTTCAGGTAAAGGAAGAGCTCTATAAGTAGAGTATCCAGCCAAGATAGGACCATTGATATTTACTGTGTCAGAGGCATGGTCTTTAAACAGCCATCTGTTAGCTTTAGGCAGATCATTGAGGTCAGTTAGATTAAGAATAAGATAGCTTCTTTTTAATTGCTGTTCACCTGCTGGAGTTTTTCCTATAGCTGAAATTGTAAAAATAAACAGAAATATCAGAAGCATAAATTTTAAAGATTTGATTTGTTTCATTATAAATCCTCCCATTTAATTTATGTGTTTAACCACATATTTGGATAAAAAATTTAGAATATCTCTACTCCAAATTTTTTATTATTTTATCCAATACTTTTGAAAATATAATTTTCTCCTCATCTGTAACATTAGCAAAAACTTTGTACAAGTTTTCTTTTACAGTGGGAACGACATTGTTTTGTATTTTTTTCCCCTCTTCAGTAAGATATATGAGGTTGATTCTTTTATCATCAAGATCAGGGATTTTTTTTACAATATTTTTTTTAATAAGATTTTCTATAAGCCTTGATACACAAGTGTGATCTTTTCCAACTAATTTTGATATCTGATTTTGAGTAAGTCCATCTTCATGGAGAAGGAAATTAATAACTCCCCATTGTTCAGGAGTGATAGGAAATTTATCTTCTTTTAATTTTTTGCTGAAATTACCAGTAGTAAGACGAGAGGCAAGCTCTAGTTTAAATCCCAGTGATTTTTGTAAATTGTAGTCTTCCATATATCCTCCTTTTGAAAAATATGTGTTTAACCACATAAAATTAATATAACATCTTTTTAAAATTTATGCAACAAGTTTTTTGTAAAAAAAGATGGATGAGTTCTTATCATCCATCTTAATATTTAATTTATTTGTAATTTTTAAATATTTTAAATTTAATTACAACTTGTATAGCTCTGAATTTACTTATAACTTTTAGATATTTTCAAATTTAATTATAGCTCTAAATATCTCAAATTTATTTTGTAATTCCTAAGTAATATGCTATGTTAGCATTTTTATCTTTTCTTCCTCTGATTTTTGAAACAGGACAACTCATAATAGCAGTAACTCCTGGTCCGTGTCCAGCTTTTATGCAGTCGCTGTGAACAACTACCCCAATAGTAACTGATCCTTTTAAGTAATCTCTTCCGAAGCAGTTATTGCAGTCTTGTAGAAGAACGATATCTCCAAATCTTAATTCGTTGATATCATATTTTTCATTTGCTTCCTTGTCTCCAGTCATGATATCATAGTCTCCAGAAAAAGCAGTAGCACTTCCTACTCCTGATCCCATTAAGTAAGGAGGAATTTCAGTAGCTACAGGAACTTCCAGACATCCATCTTCTGTTATTTTTATTTCCATTTTTTCTAAAAGAGCAGGATCGATATTCATACAAACAACATCATCAAATCCTTCTATTTTTAGTCCTTGTCCAAAAGCTTTTACAAGTATTTTATCATCAATATTTAATTTTTCTAAAGTTTCTTCATCAAAATATACAAGAGTATGTTCAATTCCACCATGTCCACCAGTTACAAAACCAGTAGCTCCCTTAGCATCTCCTGTCATTATTTTTGCTGTATTTCCGATACACCCAAGAACCATAAGAGCATTGTTTTCATTTACATTATCATTTTTTACACTTACTCCCGGCTCAACGTGATCTCCTACCCATGTCATGCAAGAATCTCCAACTTTTACATTGTAAGAGATACCTCCAGTAGCAGGTAATATCATAGGCTCTCCATCTCTTGAAATTCTGTAAGGAGAAGCTATAGTAGGGCTGTGTACTTTTCCTCCCACTGACTGCATAACTAAAAATTCTTTGTTTGTTTTAATCATTTCTTTCCTCCTGAATATTTTAATGATTACTGATTATTGATATTTTAATACATTTTTCGATTTTAGTAAAGAAAAACAGGATAATTTGAACTCATTTTTCAAATTATCCTGTTTTCACAAATCTATATTATAAAACATCTTGGGGAAAGATTTTATATTATTAATATACCAATATATTGTGACAGTTGTGTTACAGTTAGGTTGAAAAAATTGACAAAAAAGTTTTTCTGGACTACTATTCTAATAAGGAAATTAAATGTATGAGGAGGAGAAAATGGAAAATACAAAACTTATAGTGATAATTCAATGTGAGATAGCTAAAAGGAGATGCAGTGGTTTTTATTGTATGGATTCTTTTTATAAGAGAGACAGGGCATTTAGTATTTATTCTAAAGAACAGAATATCCAATATATGATGTTTGAATGTGGAGGATGTTGTGGGAAGGAGACATCAAGTCTTTTAGGGCATCTATCCAGAAAATTAAAAGAAGATGATCTTATAAAAAAAGATGAAGTAGTTATCCATTTAGCTTCTTGTATGGTCACAGATAATCATCATTATGACAGATGTCCTCATATAGATTATATAAAAAATATTATAGAAAAACATGGATATAAGAATGTAGTTGAAGGAACTTTACTGGCAAAAGTTTCTGAGAAAAAACGTGAGCTTGGAACATACAAAAAATATTAATAAGTTAGTTTAAAAAATATTTTTTAAAAAAACATATAAACGAATAAATTTTTCTTTTATGATTGTAAAAAGGTGGAATTTTTGATATAATAATAAAATATTTTAGGATAGTTTTAAGTGATTAAAAAATTTATATAAATAAAAAAAATTCAGGAGGTAAAGAAATGAAATGTATTATTACTGTCTTAGGAACAGACAAAGTTGGTATCATAGCTAAAGTGTGTACTTACTTATCAGATGCCAATGTAAACATCCTTGACATTTCACAAACAATAGTTGACGGTTATTTTAATATGATGATGATAGTTGATATCACTACTCCGTCAAAGCCTATGGAAGTTATAGGGGAAGAGCTTAGACAAATAGGAAAAGTTCTAGGAGTTATAATATCAATGCAGCATGAAGATATCTTCAACTGTATGCACCGTATTTAATCAACCAGATGAAATTTAGAGGAGGAATGTCATGATTTCCAGAGTAGAGATACAGGAAACAAATAGAATGATAGCGGAAGCTAATCTTGATGTCCGTACTATCACTATGGGTATCAGTCTAATAGACTGTGCTGATCCAGATGTAAATAAATTTAATGAAAATATATATAAGAAAATTACTTCATATGCAAAAGATCTGGTAAAAGTTGGAGACGAAATTGCTAAACAATTTGGAGTACCAGTAGTTAACAAAAGAATATCAGTTACACCTATTGCGATTGCAGCAGCAGGATGTAAAACTGATTCATATGTAAGTATTGCTAAAACTCTTGATAGAGCTGCACAAGAGTGTGGAGTAAACTTTATAGGAGGATTCTCTGCTCTTGTACAAAAAGGTTGTACACCTTCAGACAGAATTCTAATAGATTCTATTCCTGAAGCTTTGGCTGTTACTGAGAGAGTGTGTTCATCTGTAAATATTGGAACTTCAAGAAATGGTTTAAATATGAATGCTGTTAAAAAAATGGGAGAAGTTATACTGGAAACTGCTGAACTTACAAAAGACAGAGACAGTATAGGATGCGCTAAGCTTGTTGTTTTCTGTAATGCAGTGGAAGATAATCCGTTTATGGCAGGGGCATTCCACGGTGTGGGAGAAGCTGACTGCGTTATCAATGTAGGAGTAAGCGGACCTGGAGTTGTAAAAAGAGCATTGATGGAAGTAAGAGATGCTGACTTTGAAACACTTTGTGAAGTAGTAAAGAAAACTGCATTTAAAATAACAAGAGTTGGACAGATTGTTGCTCAGGAAGCTTCAAGAAGATTAAATGTTCCTTTTGGAATAATAGACCTTTCACTAGCTCCTACACCAGCTGTTGGAGACAGTATTGCAGAGATATTCCAAGAGATGGGGCTTGAGCATGCAGGAGCTCCTGGAACTACAGCAGCACTTGCTATATTAAATGATAATGTAAAAAAAGGTGGAGTAATGGCTTCTTCATATGTTGGAGGACTAAGCGGAGCTTTCATCCCTGTAAGTGAAGACCATGCAATGATCGAAGCTGCAAAAGTTGGAGCTTTGACTCTTGAGAAATTAGAAGCTATGACTTGTGTATGTTCTGTTGGATTAGATATGGTAGCTATTCCTGGAAGTACTACAGCAGCAACTATTTCTGGTATCATAGCTGATGAGGCTGCTATTGGTATGATAAACAACAAAACTACTGCTGCCAGACTTATTCCTGTAATAGGTAAAGAAGTTGGAGATATGGTAGAATTTGGAGGGCTTTTAGGGTATGCACCTATAATGGCTGTAAATAAATTCAGCTGTGAGAACTTTATCAAAAGAGGAGGAAGAATCCCTGCTCCTATCCACAGTTTTAAAAACTAATTGAATTTTAATCAGAAAAGAGAGTAGGTGTGTAATGAACCTGTTCTCTTTTTTTATTCCAAATATCTAATTTCTTTATGAATAAATACTTTTATTTAGAAAAAAAGTAGTGTAAAATAGAAAGGATACGATAATTATTTCAAGGGGAGAGCAGATGAAAAAATTTGAAAATGACCTTTCAAAAGGAAATGTTGTGAAGCAGTTGATAAAATTTTCTATACCATTTCTCATATCTAATTTGATACAGACATTGTACAGTGTTGCTGATATGGTAATAGTAGGAAGATATGCAGCTACTACAAGTATGTCAGGAGTTGCTAATGGCTCACAGGTACAGTTTATGATAACTAATATGGTAATGGGATTTACTGTAGGAGGAACAGTTCTTGTAGCTCAATATTTAGGTATAGGAAATAGAAAAGCTATGAAAGAAACTATAAGTACTCTATTTACAACTTTAATAGTAGTGGCAATAGTAATAACTACTTTGATGATAGTTACAATGGATCCTCTATTAAGATTGATTCAGACTCCAGCAGAGGCTTTTTCTGAAACAAGAGCCTACTTCTTTGTAACTACATTAGGGACAATATTTATATTTGGATATAATGCTCTCAGTGCTGTTATGAGAGGAATGGGAGATAGTAAAAATCCACTATATTTTGTTGCCATTGCCTGTGTAATAAATATTGGACTAGACTTATTGCTTGTAGCTAAATATGGAATGGGAGCAGGGGGAGCAGCCATTGCTACTGTTATTTCTCAGGCTGTGAGTATGATACTATGTATTATTTATTTGAAGAAAAATGGCTTTATATTTGATTTTAAACCAAGCTCTTTTAAATTCTATAAAGATAGATTTGATCTTTTACTGAAAATAGGAATACCTACATCAGCTCAAAATGCTATTGTAAGTGTGTCGTTTCTATTTCTAACAGCTTTAGCTAATACTTTTGGAGTATCTGCTTCTGCTGCTGTTGGAGCAGTAAGTAAGTTGAATAGTTTTGCAATTCTTCCCACTGTTGCTGTAAGTGCTTCGGTTTCAGCTATGAGTGCACAGAATATTGGAGCGAGACAGATAAGAAGAGCTGTACAGACTTTAAAAACAGGAATAGTTTTTTCTTTAGGAATTTCATTTGTAATATTTTTAGTTATGAGAATTTTCCCAGAAGAGTGTTTGAGTATGTTTGGAGAAGATAAAGAAATGATAGAGCGTGGAGTAGAATATCTCAGTGCAATAAGTTATGATTATATTCTAGTACCATTTGTATTCTGTATGAATGGGTTATTTATAGGAGCAGGACATACAAAGTTTTCTTTTATAAATAGTGCTTCAGCTTCATTATTTATAAGGATACCAGCATGTTACTTCTTGGGAATATTTTTAGATAAAGGGCTGTATGGACTGGGGTTAGGAGCTCCACTGGCTTCTATGTTTGGAGTATTGATGGGAGCAATATTCTTCTTTTCTAAAAAATGGATGAGAGCTGTGATTGTAAAAGAGTAGAATAAAAAAGAGAGTGGATGACCACTCTCTTTTTTTATATTAATAGTTAGTTTCTTTTATTTCAAAGAATGCTTTTGGATTTAAGCAAACTGGACATTTAGCAGGAGCTTCAGGTCCTTCATGAACATATCCGCATAGGATACATTTCCATCTGTTAGTTCCATCTTTTTTAAATACATGATCTGTTTCTACATTTTCTAAAAGTTTTAAGTATCTTTTTTCATGTTCGATTTCAACTTTAGAAATAAGTCTATATACTCCAGCTATAACTTTGAATCCTTCTTTTTCAGCAACTTCTGCAAAATGAGGATAAAGTTCTGAATGTTCTTCATGTTCTCCAGCAGCAGCCATTTTTAAATTTTCTAAAGTAGTTCCCACATATCCAGCAGGATAAGCAGCTTGTATTTCAAGTCCTTCTCCACCTTCTAGGAAGCTAAAGAATCTTCTAGCATGTTCTTTTTCATTTTCAGCAGTTTCAATAAAAATATTAGCAATTTGTTCATATCCTTCTTCTCTAGCTTTTTCAGCGAAATAAGTATATCTCATTCTAGCTTGAGACTCTCCAGCGAAAGATTTTAATAGATTTTTTTCAGTTTCTGTACCTTTAATAGACATAATAAAAACACCTCCATAATAAATTACAAACAAACTCTTTTAACTTCTATATATATTTATTCAAATTAAACAAGGTGAATCCTTTTTAAATAAAAAAAGAAAATTTAACTAAAAAGAGAAGCTTAGATAAAGAAAAAAATCAGAATAAAAGAGAAAGTTATAATAAAAAAAGAAAGCGATTCATAAGCGGGAATTATATTTCCACCTATAGATCAGCTTTCTTATGATTATAATTTGTTTGTATTTAACTTAGTTGTGCTTAGCTATGCCTAACCTAGTTTTTGGGTCATTAATTCTGTAACCATATTAGGGTTGGCCTTTCCTTTAGAAAGCTTCATTACTTGACCGATAAGTCCTTTAAGAACTCTTGGTTTTCTTCCTTCATCAGAATTTTTGTAGTCCTCTACCATTTTAGGGTTAGCATTGATAACTTCATCTATCATAGCTTCAATAGCACCAGTGTCAGCTACCTGTACCATTCCTTTTTCTTTTACAATAACTTCAGGAGCTCTGTCATCAGTAAGTTTAATTTCAAAAAGTTCCTTAGCTATTTTTGTAGAGATAACATTTTTTTCTATAAGAGTAATTATTTCTCCTAAATGTTCAGCTGATATAGTAAACATATCGATAGTTATATTTTTCTCTTTTAGATTTCTCATTACTTCAGTCATTATCCAGTTAGAACTTAACTTAGGATTGTTTGAAGTTTTTACAACTGATTCAAAATAGTCAGCCAGTTCAATATCTTCACAAAGAATATTAGCATCATATTCAGGAATACCGTAATCAGAGATAAATCTTGCTAATTTATCAGCTTTAGATTCAGGCATTATTTTCTTTATATCTTCTATCTCTTCATCAGTGATTACAAGCTTTAAAAGATCTGGTTCAGGGAAGTATCTATAGTCCATAGCCTCTTCCTTGCTTCTCATTACTCTTGTAGTTTGAGCTTCTTCATCCCACAGTCTAGTCTCTTGATCTATTTTTCCACCATTTTCTATTGTTTCTATCTGTCTTCCAATTTCATAATCTATTGCTCTGGCAACAGCTTTAAATGAGTTAAGGTTTTTAACCTCTACTCTAGTTCCAAATACTTTAGAGCCTTTTTCCATAACTGAGATATTAGCGTCGCATCTTAAAGAACCAAGTTCCATAGATACATCACTGATACCAGTATATTTAATAATGCTTTTCAAAGTATTAAGATATTCATATGCTTCTTCTGAAGTTCTCATATCAGGGTCAGAAATTATTTCTATCAATGGGATAGAAGCTCTGTTGAAGTTGATAAGAGATTCATGTTCAGCATGGATAGATTTTGCAGCATCTTCTTCTATTTGAATTTTAGTGATACCAACTTTTACCATTCTTCCAGAATTAAGTTTAAATTCTAATGAACCTTTTTCAGCATATGATTTATCAAATTGAGTTATTTGATAGTTTTTCGGAGTGTCAGGGTAGAAATAGTTCTTTCTATCAAAACCACTCTCATTATTTATCTTGCAGTTAAGTGCAAGTCCAGCTTTTACAGCATATTCCACAACTTTTTTATTAAGTTTAGGAAGAGCTCCAGGATGTCCTAAACAGATAGGACAAGTATGTGTATTAGAGTCAGCGTTGTCATAGTCAGCACTACAACCACACCAGACCTTTGTTCCAGTTTTTAGTTGAAGGTGAACCTCCAACCCTATTACTGATTCCCATTCTTTCAACATATCTATCTCTCCTTCTAAACAGATTCTTCCTAGTCGATTACAGGAAGTTTCCATTCTCCTCTAATTTTTTCAAATGCATTTCCAGCTTGTATAAGTTCTCCTTCACAGAAAGGTTTTCCAAGAAGCTGTATACCAACAGGCAGTCCTTCAGCAAGTCCAGCTGGAATAGAAATACCAGGGATACCTGCTAAGTTAGCAGAAATTGTGAATATATCTTCAAGATATAATTCAATAGGAGTTTTTACATCATCTAATTTAAAAGCTGTACTTGGAGATACAGGAGTAAAGATGATATCTACATTTTCAAAAGCTTTATCAAAATCATCTTTAATAAGCTTTCTTACTTTTTGAGCTTTTTTGAAGTAAGCGTCATAGAAACCAGCACTTAGCACATAAGTTCCAATCATTATTCTTCTTTTTACTTCGTCTCCAAATCCCTCTGTTCTTGAATTAATATATAGATCATCTATATTTTTAATATCTTTGCTTCTGTATCCATATCTTACTCCGTCAAATCTTGCAAGGTTTGAACTAGCTTCAGCTGGAGCCAATACGTAATAAGTAGGAACAGCATATTTAGTATGAGGAAGAGATATTTCAACTATCTCAGCACCAAGTTCTCTAAATTTTTCAAGAGATTCATCCATTACTTTTTTTACATCTTCTTTTATTCCATCAATAAAATATTCCTTAGGAACTCCTATTTTCATTCCTTTGATATCTTTTCCTAAAAACTCTGTATAATCAGGGACTTCTTTTTTAGATACAGTTGCATCATAGTCATCTTCACCAGCAATGACATTCATGCAAAGAGCGATATCTGCTACATTTTTAGCTACAGGCCCTATTTGGTCTAATGATGAAGCAAAAGCCATAAGACCATATCTTGAAACTCTTCCATAAGTAGGCTTCATTCCAACTACCCCGCAGAAAGAAGCTGGTTGTCTGATACTTCCACCAGTGTCTGATCCTAGAGAGATAAAAGCTTCCTGAGCAGCTATTGAAGCAACAGCTCCTCCACTGCTTCCTCCAGGAACTCTTTCAGTGTCCCAAGGGTTTTTAGTTTTTTTGTAGCAAGAAGTTTTTGTAGTACTTCCCATTGCAAATTCGTCCATGTTAGTTATACCAATGATTACAGCATCTGCTTCTTTTAATTTTTTTACAGCAGTAGCATCATATACCCCAGTATACCCTTCAAGTATCTTAGAACAAGAAGTAGTTACATCTCCTTCAGATACCATATTGTCTTTTATAGTAACAGGAATTCCAGCTAAAGCACCAAGCTTTTCACCATTTTTTACTTTCTCATCAACTCTTCTAGCTTCTTCCAAAGCTTTTTCTTTTCTAAGATGAACAAAGCTTCCTATCTTTCCATCTATTTTCTCTATTCTTTCAAATATTTCTTTTACAACATCTTCAGATTTTATCTCACCTTTTGAGATTTTTTCTTTTATCTCAACAGCAGATAATTTATAAAAATTTTCCATTTAGGGAATCCTCCTTATATTTTATTATTCACCAACAACTTTTGGAACTACTACAGCTCCATCTCCAGAATCAGGAGCATTAGAAAGAGCTTTTTCCACTGATAGTGATTCTCTCACTTTATCTTCTCTTAAATTATTTACTGTGTTGTTGACTTGTATAAGAGGTTTTACCTCATCAGTATTTATTTCATCCAGTATATCAATATAGCCTAGAATATCATTCAGCTCTACCTGGAATTTTTCTATTTCCTCAGGGGCGAATTTAAGTCTAGCAAGCTTAGCTACATTTAAAACTTCTTCTCTAGTTAAAGCCATCTTTTCCTCCTCAAAATTTAAATTTTATAATGAATATAAATAATTTACTTCTTCATTTGTAAGTTCTCTGTATTCTCCTAATTTTAGATTACCAAGAGAGAGATCACCTATTTTTTCTCTTCTCAAAGTAATTACAGGATGATTTATTTTATCCAGCATTCTTCTTACCTGCCGATTTCTTCCTTCTCTTATAGCCACTAGAAGCTCAGTTTTTCCTCTTTCTCTTCTTAATATTTTTACATTAGCAGGAAGAGTCATTCCATCATCTAGCTCAACACCTTTTCTAAGAAGCTCAGCATTCTCTTCTTTTATTTCTCCAAATACTTTGGCATAATATTCTTTGAATATCTCTGCTTTAGGGTGGATTATTCTATTGAAAAGCTCGCCATCATTAGTAAGAATAATAAGACCTGAAGTGTTATAGTCTAATCTTCCAATAGGAAATATTCTTTCCTTGCATTTAATAAGATCAACTACAGTTTTTCTCCCTCTATCATCTTTAGATGAACTCAATACTTCAAGAGGTTTATTAAGAATATAGTAAACTTTTTTCTCTGTATTCTTTTCTATTTTCTTTCCTCTTATATATATTTCATCTTTATCACTTACTTTGATTCCAGGAGCAGCCTTTTCTCCGTTTACTTTTATAGCTCCTTCTTCTATCATCTTATCTACTTCTCTTCTTGAAGCAATTCCAAGAGAAGCAAGATACTTATTGATTCTCATTTCCTCCATCTTCTGGTCTCCCTTTTACTTCTAAGTAGTTAGGAAGTTCAGCTATTGAATTTATTCCAATATACCCTAAAAACTTATCTGTTATTTCGTATAAATTAGCTCTTCCTATACCCTCTTTTTTTCCACAAACTCTGACAAATTTTTTCTCTTCAAGGTTCTGGATTATTCTGTCTACAGAAACTCCCCTTATAGATTCTACCTCACTTTTAGTGATAGGTTGTCTGTATGCTATTATAGAAAGAGTCTCAAGAGCAGCCCCTGAAAGTTTCTTAGGTTTTGCTTCATGTTCAAAATATTGATTTATAGATTCACCGTATAAGGGGTTAGTTACTAAATAGACAAACTCACCACTGAATTCTATATTGATTCCACTATTTTTTCTTTCTATTTTTAAATCTTCTAATATTTTCATCAATTCATCAATAGGAAGAGAGAAAAATTTACAAAGGTCTTTTATTTTTACCTCGTCTCCCCCTAAAAGAAGAATAGCTTCTATTTTATTTTGTATGCTCATTGTTATTCTCCCTATATTGTACAGCTGTTAAATACAGATAAAGAAGATTTCCATATATTCCAGCAGAATTATCCTTGTTCAGATATATTTTAGGAACTATATATGAATTATTTTCAGCTACTATTTCTTCAAGATTATTAAGAATCTTATCTGCTGTTTCTCCAAAACCATTTTCATATAGCTTTAAGATGAAGTTTAAGTTATATTCTATATCAACTGTATTTTTATCTTCATCAATTAAAACTCCTGATTTTTCATTATAATATTTTTTATAGTCAGATAAAAGTATTTTTTTCTGAATATTTTTTGGAAGTATATCCAAATAAGCTATATTTTTATGGTTGCTCTTTTCATCTGCTCTTCTTGTTTTTATTCCATCTTCAAAAGTATAATTTTTTATTATAAATTGATGAAGAAGATTTTTTCTTTCTTCAATCCATTTTATATCTTCACCAAACTCACTAACTTGTGATATTGTTTCTAAAAGTTTATACTCTGTATAATAATTGTAGATATTATCTCTTCCATCAAATATCTCTCCATTATCTTCAATAGAGTCAACCATGGAAAGAACTTCAGGCTTGATTTTCCAGTTAAAGAAATTACTGTCAAACATTTTATTTTTATCGGATAAATATTTAAAGAGATAAGTATAGTATGCAGCACTTTCTGTTTCACTTTTTCTTATATTAATATCAACAAATATCTTTCTTGCATCAAAATTTTCTTTGAATAAGCTGGAAATATAGTAAAGTTTTATCTTGTTAGTGAGATCTTCTTTACTATTATTATATGAAATAGAATCAGGGATAACAGCTCTTGAAGTTATGATATCCAGCATTCTTAATTGTGTATCTACAGCTTCCTGATTTTTAAAAGTTCTTTGATTTGATTTAAGACCCAGCCAGTAATTAAATTCATCAGCTATGATGCTGCTGCTTTTTACAAGATTATTATTTCTAAAATTATCAAAGAATTTAAATGTAAAAAGAATAGGCTCATCTTTATTTACATTGCTTATAAGATAATATAAATTATCATCTTGATATTTTTTAGTTTTAGTTGTAACTTCTTCCAGAACAAAATTTTCAATTACATTATCTCTTCCAATAAATACCTGTCCACCATAATTTTCAGACTTAAAGAATATATTTTTTCCATAAACAAATGAATTTGCAGCTCTTATAAATTCTATATTTCCATTATCTTGCTGAGGAAATATATGAAACGCAAAATCAATTTTTTTATCAGTTTTTAGATTTTTCAAATCTACTATTACATACAGCTTTTCTCTTTCTATCATAGATGGAATAATAGTTACATCTATATTTTGACCATTGATAGAATAATAAAGTTTTAAAATATTAGTCCCAGGAACCATTTCAGTTCTATCAAAAAAACGATTGATAGAGATTATTTCACTTCCATCAATAATCAGTTTTCCTTCTATTTTAGAGATGTCTATAGGATTAAAAACATCTCCCTTTATGAAGTGGACGCTGTTAAAATTTTTATCATAAAAAAGAACTATCTCACTATTACTAATGAGATAGTTACTATATGAAAAGGTATGTATCATAAGAAAAATCAAAATAAATCTTTTCATATAACCCCTTTCTTTCTCTGTAATCAATAGTCAGTTTCTGGAGAAATTAAAACTTTATTATAAACATGGAAATTCTTCAGAAGTATTTGAATACCATTTATAACTGCATTTAATGGATCTTCAGAAATAGTTACATTTAGGTTAAGGCTTTCAGAAATCTTTTTATCAATACCTCTAAGAAGTGCTCCACCACCAGTGATATATATTCCTCTTCTCTTTATATCAGAAGATAATTCAGGAGGAGTTTTTTCAAGGATAACTTTTATTTCTTCTATTATTTGCTGTAATAATTCTCCTAGAGCTTCCACTATTTCAGAAGAGTATATTTTTATATCTTTAGGAAGTCCGTTAAGAGCATTTCTACCACTGATATCAATTGAGATATCTTCTTCAAGCTCTACAACAGCACCAATTTGTTTTTTAATATCTTCGGCAGTTTTTTCTCCAATTAAAAGATTGTGTTTTTGTCTGATATATTCTATTATTGTAGTATCAAATCTATCTCCAGCTACTCTGAAAGATGAAGTTTTAACAACCCCTCCCAGAGAGATAACAGCAAGTTCAGATGTACCTCCACCAATATCTACAATCATATTTCCTTCAGGTTCAAAAATATTTAACCCTATACCAATTGCAGCAGCCATAGGTTCTTCAACAAGATAAGCTTCTCTAGCTCCAGCCTCTCTAGTTACTTCTATAACAGCTCTTTTTTCAACTTGAGTAACTCCAGCAGGTACACAGATAATAACTCTTGGACTTGAAAAAAATCTATTGTGGCTTACTCTTTTATAAAAAGAACTAAGCATTTTTTCTGTAATTTCATAATCAGCAATAACACCATTTTTTAAAGGTCTTATTGTATCAAGGTTATTTGGAGTTCTACCTATCATAAGTTTAGCTCTTTCACCAACCTCGAATATATCTTTTGTTCTTGTATTTATAGCAACTACTGAAGGTTCATTTAAAATAATCCCCTTATCTTTTACACATATTAATGTATTAGATGTTCCTAAGTCAATTCCTAAATCCTCAGAAAAAAAACCTAAAAATTTGTTAAAATATCTCTTCATTCTTCACCTCTAAATGTATTTATGTTTTTTATTATATGTTTTCTATTTCTTTTAATTCTATACCTAACTGCGAAATTTTTTCAACAAATTTACCAATGGGGAATCCCATTACACTGAAAAAATCTCCATTTATACCATTGACAAACACTGCTCCCTTTCCTTGGATTCCGTAGGAACCTGCCTTATCCATTGGCTCATTAGTAGATATATACCATTTTATCATATTATCAGATAATTCCCTAAAAGAAACTTTAGTAATATCATAATCTGTAATATCTATTTTTTTAGATAAGTTAATCAGGCTATATGCAGTGATAACATTGTGTCCTCTCCCTGATAATATTTTCAATGTATTGAAGGCATCATCTTCATTTTTGGGTTTTCCTATTATTTTTCCATCCACTTCTACTATTGTATCTGCTCCTACAACAAACTCATCAGGGTGCATTTTTGCAACAGCCATAGTTTTTTTTCTTGCAATATCCATAATTTTATCAGTAATTGAATCTTTGCTGCTTGTTTCTTCTACTTGGGCACTTATGATCTGTATTTTAAATCCAGTGTCTTCAAGGATCTCCTTTCTTCTGGGAGATTTAGAAGCTAGAATCATCTTTTTTTCCTCCAGGTGTTCTTATTGTTAAAAGTTCTCTTTCTTTTTTAGGCTTTTTTACTAGCTTTTCAGGAATGGTTTCTATTACTTTTTCTGTATCATCAACTGAAGCCACTCCTTCAAGCAGGGGTTCAACTGTTTCTTCAACAATTTCTTCTTTTTTAGGTGAAGAATCTGTTATAGTAAACAGTGGAAAATCAACAGTACTTTCATAAGCCATATCAGAAGCAGGATTTTCTATTTTCTCTTCTTCTTTTTCTTCTTCCAACTCTTGTTTTACTGCTTCTTTTTTATTTTTTTCTTCTTTAGGTCTGTTGACAAAATCAGGATCAATTATTTTTAAAAACTCTTCATCCTCTTCTTCTGCCATTTCATTTTCTTCTATATTTTTTATTATATCATTATTCTTGTTTTCATCAATAGAGTAGCTTTCTAAAACTAATTCTTTATTAGAAATAACTTCTTCAACTCTCTCTTTTATCCTTATTTCTTTTTCTAATTCCATTTTTAATTTTTTATCAGCTTCTCTTTTCTCCAAAGCTTCTTTTATTGCTATCTGTTCTCTTAAAAGCTGTTCTTCTCTCTGGATTCTCTTCTTCTCTTTATGTTCATGATAAATTCTGCATATTGTCGTCTTGATAAACTTTATAGTTATAAGGAAGAATGTACAGAATATTAAAAATCCAAGTCCAGCATAAATATAGCAGTACATGATATTTGTGAGAATGATATAGAATAAATAGGCAGCTATAAATCCTATTTTGTATTTATATATAGAAAGATTTAGAAATTTTTCTATAACAGTATCATCTGCAAATTCTTTAGCAAATGGAAGTTCTAATTTATACATCATAAAAAGATAAAGACAGCTTATTATTAAAATGAAAAAAGCATGTGATTTTACATTAAGTACCATTTTTTTCTTTCGTTCTTTAATAAAGAAAAAAATTGAAGAAAGTATTAACATAAGTAAAACAGGAAAAATTATAATACCAAGATAATTTTCCATGACTGAATATATGTGAGTACTTTTTAACTTGCTGTTAAAGAAATAATTTGCTATGAAACAAATAATAAAATAAAGATATAGATATTTCAAGTGTAGAAATCTTAATATTTTTTTCATACTATCCCTCATCCTTAATTTACTATTAAACTATTCTATATTGTATCATAGAGAAAAATAGTTTTCAAGAAATATACCTTTAGCTTTTTTAAAGTTTTTTTTTGTGCTATAATTTGAAGTGGAGAAAGATAAAAATGGAAAGGTGGTAGCTATGTTAAACAAAGGTGTAATTAAAGAAATAAATGGAGATAAAATAGTAGTAAAATTATATAAAGATACTTCTTGTTCGCATTGCAGTGGATGTAGCGGAGATGGGAAATATGGAAAAGATTTTGAATTTACAACAGATAGGAAAGCTGAAATAGGAGATACAGTTACATTTGAAATATCAGCGGGTAAAGTTATAAAGGCAGCTTCTATTGCATATGTATTTCCAGCTGTGGCAATGATACTGGGATATTTCATAGCAAGCAAGCTTGGGTTTTCTGAGAATCAATCTATAGCTTCAAGCTTCATAGCATTGGGAATATCTTTTGTATGTCTATTCCTTTATGATAAATTTGTAGTTAAAAAACAGAAAAATTCTGAGATAGATATAATCTCTATTGAAAAAGAAGATACAAGTGAAATGATAGATAATTGTAATAATAAGAATATGTTTTAATTTTAAAAGAAGAATAAAATTAAGAAAATCCTCAGTAGAAACTTACTGAGGATTTTTGTATTTAAGGTCTATTTGAAGTGTTCGCTTTTATATACAAATACGAACATCTATTTTTTTGAATATACCAAATATTTCTTTAACTCGTAATTTAATAACTTATACTTACATAATAGATGATATATTATTTTCCCCCAAAAGTCAATATTTTATATTTAAAAAATATTCTCTAAAAGTAATAAATACACTACTGTTCGCAAAAGTATATAAAAGCGAACAGTAAAAAGTACTACTTAGCATATAAAAATATGCAAAATATATCTTTGCAACGAAAAATATTTGTTTAAATTATATAAGGAGGGGGAAGATGATGGAAAAGATTATGAGATTAGTAAAAAGTGGGAACAAAAAAAGAGGAAGAAATATTACAGTAGGGGCAGTAGTGGGAATGCTGTTATCATGTACAGCTGTAATGGGAGCAAACGAATATCTTTGGATAAAAAATGATGGGAAAATAAAATTTAGTACAGATAATAGTACACCGACAAATATAGAAAATCCATATGGGGAAAATGCTTGGGATGGGATTGATTATGTAAATAATATAACACTTAATTCTACCAGCAGTGGTTATGGACTTAAATTGAGTGGTGACTTATCTGGAATAAATTTTACAAATAATGGGTTAATAGAAGTAACAGGAAATAATCTAACTTGTGGAATTTCTAATGAAGGAATTATAGGAGATATAACAAATACTGGCTTAATAACAGGAACAAGCACAGGAAATAGTTATGGTAATGATGGTAATGGAATTTATAATAATGGAACTATGGGAAATATAACAAATAGAGGTTTGATAATAGGAACAAATACTGGAAGGCAGTATGGACATGGAATTTATAATGGTAAAACTATGGGAGATATAATAAATAGTGGTTTAATAGTGGGAGTAGGAGATGGCAGTTCTTCAGGTGGCAGGGGAATTTTTATAAGTGGGGGAACAAATGCAAACTCCATCTATAATACTGGTTTAATAATAGGAATAGGGGATCATAATACAGCAATTTTTATCCAAGGATATTTAAATAAAGATATAATAAATGATGGAGTAATATCATCTTTAATAAAAAATCTAACTTCTAATAGGTCCAATGAGGTAATGTATATTTATGGAAAAATACCAACTATAAAAAACAATGGTTTAATGATAGGAAGAAATAATGGACCTGAAGGTGCTCATGGGATTTTTAATCAAACTAATATGAGTAATGATATCAGAGCTATCAATATTGGGTCAATAATAAATACAAATGATGGAACAGGTAATGCTGCTGGAATTCGTAATATTAATGGGAGTGCCAATGATTTTTATATAGCAAACAGTGGTTTAATATCAGGAGCAACTACAGGAAGTGGTAATGGTTATGGAATCTATAATGAATCTAATGCAACGCGAAATAATTACGCTGAAATAGAAGCTATAGTAAATACAGGAGTTATTTATGGAGAAACTACTGCTATAAAGAATTTGGAAAGCAAAGCAACAATAACTTCCATAGATAATTATGGAATATTAGCAACAGAAGGGAATTCGAGTATAAATAATACCACTGGTGGGACAATAACAAATACACCAACTAATTATGGGTTATATATTGAAGGTGCAACAGGAATTGTAACTATTGATCCTAGTAAAGTAAATGCTAGTCCAATAGATATAATTGTAAGCTATTCTAATGGTGGTGATTATGTAACAAATGAAATAAAAAGAAATATGACAATAAAAAATGCTGACTTAGAAGGAACTTCTGGAAGTGCAATAGCAACTAAAAGCATTATATTTTCAGGAGCAGTAGATGAATTTAAGAACTTTATATTGAATGGAAAAGATAAAACATTAAAGGCTTCAGGAACAGACAGAGAGGTAAAAGGAGCAATAATAAATGCCTATGGAACAGCAGTTGCTTTTGATGGAATAGATAGTCAGCTTACTTTATCAGGAACAATAGTAAATGGTGGAGTAGATGGAAAAGCTGCTGTATCAGGAAGTGGTAATGGAGATACATTAATACTTCAAGCAGGAGAGATTACTTATGTAGGTAGTGGAAGTCCAGTATCTCAAAATACAGTAATCAATGGAAATATAGATATGCTGAATGGAAATAATAAGATAACTCTAAAAAAAGGTTCAGCAGTTAACGGAACTATAACAACAGGAACTGGAGCAGATACCATAGCAATAGAAAATGGAGCAATAATTAATGGAAGTGTAAAAATGGGAGCTGGAGAGGATGTTCTTAATATTGTTAGTGGAGGAAAAATAAATGGAACTCTTGACGGAGGAACAGGAGATGATACTCTTAATTTTAATCCAAAGACAACAAGAGCTTTGGGAAATAGCGAAATAAATATTCAGCATAATATATCAGATTTTGAAACTATAAATATAAATACAAATGTAACTCTATTTGAAAAGACTATTGAAGATGATGGAATCATAGAAAAACTATCTATTAGTGAAGTTAATGAAATAAATATAAGCGCTGGATCAGTACTTAATTTAAGAATAGATACTACAGAAACTAATGGAAGATATGAAGGACATGCACTCTTTGGAAATACAGCTCTGACAATCAATGGAGATGCAGGCAGTCTAGGAGAAGGTGAATCAATAACAGAATCAGAAAATGGAATATACAATGTAGGAGTACTGAATCTAGTAACTAATGGACTTGGTAAGAATTCCATAATAGCTATGGATGGAATAACTTTAGATGAAGATCTTTTTACTAAAACTAATTCTATTTTAGATAAAGCAGTAGTTTTAAAAACTGATGAAGGAAGTGGAAAAGCAGGAGATATCAGAGTAGAAGCTGACAAAGATATCTTTAGAGAAGTAAAAACAAGCAGTCAAAAGTATGAAAAGCTAAATGATATATACAATGGGGTAATTTCAAGTACAGATGATAATTTTATTGCTCTAAAAAATATAATTACTATAAATAATAAAACTGAAGATGATACATCAGTAACAGACAGCGAGCAATTAGCAAAATTACTAGATTACTTAGGAGATATCTACACTGGAAGTCCATACTCATACAGCTCTGAACTATCAAGAAGATCAGTGGGAATGTTTAGAGATATAGTGACAGAAAATGAATTTAAACCAGAATTAAATAAATGGATGATAATGGGTGGACTGACTCACGCTGATGGAGGAACTAAAGATACATACTATGGTAGAAATTATCATGGATTTGATACTGGTACATCTAATACAAAAGCTGATATGAAACTTACTGGAGCATATATGCTGGCTAAGTATGGATATTTAGAGAATCTTTCTTTAGGATTGACTCTAGGTGGAAACAAAAGTGAAGCTGAAATGTCTATGTCTAAAGTAAAAGGAAACAGTGGATATATTGGTGCTTTTGCAGAAAAATACAGAGGAAACCTAACATTGAAAGCAGGAGCAGGAATACAGTACTCTGAATATGATGCAGATAGAAGAACAGTAGGAGAGAATTACAGTGAGAAATATTCAGATATGACATATGATATCTACCTAAACGGAAGATATTCACATCAAGTTGGAGACAACTTATTCTTAGAACCATATGGAACTCTATCATACACATATATAGATCAAGATGGAGCTAATGAAGGAGGTAAAACTCTAGCTATAGAGACAGATTCTAAATCATTTGACTACACAACAGCTAAAGTGGGAGTAGACTTGAAAAAAGTAATGCCTCATGAAAAAGGAAAGAGTACACTTTCAGCAGGGGTAAGCTATACTAAAATATTGGATGGAGCAGATGAAGAACATATCACAGGAAGATTCAAAGGTGGTTCAGATTTTGATATTTTGGTAGCTCACAAAAATGAACACAGCATAGGACTAAATGCAAAATATGCGCTGGAACTTAAAAATGGAGTACTGTTTGATGTAAAGGGAACTTATTCTGTAGAGAGAGATTCACATAATCAATCTGGTAAAAACAAAACTAAAGGTGAATGGATAGTAGGAGCAGGTTTAGGGTATAAGTTTTAACCCTGAAGGGTTGAGGCTTAGTTTAGTAAAATAAAAACTATAACAGCAATGATTAAAAGGATAATTATCAAAGTACCCCCTTCAATCTTGTTGTTAAAGTGAAATTCCAGCTTAAACATACTAAATCACCTTAAAAGATATAGAATTTACTACTTATAAGAAACATCCTAACTTATAAGTATGAAAAAGGCTTCTACGATTGTGAAAGCCTACTTCATGATGTTTTTTCTATTCTTTTAAGCAACTTAATTATAACAATTTTATCTAAAAAGTCAATATAGAATTAAAGAGTATTACTCATAAGAAATGTGATTAATTTATGAATATGAAAAGGGGTTGTTGCAAATTAGTATTTTGTACAACCCCTTTAAATTATTTGCTATTTTCTAAAAGATCTTTAATCAAAAAATCAAAGTCCTTATTTTTTATTATCTTGTAAAATGCCCTGTTATCATCATTGACCTGTAATCTGATGTCTTCTCCAGAACTTTCCAAAACATTAAATACCTTCTTAAAATTTATCTGATCTATATTTTGAAGGATAGTAAAACTTGCCTCATCTTCATTTTTTACATTGATAATCTTTGCTGTCAGTCCATTTTTTTCAAATACAGTGAGAACATATAAAATGAGATCATAAGGGATATCATTTTTTTCAGCAAGTTCTTTCACTGTAACTGGAGAAAGATTATTTGAATATCTTCTAATAAGTTCTCTTATTACTATCATTCCAGCATATTCTTTAGATTTGAAGCTTATACTATTTACATCGTTAGAATGAGATTTTAAATCTTTATTCTGTAAAAAGTACGACAAATGAGCTCCAAGAATAATAAAGAACCACATTATCTTCAACCATAAGAAGAAGATGAAAATAACAGAGAAACTTCCATATATCTTATTGTATGTAATAATCATAACCTGAAGGTGTATGAAAAAATATTGAAGCCCTGAAAAAAGTACAGATGTAAAAACTGCTGAGAAAAAAGCAGGGATCAATTTTACCTTTGTATTTGGTATGAGCATGTACAAAGCTGTAAAAAACAGAAATATACTGAGAGAAGGAATTACTTGCAAAAGATATGGTGAAATATCATAAATCCCCTCTAACTTTTTCCCTATTATAACCATACCACCATTTATTGTAAGGATAAGCAATGGGAATAAAAGAAAGAAAGCTATATAATCAGTTATTTTTCTCAGTATCATTCTTGATTTTTCCACCTGCCAGATATCATTAAATGATTTCTCAACAATGGAAAACATAGTAATTAAAGTCCATCCCAATGATAAAAATCCTATTCCAGCCAGAACTCCGCTTCTTGCATTTTCTAAAAGATTCTCAGAAAATTGTACAAGGAAGGTGATCATTTCTTCATTCAAAGGAGAATATTTACTCAGATGAATGATAATGCTTTCTGCCACTCCAAGCCAGCTTCCCAAACTGAATAGGATTGCAAATACAGGAACAAGAGAAAGAAGAGTATAAAAACAAAGAGATGTAACCCAGAGGGCAGAGTTAGCTCTTTTGTAGTTTTCTAATGCTCTCTGAATACCCGAAATTATATTGGATATCTTACCCTGACTGGCTACTTCTTTAAAAAAGTAAATTAATTTTCTCTTTATATTCATAAATACTATTCCCCTCTTTTCCTTTTAAAATCTTATGTATTATTCTTCAGATGCTTCTATTTTATTATTTACTTCATCTATTTCATCAGTTCTTATTTTTTCTCCAATAGTAGTAACATCAGCTGTTACAAGAGAAACATCAGGTGCATTCAGATCTCTGTAGTTTAATTCAAAATCATTTTTTCTTATTGAATAAACTGTAGAAAGTGTCATTGGAGATACGATATAGTCTCCTACTCTTACAGCAACAGTTTTCCCATCAGAATCATTCATATAGAATGGATTTTCATGTGTAACAAGGTTTTGTAAAACTTTATTATCTACTTGAATAGCTTTTATTTCTTTAAAGTCATCAATCTTCTTTTCTCCAATGTATGAGAAAACTGGAGAAGCACTGATTGGAATAAGAAGTTTTTCCATTATATAGTATTCTGGAATTATCTCTTTTGATAGTGTAACAGAAGCAGTTAAAGAAAAAACTGCAAGTATAGCTAAGATTTTTTTCATTTTTCCTCCTGAAATATTTTTAATTGTATTTTTTATTTAGTATTAATAAACCATTTCTTGAAGTCTTCTTATTCTGTCTTCAGTAGCAGGGTGTGTACTGAAAAGAGAAGCCATTTTGCTTCCTGTAAGAGGACTTACTATAAACATATTTTCTGTAGATGGAGCAGCATTTCTCATAGGAATTCTTCTGCTGTAGTCATCAAGTTTTCTCAATGCTCTGGCAAGATATAGAGGATTTCCACTGACTTTCGCTCCAAATTCATCAGCTTTGTATTCTCTTGTTCTAGAGATAGCCATTTGTACAAGCATAGCAGCAATAGGTGCAAAAATAGCTACTGCAATCATTGCTAATGGACTTCCACCATCTCTGTCATCATTTCTTCTTCCTCTTCCACCAAAGATAGCAGCCCATTTTGCCATATTAGCAAGGAAAGTGATAGCTCCTGCCATGGTAGCAGCAACAGTTCCTATTAATATATCTCTATTATGTACATGACCTAATTCATGTCCAATGACTCCAGAAAGCTCATCTTCATCAACTATATCCATAAGTCCTCTTGTTACTGCAACAGCAGCATGACTTGGATTTCTTCCAGTAGCGAAAGCATTAGGTTGAGCTTCATTTAATATATATACCTTAGGCATAGGTATGTCAGCTTCTATAGCTAGTTTTTTTACTAATTGATATAAACGGCTATTTTCATCTACAGGCTGAGCACCATACATAGATAAAACTATTTTGTCACTGAACCAGTATGAGATAAAATTCATTACTCCTGCCATTATTAAAGCAAAAATAAGCCCTTCTCTTCCAGCCACTGCATTTCCTATGAGCATAAGGATAAATGTCATAACAGCCATTAATATAAAAGTTTTTAAAGTTTTCACTTTATTCACCTCTTTTTCTTTTTTGATTTTAGTTTAGTATATTATATCACTATCTAGCTCTAAAATAACAGATTATTTTTTTTATGTCAAATTTTAGAAATTTTATCTAGCTGTTGAATAAAAAGAAAAATTTGAGTATAATCTATAATAGGAAGAATTAGGTAATATCTTTAAAATCTTATAAAATGAGAGGCAGGAAAATGACAGATAAAAATGGCAGGTATACGAAGGGAATAATTGATATAGGTACAAATTCATGCAGATTATTCATAGCTGAAGTTTTAAAAAATGAAAAAGGGATAAATATTTTAAATGAATTAGTAAAAGAAGTGGAAATTGTAAAACTTGGAGAAGGGGTGAATCACAACCACTATCTCAAAGAGGAAGCAATAGAAAGAACTATTCAGTGCTTGAAAAGATATAAGGAAACAGCAGATAAATATGAGGTGAAAGAATTGAAAGCTTTTGCTACCTCAGCAACAAGAGATGCAGAAAATAAAGATATATTCCTAAAAAAAGTAAGAGATTTGGGAATTGAGATAAAATGTATTTCAGGAGAAGAGGAAGCAGGATTAAATTTTCTTGGAAACTCATTGGTATTTGATGAGAGGATATTAGTTATAGATATAGGTGGTGGAAGTACTGAGTTCACCCTTGGAGAAAATGATAAAATTGATTTTATAAAAAGTATAGATATCGGTGCAGTGAGAGCTACAGAAAAATTTTTCTCACAAGAAGATTATTCTGATGAAAATATAGAGAAATGTATAGAATGGGTAAAAGAAAATATTAAAAAGATAAAAGAGATTAAAGATGAAGAATTCAGAGCAGTGGGAGTGGCAGGGACAGCCACTACACAGATATCAGTAAAAAAGAAAATGGAAATATACAACAGCAGAGAAGTGCACATGTCTGAAATATCTGTAAAGGAATTAGAAGAAAATTTAAAGCTTTTTGTTTCAAAAAATCTGGAAGAAAGAAAAGAGATAATTGGACTTGAACCTAAGAGGGCAGATGTAATAATAGCAGGAACCATTATTTTAATAACTATTTTAAAAGAATTAAATAAAGAGAGGATAATTGTTTCTGAATCAGATAATCTGACAGGAGCCATGATAAAGGAGGAGAAAATGAGCGAGAGGCTTGAGTGGATACTTGAAGCTTATGAAAGTTTTAGAAGGTCTTCTGAAAGAAGATTAGTAGCAGGGAACATTTTTGATTACTTCATGCAGGACTTTAGAGGGGAAATAAGCGACGCATATGACCCAGCAACAAAAGAGGAGATAAAAGAGGATATCAAAGAGATGGCTGATATCATATATAATGAAGAGGATAAACATAAAAGAGAATTTTTAGTAAAGATTCTGGTAAATATAGTAAAAATGCTTTAGTAAATATAGATTAAGATATTTTAGTAAATATAAATGAAATATTTTGAGAATTGTAGATTAGGATATTTTAGTAAATACAGTAATTTTTTTTAACAAATATAAATAAAATATTTTAATTTCATATAAAATGCGGGAGGTGAAAAAATGAAAAAACTGCAATTAGATAGATGTTCTATAGGTGGTTGAGCCAGCAAAATAGGACCAGAGGTCTTGAGTGATGTACTTTCAAAACTTCCAAGTGTGGAAGATAAAAATTTAATAGTAGGGTTTGACAAATCAGACGATGCAGCAGTATACAAGCTTACTGACGAGATAGCTATGATACAGACTTTGGATTTTTTTACCCCTATGGTAGATGATCCTTATGTCTTCGGACAAATAGCAGCAGCTAATTCATTGAGTGACGTATATGCCATGGGAGGGATTCCCAAGACAGCAATGAATATAGTATGTTTCCCTGAAAAAATGGATATAAATATCCTTGGAGAAATATTGAGAGGTGGAGCTGAAAAAGTTGCAGAAGCAGGAGCTGTCCTAAGTGGTGGACACTCTATACACGACCCTGAAATAAAATACGGGCTGTCAGTTACTGGGATTGCTCATCCAGATAAAATATTAAAAAATCATGGATGTGAAACAGGAGATATTCTTATATGTACTAAATCTCTGGGGACAGGAATAGTGACAACAGCTTCAAAAGTAGGGCTTGCCAGTGAGAGAGCCTTAAAAGAATCAATAGAAAATATGACTGCTTTAAATAAATATGCAGGGGAGATAATAGTGAAATATCCTGTTACTGCCTGTACTGATATAACTGGCTTTGGATTTTTAGGTCATTCTTTTGAAATGGCTGAAAACTCTGAAAAAACATTAATTTTTGAATCAGAGTTTATCCCATATATAAATGAAGCAAAAGGTTATGCACAGGATTTCCTTATAACAAGCGGCGGTCAGAAAAATAGAAATTATGTACAGGAATATGTAGATTTTCAAAATATTCCTCTATGGATGCAGGAAATACTTCTTGACCCTCAAACTTCAGGAGGACTATTGTTCTCTGTAAAAAAAGAGTGTGTAAAAGAAATGATGGAAGAATTTGAATCTAAAAATATAAAAGCACATATAGTTGGAAGCGTTGCTGATAAAAAGGACAAATTTATTATTGTGAGGTAAGGATTATGGAAAAGAATCTGTTTCAAAAACTTCCTAAAGTAGATATTCTTATGAAAAGTGAAAAACTGGAAGAGATAAGTAAAAAAATGAGTTATCATAATTACTACCAAGCTGTAAAAGATGGAATAGAGTTTTTTAGAAATAAGATAAAAAACAGAGAGATAACTGATTTTACAGAGGACGAGGTAATTTCAAAGATAAAAGAGATATCAGGAATTAAGAGCAGACCTAATTTAAGAAGGGTTATAAATGGAACTGGAACTATAATTCATACTAACTTAGGGCGTTCTATTTTAAATGAAAAAATAACTGAAGATTTGGGAGAAATACTTTTAAATTACAGTAATTTGGAATATGATCTGGAAACTGGGAGCAGAGGAAGCAGATATTCTCATATAGAAAAACTGATATGTGACATAACTGGGGCAGAGGGAGCATTAATAGTAAATAATAATGCTGCTGCTGTTATTTTGTGCCTCAATGAATTTGCCAATGGAAAAAATACTATTGTATCAAGAGGAGAGCTGGTAGAAATAGGTGGTTCTTTCAGAATACCTGAAATAATGAAACTGGCTGGAACAACATTGAAAGAGGTAGGGACAACAAATAAAACTCATGTTTTTGATTATGAAGATAATATAGATGAAGAAACTGCCATTTTGTTGAAAGTACATACTTCTAATTTTAAGATAATAGGATTTACAGAGGAAGCAGATAAAAAAGATATAGCTGAACTTGGGAAAAAATATGAGATACTTACAATGGAGGATCTCGGAAGTGGAGTCTTAGTGGACTTTTCAAAATATGGACTTCCCAAAGAGCCAACTATACAGGAGAGCATTAAATCAGGAATGGACATAGTCACTGTAAGTGGAGACAAACTTCTAGGGGGACCTCAATGCGGGATAATTCTAGGAAAGAAACCATTGATAGAAAGATTGAAGAAGAACCAATATCTAAGAGCTTTTCGTGTGAATAAAATAACTATTTCTATACTGGAAAATATCTTTCAATACTATAAAGATGAGAGAGAAGCTATAAAAGAGATTCCTATTTTAAATATGATAACAGAGGAAAAAGGAAAAGTATTAGAAAGAGCAGAAAAATTGTCTGCTATACTTAAAGAAAGAAATATAGAGAACAGTATAATTGAAACAGAATCTAAAATAGGTGGAGGATCAATGCCGGAAGAAACAGTGGAAAGCTATGCCATCTGTTTTACTGGAGATGCTGTTTTGCTGGAGAAAAGATTCAGAGGAAATGATATTCCAGTAATCGGAAGAATAAAGAATGATCACTTTATTTTAGATGCAAAGACATTAAGAGAAAAAGATTTTGAAGAGATAACAGGAGCGGCTGAAAGGATATTTCTATGAGAAATATAATAATAGGCACAGCAGGTCATATTGACCATGGAAAAACAACTGTTGTAAAAGGTCTCACTGGAAAAGATACAGATACTCTGCCAGAAGAGAAAGCAAGAGGGATGACAATAGATTTAGGTTTTACATTTTTTACCCTGAGCAATGGAAGAAAAGTTGGAATAGTAGATGTTCCTGGTCATGAGAAGTTTATAAAAAACATGGCAGCAGGAGTTACAGGGATAGAGCTGATACTTTTTGTCATAGCCTGTGATGATGGAATTAAACCTCAAACTTTGGAACACGCTGATATTATAAAAATATTAGGTGTAAAAAAAGGACTGATACTTCTTACTAAAAGAGATCTGGCAGATGAAGAGAGAGCGGCTCAGCTGAAAGAAGATGTGAGAGAGCTTTTTAAAAACTCATATTTAGAAAATAGTAAAATACTGGAAATCTCCACTAAGGATGCCCAAAGCTTTGAAAAACTAAAAGAGGTATTGGAAAAAGAAATATTGGAGATAGAAGAAAACAGAGATGAAATTAAAGATTTTCGGTTGGATATAGATAAAGTTTTTTCCATAAAAGGTTTTGGAACAGTGGTCACAGGAACTTCCAAGAACAGTAAAATCTCTATTGGAGATACTGTTATGATTTATCCTCAGCAAAAAGAGGTAAAGATAAAAGGAATAGAGAATCATGGAAATAAAGTGGAGGCTCTGGAAGCTGGAAACAGATGTGCCTTGAATATTAATATGGATTCTAAAGAGATAAAAAGAGGGAATATTATATCTAAAAAAGATTCTCTCATTATATCCAATAAACTAGACTGTGTTTTTACCCTTTTAAAGAGAAGCAGTAATTTTAAAAATAACCAAAGGGTAAGGATAAATATTGGCACAGAAGAACTCATAGGAAGAGTAAAAATATTTCTTGAAGATGAAATACTTTCTGGAGATAAAAAGTATGTCCAGATAGAGCTGGAAAAAGAATCAGCTTTTTCTGTAGGAGACATAGGGATAGTGAGAAGCTTTTCCCCAGTAGAGACTATTGGGGGGATAGAGATAATAAATATTCCTAAAGAGAGAGTCAAAAGAAAAGATTTGAAATATCTGGAGAGACTGGAAATTCTTTCATCTAAAAATAAGTATAAAAAAATAGAAAGCATTGTATTGAACAACGAAAATATTTTTACAGATAAAGAGAGTATATCACTTCTTTTAGGAGAAAAGATATCAGAGAAAGAAATAGAAAATTCTCAAAATATAGAGAAAATATCTGATAATATTTATGTCAATACAGAGAGGCTGGAAAATTTAAAAAATAAAATTCTAGAATATATAGAACAGTATCATGAAAAATATCCACTGTCTGTTGGAATAAAAAGATCAGAATTAAAAAATAGATTTTTTGAAAATTTTTCAATAAAGGTGTATAATATAGCTCTAGAGTATTTTATAGAAAAAAATACCATTGAAGTATTGGGAGAATATATTTCTAAAAAAGATTTTAAAATAAAGTTAAATAAAGAACAGAAAAAAATAAAAGAGGATATATTTTCTTACTATAAGAAAAATGGATTTACTCCACAAAAAATAGAGGATACAGTAAAGATATTTAAAGATGAAATTCTTTTTGCAGAAATTCATTCATATATGCTGTATAATTCTTTTCTTGTAGAATTAGCAGAGGGAAATTTTATGTTAAAAGGTTTTTTTCTGGAAAGTGAAAAAAAGATAAAGGAATACCTTGAAAAAAACAGAAGAATAACTTTAGCAGAGGCTAGAGACTTACTTCAGATTAATCGAAAATCGATTCTTTTAATATTGGAAAAATTAGATGAAAATGGAATAACTAAAAGAGTTGGTGAATATAGAGAATTAAAATGAATATATCAGGAGGTAGTATCATGATAAAAGTTAATGCAGTAGGACAAACTTGCCCAATTCCTATAATAATGACAAAGAATGCTTTGAAAGATATAGAAGAAGGAGAAGTGGAAGTATTAGTTGATAATAAAATATCTCTTGAAAATCTTCAGAAAATGTCAAAAGAAATGGGATATGACTATAGTATTGCTGAAACTGGTGAAGTTTTCAGAATAGTTATCAACAAGATAAAAGAAGAAGTAGAAGAGTTTGATGATGAAGACAATACAGTTGTTGTAATAGATTCTATGTACATGGGAAAAGGAGATCCTGAGCTTGGAAGAATACTTATGAAAGGATTTATCTACACTCTTACAGAAGTGGAGGTTCTTCCTAAAACTATAATTTTCTACAATGAAGGGGTAAAACTAGCTGTGGAAAATTCTGAAAGCTTAAAAGATTTAAAAAATCTTGAAGAAAGAGGAGTAGAAATACTTTGCTGTGGAACATGTGCTAATTTTTATGGGTTGACAGATGAAATAAAAATTGGTAGTATAACTAATATGTATAATATAGTGAACAAACAGATGTATGCAAGAAGGGTAATAAAACCATGATAAAAGAGGAAACATTTCTTTTGCTTGCTGCTGATTCTACACATCTCATAATCAAAAGTGAAAAACTTCTCAAAGAAAATGAGATAGAATGCAGAATAATTCCTCTTCCTTCAGAGGTAAAGGCTACCTGTGGTCTTTCAATAAGATTGGAGCTTGAATATAAAGAGAGAGCTGATGAAATTCTTAAATCCAATGGGATAGAGTTAGAAAAATATTCTGTAATAAAAAAAGGTTTGAAAAAGCATATAGAAAAAATAAATTAACAAGGAAAAGTTAAATTAATAGAGAATAATTAATTTAGCAGAAAAATTAAGCTGACAAAGGAAAATGGTGGCGGAGGAAAACTGGTGTTTTCAGCAGTCTTCAAAACTGTCGTGGTGGCTGTAAAGTCATTGGTAGGTTCGATTCCTACACGCTACCGCCATAAGAAAATATATCAAAGCTGGGTGAAAAGAAAATAATTTCCCCAGCTTGTTTTTTATTTAAACTAATGTTATACTTATAAATGAATATAGTTGAAAAAGGAGAGTTAATTTGGTTTTGTAACCCTATGTAATTTCTAAAAAAAATAACAGTTTAAAAAATTTAGAAAATGGGTTATAATATTTGTAACGAATATAAATTGATAACGTTTTTAAATTAAGAGGTGTATATGTTAGATAAAATAGTAATAAGAGGTGCCAGAGAACATAATCTAAAAAATATAGATATTGAAATTCCAAAGAATAAATTTGTGGTTATCACTGGGGTGAGCGGAAGCGGAAAGTCTTCTCTTGCTTTTGATACTATTTATTCTGAAGGTCAAAGAAGATATGTAGAAAGTCTTTCTGCTTATGCCAGACAATTTATTGGTCAGATGAATAAGCCGGAAGTAGATAGTATAGAGGGATTGGCTCCTGCTATATCTATTGAACAGAAAACTACTAACAGAAACCCTCGTTCTACAGTAGGAACTATTACAGAAGTTTATGACTATATGAGACTTCTTTTTGCACATATAGGAACAGCTCACTGCCCTATCTGTGGAAGAAAAGTTGAGAAGCAGAGTACAGAAGAGATAACTGAGGGAGCAATAGAGAGATTTCAGGAGGGAGATAAAATAATAGTTTTAGCTCCTGTGGTGAAGGATAAAAAAGGTACACATAAAAATCTTTTCCTTAATCTTTTGAAAAAAGGATATGTAAGAGCGAGAGTAAATGGAACAATCCTTTATTTAGAAGATGAGATTAATCTTGATAAAAATCTTAAACACAATATAGAAGTAGTTGTTGACAGACTTGTTTTAAAGAAAAATGACAAAGAGTTTCAAAGCAGATTGACACAATCAGTTGAAACTACTACAGAACTTTCAAATGGTAAAGTTATTTTAAATGTAAATAATCAAGATTACGCATATAGTGAAAACTTTGCCTGTCCTGAACATGATGAAGTAAGCATACCTGATTTGAATCCAAGACTTTTTTCATTCAATGCACCATTTGGAGCTTGTCCTGAATGCAAAGGGATAGGAAAAAATCTGGAAGTGGATGAAAATAAGCTTATAGATAATGATGAGCTCTCTATTGTAGAGGGAGGAATGTACATCCCAGGGGCTATGGCTAGAAAAGGGTATAGCTGGGAAATATTTAAAGCAATGGCAAAACATTTGAAAATAGATATTAATAAGCCTATAAAAGATCTCTCAAAAAGAGATATGGAAATAATATTTCATGGAAGTGATGTAAAATTTAAATTCGATTATGAAGGGGATGACTTCCAGTTTCATGGGTATAAGCAGTATGAAGGAGCAGTAAAAAATCTTGAGAGAAGATATCATGAGACTTTTTCAGATGCCATGAAAGAAGAGATTGAAAATAAATATATGGTTGAAAGAGTATGTAAAGTCTGCAATGGAAAGAGATTGAAGCCGGAAGTTTTATCTGTCACTGTTGGAGATAAAAATATTATGGAGATATGTGAGTTAAGTATAAAGGATTCACTTAAATTTTTCCTTGATCTGAAACTGACAAATAAACAGGAGCTTATAGCTAAAGAGATACTGAAAGAGATAAGAGAAAGACTTTCATTTATGATAAATGTTGGGCTTGATTATCTAAATCTAGCTCGTGAGACAAAGACTCTTTCAGGAGGAGAAGCTCAAAGAATAAGACTTGCAACTCAGATAGGGTCAGGTCTTACAGGGGTGCTTTATGTGCTGGATGAACCAAGCATCGGTCTTCACCAAAAGGATAATGATAAGCTTCTTGCAACTTTAGGAAGACTTAAAGATTTGGGAAATACACTAATAGTAGTAGAACATGATGAAGATACTATGCTGCAAGCTGATGAAATTTTGGACTTGGGACCAGGAGCAGGGGATTTCGGAGGGGAGATAGTTGCTTATGGAACTCCTAAAGAAATAATGGAAAATAAAGAATCTATCACTGGAAAATATTTAAAAGGTGATTTGAAAATAGAGATTCCTGAAAAAAGAAGAAAATGGAAAAAATCTATAAAAGTAATTGGAGCAAAGGGAAATAATCTGAAAAATATAGATGTTGAAATTCCTTTAGGGGTAATGACAGTAGTTACAGGGGTAAGTGGAAGCGGAAAATCTACACTTATCAACCATACCTTATTCCCAGCACTTTTTAACAAGCTGAATAAAGGAAAGCTGTATCCTTTGGAGTATAAAGAGATAAAAGGAATAGAGGAACTTGAAAAAGTCATAAATATTGACCAGAGCCCAATAGGGAGAACTCCAAGATCTAACCCAGCTACTTATACTAAACTTTTTGATGATATAAGGACTATCTTTGCTGAAACAAAAGATGCTAAATTACATGGATTTACAAAGGGAAGATTTTCTTTTAATGTAAAAGGTGGAAGATGTGAAGCATGTCAGGGAGCAGGAATAATCAAAATAGAAATGAACTTCCTTCCAGATGTATATGTAGAGTGTGAAGTATGTAAAGGTAAAAGATACAATAAGGAAACACTAGATGTATACTACAAAGGGAAAAATATTTCTGATGTACTGAACATGAGTGTAAGAGAAGCTTATGAGTTTTTTAAAGCTGTTCCATCTCTTGAGAGAAAATTAAAAGTACTTATGGATGTAGGACTTGACTATATAAAACTTGGACAGCCTGCAACTACTCTTTCAGGAGGAGAGGCACAAAGGATAAAACTTGCAACTGAACTTTCTAAAATGACAAAAGGTAAGACTATATATATTTTAGACGAACCTACAACAGGACTGCATTTTGAAGATATAAGAAAACTTCTGGAAGTATTAGACAGACTGGTAGAAAAAGGAAATACAGTGGTTATCATAGAGCATAATCTAGATGTTATCAAAACAGCTGACCACATAATAGATATAGGTCCTGATGGAGGGGATAGAGGTGGAACAGTAGTAGCTTCTGGAACTCCAGAGGAAATATCTGATGCAGATAAAAGCTATACTGCTGTATATATAGACAGAATGCTGAAAGGTGCGGGAAGAAAAGAAAATAAGAAAACTCAAAAGAAAGCAGCTGAAGTAATTACAGTATCTGATGAAACTATGCTGAAAGGTACAGGAAAAAAAGAAAATAAAAAAACTCAAAAGAAAACAGCTAAAGTAGTTCCAGTATTTGATGAAACTATGTTGGAAGCTGCTGAAGAAGTGCCTGTAATAGATTATGAAGAGAAGCCTAAAAAAAGAGGAAGAAAAAAGAAAGAGGAGCTGGGGAAATAGATGTATGAATATTTGAGAGGAAAAGTCGAATATAAGAAGCCAGATTATCTGGCACTAGATGTAAATGGTGTTGGGTATAAAGTAAATATATCTTTAAGAACATATGATTTTATCAGTGCTGGAGAAGAGGTAAAGCTCTATATCTATAACTATATCAAAGAGGATGCTTTTAAACTCATAGGATTCCTTGAAGAAAGAGAGAGGAATCTTTTTGAAATGCTTCTTGGAGTAAAGGGAATAGGAGTATCTTTAGCTCTTTCGGTAATGTCTACTTTTGATATAGATACAATCAGAGATCTGGTAGCAACAGATGACTATACTAATCTCAAAAGAGTTCCTAAATTGGGAGAAAAGAAATCTCAGCAATTAATTTTAGATTTGAAAAGTAAATTAAAAACTTTAGATGCTCTTTCTATAGATACAAGAAATGATGATGCAGCAAAACATCTCATGATAGAAGAGGAACTTATTTCTGCTCTGGAAGGATTGGGGTACAGTAAAAAAGAGATAAATACCCTTATCACTAGAGATGAACTTAGAAGTTTCAAAACTATTGAGGAGGCTATAAAAGGAGTGCTGAAGAAAGTTAATTATTAATTTTAGGAGGTACATATTATGGAATATAAAGAACTATTTGAAACAGGGATGTCATTTGATACATTTTTTAGTATAGCAAGTGCATCTGAAAAAGAGAAAATTAAAGAAATAGCTTCAGTAGTAAAAATAAAAGATGAGTATATTGAAAGAATCAAAAAAATAGATAAAAAATATAATTTTCTGTTAAGTGCTGAATCATGGTGTCCATATGTTCGTGCAACAGTACCAGTACTTATGAAAATGATAGAATTGAATCCTAACATAAAACTAAGTATAATAACTGAGGGCAGAGGATTTAAATTCCTAAGAGAGAAGTTGGGAATACCAGAGGAAAAATATGTGGTGCCTACTTTAGCTATACTTGATGAAAATTTTAATTTTGCAGCAAGATATATAGGAAGACCAAGCAAATACAGAAATATAGGCTTTGAAAATGTAAGTGGTGAATATTTTAAAGGACATCGTTCTGATGATATTGTAGAAGAAATATTGGAAAGAATGGGATACTAAAAATTAAATATTGAAAATAGATGAGGAACCTTAAATACTTAGGGTTCCTTTTTTTGTACCTAAAAATAAATTTAAAATGTATATAAAAATTGAAAAACAAGATGATTTTAAAAAAAT
>OLSH01000268.1_pt1 | contig 54574 bp, 53 predicted proteins | sample 1643221 | NCBI WGS metagenome assembly OLSH01 (sample SAMEA3136681, study PRJEB25190) | human gut metagenome | biome: human gut; feature: human-associated habitat; material: faeces | place: Austria | collected 2013 | reverse complement strand
CCTCAAGCTCTTTTCTGAAAGTGGCGTTATCAAGCAGATTGGATTTGAGATCGCGTAATAAATTACGCATCGCCAGCATGGCGCGGAGTTGCGGTATTTGCCGGGCAACCTGCTCCGGTTCAAAATCTTTGATGTCGGTAAAACGCAGTCTGACATTCTCCTCTTCACCATTACCGGCCAGCGTATTCGGCACCGAGAGGTTAACTTCCGGGCTAAATTCCGAAAGTACGCTGTTAAAGTTATTTTTATTGACGTTTATTTTTTCTCTTTCCGATAAAGGCCGGTTTTCCTTACCATGACTAAAATCGCCAATGGTAAGCAGCTTCAGCGGCAGTTCGACCTTCTTCTGCGCGCCGCCGGTATGAAGAGATAATTTGAGATTAATGCGCGCCCTGGGGACTTCATTCTGGAACGTATCAGCCATAGCAGTTCCTTTCCTTAAGGAATAATTATTGAAGAGTTGACGATAAAAACCGGATGATAATAGAGCAAAAACAGATTATCGATCAACTTAACAAGAATATTTCTTTAATGCATTCACAAGGCAAACAAGTTTATTTTAATAGTAACAACAATGAATGACTTACAGCCAAATATAAAGTCCAAAGCCAACACCCTCAATTAACATTGAACACATGAATATTCACATCACATATCATCAAGGCGATAAAAAAAAATAGATTAAATGAATATGATAGCGGCAATTCCCGTGAATAATATTGTCATGAGATAATTGATATTATCGTTAGCAGATCAGGCACGCATTTAAGCCACTTCTCCTGTTTTCGTCCACGCTGAACCGTCAGCAGCCCTGGCACACAGGCCTGCGGAACCCGCGATATCTTCCACCACAGACAGCCGTCAGTAGCTGAAAAAGGTTATTTTCCCGGGTGACTGACCACACGGCGATGTCGGCAAAAGTTGTCGTTACCAGAAAAAACATGACCCCGATAGCAAGATGCACACGCTACCGTCTTCGGCATCCTGAGGGGGTCGCATTCTGCGGATCGCCAGGCTATATCTAAGACACCTTTCTCCCACAATGAGTAAAAATGATGAGCAAGAAGATCCTGATGCTGGTCGGCGATTATGCCGAAGATTACGAAACGATGGTCCCTTTTCAGGCACTGCAGATGATTGGCCACCAGGTCGATGCCGTCTGCCCGGATAAAGCCGCTGGCGACTATGTCATGACCGCGATTCATGACTTTGACGGCGCCCAGACTTATAGCGAAAAGCCGGGGCACCGCTTCACCCTGAACGCCAATTTTGCCGCGGTGAAGGCCGAGGACTATGACGCGCTAGTGATCCCCGGTGGCCGGGCGCCGGAGTATCTGCGCCTGAACGAGGAGGTTATTAAACTGGTACAGGCATTCGACGCCGCGCGTAAACCTATCGCCGCCGTCTGCCATGGCCCACAGCTGCTGGCCGCCGCTGGTATTCTCCAGGGCCGCACTTGCAGCGCTTATCCCGCCTGTGCCCCGGAAGTGCGCCTGAGCGGTGGGCACTATGCGGATATTGGTATCGACCAGGCGCATGTGGACGGTAACCTGGTTACCGCCCCTGCCTGGCCGGCCCACCCGCAGTGGTTGGCGAAATTCGCCGCCCTGCTGGCGGAATAACCATACTGAGCCGGCGTTTTTGTTGAGCCACCCGCCACTCTGCGGGAATCTATGCCTCAGCGCGGCGTTTAGTATCGGATAAGCGCGCTGTTTTATGTTATCCCGACAGCGGGGATGCGCCACGATTTACCGCTTATCTTCAGGGTCCGGTTAAAAAACCAGACCCTGAAAGGGTTATCGCTGCCATGGCGGATATCATCAATTCAGCAACGCGATCTGCTTTATCACTATTTGGTTGATTTTATGGATTATTTCAGAAGTTACGCGTTCTTTGATATCGCGGTCAACAAATACCCGGATGCAATATTTGATGATTTGATACTGATTTAACTTATCACCACATTGAATTAACGGTTTTATTTCGTAGCGGTTCTTAAGATCTTTCACCAAAAGCTTAACTTCGGTTTTATCCAGGTCTTTAAAGGCGCAGTCGGAGACAATATCAATGGCAAATTCATGTGGTTTGAAATGAGGCTGTAATACAGAAGTCAATAACCCGGTTAGTTGACTCTTCCACGCCTTATTTTCCTTGTCAGCAATGTTAGCTTTATACACAGAGTGTTTGGCCTCATAGACCTTAGACCATGGGTGTCGGTTAATAATGTCATCAAGTATTTTTTTATTAACCGCTTCGGTATCGCTGATATCTATCCATTCACCAACCTTTTCATTCAAAAAATAATCATCACTGCACGCCAAATAAAATTCCTTCAGCGCGTCGATGAAGCTTTCATCGCTATGGTCAACGATACGGTCGGTAACGTCAGAGATAATGACATTTTGTGGATCCTTGCTTTGCATAATCTCACATAATGTGCTCAACATCGTCGCAAAAGCGCGGTTTGTTTTATGGTAATACACCTGCGAGAAAAGGCTGGAGCGCGCCCCAATAAACTCAGCGATCGAATCAATCCCACTCTCTTTGTAAGCAAGGTACAATTTTCCCTTTTCCTCGACTGGGACAATTGACATAAACAAGCGATTGTAATCGTAGATACCACACTTGACGCCGGAGAAATAGCCATCTCTGAGTAAGTAATCCATCCGGTCGGCATCGATAGGACAGGAAGAGATGATCGAGGTCATTAACGGCAGGATATCTGTTGCCTTTCCATTAATTTCCTCAATGATCTGTTGGTCACTGTATCTTTTTTCGATGATTTTTAACACATTTTCGATATTTATTTCGTCATCGACCTTACCCTGTGTTCTCAGATCATGATAAATCATCAGGCTGAACAACAGTGAAAGCTGTTCATGTTCAACTTTCTGATCTGGCTTGCTCAATACATTGATGACCGAATGGAAGGCTTTGGGGAGAACATCGGATAATTCCTGCTTATTGGGCATAAAACTATCAAACTGGTGCGATATAGGCCCGTGTCCGATGTCATGCATCAGCGCAGCGAGTCTCAACTCCTGGATGTTATGTTTTGGTATCTGATCGATATAACAAAATACATGTCCATCATTATATTTCTTTTGATACCGTATCGCATTCAGGCGTAAGTTATTCAGTATTTCACTTGATAAATGAAGCACACCAAGAGAGTGTTCGAAGCGACTGTGCACCGCAGAGGGAAAGACCTTATATAAAAAAGAGTTCTGTTTAATGTTGCGTAAGCGCTGGAACAGGGGGTGATTGATAAAGGCAATCTCGAGTGTCGTCAAACGAATAGTGCCGTGAATGGGATCAAGGATCTTACTGGTCAATTCATTTTCAAAATCCATATCTTAAATCCTTTCATAAGTACATTAAATATATTTAGCATATTGACTGTTTATTCAACAATAATCTTGCGCATTCAGGCAATAAGGTCAATCACTAATATTTAACGAGCAACGCGGCAGATTTTTATTTCCTTATCTCTGCACAGCGTCGCGCTATATCGGCATCCACTGACATATCGATTGACTACGGATGAAAACAGCCCCGGTTTTCTTCGCTCAGATCCGCATTCCCCCGGAAACCTCAATGCGCTGGGCATTCACCCAGCGATGATCATCGGATAACAGCGAGGCGATCATCGGCCCGATATCCTCTGGCACCCCCGGTCGCCCCAGCGCCGTCATGTTCGCCACCGCCTGAGCGACCTGCGGGTTATCCCGCACCACCCCGCCGCTGAAATCGGTGGCGATGGCGCCGGGCGCCACGCAGTTCACCGTAATTCCGCGACTGCCCAGCTCAAACGCCATATAGCGAGTCAGGGTTTCCACCGCGGACTTCATGATCGCATAGGGCGCCCGGTTCGCCATCACGATACGGGTTAGCCCGGACGAGACATTCACTATCCGTCCGCCATCGGCCAGCAGCGGCAATAGTTTTTGGCTGAGGAAAAAAACGCCCTTCACGTGGATACGATACAGCGCATCGAATTCAGCTTCCGTGGCGTTAAGAAAACCCATGCCGCTGGCATTGCCGGCGTTATTGACCAGGTAATGAAACCGATCGGCCCCCAGCTCCGCCAGCGCCTCCTGAAAGGCGCTGACAAATCCGTCAAAGGTATCGGTTTCGCCGGCGCTGAAGGGCAACGCAATCGCCCGGGCGCCCAGTGCTTCAACACGTTTAACCACCTCGTTCGCCTCGGCAAAATGCGCGTTATAGGTCAATACCACATTCACGCCGCGCTGAGCCAGCGCTTCAACGGTCGCGCGCCCCAGGCCGCGGCTGCCGCCTGTCACCAGGGCAATTTTTGCGCTATTGTTCATGTTTCCCCCTTTTCTCTCTGCTGAAAACATGAGCGATTATAGGCTTCTGCATGCCGACGATAAGACCGCGTGGCGCGACAGGATTGTTTTGCCAGCTGGAACAATGCCATGGATAAACTGGATACCCTGACCTTGTTCGTGCGCATCGTCGAACGAGGTTCGTTCAGCGCCGCCGCCGCGGATCTGGGTTTTTCCCGGCCGGTGGCGACCGCGGCCATTAAGGCGCTGGAGGCCAGTCTCGGGGCGCGGCTGCTGCAGCGCACCACCCGGCACGTACGACCGACGGCGGAGGGCTCGCTGTATTATCAGCGCTGCGTGGCTATTCTGGCGGCCCTTGAGGAGGCCAACCGCAGCGCCGGGGGGAGCATTGCCGGTATTATCCGCGTGGACGTGGCGGGCAATCTGGCGCGAACCCTGCTGCTGCCCGCGCTGCCACAGTTTCTCGCCCGCTATCCTGCCATTACGCTGCAGATCGGTGAAAGCGAGCGCGACGTCGATCTGGTTCGCGAAGGGGTCGACTGCGTCATTCGCGGCGGCCATCTCCCCGACAGCGAGATGATTTGCCGGCCGCTCGCCAGGCTGCAGGAAATCACCTGCGCCAGTCCGGCCTACCTCGCCCGGTACGGTACCCCGCATACGATTGAAGGACTGACGGGCCACGTGATGATCGGGTTTGTTTCATCGCGCACGCAACGAACCTTGCCGCTGAGCTTTACCCAGGATGGCCGCCAGAGCGAGGTCAGTTTGCCCTGTCGGCTGCTGACCTCCGATGCCGACGTTGGCGCCGAAGCGGCAAGGCTTGGCTTTGGCCTGTATCAGGCCCCCTTGCCCCGCCTTGAGGCCGATCTGGCGTCGGGCGCGTTAACGGAAGTGCTGGCCGATTTTCGCCCTGCGCCGCTCCCGCTCTCCCTGCTCTATCCCAGTAATCGGCAGCTCTCTGCCCGGGTACAGGTATTTATCGACTGGGTGACGGCGCTGATAAAGCCTCCCCTGGCGCAGCAGGCATCCGGAAGGCTAAAATAATATTTGCTATTATTTGCGGCTCGTGCGTTAATCGTTAAGTCGATTTACCAGACGAAAAGTTATTATCTAAGTACGCGTTCTCATCTCCAGGCGTTATCCCTGATACCACCTTCCTTTGAGCAGTCCCGTTAGTATTTTGCTTTTTCTGTAAACAGGCTCTGTCAGATCCCTGTTGGCTCGTTAATAAAGCCCTCCGACTGATGCAATACCCGGCTTACCACTAACAAAAATCAGCCGCGTTAATTTTCCTGAAAACGACCTTTGTCTTTTCAACAGAACATTACCCATACAAGGTTTACATTATGATTGAACATATCCATTTTAGATGCCCATGCTGCCATGGCTCCCAGTACAGAACGTCCCAGTTTGATGTGACGGAAAAAAATCCCTTTGGTGCGAAATGCATTTTCTGCAAATCGGCGATGATGACATTTGATGCTATCCGCCCTCATCATCTGGGCGCGCACTCCGCTGCCCAGGCACAGCAATAAGATGATGAAGCCGGTGAACGCGGGTGGGGAAATTCCCCCGGTGTTTCACCCGGGGGCAACGTCTGTTCCCTCACCCGCAGCAATCGTCGGTGGCATGGCGAAGGCCGGTATCAGGCAACGCTTTTATCAGGGTAGTCACGTTCTCCCCGGCGCCAGTTTCCACATTAAAATAGTCCACCGCACGCAGAATAAGCCGCAAGCCTCTGCCGCCTTCCGCTAACGGATCGACATCAAAATGCTCATCGTTACGCGCCAGCGCCAGGCGTTCGGCAGGAAAGATCTCTCCCGCATCGATAAAGCGCAGCGTCACGCGATCATTGGCAGCGAAAATTTCCCGGGTGACTGCCGCTTTAAAGGCCACTGCGACGGAAGCATCCAACCGACATGTCACCGGCCAGAGGATCAACTGTCACCAGTCAGCTGCCCGTGACGATCGACTACCGCATTGACAACCGTCGCGGCAAACGCGTGGGCGCTAATCAGCATACCGAGCCCGTCGCCGCGGCGCAGGCGGGGAGATGAAGATGGAGCCAATCGGTGCCGCGGTCAGTCGTGGATTTTCACCCCCAGACAGCCGCGAACGAATTCAGGATTAAAGTGTTTCACCGCTTCGCCAACGTAACCTAAATCCAGGGCGCCGATCTGCGCCATTTCGCTCGTGGTGAGCGAGAAATCCCAGATGGCAAAGTTCTCTTCAATACGCTCCTGGCGGGTGGATTTAGGGATCACCGTGACGCCACGCTGCACGTTCCAGCGCAGGATGACCTGTGCAATGGTTTTTTGATGGGCATCGGCAATCCCCTGCAGCATCGCCTCTTGATACGGATTATGTCTGCCACCGCCTAACGGCGCCCACGCTTCCGGCTGAACGTGATAATGCTTCATGGTTTCCAGCGCCGCAGGCTGCGCGAAATAAGGATGCAGTTCAACCTGGTTCACCATCGGCCTGATTCTGACAGTTTCGCAGAAGTTAGCTAACACATGGGGGTAGAAATTGGAGACGCCAATCGCTTTCAGCTTCCCGGCTTCATACGCGTCTTCCAGCGCGCGCCAGGAGCTGAAATAATCGCCCATCGCCTGATGCAACAGATAGAGATCGAAATATTCCAGCCCGGATTTTTTTAAGGACGCGGCAATCCCGGCTTTCGCCATCCCGGTGTTGGCCATGTCCTGGACCCACAGTTTGGAGGTTATAAACAGCGCCTCACGGGTACACAGACCTTCGGCGATGGCTTCGCGAACGGCCTCCCCCACCGCATCTTCATTATCGTAGACGGCAGCGGTATCGATAAGGCGGTAGCCGGTACGAATGGCGTTCAGCACTGACTGTTTACACTCTGCTTTATCGGTCACCTTAAAAACGCCAAAACCCAGCATCGGCATTTTAAGGTTGTTACTTAATACAGAATATTCCACGATGAAGCTCCCCTCTTGTTAAAACATCATGGTAAGACAAGAACGCGGTCACGATTAGCCTGTCATTCCTGATTTGACTTATGCATTCAATTCATTAATCGCAGTGCGCTGAGATGATCTGATTTTGACAGAGAGCAGAAAAGTCCCCCCTGCCGCGCCCAGCAATAACAGACCGCTCAGTGCAAACGTGCTGTGCCATCCCAGACTATCAAACACCAGGCCGCCTGCCGTTGACCCGAGGGCAATCGATAGCTGGATCACAGCAACCATAAGACCACCGCCCGCCTCCGCATCTTCGGGCAGCGTCCGCGCAATCCATGTCCACCAGCCGGTGGGCGCCGCCGTCGCCAGCAGGCCCCACAGGCTTAACAGTACGGTGACAGCACCGGTATGGTGCCCGGCCAGCAAAAGCGCTCCGACAATCGCAGCCATAATCAAAGGGATAGCCACCAGCGTCAGATAAAACCGGGCGTGCAGAACGGTCGAAATGAGCAGCGTGCCGACAAAACCAGCGACGCCAATCGCCAGTAATATCAGGGGCAGACCAGAAGAACTGACCCGGGTCACCGTCTCCAGAAACGGTCGCACATAGGTAAATAAGGTAAACTGCCCCATAAAGAACAGCCCGCAGGCCAGCAATCCAAGGGATACCGTCGAGCGGCGGAACAGACGCAGCACGGTTCCCTGCCGCTGTGGTGCGCGCTGGCTTTTCATCGACGGCAGGCTAACGCATTGCCAGATGAAGGCTATCATCGCCAGCGGAACAAGACATAAAAAGGCGCCGCGCCAGCCGACGGTGGCCCCCAGGTAGCTGCCCAGCGGCGCTGCCACAACGGTGGCCAGCGCGTTACCGCCGTTAAATATGGCCAATGCGCGGGGGACCTGGCGTTGCGGCACCAGCCGAATGGCCGTTGCCGCCGACATCGACCAGAAGCCGCCGATGACGATCCCGATGAGCGCTCTGCCCAGCATATAAACCGGGAAACTGGACGCCAGGGCAATCATCAATCCTGAGGCCGCCATCAACGCCGTGAGCCCCAGCAACAGCCATTTACGGTCCAGCGACCCGGTAAGACGGGAAATCGTCAGGCTGGTCAATACCGCCAGCGCGCCAGAAAGCGCGATCCCCTGGCCTGCTAATCCCTCGGTAATGTGTAAATCACCCGCGATGGGTGTCAACAGACTGACCGGCATAAACTCTGAGGCAATGAGCACAAATACGCAGAGCGTCATCGCCAGGACGCCGCTCCAGTATGCGCGGGTGTTATGTAATCCAGACATTATTTATCTCCGACAAAACAAAGCCGCCTGCAGGCGGCTTTGGGGATGTCTCCGGCACAGGAGAGCTATTGCAGGTTGGTTTTGAAAAATTGAGTGAATGTAGCAAAGGGAATTTTGCCCGCGACGTTGTCATAGAGATCGACGTGGTTTGCGCCAGGGACAATCACCAGCGCTTTCTCTTTACTGCCGATCGCCTTAAAGGCATCTTCGGCAAAATAGCGTGAATGGGCTTGTTCGCCGGTCACAATAAGCGTCGGAATAGTCACTTCGCTGGCGTAACTCAGCAGCGGCATATTCATAAACGACAGCGGCATCGTCGCATTCCAAGCCCCGGTTGAATTAACCGAACGCGCATGGAAACCTCGCGGCATACGGTAATAATCGAAGAACTCTTTCAGGACCGGATTGGGGTTGGCGGGCAAGGTTTCCGGCAAAATACGATCGGCAGCGCTGACGTTGCCTTTATCATCAACATATATGTCATGCCCACCGGGGGCGGAAGTGCCGTTTGCCGCATCCTTCCAGCGCTGCGCGTTCAAGTACTGCAGTACCGCTCGGCGGTCGGCTGTCGTGTAGCGGTCTTTGCCATCGCCTACCCCATGACCCATCGCGCGGCTCATGTCATACATGACGCTGGTCGCCACCGCTTTGACGCGGGTATCCATCGCCGCGTCGTTTAGGGCCATACCGCCCCAGCCGCAAATGCCGAGCAAACCGATACGGTTGCGATCCACCTCTTTTTGCAGGCCCAGAAAGTCCACCGCGGCACTGAAATCCTCGGTATTGATATCCGGTGAGGCCATGTTGCGTGGGTAGCCACCGCTTTCGCCCGTATAGGATGGGTCAAACGCCAGGGTGACAAACCCCTGTTCGGCCAGCGTCTGGGCATACAGGCCGCTGGACTGCTCTTTTACCGCGCCGAAGGGACCGCTCACGGCAATAGCTGCCAGTTTGCGTTCACCGCGATCCTTCGGCAGGTAGAGATCGCCAACTAAGGTTATCCCGTAGCGGTTCTGGAAGGTCACCTTACGGTGATCCACTTTCAAACTCTCAGCAAACGTTTTATCCCATTTTTCAATCAGTGAAACAGGCGCATTCGGGTTAATTGTCTCAGCATAGCTCATCGTTGTCACTCCAGTTAATGAGGCGCAAAGCAGCATGGCGGGTATCGCGGCTGTCAGTTTTTTGGTGAAAACCGTCATCAAAATTCCCCTAAATAAACGTGATCAATGCAAGTCTCCAGTAGACAATGCAGCTTTGCTTTATTGTCGTGCGCTTAGTGTAGCCAGCAGTAATGGTTCTGATTAGTAGGTAAAAAATGCTAAAATTAATACCATATTGTTCTAAATGGCATGTGGATGACGAGGCAGGAGAATGGCGAAACGGGAAAACTATAATGACCTTTATCTGTTTATGCAGGTGGTGCGGGAAGGCAGTTTTACCGCCGCAGCGCAACGACTTGGCCTGGCGCAGTCCGGGGTAAGCCGTGCGGTTCGCGAACTCGAAGAGCGGCTGGGCGTTCAGCTTCTGGTGCGCACCACCCGCCGGTTGTCGCTCACTCAGGCGGGTGAGCAGCTCTATCACAATGTCGAATCCGGTTTCGACGCCTTAGATATGGGACTCGCCACGCTGGCCCACTATCGTCAAACGCCCTCCGGTACGGTACGCATCAATGCCAGCCAGCATGCCATTGATAAAGTCCTGCTGCCGAAGCTGGCAGTATTTAAACACCGCTATCCCGATATCAGACTGGAACTGATCAGCGAAAGCCGGTTTGTCGATATTATTGCGGAGCGATTCGATGCGGGCGTGCGTCTGGGCCCGGAAGTCGGGAGTGGTATGATTGCGGTACGCATTTCGCCCGATATGGAGATGGCTGTTGTCGGTACCCCGGAACATTTTCGCCGCTACGGCTTTCCACAAACGCCCGCCGATTTAGTCGCCCACCCCTGCATCGCTTATCAGTTCGGCGACGGCAGCCTTTACGCCTGGGAACTTAATGTGGATGGCAAAAAAATCACCCACCCGCCTCAGGGACAGTGGGCTTTCGCCGATAGCTATATGGAGGCCAAAGCGGCGAGGCTCGGTCTGGGGCTGGCCTATGTCCCGGAAGAGCTGATTACCGACGATCTAGCCCAGGGCACACTTATCCGGGTGCTCCAGCGTTATAGCCAGCGTCTGGAAGGTTCATTTCTCTATTACCCGCACCGCAATGTGTCGCCCGCGCTGAGAGCGGTCATTGATACATTGCGAATGTAACTGAGGTTGCCTGCAGGCAGCAGACCACCGGTAGCGGTTGGTGGAGGGGTCTGAACTCAGAGCTTTCGCTTAATTCCGAACCATGCAAATTGTTAGGCGAGGCGGAAATGATCTGATATCAGTATCAATTTTGCGACTTACCTATGTGATCATAAAGTTATAATACAGCACCGCTTCGTAACGAGTTAAAAAAACGCATATTTCCCTGCTACGCAAACCCTTTTTCTTCGCCTACCCACGCCTGTTGTTGAAATACCTCCAAAACGCTTAAGCATTCCTTTCCACCTCAGGGCTGCTACGCTAACTCTCAGTCAATGGCGAAGGAGGCGTAATGAAAGTCCTCAATATCCTGGTCCGTCGATGCGTGCTGATTACCCGCTTTGAAGAGACCGTTTCGTTTTATGAAAACCTTATCGCGCAGAAGGCAAGGTTGCGTTTCGACTATCCCGAATACGATCTCAAACTGGCGCAGGTGGGTTCAGTGCTTTTAATCGGCGGAACCGAGCAAAGCCTGGCGCCTTTTCGCGCCACCGAGGCCACTTTCCTGGTCAACGACATTACCGCCTGGGAGAAACATCTGCCTTCCACCGGAGCAACGATTATCAATCCGGTGAAGGCCGTGCCCACCGGCTGGAACATGCTGGTTCGGCATCCGGATGGCATGATTGCCGAATACGTTGAGCATCATGACAAAAACCCAGCAGATGAGATCTTCTGATGCTTCGCTTTCAGAGGGTTGGACCTGGTATCAGTCGGCTATACTGCCAGAAAAGTGCGCTTTCTGCTGTAGCCAGAGAGGGAGAGAGGGAGAAACTGGCGCTGCAAGCCGCAGCGCCACAGTTATCCTCTTACCCGGGCAGCATCACAGACTGACACTGTTCAACCAGTTGAGCAGACTTGCCACTGAGTATTGCGTCGGTGCGCGCGATATCGGCTGCCCCGATGTTATCAACAGCAGCGTCGGCAGGCCGCGTACGCCGAGGTCGCTGGCCAGTTCCTGATGCAGGTCGGCATCCAGATAGCGCGTTTCAAACTGAGCAATCCGCTGGCTGAGTTTTTCATGGGCCAGTAGCTGCCAGAGTTTACGGCAGTGCACACAGCGCTCCGCGCCAACGAACAGCAGCACGGGTCGTTCACCCTCCAGTTCACTCGCCGCGCTTATCGGCCGGAATGCGCTTTCCGCAACGCGGAACAGCTTCGGACTGCGGCGCAGAGTATCGTTATCGGTTGCGACGCACAGCGCATCGGCGCTTTTACTGTACGGCTGTACGCCCGCCACGCGCACCACGCTCTGCGCCGGGCCCGCCGCCGCCGCGCCCGGCTGACGCAGAGTGCGGACATCAACTGCCGCAATCGGCGTCTCCTGTGGTTGCGCAAGCTGCGGGATCCACGCGTAAGGAATGCGGTAGGCGCGGTAAACCATATTATTATTCAGCGTCTTACCCCAGAACGGCGAAATGTATTCCCAGACAATGTCGTGATCGCGGGTCACTTCAAAAATGCGGCCGTTCGAACCTTCGTTAATCAACGTATTGCCATTTTCCAGGCGCTGCATATTGCTGATATACGGACTGTAGAAGCGGTATGAATCAGTCGGTTGTGGCAGGTCCGCTTCATAAGGCGAGTAGCGCCACTCAATATCGAGGGTCAGCGGGTTGATCTCAAGGATCCGTGAATAATCGCGCCAGGCGTTTTTCACCCCATCCGCCGACGCCGGATTAGGCGCACCGTATCCGGCCCAACCGCCGTTGTCGAAAATCAGGATATTGCCCGCCCCCGGCAACCCCTGGGGGATCATATGCGCATGATGCTGGCCGATGATCCAGCCGATGTGCTTCAGCTCCGGTTTGCTGTAGTCCGGGCCGAGCTGCCAGACAATTTTGCCGCTCTGCTTATCGATAATGGCGATAATATTGGATTCGCGGGCGTCCCAGATAATGTTGTCGGGATGGAAGCGCGCATCGCCGGCGTCATACCATTTATTCGGCCCCAGCGCCGACATCGAGTTGATATGCATCCAGTCTCCCATTCCGCCGCCGCTGGCGCGCATATTCGGGTTATTGTACAGCGCGGTGCGCGCCGCATCGTCGAAGCCCAGCTCATGAAAATGGTCGCTGCAGCGCCACTCCCAGACCACATTGCCCTGCCAGTCGACTTCAATAATGGTGTCGTCCAGCAGCAGCTTGTCGGAGATCGCTTCGTTCAGCAGGTTGGTATGGGCGAGGATCAGGGTATTGCCGCCATCGACCTGCGGCTCCAGCCCCGGCGCGTAGTAGCCGACGGGGTTACCCGCTCGCTGATAGTCGTGATGAGCGCGCGCCATCCAACGCGTTTCATTGCCAGGGTCGCTGACCTGTTCGTAGTGGTCGAATTTCCAGGTCACGTTGCCCTCCCAGTCCACCTGGATCAGATCGAGCATATCCTGCATGCCGTAGCGCGGATCGCGCTCGCCGCTGTGGCCAAGGATGGCGCCGCCGGGCAGAATTTTGTTGGGAAACCCATGCAGTTCAGGCCATTCCCGCACCACGTGACCATTCATATCCACCAGTACCGCGCCGTGTTCGGTGGCCTGGAAAAGGGTGTAGCCGCTCCAGGCGCGCTGCGGATCGTAAAGTGTGGCGCTGGTCGGGTAAACGGAAGGATGTCCCATATGTTGCTCCTTAAATAATAAAATCAGACAGAAGTAATCAGGTTGCGAATGTGGCGGCAGGCGGCGGTAAACGAGTCATCATCACGCTGGCGCGGATGAGGCAGCGCCAGGTTCACGATTTCTCGTATCCGCCCCGGACGCGGGGAGAGCACGACGACGCGATCGGCCAGGGCGACGGCCTCTTCAACATCGTGCGTCACCAGTAACGTGGTGGTTCCCGCGCTTTGGTGGATCTGTAAAAGTTCCTGCTGCAGGGTGTGACGCGTCAGGGCATCCAGCGCGCCGAAAGGCTCATCGAGCATCAGGATCTGCGGGCGGGCCACCAGACCGCGGGCAATAGCCACCCGCTGGGCCATGCCGCCGGAAAGCTGCGCGGGCAGCGCGCTGGCGAACTCGCTGAGCTGCACGCGCGCCAGCATCTCCAGTGCCCGCTGGCGCTTCGCCGCCCGGGTGAGCTTTTCATCTGCCAGGCCGAGCATCACGTTGTCGAGCACGTTAAGCCACGGGAACAGGCGCGGCTCCTGAAACACAATGCCGCGCTCTTTGCCCACGCCGGTGACCGGCTCGCCGTTAATACAAATATCCCCCTGGGTGGCAGACTCAAGGCCCACCAGCATCCGTAGCAGCGTCGATTTACCGCAGCCGCTGCTGCCCACCAGCGCGACCAGTTCACCGGCGGCGATATCCAGGTTGAAATTCTGTAGCGCCGTCACCTGTTGCCAGGATTTACGCACATGGCGAAAAGAGACCAGAGTTGAAGAGGTCATAACTGCTCCTGTTGACGCCAGCGGGTGGCGCGCATTTCCAGTAAACGTCCGGCTTTATCCAGCGCCGCGCCGGTGATACCGACCAGCACCATGCCGCAGAGAATAGTGGGCATATCCAGCAGCTGCTGGGCATTGATCATCAGGCTGCCGATCCCGACGCCGGAGGACATGAAATATTCCGCGCCGATATTGCCAAGCCAGGCGTAAATCAGCGCCAGCCGCAGACCGGCAAAGATCCCCGGCGCGGCACCGGGAAGAATGACCCGGCGCAGGCGCGCGAATTCGCCCAGCCGCAGCACCCTGGCGACTTCATCGAGTTGCGGGTTTCGCTGAAGCACCGCCTGCAGAGTGCTGAAGAACATAGGAAAGAACGACGCCAGCGCGATAAAGACGATTTTGCCGCCGTTATCGTTACCCACCCATGCCGTCAGCAGCGGCAGCCAGGCAAACAGAGCAATATGGCGCAGCACGTTAAGCGTGGGGGTAAAAATTTGTCCGGCGCGTGGGCGCAGCGCCAGCAGCAGTCCGCAGAGCAAACCGCCGGCAATCCCCAGCGCGCCGCCGACAACCGCTCTCCCCAGACTGGCCAGCATCGCGGCGCTCAGCTCTCCGCTCAGGATCCCCTGAACAAAACGTGCCGCCACCGCCAGCGGCGAAGAGAATAATCCGCTATCAATCCAGCCCCACTGGCTGGCCAGCTGCCACAGCGCCAGCAGGACTATCGGCAGCGGTAACGCCCGCCAGCTGGCCTGCGGTTTCCACGCCAGGCGTCCGGCGGCTGGTTGCGGCCAGAACACCAGTCGGGAACAGGCCCGATTCGCCGCCCACTCCATCAGCATGCCGCTCAGGCCAACCACCGCGATGGTGACAAAGACAATATCCAGCTGAAACAGCTGGCGGCCCCAGACCATCAGGTAGCCAATACCTTCGGAAGAAGCCAACAGCTCGACAACGATAAGCGATACCCAGGCCTGCGAAAGCGCCAGACGCAGACCGGTAAACCAGCCCGGCAGGCTTGCCGGGATCACCAGCCAGCGCAGCCGCTGCCAGCGGGAGAAGTTCATCACCCTGCCGGCTTCGCTCAGGGTCTGCGGCACGCTGGCTACCGCCTGCTGAGTGTTGATGGTCATCGGCACCACAGTGGTTTTCACGATAACCGCCAGCTTGAGGCCGTTATCAATCCCGAACAGCACCATCAATAGCGGGATCCAACCGAGCGTCGGAATTTGCGCCAGCGCGTAGAACAGCGGTTCCACCCGCTGCGCGGCCGCTGGCACCAGGCCAAACAGCGCCCCGAGCAGCGTGCCGGCGATGGCGCCCAGCAGCAGGCCAAGCGCCAGATGCTGGAGACTAAATCCCCACTGCGCCAGCAGATCGCCGCTCAGCAGCGACAATGCGGTATCGGCAACCACCGACGGGGCGGGCAAAATTTGCGCGGGCATCCATCCCTCGCGGGCGGCGATGTACCACAGCAACAACAGTAGCGCTGGCAGCAGCCACGGCCAGCCGTTAAGCCGGAAACCCGGCCTGCCAGGGGCATCGGTTCTTAAGATCATCTGCGACATATCGGTCCACTCATCGGAAAGTGATGCCGCTATGAAAACGTGACTCACGCTGCCCCGCTATTGCGTAAGGTGAATAATCTCGATGCATCGAATGCATTTCAGCCTGGCGGGCACGCGGCGTCTGATTTAGCTTTTTTTCACCCATGCTTGGCGAATAAAAGCATTTAACACACGGCCCGCCGGCTCTTTAGGGTGAGAAAAAAACTCAAGGGAGCAATACGTTATGATGAAAGCATTTTTTAGCCGCACCTTGCTGGCATTGGTCGCGGTCATCGGTCTGGCGGCAAACGCCCAGGCCGAGACGCTACGAACCATTCGCATCGGCGTGCCGGATCAGAGCGCCGGCAGTCAACCTTTTATTGAGGGGCCGGTCGGCATGGCGTTTATCCGCCATCAGCTGGAAGAGGTGTTTAAACCGCAGGGTGTGGAAGTACAGTGGCAGTTTTTCAAGGGGGCAGGCCCGGCGGTGAATGAAGCGTTAGCCAACCGACAGCTTGATTTTGTTTACCTCGGCGATCTGGCGGCGATTATCGGTAAGGCCAATGGTCTGCCGACACGCCTGCTTCTGGGCAGCCGCGGCTCGGAATCCTGGCTCGCGGTAACCAAAGCCTCGGGTATTAAAACGCTGGCCGACCTGAAAGGCAAACGGGTGGCGGTCTATCGCGGTACGGCGGACCAGCTGGCCTTTGACCGGGCGCTGCAAACCGCCGGCCTCAATGAGCGCAGTTTGCAGGTCATCAACCTTGACTGGAACGCGGGTAAAGCGGCGCTGGCGGCCGGTCGCGTCGATGCGGTATGGGGAGGCGTCTCCCTGCTGGCGCTACGCGGCGACAAAATTGATGTGGTGGTTAAAAGCGGCGATTCAGGCCGCCAGAACACCACTCAGGCGGGGTTCCTCGGCACGCAGACGTTTATCGAGACCTGGCCGCAGGCGACTCAGCAGATCGTTAATGTGCTGGTGAAGAATGCCGCTGAAATCAGCGATCCGGCTAATCGAGACGCCTGGTCTGCCGAGATGGCGCAGCAAAGCCAGATCCCCAAGGCGTTATTTCTGGAAGCGCTGCAGCCACAGGATCTGAACTTTACCACCTCACCGCGTATTGACCCGTTCCTGACCGACAGCTTCAGCAGTAGCGTCGAGCAGGCTAAATCGGGTCGTCTGATCCGCAGCGCTTTTGACGTTAAGCAGTGGGTGGACGGCCAGTTTGTCGAGCAGGCGCTGAAAACGCAGCAACTGGAAAACCGCTGGCCACCGTACGATGCCAAAGGTGAGGCGAAAAACGCCGGTTAATCCCCCTCCTCCTGCGCCAGCAGCTGAAGCTGATGCTGACGGTCGGTGTGGAGGATAATCTCAATCAGCCTCTCAACCAGCGGCGGCTGAATCGCGTGAACCGGGGAGATAATGGCAAACCGGGTCTGCATTAGCCGCCACTCATCTGGCAGATCGCTAAGTTCCAGTTTCACCAGCCGATGGCTGTGCTGGCACAACGCGAAGCCGTCCTCGCTGGCGAAGCTTATCGCGTGGGTTTGCGCCAGAGTGGAAAGCAGCGCGTAAATATGGTCGCACTGGATCGCGGGCGTAAAGTCCTGTTGCTGGCTGAGGGTTGCCAGTACCTTGCGTACCCCCGGCGGCAAATAGGGGGCGGCAAAAGGGTAGCGCAACATCTCCTGAATCGAGATCGTCCCCTGTTTTGCCAGCGGATGTTCGGCATGGCAGACAAAGAAACAGCGTTGTGGGCTAAGCGGCTGCACGCGTAACTGCGGGTCAAGCTCGGCCTGCCAGCTATCGGCGACCACAAAAGGATAGTGCTGGGAGGTAAGCGCCTGATGCAGAGCAAGCCAGTTATCAATGTGAAAACGTACCCTCGCCTGCGGCAAAAGACGATGAAACTCTCCGATGGCCGCCGGAATCAGCCTCGCGCCGGGAGCCGGGCCGCAGCCAAAAGCGACCTCGCCATTTTGCGCATCGTCCGCCTCACGCAGCTGGCTACTAAGCTCAATATTGAGTTCCTGAAAACGGCGCGCATAAGGCAGCAGCTTTTGCCCGTGCAGCGTGAGCGTCGGTAGCTTGCTCTGGCGGTCGAATAAAGGATGACCGACACTCTGCTCCAGCGCCTGAATGCTGCGGCTAAACGCCGATTGCGACAGGCAAACCGCCTCCGCCGCACGATTAAAACTGCCGTACTCCACTAGCGCCACAAAATTGCGTAACTGGCGAAAATCCAGATGCATCGATCCGCTCCCTTCCCTTTACTATTCAACAAAAGTACTGGAAGGCGGCCTGGCGGTAAACCACAGACACCACTCCCGGTGGGTTAACGCGCAGTGACTGGGGGTGAAAGTTCGCGTTGCAGAATAGTGATGAACCTGCATGAGCGGCCAGCCACAGAGCCTCACGCTGATCTCACGTTTCAGCCATTAATTCCGTCATCACTTTCGCAAACACTTCGCCCGGCTGCGACAGGGTGCTGTGTCCATCCGTCACCGCGACGACAGACACCGGCAACGCATGACGGAACGGCCGCACCGCCAGACCGCTGGTGTCGACGCCCTGTAGAGAAAAACTGTCAACAATAGTCATACTGTTGTTGCCGTGTCTGACAAGATTAATCGCCATGCTGTAGCGGTTGGTTTCTACCGCCGCCACCTGGCGCTGGCGGAACGCCGGCACCTCTTCGGCAATCATGGCAACCAGCCGCGCGTCGGTCGTGATATACACCAGGTCGCGTGTCGGGATATCCTGCCAATGGATTTCCGTCTGCTGCGCCAGCGGATGCTGCCCGGGCAGCACACACACCATTTCACCCCGGCAGATGGCCAACGGGTTCTCCTCTGGTTCGTAGCCGGGTTTCACCAGAAAACCGAGATCGTAACGCCCTTCTTCAACCGCCGTCTCAATTTCATTGTTGAGACACATATCCGCCACCACACCATAATCCGGAAAGCTCTGCCGAAAACGCGCCACCGCCAGCGGCAATATATTCAGCGCCAGCGCAGGCGTGGCACAGACCCGCAACTGACCAACGCGATACTGGCGGATGTGATCAACAAAACGCTCAAAACGAAGCCGGTCCTGATGCACGCGCAGCGCCTCTTTATACAGCGCTCTGGCTTCCGCGGTTGGCTGCATCTTCCCTTGATAGCGCTCAAACAGGCTGAACCCCATCTGCTGCTCGATAAGCGCCAGGCTTTTACTCACCGAAGGCTGCGACATGGCCAGCTGCGCCGCTGCCGCTGTCACTGAACCTAGCTGAACGATACTGATAAAGACCTCGAGTTGCTTGGGTGTCATTGCCATTTTCCTGATAACGATATGCTGATTATGCATTTAAAAAATATGCACTCAGGGTTATAGAATCCATAATTATATTCACCAGAGGGCATAAAATGAAATTTTTCACGTCACGCTTCATGTCGATATTGTTGCTTATACCGGGGATGTTCTTAGCCCAGTCTCCTGCTCAGGCCGGGGAAGAAATCAATACGATTCTGCCAGACCATGTGATCCGCGTCGGTGCGGTCAACGCACCGCCGTGGTATCAGAAAGATCTGCTGACCAACCAGTGGACCGGGCTGGTTCCGGATGTTGTGCAGGCGATATTTAAAAACACCGATATCAAGATTGAATACGTTGATACGCAATGGGGCACCGCCGTCGCGGGTTTACAGTCCAACCGCTTCGATATTTTAGGTGGTTTTAATAATACGCCAGAAAGGGCCAAAGCCGTCGACTTTACCCGCCCTATGGGCTCGCACCAGATGGGCGTCCTGACTCTGGAAAAAGAGACGCAGAAATATCAGCGCTGGGACACCATCAACACTTCGCAGACCAGGCTCAGCGCGATTGATGGCTCGGCAGCCGTCACGCTGCTGCAGCCTCAACTGGACAAAGCCCAGTGGATTATCGTTCCCGATAGCGACAACATGCAGCTCCAGATGGAGAGCGGCCGCGCGGATGCCATCGTCACTAACGATATCCAGATGGCGCAATATATTCAAAAGCGTCATCAGGGCACGATGATTATTCCACAGCCGGTCAAAGAACAGGCAACCAATATGGGCCTGCGTAAAGAACGACCGGAATTACAGGCGTGGCTGAATGGACGGCTCGAACAGCTGGATAAAGACGGCACGCTGAAAAAAATATGGCAGAAATATACTCACCCAGCGAAATAACTCTGATGAACCCACAATCATTATTACCGTTACTGAAAATTGAAGCGCTTAGCAAATCATTTTCAGGTAATAAAATTATAGATGATGTTTCCTTCGCGGTTCGTCCCTCGGAGGTGATTGGCATCATTGGCCGCAGCGGCGCGGGTAAATCCACCCTGCTGCGTTGCCTGAACATGCTTGAAGTCCCGGATAGTGGGCATATTTGGCTGGGTGAGGAAGAAATAGGCTTTCACGGCGCGCAGAGAAAACAGGTCACACAGCGCACATTAGCGCGCCAGCGTGCCTCAATGACAATGGTATTCCAGCACTTTAATCTGTGGCCACACCGCAGTGTATTGCAGAATATTATTGAAGGTCCGGTACAGGTCCTGGGCTTGCCGCGTAAAAAAGCCATCGAAAAAGCCATGGCGCTGCTCACGCGTATGGGCCTGCAAGAAAAAGCCGGAGACTTCCCGGTTCAACTTTCAGGCGGTCAGCAGCAGCGGGTATCTATCGCCCGCGCCCTGGCCATGGCGCCGCAAGTGATCCTGTTTGACGAACCGACTTCCGCACTCGATCCGGAATCTGTCGGGGAGGTGTTGTCCGTTATTTCCGAACTGGCGGCCAGCGGCACCACCATGCTGGTGGTTACCCATGAAATGCGTTTTGCCCTGCAGGTATGTAGTCGGCTGCTGTTGATGGATAATGGCAAACTGGTGGAAGAAGCATCCCCTCAGGAGATCTGGTCACGGCCGCCCGATGCCCCTATCCGACGCTTTATGACGCTGTCCGGCGTAACGGCAGAGGAGCTGCGCTAATGTCTTATCACTGGGATTTCTCAATACTGTGGCAATATCACGCGGTTTTGCTGGAAGGGATATTGACCACCTTTAAAATTGTGCTGGCCTCAGTCACGTTAAGCATTCTTGGCGGAGCGCTGCTGGCCCCGTTGCGCGGCGCGTCCAGGGCGGTCATCCGCTTACCCACCCAGGGGTTGATTGAGATTGTGCGTTCAATCCCCCCTCTGGTGCTGATTGTCTGGGCCTACTACTGTCTGCCCATTTTGTTCGGCCTGACCCTCTCCTCGTATCTGACCTGTGTCCTCGCCATCTCGTTATATGGCAGCGTATTTTTCGCTGAAATATTTCGTTCTGGTATGCAATCGGTCGATCATGGTCTGGTCGAAGCGGGCCTGTCGGTGGGGATGTCACCGCTGAAAGTATTAGTTCGCATTACCGCGCCGGTAGCCTTTTTGCGAATTTTACCGGCGTTTGTCAGCCAGTGCGTGATGTCGGTTAAGAATTCCGTGCTGGCGAGTTATATCGCAACGGGTGAGATCCTCTATCAAGGGCAACGGCTGAGTACCGCCACCTTCCGCCCTCTGGAGACACTGACTTTTGTGGCGCTGTTTTTCGTCGCCACCATTCTTCCGCTGTCACTGCTGGCAAGCTATGCCGAGCGCCGGATCCGCAGCCGCTACTTCAAACGTTGAGTAACCATGACTATTTCCGCAACACGCCAGCTGGTCAATTTTGCCAGTACCTTATCTGCGCCAGCTATCCCGGCTCCCGTTCGGCGCAAAATTCGACTGCATTTACTGGATGCCCTCGCCTGCGGTTGGGCGGCCAGTGGCCACCGGGTCAGCGAACCGATGATACGCGCCTCCCGGCTATTTGGCGGAAACGGTCACTGTAGCGTCTTCGGTGAGTCCGGTTTCAGCCCATTGGCGGCCGCGTTCGCGAACGCCGCCATGATAAACGGCCTGGATCACGATGACGGTGTGGAGATCGACGGCAAAGGGCTCGGCCATCCGGGGGCCACACTGGTTGCCGCCGCGATGGTTGCGCTTGACCTCAATCCTGAGCCGGTAGCTCAGGACGTGCTGATTACCACCCTGGCGGCCGGTTTCGAGGTGAATAACCGGCTCATCCACGCCATCCAGCCTTCGGCAGAACGCTTCAGCCAGGTCTACGGCGTGGCGCAGCATCAATCCATCGGCGCAGCCGTGGTAGCCGGTCGGTTGTTGGGGTTAAACCCTGAGCAATTACATCACGCGGTGGGCCTGGCCGCCGCGTTAACACCGCTCCCCAGCCTGCACCAGTATAACTGGCGACAACGGCCGCTGTTGTCGCTCAAAGATGCCGTGGCGCCCGCCGCGCAAGCCGCCGTGCAGGCGGTGATCATGGCGCAGCAAGGCCTCATCGGCAGCCTTGATGTACTCGATGGCGAACAGGGTTTCTGGCGGATGATTGGCTCCGACCAGTTCGCGCCAGACAGGTTGACCGATGAGCTCGGCAGTCACTGGTACGCAGGCTACGGTAGCTTTAAGCGATATCCCGCCTGCCGCTGGCTGGCCTGCGCGCTGGAATGCATGGAGGGCATCATGCAGCAGACCGGCTGGTCTGTTGCGGATCTCCGCACCATTGAGGTACAAAGCTTCCCCCGCCTGGTCAATGATATGATGGACTATCGGCCGCAAACGGTGACCGACGCGCAGTTCAGCCTGCCGTGGACGCTGGCAGCGATCGCCGCTGGCCTGGCGCCGGGTGCCGACTGGTATACTGAAGACAATATGCAAAACCCAGCCTTGCTGGCGCTGGCGGATAAAGTCACGGCCACTGTCACACCTGAATTTACACAACGAATGAACGGTCCGGCACGCCAGCCTGGCGCGCGCGTTGTGGTCACAAACAGCCGTGGCGAATGTGCAGTGCAGGAACGCTACAAACCCCTGGGCAGCGCCGAGCGGCCCCTTAGCGATGGGGAAATTATTGCCAAAGCGCGGGGAAATTTGCCCGGACATAAGATAAAGGTTAACGAACTGCTTACGAGCGTGATGGAGGAGGAAACGGCTCGGTATTACTCCTCTTCGGCAGACCTGATGGGCTTTTCGCTACCGGCGTAGCAAGGGTTGCCTGACATTGTCAGGCAACCACGACCGGTTAGTGCTTCACGATATACATGGTACGACTGTAGGCCACATCTTCCGGGTTGGTGATCGGGTAGCCTTTCAGCCACGGCTTAATCAGCCGGCCGTTAGTGTACTGGTAGATCGGCGCAATCGGCGCTTTGACCATAATGATCTTCTCCGCCGCGTTGTAATCGTCGTTACGCGCTTTGGCCGAATTCTCCACCGCCGCCTGGGCGAGGATTTTGTCGTACGCCGGATCGTTAAAGCGCGAGATATTTCCGCTGTGGGTGGAGGTCAGTAGCGACAGGAAGGTGGACGGCTCGTTGTAATCCCCCACCCACGAGGCGCGGATCACGTCGAAATTGCCGGTGTTACGGCTATCGATATAGGTTTTCCACTCCTGGTTCTGCAGCTTCACCTCCACGCCGAGGTTTTTCTTCCACATCGACGCCACCGCGATGGCAATCTTCTGGTGATTCTCGGAGGTGTTATACAGCAGCGTCAGCTTCAGCGGACGATTCGGGCCATAGCCGGCGGCAGCCAGCAGGGCTTTCGCCTGGGCATTAAGTTCGGCCTGACTCATACTCTCAAACTGCGACGGCTGGGGGGTGAAGCCCGCCGTCACGTCCGGCGTGAAACGCCAGGCCGGTTTTTCCCCGGTTCCCAGTACTTTCTCCGCCATCACCCGGCGATCGATGGTCATGCTCAGCGCCAGTCGCACCCGCTCGTCCGCCGTCGGCCCCTTTTGGGTATTGAAAGCGTAATAGTAGGTACCCAGCTGCGGCGGGGTATATACCTGCCCCGGAATATCCTTCAGTAGCTTCTGATACATATTTTTCGGGAAAGATTCGGTGATATCGATATCGCCAGCGAGATAGCGCTTGGTGGCGGCGGACTCCTGGTTGATCGGCACAAAGGTGACCTGCTGGATCACCGTTTTGGCGTTATCCCAGTAGTGCGTGTTCGGCACCACCACCAGCTTTTCATTGACCACGCGATCTTTCAGAACATAGGCGCCGTTGCCCACCAGGCTGCCGGGCCGCGTCCAGTTCGCGCCGCTGTCGACATTCGCCTTCTGTACCGGGTAGAAGGCAAAGCTGGCGGTCAGGTTGCTGAACCACGGCAGTGGTTTATCCAGCTGCACCCGCAGAGTGTGGGCATCGACGGCGGTAACCCCCAGGGTCTCCGGCGCGGCTTTGCCGTCGATAATGTTCTGCGCGTTGGCGATCCCCGCCAGCGCCGCGAACCAGGCGAACGGCGAAGTGGTTTTCGGATCCACCAGACGCTGCCAGCTATAGACGAAATCCTCGGCGGTAACCGGCGTGCCGTCGGACCAGCGCGCGTCATCGCGCAGGGTAAAGGTCCAGACACGGTTATCGTTGCTCTGCCAGCGGGTCGCCACGCCTGGAACCAGGTTGCCTTTCGCATCCTGATTGACTAAACCTTCAAACAGATCGCGGATCACCTGGATTTCCGGCAGGCCCACCGCTTTGGCGGGATCTAACGAGGCGGGTTCATCTTTGATATGGCGTACTAACAGCTGTTTTTCCGCCAGTACCGTGCCCGGCGGTACGTCCGCCGCCCAGGCTAAAGAAGATACGCTGGCTAACCACAGCGCGCCGCATGTCAAAGCGACAGGATACTTCATAAGATCCCCTTTAAAATGAAAAAAATACCGCCAACAGAGCGATAATTATTTGTTTCATCACCTGAAATTGCAAACGACATATGATAGAAAATTGATGTGTCGTCGGATTTCACGCCTCAGGGAATGGGTTTGATCCCGACACGCTTTTCGCCAACACTCAATAATAACGACACACAGGAAGCCCTATGTCTATTTCACGCCCTCGCCCCCAGCGCGGCGACTTTCCGCCGGGAACCCGGCAGTACGGCAGCTCGGAACTGGGCGCGCCGCTGCTGTGGTTTCCTGCGCCGCAGGCCGACAGCCGTAGCGGCCTGATTATTGCCGGCACCCACGGTGATGAAAATTCGTCGATTGTGACTCTCTCCTGCGCCCTGCGCACTCTGAAACCCGAGCTGCGCCGCCACCACGTGGTGCTGACGGTCAATCCTGACGGCTGTCAGCTCGGGCTGCGTGCCAATGCCCGCGGCGTTGACCTCAACCGTAACTTTCCGGCCGCTAACTGGAAACAAGGGGAAACGGTTTATCGCTGGAACAGCGCGGCAGAGGAGCGCGACGTGGTGCTGTTGACCGGCGAGCAGCCGGGTTCGGAGCGGGAGACCCAGGCCCTGTGTCAGTTGATCCACCAGATCCATCCGGCGTGGGTGGTCTCCTTTCACGATCCGCTGGCCTGTATCGAAGACCCGGGCCACAGCCCGCTGGGGCACTGGCTGGCCGACGCCTTCTCCCTGCCGCTGGTGGGCAGCGTGGGCTACGACACGCCGGGCTCCTTTGGCAGCTGGTGCGCGGATATCGGGCTCCCCTGCATCACCGCCGAGTTCCCACCGGTCTCCGCCGACGAGGCAACGGAGCGTTACCTGCCGGCGATGACCGATCTGCTGCGCTGGCAGGCTTAAAGATGAAGCACGCCGGTGCTGAACCGCAGCGCCGGCTCAACGTCCACCGCCAGCCATGTCGGGCCGTCGAGGTCAGCGAAGCGCGCCATCGGCGCCAGGGGGAGTGCGGCGGCGATCCCGCGCGAGGTGCAGAGCATACAGCCCAGCATCCGCGCATACCCCTGCCGTTCCGCCTCCCCGGCCAGAGCCAGCGCTTCGGTCAGACCGCCCGTTTTATCCAGTTTGATATTGACCATCTCATAGCGCCCGCGCAGCCGCGGCAGGCTCTCCCGGGTATGGCAGCTCTCGTCGGCGCAAATCGGCAGCGGATGAACGAAGTTTTCCAGCGCCGAGTCGTCATCGGCGGGGAGCGGCTGCTCAAGCATCGCCACACCGAGGTCCGCCAGCAGCTGACAGCGCGCCGCCAGCCCCTCGCTGTGCCAGGATTCATTGGCGTCGACAATCAGCGTAGCCTCCGGCGCCGCCTGGCGGATAGCGATTAGCCGCTCGCTGATCAGTCGATCGTCGAGCTTCACTTTCAACAGCTGAGCCCCTGCCTGCCACAGCGCCGCGGCGCTGGCCGCCATCTGATCCGCCGTACCAATGACCACCGTTTGGGCGGTGATCACCCGGTTGGGCAACGCCACGCCCAGCAACTGGGACAAGGTTTTGCCTTCGCGCCGCGCCTGCAGATCCCACAGCGCGCAGTCAACGGCATTGCGCGCGGCGCCTGCCGGCAGCAGCCGCTGCAGCTGTTCGCGGGTGAGGCCCGCTTCCAGCTGCTCGCCGATCGCCATCACCTGGGCCATGACCGAAGCGATGCTCTCGCCATAGCGGGGATAAGGCGTGCATTCGCCCACCCCTTTCACACCGTCCTCCTCCAGTTCCACCACCACCACTTTTGCCTCGCTGCGGCTGCCGCGGGCGATCACAAAAGGGGTATGTAGCGGCCAGGCTTCCTCATACACTCGCACGTTGCGCATTCCCTTGTCCTCTCTGGTCAATGTTAAATAGGGTTTGCCGTGTAGCTGGCGGATGTCATACACTACTCGTGACGTTAACTATATGTAAACAGGAAGATAACCATGTCACAAACCGTGCATTTCCAGGGCAACCCCGTTTCTGTTCAGGGCACCATTCCGCAGGCAGGCGCTAAAGCGCAGCCGTTTACGCTGGTCGCCAAAGATCTCTCTGACGTCGCGCTGAGCCAGTACGCCGGCAAACGTAAAGTACTGAATATTTTCCCGAGCATTGATACCGGCGTGTGTGCCGCATCAGTGCGTAAATTCAACCAGCTGGCCGCTGAACTGGACAACACTGTGGTGCTGTGCATTTCCGCTGACCTGCCGTTCGCCCAGTCCCGCTTCTGCGGCGCGGAAGGCCTGAGCAACGTGGTGACCCTTTCCACGCTGCGCGGCGCGTCGTTCCTCGCTGACTACGGTGTCGCCATCGCCGCCGGTCCGCTGGCTGGCCTGGCCGCTCGCGCCGTGGTCGTTATCGATGAAAATGATCAGGTCGTCTACAGCCAGCTGGTGAATGAAATCACCGAAGAGCCGGACTACGACGCCGCGCTGGCCGCCCTGAAAGCCTGATAACAGAGTGCCCGGGCGCATCACGCCCGCGGACAATCTATGTACTCAGCCCCCGCTCTGCGGGGGCTTTTTTATTGCCGTGGCGCATAGCGGGAGATAGCCCGCGCCATCGCCGGGCCGGTCAGTAAAATGGTAAACAGCCGCAACGTCTGTAGCGCCATAATGAACGACATATCCGCCCGGGTGCCGGCGGCGATAATCGCCACCGTGTCCAGGCCGCCAGGGCTGGTGGCCAGATAGGCGGTCATAAAGTCCATCTGCAGAATGTGGGTCAGGGCAAGGGCCATCAGGGCGCACATCAGGATCAGCCCAAGAATAGAGGCGATAATCTGCGGCAGCGTCTTCAGCGCCAGCAGAAAAATGGCTTTATTAAACTGGAGCCCCACCGTCCAGCCCAGCACCGCATAGGCTATCGCCAGCAGCCACTCCGGCAGCTCCAGCATCACCCAGCCGCTGCCCTGCGCGAGTGCGCCGAGCAGCATCGGCAACAGCATGGCCCCGGAGGGGATGCGCAGCCGCATGCCCAGCCAACAGGCTAGCGCCGTCAGCAGCAGCGTGAAAGGGAAATTCAGGGTCAACGATGGAAACCAGACAATATCCTGAGTCATTTCCTGCGCTTCATTGCCCAACGCATAACGCACCACCAGCGCCGCCGCGCCGACGACAAACAGCACCCGCAGATACTGCATCAGCGCCACCAGCCGCACATCGGCCCCGTACTCCTGGGCCATCACCACCATTGCCGACGCGCCGCCGGGAGAGCTTCCCCAGGCGCCGGTGGCGCCCGGCAGCGCGCTGTAGCGGACCAGTAGCCAGCCGGTGAGGCCGCTAATCGCCAGGGTGGTCAACAGGATCGCCAGTACCAGCGCCCAGTTGTTGAACAGCACGCCAAAAACAGAGGGGTTGATCGCCCGGGCAATCATGCAGCCGACAATGGCCTGCGCCGCCAGATAACAGGGACGAGGAATGCTCAGCTTCACCCCGCGCAGGCTCAAAATGAGACCGGCGATCAGCGGCCCCAGCAGTAGCGCTGCCGGCAAATGAAGGCGTAACAGCAGCGAGGAAAAGAGAACAGAGAGCAGCAGCAATGTCAGCCAGTGCCCGATCGCGCAACGCGACGCCAAGATGCACCACCCCGGAAAAAGGATTAAAAAACCAGTATATACAGGTTTGGCCCGCTTTGCAGGCCGAATGCCGGCGACGTGGGTCGCCGGCCTGGCGGGATTATTCGTCGCCCTTTTTCTGACTCAGACCATATTCACGCAGTTTATTGGCGATGGCGGTATGCGACACCCCCAGCCGCTTCGCCAGCTTACGGGTGCTGGGGTAGCTGCGATAGAGCTGGGTCAGCACCGAGCGCTCAAAGCGCCGGGTGATGTCGTCCAGCGACCCTTCCATGGCCTCCTCGCCCACCGGCAGCGACGCGACGTCATGGTCCGGCAGCAGAATGTCCTGTGGACGCAGCTCAAATCCCTCCAGTTGGGTCAGCGCGCGATAGACAGCATTCTTCAACTGGCGAACGTTGCCGGGCCAGCTGTAGCGGGTGAGCACCGTACTGAGATCGGCGGAGAGCTTCGGCCGCGGGACGCCCTGCTCATCAGCAAAGCGGGCCACGAACAGCTCCGTCAGCGGCATAATGTCCTGCGGGCAGTCGCGCAGCGGCGGCAGATAGAGCGTCAGGACGTTGAGGCGATAGTAGAGATCTTCGCGGAACAGCCCTTTCTGCACCAGTTCGACCAGGTTTTTCTGCGTCGCGCAGATCACCCGCACATCGACGTGCACTTCATGATCCTCGCCAACTCGGCGGAAGGTGCCGTCGTTGAGGAAGCGCAGCAGCTTAGTCTGCATTCGCGGCGACATCTCGCCAATTTCATCCAGCAGCACCGAGCCGCCGTTGGCCTGCTCGAAGAAGCCCTTCTTACCCTGCAGCGCGTCGCCAAACAGCTCGCTCTCGACCGCGTCCTCGGGAATGGAGCCGCAGTTGAGCGCCAGATAAGGTTTGCCCGCCCGCGGGCTGGCCAGATGGCAGGCATGGGCCAGCAGATCTTTGCCGGTACCTGTGTCGCCGACAATCAGCAGCGGCGCGCTGAGCATCGCCAGCTTGCGCGCTTGCTCCACCACGTGGCGCATTTTCGGCCCCACCGCGAGGATCTGGCTGAAGGCGCTGGTGTCCTGGCTGGTCATGGTCTGCAGCTGGCGTCCCATGCGCACGGTTGAGCGCAGCATCGCTACGGCGCCGGTCAGCACCCGTTCGTTATGCTCCCCTTCCAGATAGACCGGGGTCACTTCCAGCAGATAGTTCTGTCCATTCACCACCACATGCTCCGCATGCGTCTCCTGCGGGCTGCTCTCCAGCCAGCGCTGAACGTTAAAATCGGCGATCAACTGGGCCACCGGATGGTTGCGCAGCTTCGCCTGGCTTTGGCCAAACAGCAGGCAGCTGGCGGGGTTGGCCAGTTCCACCCTGCCTTTGGTGTCCAGCGACAGCACCGGCTCCGGCATCGCCACCAGCAGGGCGCTGAGCGCCAGGTGTTCACGCTCAGACGGCATCCACGGCACGGTGCGCACGTCTGTCACGCCGGCGATACGGCGGATCTCTGCCATCAGGCTGCTGAACGTGGCGAACTCCAGTTCGGCAAAATTGAGGTAAATTCGGCCTATAGGGTCAATATCGATACCACGTAGATCAATGCCGCGCAGCACCAGCAAATCGAGCAATTCACGAGTCAGACCGAGACGGTCTTCACAAAAGACTTCAAGACGCATGGGAGTGTTCACCCTAAAAGTGCCAATGACGGGAGAATAATAGGACAGGAATGAGTTTTCGGGAAGCTAACTGTCAACAATTATTGACAGCATGGCGGAAAAATGGGCGTTGTGCCGTAAAGTCAGGCGGTCAGTGGCTAAATGACCGCCTCGGCGAGCCGGGATCCAACCTGCCCGGTAGGCCGGGCAAGGCGAAGCCGCCGCCCGGCAATGTCTCTGAGCGGAGGTTACTTCTCCGGACTGGTTTTGCTTTTCTGCAGGGTCTTTTTCAGCTGCCCAATCAGCTCGCGACGAAAATCGCCGAGTCGCGGTTTATCATCGGCGATCCACGGTAGCGGGCGGCACAGCTCCATCGCCTTGATCCCGAGGCGGGCGGTCAGCAGTCCGGCGCCAATGCCCTGTGCGGCGCGCGCCGACAGCCGGGCCGCCAGATCCTGCGACATCCAGTCCATCCCCACTTCGCGCACCAGTTCGCTGGCGCCAGCGAAAGCGATATTCAGCAACACCAGGCGAAACAGTCGCAGACGGCTGTAATACCCGAGCTCAATGCCGTACAACGTGGCAATTCGGTTGATCAGCCGCAGGTTACGCCAGGCGATAAACGCCATATCCACCAGCGCCAGCGGGCTGACGGCAATCATCAGCGTCGACTCCGCCGCCGAACGGCTGATTTCCCGCCGCGCCTGGGCATCCAGCACCGGCTGCACCAGCTGCGCATAAAGGCTCACCACTTCACGATCGCTTTGCGTTTCGTGGATCGCGGCATACCAGCGCTGCAGCGCCGGATGCGACTGATCCAGACCCGCCTGCTGCGCCAGCTTTTCACAAAAGGCTTTCGCTTTACCGACCGCGTGACTGTGCAGCATATCGCGCGCTTCATCGCGTTCGTGGGCGCGCTGGCGCAGTCGCCACAGACGGCGCCACTCGGTGGCCACCGATCCGACGCCGGCCCCGACAATCAGCGCCCCGGCGACGCAGCCACCCAGCGCAATCCAGTCCTGGGTCTGCCAGGCGTTGGCCGTCCACTGTACGCCTTGCGCCACGACGCTGACGCCGAAGATCGCCAGTCCGGCGCTGACCATCCGCCGCCACAGGCTGCGTTTGGGTCGCAGGACCGACTCCACCACCGCTTCCGCCGCTCCCTCTTCCTCTTCGCCGGTCACCAGCCGCGCTGGCGCGAAGTTGTCCGCCTCCAGGGTGTCGAAGGCGCGGGCGCTTTTCAGCGGCGGAATTTTTTCCGCTTGCAGCGGACCATCAAAATCAATCCGCGGTTTTAACGGTTCGCTCATCGCAGTTTATCTCCAATCAAAAATTCCAGCGCCGCGTCGAGGCGAATGTGCGGTAAAGGCCGATCGACATCCATGACCTGCGGACGAAAGTTTTCAAACTGAAATCCCTGCTGCTGCCAGAAGGCCTGGCCCGGCAGACGCGCCGGCACCTCGCCGGGATAGATGGTCAACGGCTGGCCGTCGCTCAGCCGATCGCCGCGCAGGGCGGGAATTTTCTCGCCATTCACCTCAATCAGCCCGCTCTGGGTCGCCTGAATGGACGCCAGCCCCAGGCAATCCATACTGATCCCCTCAAAGGCGGCGTTCTGCCACGCGTCCTGAATCAGTTGCTGCAGGAGCGACACCATATTGCTGTGCTGATCGACCGTGACGTGGTCAGCTTTGGTGGCGGCAAACAGCAGCTTGTCGATAACCGGCGAAAACAACCGGCGAAACAAGGTGCGCTGCCCGTAATGGAAACTTTGCATCAGCTGGGTCAATGCCAGACGCATATCGTTAAAAGCCTGCGGCCCGCTGTTGAGCGGCTGCAGACAGTCCACCAGCACAATCTGCCGGTCGAAGCGCAGGAAGTGCTCTTTGTAGAACCCCTTCACCACCCTTTCGCAATAGTATTTGTAGCGTTCGCGCAGCATGCCGGCGTTGCTGTGTTTATCGGCCTGCGCCAGCTTGGCTTCGCCGACGGCGTCGACGTCGGGCCACGGGAAAAACTGCAGCGCCGGCGCGCCCGCCATTTCACCGGGCAGGACAAAGCGCCCGGGCTGGATAAAGTGCAGCCCTTCGCGCTTACAGGCGTGCAGATAGTCCGTCCAGGCGGCAGCGATATCTGCCAGACGGGCCTCATCGGCAGGGGCCAGCGGATCCAGCCCGGCGCACAGCTGCCGCCAGCGGGCCGACCACTCCGCACGCTGTCCCTGCAGGAGCCCGGTCATCTGTCGTGACCAGCTCAGATAATCCTGTGCCAGCATCGGCAGGTCGAGCAGCCACTCGCCCGGATAGTCGACGATCTCCAGATACAGCGTGGAGGTATCTTTAAAATGGCGCAGCAGGGAGTCATTCGAACGGTAGCGCAGCGCGAGACGGATCTCGCTCACCCCGCGCGTCGGGGTTGGCCACATGGGGGGCTGGCCGTACAGCTGGGCCAGCCCTTCGTCGTAGGTGAATCGGGGAATGCCAAAGTCCCGCTGCGGCACGCGCTTGACGCCGAGCAGCCGCTCTTCGCGTGCGGCGCTCAGCAGGGGCAGGCGGGCGCCCGTGTGGATATTCAATAGTTGATTGACCAGCGCGGTGATAAACGCCGTTTTACCGCTCCGGCTCAGGCCGGTCACCGCCAGACGTAAATGCCGGTCAACCCCGCGGTTGACCAGCGCATTCAATTCAGTTTTCAGTCGCTTCATCGCCAGTCCGTTATGCCCTGAAGGTATGTCTCGTCATCATAAGCTATCTGCCGGGGATAAGCAGGACAACGTTAATCCTTTTGCGCCTTCCCCACGGCGGCATTATTTCATCCCGCGCGTGACGCGGTTGGCCAGCCGGCTGAGCAGCGGCTCCAGCGCCACCGCCAGCAGCATTTTCAGCGGCCGACGCGCGACCGATTTGACCGCCCAGCCGGCAACGCCCGCCGGGCCGTAACGCAGCGCGGTCAGCAGCGCCAGCTTACCGACGATTTTCAGACCGGGCTTCACCTGCTGCCCGGCGCGTTGCCATTTGCTATTCATGCGTTGCCTCACTCGTTAAAAACAGGATTTACAGCTGGCGAAAGCGGCTGCGCAGAGTAAAGGTGTCGGAGGTCACATACCGCTCCATTTCACGCAGGCGCTGTTCACCGGAGGCCAGTTCGGCATCCACGGCGGCCAGCAGATCGCCATTGCTCGGCGCCTTGTGACCGTACAGTTCACTGTCCGGCATCGGATCCAGAGCAAAAGTCAAAATGATGTAGGCCACCAGGACAAAGAAAAAGAGGCCGAATATCATCGCCAGCACGGTAATCAGACGCACCAGCTTCACCGGGACATCAAGATGCTGAGCAATGCCCGCGCAAACGCCCTTCACCATCCCGCGCTGCGGGATACGCCACAGTTTTTTATTCAGATCCAGTCCGGCCATTATTTGTCTCTCCAGTTCGGATGTTCAGCATCCAGGATCGCTTCCAGCGCCTGAATACGTTCGCGCATCCGCTTCGCGTCATCGGTCAACTGTAGCAGCCGTTGCTGCTCATTTTGCGTCAGACTGCCGTTGGCGCCGTGATTGTTGTAGTGCAGCCACAGCCAGACCGGCAGAACAAACAGCACAAACAGCGTCAGCGGAATGGCGAGAAAAAGCATGCTCATGTGTACTCCTTACAGGGGGTGAGCCGCGGCGCAACGCCGCGCCGCGCAATCATACTTACTGGTTGGACTGATTCATTTTGGCTTTCAACGCCGCCAGCTGCTCGCTGATTTCATCGTCCGCTTTCAGTTCGGCAAACTGCTGATCCAGCGTCTGCTGCTTGCCAAAGCGGTGGCTCTCCGCTTCCGCTTCCATCTGATCGATGCGACGCTCAAAGGATTCAAAGCGGGCCATCGCCTCATCCAGTTTACCGCTGTCCAGCTGGCGACGCACATCGCGGGACGAACTCGCCGCCTGATGGCGCAGCGCCAGCGCCTGCTGACGAGCGCGGGTTTCGCTGAGTTTGTTCTCCAGCTCGCCAATCTCTTTCTTCATGCGCGCCAGCGTTTCATCCACCAGCTGCACTTCATGATCAAGTTGAGCGATAAGGTCGGTCAGCTTCTGCTTTTCGATCAGCGCCGCCCGGGCCAGATCCTCTTTCTCTTTACGCAGCGCCAGCTCGGCTTTTTCCTGCCATTCCGCCTGCTGGGCGACCGCCTGCTCAATACGACGGGTCAGCTGTTTCTTTTCCGCCAGCGCGCGGGCCGACGTGGAACGCACTTCCACCAGCGTGTCTTCCATCTCCTGGATCATCAGACGCACCAGCTTTTGCGGGTCCTCCGCTTTCTCCAGCAGGGAGTTGATGTTGGCGTTCACGATGTCGGCAAAACGAGAAAAAATACCCATAATTTCAATCCTCATAGTTCTGGTTTCAGGCATTCACCTGTGGCTTAGCTAATACAAATGACGTGCCAACTTTTTATCTTATTGATTTTAAACAGGGTGGTTGCGAATTGTGCAGGGCATTGCTACAGTCACCTGGTTAATCACACTACTTAATGGCGAAATTCATCATGGCGCAGTACAAGGATAATCTGCTGGGCGAGGCCAACAGCTTTCTCGAGGTGCTGGAACAGGTTTCCCGGCTGGCTCCGCTGGATAAGCCGGTGCTGGTCATCGGCGAGCGCGGCACCGGGAAAGAGCTTATCGCTAACCGTCTCCACTACCTCTCCAGCCGCTGGCAGGGGCCGTTTATCTCGCTGAACTGCGCGGCGCTGAACGACAATTTGCTCGATTCGGAACTATTCGGCCACGAAGCCGGGGCCTTCACCGGGGCCAGCAAGCGCCATCCCGGGCGCTTCGAGCGCGCCGACGGCGGGACGTTATTTCTTGATGAGCTGGCGACGGCGCCGATGCTGGTGCAGGAGAAGCTGTTAAGAGTGATTGAATATGGCGAGCTGGAGCGCGTGGGCGGCAGCCAGCCGCTGCAGGTTAACGTCCGGCTGGTGTGCGCCACCAACGCCGATCTGCCGCAAATGGTAGAGGAAGGCCATTTTCGCGCCGACCTGCTCGACCGTCTGGCCTTCGACGTGGTACAGCTCCCCCCGTTGCGTGAACGGCAGAGCGACATCATGCTGCTCGCCAACCAGTTTGCCATTCAGATGTGCCGCGAGCTCGGTTTGCCGCTGTTTCCCGGCTTCAGCGAACGTGCCACCGCAACGCTGCTCGGCTACCGCTGGCCAGGGAATATTCGTGAACTGAAGAATGTCGTCGAGCGCTCGGTCTATCGCCACGGCGACAGCGAGCACGAGCTGGACGCCATTATCCTCAACCCTTTCCGTCAGACCGCGGCCTCCGTGCCGGAGGCCGCGTCCGGGGACGAGCTGCCCGCTCTGCCGCTGGATCTGCGCGATTTTCAGCTCCAGCAGGAAAAACGCCTGCTGCAGCGGAGTCTGCAGCAGGCGAAGTATCATCAGAAGCAGGCGGCGGAGCTGCTGGGGTTAACCTATCACCAGCTCCGCGCGCTACTGAAAAAACATCAGCTGTGAGAGGCGCGCGGCAGCAGCAGCGCGCTCACCGCCATCGCCCCCAGGCATAAGACGGCGTTAAACCACAGGGCATACTGGGCGGCATGGGCCATGCCCAGCGGCAAAAACAGCGCGAAAAGTGACGCTGTCACGGCAATACCCATCGCCCCGCCCAGCGAGCTGCCCATCTTGTAGATCCCCGAGGCGACGCCGATTTTGTTCTCCGGCGCGTTGGCCACCGCCGTATCCGTTGAGGGTGTGGCGTAGCAGCCCAGCCCGAGGCCAAACAGCACGTTGCTGGCGAACACCACCCCGATATACAGCGCCTTATCGAGAAAAGTGCAGGATATCAGGCCGATGGCAATCGCGGTCAGCACCGGCCCGGCCATCATCGGCAGCCGGGCGCCATAGCGCTGCAGCAGCTTCTCGCCCACCCGGATCATCGCCAGGACGGTCACCAGATAGCCGAGGGTCATCATCCCGCTCTCCAGCGGCGTCAGGTGGTGCCCCTGCTGCAGCCAGATGCTGGCGATCATCATGGTGCCAATCGCCCCATTGAGCAGAAAGTTCGACAGCACTGCCGCGCCGTAGGCCCGGTTACGAAACAGCGCAAAATCAATCAGCGCCGCCTCGCCTTTGCGCATGCCGTTGCGGATAAATACCGCCCCCGCCGCCAGCGCCCCGACCAGCATGGTCAACGACAGCGGACTGCTCCATCCCCAGCCATGGCCCTTGCTGATAAACAAATTCACCAGCACCAGCGCGGCAATCAGGCTCAGCAGACCGCCAACGTCCAGTTTATGCTGGCTGGCGCTGGCGCTGCGGCTCTCCGGCGTGCCGCGCAGCAAAAACAGCGCCAGCAGAGCGACGGCAATGGAGAAGACGAAGATCCAGCGCCAGCCGAGCCCGGTGGCGATGGCCCCGCCAACGAAGGAACAGAGACCGCTGCCGCCCCACGAGCCGATGACCCAGAAGCTGATCGCCCGCTGCCGCGCACGCCCTTCATACCAGGTCTTAATCAGCGCCAGCGTCGCCGGCATAATGCAGGCCGCCGACAGCCCCTGCAGCACCCGGCCGGCCAGGAACGGCCCCGGCCCCTGAGCGACCACCAGCATGGCGCTGCCGACGATACTCAGCCCCAGTCCGAGGGTGGTCATCCGCATCCGGCCAAACTTGTCCGCCAGGCCGCCGCTGGCGACCACGAAACAGCCGCTGAACAGCGCGCTAAGACTGACGGCCAGGGTTAAGGTTTCAAGGGAGATATCAAGACTGCTTTTCATCGCCGGCACCACGTTAATCACCGACTGGGCAAACAGCCAGAAGGTTAAAACGCTTAGCACAATCCCCACCAGCAGGCGATCGCTGCCGACAAAGGGGGTGTCGCTCACGATGACAGTGCTCATCGCATGGCCCTCCTGTTTCCGGTGATTAACGCAAATAGTGTTCCGCCAGACCGCACCACAGCGCCGCCCCGGTCAGCAACAGCGCGTCGTTGAAGTCATAGCCCGGGTTATGGACCATGCAGCGATCCGGCTCATCGCCGGCGCCGATGGTGAAATAGCTGCCATGCGGGTGCTGTTCCAGCATGAAGGCAAAATCTTCACTGCCCATAAACGGCTTCACCTCGCCCACCTGCTCTGCGCCAAACAGCGATGTCGCCACCTCCCGCACCATCGCGTTGGCCGCCGGATCGTTACGCAATACCGGGCTGCCGTTGACGTGCGTCAGCGTGGCCGTGGCGTTGAAGCTCTCCGCCTGAGCCACGGCGATATCATGGATCCGCTGCAGCACGGTCTCGCGCACCTGCTCATTGAGGGTGCGCACCGTGAGCTTCATCAGCACGTGATCGTTAATGATATTGGGCGCGTGTCCGGCCTGGATGCTGCCGACGGTGACCACCGCCGGTTCGAACGGGGTGATATTCCGCGAGACGATCGACTGCAGCGCGAGGGTGATATGGCAGGCGACCAGCGTGGCATCCACGGTATGCTCCGGTACCGCGCCGTGGCCGCCAACGCCTTTCACCTCAATATGCAGCGTATCGGAGGAGGCCATCATCGCCCCGTCGCGCAGGCCGATCTTGCCCAGCGGCTGACCCGGCATATTGTGCAAGCCGAAGATGGCATCGCAGGGGAACTGGTCAAACAGACCGTCCTCGACCATCACTCGCCCGCCGTACAACAGCTCTTCCGCGGGCTGGAAAATCAGCTGCAGCGTCCCGGTAAACTGGCGGGTGCGCGCCAGATATTCAGCCGCGTAGAGCAGCGTGGTGGTGTGCCCGTCATGGCCGCAGCCGTGGAAACGCCCGTCAACCTGGCTTGCCCACGGCTTCCCGCTCCGCTCCTGCATCGGCAGGGCATCCATATCCGCCCGCAGGCCGAGGCGTTTTTTTCCGTGGCCGACGCGCAGCGTGCCCACCACTCCGGTGCCCGCCAGGCCGCGGTGAACCTCGTATCCCCACTCGCCAAGCAGTCGAGCGACCTCATTGCTGGTTTGATGTTCTTCAAAGCCGATCTCCGGCTGCTGGTGGAACTGGCGACGCAGGGCAATAAATTGCGCCTCGTTGACCTGCAAGGCTTCAAGCAACGGATGTGTCATTTTTGTTATTCCTGTGTTGTGTTTGCACGACACTTTCGAGTTTATGCGGGTGAAACAGCTTTCAGGTGCGCTTTTTTGTTTTATATTGACGAGAAATCAATGACTGTTTTTCATACATATCAGTTATGACAAAAAATAACGGGTTGTTTTTTGTCTGCGGAGGAGTGTCACGTGGAGCAGCATTCAGGCGACTTTAGCGTCACCGTGCGCGATGTACGTCAGTTGAACCAGACAGAAGGCGATCTGCTGACGCTGCTATGGGTGCTGGAGGGGAGCGTAAATCTGACGGAGGCGGAAGGTGTGCCGCAGCCGCTCGCCGCCGACGAGCTGGCGATCGTTAACCGCAACCGTCGCTGGAGTCTGCGCAGCGCCGGTACCAACGCAGTGATGATCCTGACCCTTTCCGCCAGCTGGCTGACCCGCCTTGACAGCGCTTTTTTTGCTGTCGACTATCAGATAACGCCGCGCACCCGGGATGCGGAGGACGGCCTGCGCCGCCTGATGCGCCAGCTGCTGGTGAGCGGCCTGGTCAAGCATCCCGGCCATTACCGACTGGAGGCCAACCGCTGGCTGAGTGAGATAGCGCTCCTGCTGGCCACGCGCTTCAGCCAGCCCATCGCCTCCACGCCGCGCCGCGGAGCGGAGAACTGGAGCCGGCGAATCGCCAGCGTGGTGGCGCGGATCGACGCCAACTATCAGCGCCGCCTCTCGTTGCAGGAGGTGGCGGCAGCGGAATTTGTCTCCGAGGCCTGGCTGTCACGCTTATTTCACAAAGAAGTCGGGGTGAGTTTTGTTCAGTACCTCACCGCGCTGCGCCTGCGCCACGCCGCCGATCAGTTGTTGACCACCCGCAAACCCGCCCAGCAAATCGCCCGCGAACAGGGGTTCGCCAGTAACCGTATGATGAGCGATCTATTTAAGCGCCAGCACGGTGTGACGCCGCGCCAGTTTCGTGAACAGCATCCCCGGGAGCTTGCCCGACCGCGTCCGCCGCAGGCCGACCGCTGGCAGCTGGTCGCTGTCGACCGGCTCTATGCTCGCCTCAATGAACCGGAACCACGCGACCGGGAAAGTCCCCCGCTGCCGATCAATCCGCCGCAGACCCGGGAGATCAACCTGCACGATCGCCCGGCGCGCGCCGCTGTGCTGCGCCATACCCGGATGGTGGTGACCGTGCGCGAGCTGGACGACCTGCTACGGGAGGATGTGCGCCGGGAACTGGAGCAGCTGCACCGCGCCCTGCCGGTGTATGCCATCGATATCAACGATCCCTTTCTCAGCAGCCGGCTGTTCGGCACCGGCTGGGACGATCCGCAGATGGCCGGCTACGCCTGCTGGTATAACCTGCAGCAGATTTTTAGCTGGCTGGCGGCGATGGGCTGGAACGTGATCCTCCACACCGGCGTCACCACCCGCAGCGACCTGCTGCAGCGGTTTCTGCTGCTCGCCGCCAACCATTTTCCGCCGGCCACGCTCAACAGCTGGCGCTTTGTCTGGCACTGGTCGCCGCAGGCCAGCGAAGCTGCGCGCCAGGCCGCCTGGCGGCAGCAGCGCGGGGTCCTTCATCGCCTGCTGCCGCAGCCGCAGCTGGGGATCTGGCACCGCTTTGCTCCCAGCGATCCCGGTAACGATCCGTTGTTTCACTCACCGCTGCTGGCGGAGGCGGATTTTCTCGCCTGCCAGGCAGATGCCAACGAACAACTGGATCTGGCGCAGGCAGACAGCAGCCGCCTGGCCTCCAGCGAACATTATCCGCTGCACAAGCTGCGGCAGATCCACAGCGCCCTGCGCCAGCGACAGCTTAACCTGCCGCTGTGGCTGCTCTCCTGGAATACCCTGACCGGCGATACGCGGGATACCAACGGCCGCTTTTTTCGCGGCGCGCTGTTGATGGATAATCTGCTGGGGGTGGCGGACCAGGTCTGGCTGGCGGGCTTCTGGTTAAATTCAGGCCTCCAGGGCGAAGCCCGCGCTAACGGGAAGCTCGATACCTCCAGCCTGGCGCTGCACTATCTGCACGGGCTGCCTCGCCCGGTTTACTGGGTACTGTGGCTCTGGCGGCGGCTGCACGGCGAGATCCTGTTTCAGGATAAAAACCTGCTGTTGCTTCACCACCAGGGGCACTACCAGCTGCTGCTGCGCAATACGGTGGTCTACAATCCCTGGCTCTCCAGCGAAGCGGCCTTTATCCAGCGTTTCAGCCAGCCCTACAGCGTGCGGCTGCAGGGCCTGGAGGGCGGCTGGCGCGTCAAACAGCACCTGTTCGATCAGCATCATGGCGCGTTATTCCCGCTGGTCGACGCCTTTCGCAGCCGCAGCGGCCCCGACGCTGAGGATTACCAGTGGTTGATGCATCGGGCTCGTCCGGCGCTCAGTGTGGAAGATGCCCGGCTTGACGGACACTGGCTGCGGGTCGACTCGCTGGAAAGCAACGCTTTGGCGCTGTACGAATTTACGCCTCAGCGCGCTCCCGGCGAGGATCCCGCCCCCGCAAGCAATCCGTGAATTTTGCGCTGGCTCTCCGTCGTCGCCGGGTTGAAAACCAGCAGCGACAGATCGGGGCGGCCTTCCACGGCAAAAGAGGTGAACTCTAGATCGAGCGGGCCCATCTGCGGATGGTGAATGCGCTTATAGCCTTCTCCGTGGCCGGCGACGTCATGGCTTTGCCAGAAACGGGCGAACTCAACGCTCTGCTGCGTGAGCTCAGCGATCAACTGGTCAGTTTCCGTCGTCGCCCCCATCCGGGTGACGTCGGCGCGAAAAGCGTTGACGATAAGCTGCCCCACCGTCTGCCAGTCCTCCAGCGTGCAGCGGGCTTCAGGTCGGGTAAACAGGCGACGCAGTACGTTGCGCTCCGCCAGCGGTAGCTGGCTGTAGTCGGTCAGCACCCTGGCCGCCGCCGCGTTCCAGGCGATGACGTCCCAGCTGGCGGTGCGGATAATCGCCGGAATAGTAAAAGCGTCAAGCACCCGCTGCAGCCGCGGCGTCATATCATCTGTCACCGTCAGACGCGTCTGCGGCGGATGGCCAAAGGCGAGAATAAACAGATGCTCACGCTCCGGGGTGGTCAGCCGCAGACCGCAGGCGATCCGCTCCAGCACCTCGCGGGAGGGCGCCCCGCCGCGCCCCTGTTCAAGCCAGGTATACCAGGTCGGGCTGATACTGGCGAGCTGCGCGACCTCTTCGCGGCGCAGCCCCGGCGTGCGCCGACGTCCCGGCGGGAAGCCAAACGTCGCCGGATCGAGGCGCTGGCGCCGGGCGCGGAGAAAATCGCCTAAAGCATGGTTGTCAGAAGTGTTCATCATCTGCCTGTGGGTTCTGCCTGTTAGAATTTATACCCCGATAATGTCTCTACTTTTATAGTATGACATCGCAGGTAGGATACGCCTGAAACCCGTTCAGGAGATCCATGATGCGTATATTTCTTACCGGCGCGAGCGGATTTATCGGCTCACGTATTCTTCCGGCCCTGCAGGCGTCGGGCCATCAGGTTATCGGCCTCGCGCGCAGCGACACCGCAGCGCAGACCCTGAAGGCGCTTGGCGTCGAGGTGCACCGCGGCACGCTGGACGCTCCGGACTCGCTACTGGCTGGCGTCGAGGGCGCTGACGCGGTGATCCATACCGCCTTCGACCACGACTTCAGCCGCTTTGCCGCCAACTGCGAGAAAGACCGCCAGGCGATCCTGACCATGGGTCGGGCGTTGCAAGGCAGCGCGCGGCCGCTGGTCATCACCTCCGGCACATTGATGGGCGACGACGGGAGCGGCGTCCCGGCCCGGGAGTCGTTCTTCAACTCAGGGCACCCCAGCCCGCGCACCGCCTCTGAGCTCGCCGGTCAGCAACTGCTGGAGGCGGGAGTGGATGTTCGGGTGGTTCGCCTGCCGCAGGTGCATGACACCGTGCGCCAGGGGCTACTGACCAGCTATATCGAACGCGCGGTCGCCAACGGGGCGGTGGCCCTGCGCGGCGAGGGAAGCAACCGCTGGTCCGCCGCCCATGTCAATGACGTCGCGCGACTGTACGTTAGCGCCCTGCTGCAGGGCGCGGCCGGCGAGCGCTACCATGCGGTGGACGAAGAGGGGATCGCGTTACGCGATATTGCTACGGTAATTGCTCAGGGATTAAACCTGCCGCTGACCCACCTGGATGAGTCGCAGGTCGACGCCTGGTTCGGCTGGTTTGCGCCGTTTACCGCCCTTGACCTGCGCGCCAGCTCAGCATGGACCCGTGAGCGATTGCAGTGGCAGCCGGTTGGCCCCGGGCTGCTGGAGGACCTGCGGAATATGGATTACCAAAAAGTGACGTTGTCACGATAAGCGAGCGAAACCCTCTGTTTAATTTTCTGACGGGCTCGCCCTCTGCCCGTCAGTCCCTCTGCTTTCTCCCCGCTATACTGAATATATCTCCCCGGCGTCAGCGTCTGTTTCATCGTCTGGCAAACCGTGGCCAAACAGACCTGACTGGCGATATCGGCGATAAAAAGTTACCATGTTTCAATATACAGACTCGGTTCCGCTACTATTTTAATCAATTGACTGAATACTATACGCTCCCGGTAACCGCATTATCCCTCAGGCTTGTTGAAGGCGGTGGTGAATGTCTATAAATCTTAATAAGATAGAGTTCAACTCTATAATCAAACAGAAAATATGCGCCTGAAATTGTCATCTCTCCTGGCAGCCGTTTCCCTGCTGTGTGGGCAGGCCTTTGCCGCCCCTGTGCTCCCTGACCGCGCCGATATCCGCGACAGCGGTTTCGTCTATTGCGTCAGCGGCCAGGTGAATACCTTTAATCCGCAGAAAGTCAGCAGCGGCCTGATTGTCGATACGCTGGCCGCTCAGATCTACGATCGTCTGCTTGACGTCGATCCCTATACCTACCGGCTGGTCCCCGAGCTGGCGGAGAGCTGGGAAGTCCTTGATAACGGCGCCACCTACCGCTTCCACCTGCGCCGCCATGTCCCGTTTCAACGCACGGCATGGTTTACCCCGACGCGGCCGGCGCAGAGCCTTGTTTTAGCGGGTTCTGCGCTTTTTCTTTGCCCAGTAATGCCGATGACGTCATTTTTACCTTTGGCCGTATTTTTAACCGCGACCATCCGTGGCACAACGTCAACGGCAGCAGCTTCCCTTACTTCGACAGTCTGCAGTTTGCTGACAGCGTGGAGAGTGTGCGTAAGCTGGATAATCAGACCGTGGAGTTTCGCCTCAAGCGGCCGGACGCCTCGTTCCTCTGGCATCTGGCCACTCACTATGCGTCAATTACCTCTGCCGAATATGCCGCCCGCTTAACGCAAGACGACCGCCAGGAGCAGCTGGATCGCCAGCCGGTCGGTACCGGTCCGTTCCAGTTGTCCGAGTACCGCTCCGGGCAATATATCCGCCTGCAGCGTCACCCCGACTACTGGCGCGGCAAACCGTTGATGCCGCAGGTGGTGGTGGACCTCGGCTCCGGTGGTACCGGCCGACTGTCGAAACTGCTCACCGGGGAATGCGACGTGCTGGCCTGGCCCGCCGCCAGCCAGCTGACGATCCTGCGCGACGATCCGCGCCTGCGCCTGACGCTGCGCCCGGGAATGAACATTGCCTGGCTGGCCTTCAACACCGCCAAGCCGCCGCTGGACAACCCTGAGGTGCGGCATGCGCTGGCGCTGGCTATTAACAACCAGCGCCTGATGCAGTCCATCTACTACGGCACCGCGGAGACGGCGGCATCCATGCTACCGCGCGCCTCGTGGGCCTACGATAACGACGCTAAAATTACTGAGTACAATCCCCAGGAAGCCCGCGCCCGCCTGAAGGCCCTGGGGCTGGAAAATCTGACCCTCAAGCTGTGGGTGCCCACCAGCTCTCAGGCATGGAACCCCAGCCCGCTGAAAACGGCGGAGCTGATCCAGGCGGATATGGCGCAGATTGGCGTCAAGGTGATCATCATGCCGGTGGAGGGGCGCTTCCAGGAGGCGCGGCTGATGGACATGAACCATGACCTGACGCTCTCCGGCTGGGCGACGGACAGTAACGATCCGGACAGTTTTTTCCGGCCGCTGCTGAGCTGCGCGGCGATCGCCTCACAAACCAACTTTGCCCACTGGTGTAACCGGGAATTTGATGACGTGCTGCAAAAAGCGTTGCTTTCGCAACAGCTCTCCTCGCGGATGGACGCTTACAAAGAGGCGCAGCGGATCCTCGCCCGCGAACTGCCGGTCCTGCCGCTGGCCTCCTCGCTTCGTTTGCAGGCCTATCGCTATGATATGAAAGGCCTCGTGCTGAGCCCCTTCGGTAACGCTTCGTTCGCTGGCGTATCGCGGGAGAAAACCGAAGAGGTGAAAAAACCATGATTATTTTTACCCTGCGTCGTCTGCTGTTGCTGCTGGTCACCCTCTTTTTTCTGACCTTTATCGGCTTCAGCCTGAGTTATTTCACCCCTCATGCGCCGCTACAGGGCGCCTCCCTGTGGAATGCGTGGCTGTTCTGGTTTCAAGGGGTGCTGCACTGGGATTTTGGCGTCTCCAGCATTAACGGCCAGTTGATTTCTGAGCAGCTGCGCGAGGTGTTCCCGGCGACCATGGAGCTGTGCATCCTCGCCTTCGGCTTTGCCCTGCTGATTGGCATTCCGGTGGGCATGATCGCTGGCGTAATGCGCAACAAATGGCCTGATACCTTGATCAGCGCCGTCGCGCTGGTCGGTTTCTCGATCCCGGTGTTCTGGCTGGCGCTGCTCCTGACCCTCTTCTTCTCGCTGACTCTTGGCTGGTTTCCGGTCTCTGGCCGCTTCGATCTGCTGTATGAGGTGAAAACCGTCACCGGTTTTGCGCTGATTGACGCCTGGATCTCGGACTCGCCATGGCGCCATGAGATGATCGTCAGCGCCGCGCGGCATATGGTGCTGCCGGTGCTGACCCTGGCGGTGGCGCCCACCACCGAGGTGATCCGCCTGATGCGCATCAGCACCAGCGAGGTGTATGACACCAACTATGTCAAAGCGGCTGCCACCCGCGGCGTGTCGCGACGCAAAATTTTACTGCGCCATGTACTGCACAACGCCCTGCCGCCGGTGATCCCGCGCCTCGGCCTGCAGTTTTCCACCATGCTCACCCTGGCGATGATCACCGAGATGGTGTTCAGCTGGCCCGGACTGGGACGCTGGCTGATCAACGCGATCCGCCAGCAGGACTACGCGGCGATCTCCGCCGGCGTCATGGTGATTGGCGCACTGGTCATTATCGTCAACGTGATTTCCGATATCCTCGGTGCCATGGCTAACCCGCTGAAACATAAGGAATGGTATGCCCTACGATAGCAGCTACGAAATAAACAATTTTGTCAATTAAAAACAATGAGTTAAATTTTTAAATTGTGCGATTTTCTTGATTTTAATACACAATTTTGTACACATTGTTTTTGACGTCATCTTCGACAGTCATCAGTTAGATGGCTGTCGGAGTTCCCTTCCTACGTTTCCTCCACACCTTCTATACTTTCAGTCTGAAGACTGGAGGTACCCATGTGCGGACGCTTTGCTCAATCACAAACCCGTGAAGAATATCTGGCATACCTGGCGGATGAAGCCGAGCGCGACATCGCATACGACCCTGAGCCGATTGGTCGTTATAACGTGGCGCCGGGGACTAAAGTTTTGCTCCTGAGCGAACGAGACGAACAGCTGCTCCTCGATCCGGTTCAATGGGGTTACGCACCCGGGTGGTGGGATAAACCGCCTCTGATTAACGCACGCGTCGAAACGGCGGCTGCCAGCAGAATGTTTAAACCTCTCTGGCAACATGGCCGGGCGATCTGCTTTGCCGATGGCTGGTTTGAATGGAAGCGTGAAGGAAGCACGAAACAGCCTTACTTCATCCACAGGAAAGACGGTAAGCCCATCTTTATGGCCGCTATCGGAAGCACACCATTTGAACGCGGAGACGAAGCCGAAGGCTTTCTGATTGTCACCGCTGCGGCCGATCAGGGGTTGGTCGATATTCACGACCGCCGGCCGCTGGTTCTGACGCCGGAAGCAGCGCGAGAATGGTTGAGGCAGGATATAGGCGGGAAGGAAGCTGAAGAGATAGCAGCCGACGGAGCAGTGCCCGCCGGCAAGTTTATCTGGCACCCGGTATCGCGAGCTGTAGGCAATGTGAAAAATCAGGGGCCTGAATTGATTGAGGCTATCAAAAGCCTGTAGCTTTGATGACGTCCGGAATGTGCCTATAGCGGACATTGCTGGCTCATGGTATGTTAGTTTAAGTAGGCAGGTCATGCTCTGTATTTCGCTGTTGTAAAATAGTTTCGCAATTGATACAAGGGAGCGTTACATCGTGAAAATTGTTTTCGAGGTTAATGGAAAGAAAGTCCCACTAAAATCTTTAAAATACATAAGCAAAAAAGATCAACTCGAAGCAATGAAAAACTGGTTCTTTGAAAACTTTGAAGATCCCGCAAATGCTTGTCCGTATGAAAGTAGAGAAGGTGGCTATGCTTACATATATGGCGGGCCGTATGATGCGAGCGAAGAACTACAAGCCATGTTCGAACAATATGTTAAACCTGAGTATATCGAGGAATTAGTAGATGACTTACAAACACAATGTTTTGACTGGTCTGGAAACTCAAATAATATAGATGATTGGTACGATGATGATATCTACGACGCAGTAACGTCTTCCGACAATCCGTATTTAAAATTCATTGACAACATCGATAAAATAAAAAAACTTGCAAAAGATAAAACTGACCAACAGCAAAAGGACCACTTGCTTAGTTTGCTCTACACGAATGTTATTACAGCTTTGGAAACCCTTTATGTTGAACTATTCATTAACTCTATAGAGAAAGATGATGTTTACATAGCAAATTGCATAGAAAAAGGTAAGACTGAATTTAAAGTAAGCAAAGATATTGCTGCATTACCTTTCAAAGGTGAACCCATCGAGAAAATTAGGGGAGAGCTAATCAGGTCAATCAAGGAACACTTGATCAGTGCAAGCTGGCATAGCACTAAAAAGGTAATCGACCGCTATGAAGCTACATTCGATATAAAATTACAAAAAGACTGTCCGGTAGAAGCTATTGAATTGGCAACCCTCAATCGAAATCACTTAGTGCATCGTGGTGGAAAGGATAAAGAAGGAAACCTCGTAGTGATTACAGACCAAGCTCTTGAAACGCTGATTGAAAATGCGTCGAACCTAGCAATTATGCTCTACGACAGTTTAAATATAGCAACGAATAAAACCACCATTTTACAACCAGATGACAAACCGTTCATTCATGAATTTTAATAGCGCAGGTCTAACATGGATATTCGCACACGAAAGACAAAATTTCTAGAGTCGTTAGATTCAACTGAAGTGATACGCAAAGCAGTAAGTCTCGCTATAGATTGCATTATTGATAATCATAATAGTAATGAAGATACCCCCTTAGTTATTACCAGCTATGATGATTTGTGTAGACTCAAGGTATTAAATTATGTACAGGAATTTTGCGAAGCTGCATTCCCCGATATGGATGAATGTTACTTTAATCCTAGCATACTTCGCATCTACGGCAAGACTAGTGAAGAAGCCTGTATTAACTTAATTAAACTCTTAAGAAAGACAAAAGGCATACTATTCTGGTCAGATGCCTCATCGTGGTTCGCTGGCCTCCCAGACGGACTATTTCATGTTGTTAACATTGATCAAAAAAACGTTACTCGCGGCCTTAATAAGAAAGACTCTAAGCCGACAATAATCAATAAAGAGTACAGCGTAGATACACTACTATCAGAGCTATTTTTGAATGGCACGCACATGGAGCAAACCAACGTACACAACGTTTCTGAGGGAGACATGAAGTTCTATTGTGAATGCCAAGCTGGATTAATCAGACCAATACCCGCTCCAATAGGCGCGTCATACGATGAAGAGATCACAATTAATTCTCCAGATTGGCAAAAACTCGCGTGTGTAGCTTTACGCCGCTATCAGTCGAAGGAATGTCATGACGGAATGCAATGGGATACAACCGATAATGGTTGGACTGATGTAATCGCGTATCCATTCATCGATGAAATACAATCAATGGATAATAGTGGTTATCGACAATGTTTAGTTGGGCTAGTCACAATAAACAATTCAAATGAAAATTCCCCGTACCTATCTACCGTTTGGATACATCCATTTTATCGCAGGGGAAGATTATTAAGTAAGTTATGGCCAAAATTACAAGCGTTATATGGAAGTAACTTCGAAATTGAGCAGCCTAATGAAAATATGAAAGCATTTTTGAAAAGTGTGAAACACGCAGATTACTAATTGATGAATCAGCTTGTGGGGTTAGGGTTGGAGTGAACAATTAGGGTAACAGCCTCAACGTAATGCTTTGCTGACTAGCTCCCTGAAAATTCACACCGAACGCTGTTAGCAATGTCCGCAGATCGCTCTAAGCAGACTGTAGTAACAGCATAACCACTACCGTTAATGGCCGAATCATCTAACTTTGAGCAGGTCACAGAACCTCGTAGTATAGCGCGGGGATAGCATTTCCCGCTTCATCTGCCAGGCAGTCTGGATCCCCTGCCCTGCAAAATACAACGTTCCCCTTCCGTCCTTCGCGTTGAGATGATCGAGAACTTCCATAAGCTTTTCACTGTTCTTCCGTGGCGCGTTGACATCAAACAGGTTGAGCTGCGCTATGCCCTGGCTGTAGAAATCTCCCAGCATTACTCCTGCTTTCTGGTAACGATGCCCGTCTCGCCAGATTACATCGAGACATTTTGTCGCCGCGGTGATGATGTCCCGGCTATCCTGGGTCGGTGTAAGAAGCTTTACTGATGCACTGTTCCCGTAATACGGCTCGTTCAGCGCGAAAGGACTCGTTTTGATAAATGCGGAGATAAATCGGCAATACTGATGCTCGCCACGGAGTTTCTCCGCTGCACGTGAGGCGTAGCTGCAGATTGCCTGCCTCATCTCATGGTATTCAGTGATACGGCCGCCGAACGAACGGCTGCACACGATTTCCTGCTTTACTGGTGCGAACTCCTCCAGCCCGAGGCATGGTTCGCCACGCAGCTCCCGCACGGTTCGCTCCAACACAACGTTGAAGTGTTTCCGGATAAAACGGATATCGGTATCAGCCAGTTGAAGCACTGTTTTAATGCCCATAGCCTCCAGTTTTTTACTGATGCGGCGTCCGACTCCCCAGACCTCAACCACCGGCAGCAAAGCCATCAACTTCCTCTGTCTTTCCAGATTAGACAGATCCACCACTCCTCCGGTCTGTCGCTGCCACTGTTTCGCAGCGTGATTGGCCAGCTTTGCCAGGGTTTTAGTCTGGGCTATGCCGACGCCGACCGTGAGGTGCGTCCTGCGCAGAACCGTCTCGCGAATTTCTCTGCCAAAATCGGTAAGATCGCGACAGTTACGAACACCAGTAAGATCGCAAAAAGCCTCATCAATGCTGTAAATTTCGCACCGTGGGGAGAGTTCCTCCAGCGTTGTCATCACCCGGTTGGACATATCGGCATAAAGCTCATAGTTGCTACTAAACGCGATAATACCGTGCCGGCGAAACATGTCCTTTTGCTTGAAATAAGGCTCGCCCATTTTGACGAAGGGCTTCGCCTCTTGCGAACGGGCGATCACACAGCCGTCATTATATCTGAATGCCACTTACAGTTAGTAGCGCTTAAGTGCATGATTTAGATATTAATTCAATTGCTAACTTTTTTGTGTTAGTTCTCGGAGGGATGCTTTAGTTAGCAAGTTATAAATAGGTGAATACTCAGTCACCGTCCGCTGTGTGCCAGAAACGGACGTTGGTAATATCGGGTTATACTAATCAATTGGGACAGGTTAGAGCCGAAAAGGCCACACTGCGATTGTAGCCCGAGGAGGGTTGTGCTAAAGAGCACCGCCCTACCCGGGACCACTACTTCAGGTTTTAAACCGAGGAGTTGAGGTTAGCCATTTGAACTCAAAAATCGTTCAAGACCACTTCGCCGATACCGCCGCAATTCGTGCACTCATCGATTTCGATAGTCTGATCGCCGTAACAGGTATGGCATTGAGCGAAGGGCTTATCATCCGTTGGATCATACCCTGTTCCGCTACAGTTTGGGCATTCGATTTCGATAGGACCTCCACTGCCGTGGCATACGTCGCAAATTGCAGCTGTCATGTGTTTAGCCTCTTGATCTGAATACAAACAGGTCTTCGTTGAGTGGGGTTCGATGGAAATTATCTCAGCGAAGCGGTGTAAAGTGATGCTGGATGGGCTTCCTTGCGCCAACAAGATGTTCAGCTTTAGCACGAGGAAGCTATTGGCGGTTCGCCAACGCGAGTTTAGCCGAGGCCTTGCAGAAAGCTTCCGCCAACGGATACCTAGATATTTTTTGGCGTAGTGCGAAAATCTCCTCGTTTCCCTGCCCCTGGAGCTCTGGAAGATCTGGGGCCAAGATGGACATCACACATGCCGCAAAGCCTTCGAAACCTAACCTAGCGGCATAGGTACCGGCGGCAAGGATCTGCTGAGTAAGTTGGAAAACTTGAAAAGGATCTTGAGCTTCGCGTAGGACATTAATTTTTATAGTGTTATAGGTCATAAAAAATTCCGCATGGGAATCAGAGGTGGTGAAGATCCCCGAACGATTACTAGAGGCCTCATATTGCTTGAAAACCTGGCTGATGACCTCATCAGCTCGCTGCAGGTTAAGCCTGTTCGGTGCAAGCAAGTCGTGATACATCCGAGCTAGTTGGACACCAGCGTAGATGATCCCGCTTTCCCAAAGCAGCTCCAGGATATTGGTCGCACGGATCGTTTTCGAGAACTCTGCGGTATTGGCTAAGCAGGTGGCTGCAATACCCAGGTTTTCGCGCATTAAAGGCCACGCCAGGCTGTTCCAGATAGCTGGAGTGAGCGAGGCTTCATCTGCTACCTTCAATAGTGCGAGTGCCTCATACACTAAGGCCTTAGGCAGTACCTCAGAATTCCAGCTTGCTTTTTCCAACTGAGGAGACAAACGGTTGAACCAATCAGGAAGCTTGTCAGCGCTCTGGGCTTCCAAGGCATAGTAAATGGTCTGTACCAGCTCGTCGTAAGTACGGGTAGTAGGCTGCCACATTTCGATGAACTCACTACACAATTGATATAGGGATTGGGGTGGCGCTAAGCCTAGATCTGGGGACTTTTCCAAAATAAAGGTGTTCAAAAGTGAGGCTTGTTGTGCACGCCGCTGATTAAGCTCAATGACGGACAAGTGCTCATCTACAGGGATTGCAAGTTTAGGAATGTCTTTGAAATATTCGCAGCCAAAAATCGCGGCCACGATAGTTTTGGTCGCTGGTAGCACTTTTTTTCCGGCTTTGCCTTGGGCCTTCCTCTGCTTATGCTCAGCTTCACCAAGCTTTTGCTCGAATACAGTGAGAGAACGGAATTTCGTATGGTTTGCTTCGAGGAGTATACGTAAGCGCTTTTCAGAGCTGTTAAGTACTTCAGAGTCAAAAAGGCGAGGGGTGACATTAATTTTTTGCATAATAAACCTCAGTAAAATTGATCGAATAGGTCAGATGCGCCGCTATAGCAGCTTAATTCATCTGGCTCGGAATCGATCGATTCCAGTTGAGGGTAGAGCCGTCACCTATAAACAACATAATCCAGATAACTTACTAAAGTCAACTACTGAATCGCCTCGGGTTTCGTGCGCTATGCAAGTGTCACAGTAAACATGGCAACAGGATGATTCAGGCCCCGTGGCGCTAGCATTCCCAGCTAATGATTTCATTCAGACCAAAGAAGTACATTAATGTAACGCTGCCATCATATGAATCACTATGGTTTTTCCAGAAAATACTGAACCATTGCCACTCTTTTTTAGACTTTACGTCCACTTCTCGCTCATAGCGGACCATTCAATTCTTCAAAGCTGAAGAATTGAAAAGCACGAAACTAACTAACACTTATCACCACTCAGATCATTGTTTGACAGAACGACCACCGGCCGCCCCTTCAGGTCAGGACGGAAAACAGTTTCGCAGGATGCGTAAAATGAGTTCACATCGCAAAGTGCAAACATCTCAGCCAGCCGATTTGATGGTGTAAGTTACGACCCCGAACACATCGAGAGTATCCTCGCTACCCACGACTATCGGCGAATATGCAGGGTTCATTGGGTTAAGCTGAACCCGTGGATGCAGCAGCAGCTTCTTAACGGTAAATTCCCCATCCACAGCAGCAATAACGATATCGCCATGAACTGCTGTCCTTGAGCTATCCACAACCAGAAGATCCCCTTCCCCTATACCGGCGTCTTTCATGCTGTCACCGGCGGCTTTGACAAAATACGTCGCACTGGGGTGATTGATTAGTAACTCATTCAGGTCTATGCGTTGCTCAACGTAATCCTGTGCAGGGCTTGGAAAACCACATTGCACAAGGTCACTGTACAACGGGATCAGCATGATCTCACGTAACTCAACGGGCGTGTAAAACTTCATAACGCACTCCCTCATGTTGACACTGTTCATGCATACAGTATATATACTGTAATTATATCCAGTAAAGAGGGGTAAGAAATGTTTGTGGAACTGATTTACGACAAGAGAAATTTTGAAGGGCTGGCCGGGGCGAGGGAAACTATTACGGCCGAATTAACTAAGCGTATTCACAGGATTTTTCCCGATGCCGACGTACGTGTAAAGCCGATGATGACCTTGCCGGCGATCAATACCGATGCCAGTAAACACGAAAAGGAACAAATCAGCCGGGCTGTTCAGGAGATGTTTGAAGAGGCGGATATGTGGATGTCGGAGGAGTGATGGAAATTGCGAATGTGATTGTCTCTGGGGTACGGATCTACCTCCCTCCAGATAACGTTTTGCCCAAGCCCTCAACGGATATGCTGACTTTTGCCGTAGTTAAGGATCCAGGACTTATCTCTGACTACCTGCTTATGGTGCACAGGAATGGACGCTGGGAACTGGCCACCCCAAATTTTTACAAAGAAACCGAACAGGCCATCATGGCCGCTGTGAAAATCGGTGAAAAAGTTTGGCAGTAGTTTCCACATTTAAGAGCTTTCCGGGCTACGTCAGTAAAGGAAGCGCGAGTAAAATATCAAAGGCTGTTTACTGCCTATGAAGCCATTGATCACCTACGCGCTCTTGCATACGGCACGCAGGTGAGCATCCTCATCGTGCAGGGAAATACTTGAAAGCTGTCTTCATCTCTCCCCCGATCACATCAACGATCTACTACCAGGCCGCTTCATACTTAACGTCAGTAAGTGGCGTTGAATGGCTTCAACGGCTTAATCAGTCACTATAATTCTTATAAATCATATAGTTAAAAATACGACGAAAATCGTATTGAGAGAAAAATGATATTCACATTTTCATAAAAATACTGTATATATGTGATCTCTTAACACCAATCATATATTAATCGTATGAACATTAGTGGGCTAAAAAAATGCAAAGAAATTTAGTCGTAGATTCAATGCGTATCATTGGACTTTTTTAATAATACTAGCTCATGTATCTCCGCCAGAAATTCTATTCCAGTTAAGAACATTCGATGTTCCGATGATGGTTTTTATATCAGGAATGGCTTATTATTGTGCAGGGAAAAGTGATATCTCATTATTTTCATATATAACATCACGATTCAAAAGGCTTGTGTATCCAGTATGGGCTTTTTTAATAATTTTCTTTTCTGCCGCATTCATATTTAAAATATCAATATTCCATGACTTTTTAAATATCAAAACTGTTTTATCTTCTTTTTTATTATTTAATGGCATTGGTTATGTGTGGATCATTAGAGTTTTTTTGATCATAGCAGTACTTTCTCCTCTTTTCGTTCGCATTGTAAAAGGTAAAAGTGGGTTCCATGCAACCTTAATATCTTTTTTAATATTACTTTTCTCCTCTGCATTATCATTATTAGATATCAGCAATAAAATGGCATCCCATTTATTTATAGACTTGATAATACCCACGCTTAGTTACGGGGCTATATTTATACTTGGTTACAAATGTCTAAGCATGAAAAAATCAGAGCAACTATTAACTTTCATATTATTCACTTTTTTATTTATCTCAATAGCAACATATGCTTACTTTAACAAAGGAGTGATTCTTGGACCGCAAGATTTTAAATACCCTCCAACTATCTATTTTGTATCATATTCAATTGCAATGACATATGTGACACTATGCATATTCACATTGATTCTAAAGGATAAGGATAAACTCCCGCACTTCTTCAACTTTATATCTTCCAATACGATTTGGATTTATTTATGGCATATCCCTGTTGTAGAGTACTTCAAGAAAACAAGCGGCAATGACAACTTTGCAATAAAATATATTATAGCTTTAATTATATCGATTGCCATTGCTTACTTGCAGATTTCAATAATCAAAAAAACAACAAAAAACAAATTGATAAGGAATATATTTACAGGATAAACCACCGGATGGAGTGTAAGATATTTACACTCCATCACTCTATTTTCACCAATATTTTTAAATCATTTATATAAATGGTCTGCTCTGCTATGGCAGCATTATCTCCTGATTATACAAAAAGCATCTCTCATAACCCCGACACTCAAATTGCCCTAATTTACTGTTTTAAATATGAAAATAGTAATTATAAACAGATGCCGTCCATGGCTGTTTGGATTTAGTTGAAATATTGATTATTTTTTGCGTAATCGTCTGCAATGAGATCTTTCGTTAACCTGGTTGACCCGCTCAGGTCATCCAGGCGTACACGATAGAAAACAGTGTTCGCCATGCAGT
>OLSH01000266.1_pt1 | contig 54759 bp, 48 predicted proteins | sample 1643221 | NCBI WGS metagenome assembly OLSH01 (sample SAMEA3136681, study PRJEB25190) | human gut metagenome | biome: human gut; feature: human-associated habitat; material: faeces | place: Austria | collected 2013 | reverse complement strand
GTTCATTTGAGCCGATTTTTTCCGGCTTAGTTTTCATAGATTACTTGACACTACCTCTCTTACATCATTTAATGTTTCCCACACATGCCGTTCGGCCTGAAATTTTGCTTCCACAAAATCGCCTCCGGCAATGGCTTTACAAATTCCCAGGTGGCTGCGTTTCGCCCGTCTAAAGCTTTCCAAATCGTCGTGGGTCTCTACATGGCTTCTGCGGATGGATTCGATGATAATCGGCACCACCCGGATTAGAACCTCGTTGTGCGTGCACTCCGCCACCCCGGTGTGGAACTGAACGTCCAGCTCTGCCCAAACCTTGCTGTTCACCTCACATCGGTCCATCTCCTCCACCAGCCGTTCCAGGTTCTTGACGTCCTGGGGCGTCGCTCTCTGGCATGCCAGACCTGCAATCTGCGGTTCGATCAACATACGCGTCTCAAATAGGTTCTCAATCAAATTCTCCTGATTGGTGAAATGCAGACCCAGAGGATCTTCCCCGATTCCGGTTTCCGCGCTGACAAAGGTTCCGCTGCCCTGGCGAATCACAACCACGTTCTCCGCTCTCAGGTACTTCATCGCCTCCCGCAGTGTGGAGCGGCTCACGCCGAACAGCCCTGCCAGCTCCTTTTCCGTGGGAAGCCTGTCACCGGGCTTCATCTGACGTTGGATGATCATGGTCTTGACCTTCTGGGCCGTCGCCATGGGAAGCACATCGATGTTTTGCGATTCTCTCAAATTTTTGCGCATTGGCTCCTCCTTCCCCGCGGTAAACACCGTCATCATTTTGTTACTTTTCAGTCAATATTTGCAAGCAATACTTGTGCACATTTTTGTATCATCTGTCCTTAGAGTATCATAACATATGATGTTTGTAAATAGCTTTTTAACTATTATTTTAATTTTACTCATATTTAAAGCGTATTTTTAGTGTTATTTGTCTATATTTTGCGTTTTTATCCCGCAAATTCATCATACCATTTATGGTCATTTCAAACAAATTGGTATGTTGTCTTTTGGTTTCCGGAAGCTCAGGGCAGCAACCGCTTTTTCTACTCTCAACTGTTGGAGGAAGCCAACTCTGATGAGCAAGCGGGGTTCCGGCGTGATTGCCGGGGATACCAGATATTACCTGGCGTGATTGGCGACCAGGGAGTCCTTCCGTTTTTCAAACAATAAACAGGAACGGGAGCACGCTGTATACCAGTGCTCCCGTTCCTGTTTATTCTTTTCCTGCTGACAAGACCATCTGATTTTCCGGTCTATTCCATCTGATTTTCCAGCCTATTTGTTGTCATCCTTATGGTCCTTCGTTATGTTGCCCAGCACCATCACCGCTGCCATGATGATGATAATGGCAGCAAAGATTCCGCCCATGCCTTTTCCCATGATTTCCAGGGCAATTCCCACATGTTCCATATTCATATGCTTCCTCCTTTGCCGCTATGTCCAGAGCCTGTCTGCACCTTTATTTCTGCCATTTCCTCACAATTTCTGCCATTGCCCTACAGATACTGGGACACAATGCTGATAACCAGTCCGCCTGCAATGACCGATGCCACCTGGCCCGATACATTGGTGCCCGCAGCCTGCATCAGTATGATATTGCCCGGTTCCTCCCTGGCAGCCATCTTCTGCACCACCCTGGAAGACATGGGGAAGGCAGATATGCCGCAGCCCCCAATCATGGGATTCACCGGTTTCTTACCTGCCATTTTAAGGAATACATTTACCAGCTTTGCAAAGAGCACGCCGCCGATTGTATCAAATACAAAGGCCACCAGGCCAAGGACCATAATCATCAATGTGGCCGGGTTCACAAACTGCTCCGCCCTCATGCTGAACGAAATGGTAATACCCAGAAGCAGGGTGATGATGTTGGCAAATTCGTTCTGGGCTGTCTGGCTCAGGCTTCCCAGAACGCCGCATTCCCTTAGAAGGTTTCCGAACATGAGGAAGCCAACCAGTGCCACGGACTGCGGAGATATCAGGCCCACTATGATAGTCACGGCGATGGGAAATGCAATGCGCAGCTGTTTATTCACACTCTTGGGATTGTACTCCATATGGATGCGGCGCTCCTTCCTGGTGGTCACCAGCCGTATGGCAAAAGGCTGGATAATGGGAACCAGGGCCATATAGGAATAGGCAGCCACCGCTATGGGGCCGATGTACCTGGACCCCAGAACCTGGGATACCAGGATGGAGGTGGGTCCGTCCGCAGCTCCAATGACGCCGATGGAGGCGGCATCCCTCAGATCAAAACCCATAAAACATGCAATGAGGATGGCTGCAAAGATTCCGAACTGGGCCGCCGCCCCGAACAGGAACAGTACCGGCTGGCTCAGCAATGGTCCAAAATCAATCATAGCGCCAATTCCGATAAAAAGCAGGATTGGCATGGCCTCCGAAGCCTCGATTCCGGTTTTGAACAGCCATTCTATGATTCCGGCCGCAGGTATCTTTCCCTGTACCATCTGGTCCACCACACCGGAATAAGGCAGGTTTACCAGTATGGCGCCAAAGCCCAGGGGCAGAAGAAGCGAAGGTTCATATTCCTTCTTAACCGCCAGCCAAATCAGGATAATTCCCACCACATACATGACTGCCTGCTGCCAGGTTACCGCCGTAATGCCTTCCAACAAAAAGCTCATTTACTTTCCCTCCTTTGTACCATGCCCTGAACGTCATTCTTCCTGTTCTTTTTTTGTCTCCTTAAGGGTCAGCTTCACCCATTCTATGACTCTGTCTTCCATTTCCAGTATCTCATAATCAGCTTCCGGCGTAACCACAGTCAGGGGAAGCTGTTCCCGGGACGGTATATACCCCAGCTGTTCCATTAAGTATCCGGACAGGGTATCACAGGAGCTGTCCATATGCAGGCGCATTTCCTCCTTCAAATCAAACAGGGTAATGCCGCCTGACACCCGGTAAACCTTATGAGGCTCCAGCTCCGTAAGCTCCGGCTCCTCCTCCTCGTATTCCTCATGGATATCACCCACGATCTCCTCAATCAGGTCCTCCAGAGTCACCATGCCGGACACGCCGCCATATTCGTCAATCAGAATCGCCAGTTTAATTTTATTTGCCTGCATCTCCCGGAACAAGGTGTCTGTCCTGCGGTTCTCCGGCACAAAATAGGCCGGCTTTAAGAGGGTGCGGACATCCAGTTTATCAAAGGAAGTCCTCCTGGCCTCAATAGTCAGTGCCTTTATGGACAGAACGCCTATGATGTTGTCAATCTCCCCTTCGTATACAGGAATCTTGGAATGCATGGATTCCAGAATCTCATCCAGGAATTCCTCCAGCGGCTCATTGATATCCAGGGCCACCATATCCTGTCTGGGCACCATCACTTCCTTGGCCCTCTTATCGTCAAAGGAAAATATGGACGTAATCATCTCCTTCTCAATGTCATTGAACACGCCTGCCTCACTTCCTGTCTCCAGCATGGACTTGATTTCTTCCTCGGACACATCTGTCTCCAGGTTCTCATTGTGCATGCCGATCAGCTTCAGGAAACCGCTGGTGGACAGGGAAAGCAGCTTTATAAAGGGATTCATGATACGCGATATATAGAAAATGGGACGTACGCAGAACAGGCTGAAGGCCTCCGCTTTCTGCAGGGCAATCCGTTTGGGCACCAGCTCACCGAACACCAGGTTAAAATAAGCCAGGATGATGGTCACCACAATGCCCGCCAGGGTCTGGCTGTAGGGTACGTTCCACTGTGCCATCCGCACCGCCAGCACCTGGGCGATACCGGTAGCCGCCGACGCACTGGAGAAAAAGCCCGCCAGGGTGATGGCCACCTGGATGGCGGACAGGAACACCGTTGAGTCCTTCATCAGGCGCTCTATGAGCGCTGCGTTTTTGTTGCCCTGCTCGGACAGGCGGTGGATCTTGTTCTTGTTGACAGATACCACTGCCATCTCCGAGCCTGCAAAGAATGCATTGATTAATGTCAGGATGACTAGGATTGTGATTTGGAATAAAATATTGGCCGCTTCAGGGTCAGATTCCATGGTGAATGATTCCTCCTTCATATTACATAGATTGATTTGGTTCAAGGACTATTATACATAAAGATTAGGAAAATGTCAGCTAAAGATTCCATTAAGATGCAGGGCTGAGGGCAGGACCGCTCCCATGGATGCAGAGGAAGGCCGCCGCGTCCTTCCACTTCCTGTTTTTGTCCTGCCGCTTCATATTCTCCTGATACAATTCAGACATCATCTGTCCGTCTCCCATATGTCCGCCCCCTTCTCTTACATAATTCCCTGCGTACTACCCTCTCACAAACTGCGCATTGTAAATATCCGCATAAAAACCATTCATTCCAAGAAGCTCCTCATGCCTGCCCTTTTCCACAATCTGACCGTCCCGCATGACCAGAATCACATCCGCCTCCCGGATAGTGGACAACCGGTGGGCCACAATAAAGCTGGTCCTTCCCTCCATCATCTGCGCAAAGGCTTTCTGGACTTTGATTTCAGTCCTGGTGTCAATGGAGGATGTGGCCTCATCCAGTATAAGCATAGGAGGAAGACACAGCATGACCCTGGCAATGCAGAGCAGCTGTTTCTGTCCCTGGGACAGGTTTCCTCCGTCCTCGCTGATGACGGTGTCATATCCATCCGGCATCCGCATGATAAATCCATGGGCGTGAGCCTGTCTGGCTGCCTGGATGATTTCTTCCTCAGATGCTTCCGGATGTCCATAGGATATGTTGTCCCGGATGGTACCGGATTTAAGCCAGGTGTCCTGAAGCACCATGCCATAGCTGGTCCGCAGGCTCTCCCTTGTCACATTCCGTATGTCGTCCCCCTCCACCTTGATGGCGCCGGAATCCACATCGTAAAAACGCATAAGCAGGTTGATGATGGTGGTCTTGCCGCAGCCGGTAGGCCCTACGATGGCAACCCGCTGGCCGGGCTGTACCGACAGGTTGAAATCCTCAATCAGCCTTTTCTCAGGCGTATAGGAGAAGCACACCTGCTTAAGCTCCACACTGCCCTTTACGTCACAGAGCACCTCTGCATCCTCTCTGTCCTCTATGATGGTTTTCTCATCAATCAGCTCAAACACGCGGGCAGCGGACGCCAGGGCATTCTGCAGCTCTGTCACCACCCCTGATATCTCATTGAAGGGCTTTGTGTATTGGTTTGCATAGCTCAGGAAGCTGGTCAGCTGTCCCACGGTGATGAATCCCCGGATGGCCCCATAGGCGCCTGTAATGCCCACCGCGGCATAGACCAGGCTGTTTACAAACCGGGTGGCCGGGTTGGTGATGGATGAGAAAAAGGTGGCTCTCAGGCTGTATCCGGCCAGACGTTTATTAATCTCCTCAAACTGCTTCTGTGCCTCCTCCTGATGTCCAAAGGCCTGAACCACCTTCATATTGCCCAGCATCTCATCGGTCAGGGAGGTCAGCTCGCCCCTTGTCTCTGACTGCTTCCGGAACATGACAAAGGTCCTTTTGGCGATAAAGCTGGCCACAAACAGGGATATGGGCGTCAGCACCACCACCACTGCCGTGATGACAGGCTGGATGGAAAGCATGAACAGCAGCGTGCCCGCTATGGTCAGAACGCCTGTAAACAGCTGGGTAAATCCCATGAGAAGGCCCTCTGAGAACTGGTCTATGTCCGCTATAATCCGGCTTATAATATCACCGGATGGGTGGACATCTATATAGCTTAGAGGCATCACCTCCAGATGGCTGAAGGCCCTGGTCCGAATATCCTTCACAACCCGGTAGGTGATAATGTTGTTGATATGGTTCATGAGCCACTGTGAGACAGACATAATTGCCACGGCTCCCAGTATTTTCATGAGAATGCCCTTTAACCCGGCGAAATCCACATGTCCGGCCGAGACAATACGGTCCACGGCCTGGCCTGTCAGGATGGGTACGTAAAGGGTGAGGGCCACGGTGATGAGGGCCAGGAACAGGGAAAAAATGACGCTCCACTTGTACTGGCTGATATATTTCAGGATTCGTTTCAGGGTCTCCCTGCTCCTGTTTTTGTCCAATGCATGTTTCTTACTGCTCATCCCGTTCCACCTCCTCCTTTGAAAGCTGTGACAGGCATATTTCCCTGTATACCTGGCAGTCCTTAAGAAGCTCCTTATGGGTGCCCATGCCTGCCAGATGTCCCTCGTCCAGCACCAGGATGGTGTCTGCCCCCTTAATGGTAGTTGCCCGTTGGGATACAATAAATACGGTCATATCCCCGGTGTTCTCCCGGATGGCCTTTCTCAGCCTGGCGTCCGTGGCAAAATCCAGGGCCGAAGCGCTGTCGTCCATAATCAGGATTTCCGGCTTTCTCACCAGGGCCCTGGCTATGGTCAGCCTCTGGCGCTGGCCGCCTGAGAGATTACGGCCTCCCTGGTCAATGCAGAGGTCCAGGCCCTCTCCCTTTGAATCCACAAATTCCCGGGCCTGGGCCGTATCCAGGGCCTGGTAGATTTCCTCGTCCGAGGCATCCTGTTTTCCCCAGCGCATGTTGCCGCGCAGCGTTCCCTTAAACAGTACGGACTTCTGCGGAACCACTCCCGTCTTCTCCCTCAGCGTGTCCAGGGAATAGTCCTTTACATCCGTTCCGTCCACCAGCACCTGCCCTGCCGCGGCATCGTAAAACCTGGGAATCAGGTTCACCAGGGTGGATTTGCCGGAGCCGGTTCCGCCTATGACGCCTATGGTCTGTCCGGCCATGGCCCGGAAGGAAATATCCTTTAAGGCCGGTTCCTTAGCGCCTGCATACACGAATTCCATATTTTTAAATTCCACCTTTGGAATTCGTCCCCCGCGCTCCCCATCTGCAGAAACCCCGTTCTCATGGGACCCGGTGTTCACGGCTTCCGTTCCATCCCTTTTCCCCTTATCCTCAATGCTGCTCTCCACCTGGAATATGCTGTCCACCCGGTTCATGCAGGCAACGGCCTTGGATATAATGATAATCAGGTTTGCCATCTTTATGAGCTCCACCAGTATCTGGGACATGTAATTCACCAGGGCAATCACCTTTCCCTGGGTAATAATTCCGCTGCCCACCTGTTCAGCTCCCACCCATATAACTGCCACCACGGCTATGTTTATGATGACATAGGTCACAGGGTTTAACAGGGCGGATATCTTTCCCACAAATACCTGCATCCTGACCAGGTTTCCGTTTTCCCGGTCAAATTTCTCTGTCTCGCTTTTCTGCCTGTTAAAGGCGCGGATGACACGGACCCCCAGCAGGTTTTCCCTGGTGGTTAACAGCACCTTGTCCAGCTGTCTCTGTACGGATTTATAGAGAGGCATGCTGACTGCCATAATGCCGAACACCACCACGCAGAGCACCGGTATGGTGACCACGAATACAAAGGCCGAGCGCACGTCCACGGTAAAGGCCATAACCATAGCGCCAAATACCACAAAGGGTGATCGCAGCAGCAGGCGCAGCGTCATGTTGATGCCGCTCTGCACCTGGTTGATGTCGCTGGTCATCCTCGTGATGAGCGTGGCCGTACCCACTGTGTCTATCTCTGTATAGGACAATCTTCCTATATGGGAAAACAGGTCGTTGCGCAGGGAGGTGGCTGCTCCCGTGGCTGCCTTGGCGGCAAAATACTGGGCTGTCAGGGAGCATGCCAGGCCAATCAGGGCCAGAAGCACCAGAACGCCTCCCATCTTAAGAATATATCCGCTGTCCCTGCCCCGGATGCCCACGTCCACCATGCAGGCCACCACCAGGGGCACAAACAGTTCAAAGCTGGCCTCCAGCATCTTAAACAGCGGTCCCAGTACGCTTTCTAGCTTGTAATCCTTCATATAGCTGAACAATCGTTTCATAATTGTCTTTCACTCCTCTGCCGGAATCCATTGTATTTTTTACACTGCCTGGTATTATAACATAGAATCAACCATATATAAAATGTTTTGTATATATGATATACGTTTAACGAATTGGAGGATTCCGGTCTTAAATCTGAAACAGATGGAATATTACTGCCATTGTCAACGAGGGGAGCATATCGGCGGCAGCCAAGGCGCCTGCCGGACCGTTTCACACAAAAAAGACAAAAACAGCCTGCCCCTTATCCAAAGAGCAGGCATGGTCCAATCATTCCGCAGTTTCCCCGGAAAACAGTTCCTTCCAGAAATAATTGATTTCCGCCCCGAAGAACAGGATGCACATGCAGAAATAGAGCCACAGAAGCAGCAGCACAATAGCTGTAAGGCTTCCGTACATATAGGAGTAATTCTTCCCCCCTATATGGCTGAAATACAAGGAAAAGGCAAAGGAGAAGGCCATCCACCCAACGGTGGAGAACACGGCTCCCGGAAGCTGGTCCCTGAGCTTCAGCCTCTTATCCGGCACAAAGGTATAGATTCCCAGGAAAAATATAATCAGTATCATCAGCGCCCACAGGGCCCTGAAATTAATGATGTGGGTGGTCACGTCCGCTATGATGGAAAAACGGCTCACCATGAACGCCTGAATCATGTTGCCGAACACCAGCAGGCCCAGGGACAGGATACACACCAGGATGAACACAATGGTGTATCCTGAGCAAATCAGCCTGTTAATCACATACCAGCGCATTTCTCCGTGGCCGTTCACACGGTTCAGGCCCCTGGCCACGCTGAACATGCCGCGGCCCGCGGACCACAGGGCCGTGACGGCCGTGACGGAAATCATGGTTGCCGGGGATTTTAAGGACAGGTCATTTACCACCCGGAATGCCAGGGACTTGTAATCCACCGGCACCAGGCCCACAATCAATTCCATGAACCTGGCGTTGCTGATGCTTGGAATCATCTGGACCACTGTCAGAAGCAGCATGATAAAGGGCACCACGGAGAGTATGATAAAAAAGGAGACCTGGGCCGCGTAGACCGTCATCTCATCCTCAGCAAATTTATCATATACTCGTTTCCCTGCCACAATTATCCCAAACATAAAACCTCCGCTGCTATTAATATATTTCCCTGAAACTGCCCTCTTCAATCACCGAAATGTCTTCTGCTTCCATATGTTCAATGTGTATGAACCTTCCCTGCTCCAGATTCCTTAAGAATCGCCCAATAGCCAGCGGATCTCCCTGGACCTCCATCTCCACATCACCGTTCCACAGATTCTTCACCCACCCGGTAAGGCCCAGGGGGCGGGCCAGGCAGCAGGAGGTGTACCTGAATCCCACCCCCTGTACCCTGCCGGAAAATATGATATGCTTCCTGACTTTTTTCATACAAATATCACCCAATCACATTTCCTGGAGTTCCATCCAGATAGTTTACCACCTTGTCAAATACAATGACAGCCCGTTTTACCAGGGCTTCCTTGGTGGCAAATGCCACATGGGGCGTCACAATGGTGTTGGGCGCTGAAAACAGCGGGTGGTCCTTCCTGACCGGAGGTTCGTTTTCAAACACATCAATACAGGCGCCCGCAATCCTGCCCTCCTTCAGGGCCTTAGCCAGGGCAACACTGTCCACCACAGGCCCTCTGGCCGTGTTGATCAGCACCGCATTCTTCTTCATCAATCCGATGCGCTCCTCATTCATCAGTCCCCTGGTTTCCTCAGTGAGAGGGGTGTGGAGGGAAACCACGTCGCATTCTGCCAGCAGTGTCTCCAAATCCACATAGCGGACGCCAGGCACATTCTTGACTGTCCTGCTGTAAGCCAATACCCGGCATCCAAATGCCTGGGCTATGGCTGCCACACGAAGGCCGATGGCCCCGGTTCCTACTACGCCAAACTTCTTGCCTTCCAGTTCAAATCCTACCAGGCCGTCCTTGGTGCCTTCCTCCCGGCAGACTTTGTCGCAGGGAATCACATTCCTGTACAGGCTGATTAACATGCCGAACACCAGATCCGCCACAGCGCAGGTGGAATAGCCGGCGCAGTTACATACCATGACACCGTTCTTCCTGCACACATCCATGGCAATGTGGTCCACGCCTGTAAATGCCACAGCCAGAAGCTTTAAGTTTCTGCATCCTTCTATAACCTGAGCATTCAGAGGCAAATTGGATACCACGATGATTTCAGCATCCTTTCCGCGCTCTATAAGCTCTGCGGTATCCGTCGTCTTCGTATTGTAATACACAATCTCCACCCTGTCCCCAAGGGCCTCCTTTGCCATAGCCAAAAGCTTTCCTTCTTCCACGCCCAGCGGCTCGATGATTACCATTTTCATTGCATCTTCCTCCGTATCCTGTTGTCAGCTCCCCTTCAGGGGCTTCCTGACTTTTTATGCTATCAATTATATAGCAGGGGACAGGCTTTTACAAGAGATGATTTCCGCTTCTATTTCAGTTCCACCAGAACCTCAATCTCGCACGCGATTCCACCCGGCAGGGCGTTGGTTCCAATGGCAGAACGTGCCGGAAGTCCTGCTTCGTCGCCGAAGCTCGGCAATCAGGTTGGAACCCCCGTTCACCACCTGGGGCTGCATCCCAAAGTCATCCGCACTGTTCACAAAAACCGCGGCCTTAAAACATCCCTTTAGCTCTGTCAGCGTCTCAGTTCCCCAGAAATCCATCCCTCTGCTGGCTCCACACTGTCTCCCATGCCTTCCGGGCTGCCCCGTTTTCACCTTTTCATCCATTTGAGTGAAGAAGTCGCTTGTGACAGCCATGACGGTCAGGTCATAGCTGCCCGTCTCGCACCGTCATAACCGCTGTACCTGGAAACGGGGGAGATTCCTGCCGGAACTGATGCCCGCTGTCATGGCACCCATTCCTTTCCAAGCTCCGCTGATGTTATCTGCCGCGGAGCATATTTCTGCCATGTTACCATACAAAACATGACATCAGTATGTCATGTACCCTTCATCCATTTCAGGTATCCCTAATGCCTCATCCATCTTTCATCCCGGGCTCAGCCAAAAACAAAGCATCTTTACCGGCAGCGCCTTACTTCATAAATGAATGGCTCATGATATAAAATTCTTCCTGGCTCGGAAGGTATTTTTTCTCCATCTTTTCCAGGCTGTCGTCGTATTGACGCGCCTCTTCTTCAGAGATAGCCATAACAGGACTGTCGTGGTAAATCCATCTCCTTCTGTCCAGTACATCGGGTATAAGCTCCCGGACCATCATTGCCGCGGGATAGGTTCCGTCCTCCAGGCAGATATTGAATTTTTTACAGCTTTTAAAACCGCTGCTCACATAATTTACCGGACTACCAAATATGACAATCACATCATATCCAAGGGACACTGCCTTCCCAAAGGAATGTTCCATCAGCATTTTCCCGTAGCCCCTTCTCTGGTATCCCGGAGCAACGCTAACAGGTCCGAATGTAAGAATCTCCTTTTCCTCCCCGGACTCATCAACCAGCCTGGCCTTTGTATACATGATGTTTCCGATGACCCGGCCATCCAGCTCAAGCACAAAATCCAGCTCCGGTATGAAATCCTCATGCCCCCGCATGACATGGACCAGGTAATGTTCACCGCATCCCGGTACATAAAGATTATAAAACGCTTTCCTGGTGATATCCTCTACCACTTTATAGTCTGATTCCTTTTCATTCCGTATCTTAATTATTCTAAATGCTCCTTCCAATTTCCTGCCGGACCTGTCCCATTCCGTCAGGGCACCCTATCCGGCAATACCATACCCGCGGCTCTCCAGAAGTCCCACTGCCCGCTCTAAATCATCTGCTTTTGTCAAAACATAATCCGTATTATACGTGGATACCACGAAAATCCCAATCTTATTTTCAGCTAAAACAGCTGATATTCCGGCCAGTATGCCAATCAGAGAAAAATCCAGTTCGCCCTGAATCCGGAACGCCCTCCATCCATCTTCCCTTGAAACCGTGTCCTCGGGAACGCTTTCAGTCCTGCACACCAGAGATATCTCCTCATCTGTCCTGCCCAGAAAAAACAGGTCGTCCTCCATCCTGGCCTGTCCCAGGTCCTTAAGCCTGCACACTGAAAATGCTCCCTCTATCACCTTTATTTCCATGCTCCTTCGTCTCCTTTTCCATGAATGATATCCGTGGCATCCCTCTTTTGTATCCTGTCTCCGATATCCCTTATTTGTATGTTTTACCTGTTTTCCTATTTTTATGAGTCCCGGCCTTCATAGTTCTCCGTCCCGGCCGTCATAGGTTTCTGTCCTGTCCGTCATAGGTCTTTATGCACACTCAGCCACCCTATTTAAGTCATTTCACATCCTGCCTGAATCTTATCCTCCCAGCCAGCCGCTTCAGCGGCCTGACTGCCAGATGGTCCGCCACCATGGAACAGGCCAGGGATAAAAAGAAGGTCACAATGGTGGAAACCATGGTTCCCAATATATAATGGCGAGCCATCATATCCCTTAGAAGTACCGGATTCACATAATAGCTCAGGATAAGGAAATGAATCAGATAGATGGAAAAGCTGTACCTGCTGACGAATATTCCCAGCTTTCCCGCCCATACAGGCACCTTCCCGCCATAATATTCAAACAGAAGGAATACTCCGGCGCAAATGAACACCATGGCCGGTGACTTATGGGGATTCTGGGGTACCCACCATGAAAGGCAGATATCCGCAGCCACATCCATGGCCAGGCCGCAAACTGCCAGAACCGCGAATATAGGGAACTGTTCCTTCCTGCATAAACGCTTAAGCCCATATCCCAAAAGAAAATAGTAGACCCATCCTGTATACAGCACAAACTGGGCCCATGGCTTCACGTCCAGTTGAAGGATTTCTCCGGCCACCTCCACCACATGGATTCCCAGCATCAGGAACAGGAATATCTTCATTTCCCGGTCCGTCATATTCTTTACCATCCTGGACAGAAAAGGCGCGCAGATATAAAAAGACACAATGGCATACATAAACCACATATGGCCTGCCCTGGGAATCCCGGCTGTCAGCACCTGCCCCAGGTACCGCACGGCATGCTTCCAGAGAGGCAGAACCACTCCGTCCACATGGACATTATAACAATAGTAAATAAGGCCATAGACCAAAAAGGGAATTCCCACCGTAATAAGACGCTTTCTGTAAAACTCCCCGATGCGCTCTGTTCCATGTTCCAGCAAAAACATGCCGCTGAGCATAAAGTAGATTCCCACAAAGGACAGCAGGAAGGGCGTCATGATGCTGTTAAACCACCATTGGCGGGTGTTCATTGTCTCCACCGGCATGGCATGTACCATGATGATTGCCATGACCGAGACGGCCCGCAGGCAGTCATATCTTGGGTCCCTTTCTTTTGAATTATGTTTTCCCGGTTTCTTCATGTCCTTTTCCGTCTGTATCATATGTAAAACCTTTCTCTGCTGCAAAACTCCTCTCCTCTGTAAACCAGGGCGGAATCATCCCTCACATAGTCATCCTGCCATTTCCCCCTTATCCTTGTCCTGCCAATGGCTTTTCTCGTTTCAAAGTCCACCGTATCCGGTATCTCCCCCAGAAATACCAGATGCTCCGAGATGTCTGCCGGCCTGTCACACGGCCTGTATCTGCATATGCCGGCCATGTCCGCAGCAGAGTAGGGCGCACCGATGGATTCCTCTCCAAACACCTTTTCATCAAAACAGGACGGATGGGCAATGACCTCCATCCCTGACAGTTCCAAACGCTCATTCATGAATTTGAGTCCCCTTGTGTGGTCATTATGACCATGGGAAAATACCATGTGTGTAACCAGGCCAAGGTCGATTCCAAGGGCCTCTGCATTTTTAAGGAGCACATCCGAATACCCGGCATCAAACAGCAGCCTGATGCCGTCACATTCAATGTAATAGCTGACCGCGGGTTCTCCCAGATAATACCTGTCTATGTAGGTGTTGTTATCCACCAATACCCTTAATTTCATCCCAACCGTACCTGCCTTCTTCAAAATAGTCTGATATCCTATTCTACCATAATCCCGCCTTGCCGTCCATGTTTCCATTTTGCTACATTCTATCAGTTTCTTCCCAATTCACCCTTTATTTATCTGATTCCTCCCCCGGATATCCTCCCTGTCACGTTGGGATAACAGCCTTTCAACCAAAAAAGAAATCACAAATACCACTGCCAGATTGAGAACAAACCTGCAGGCCGCAAACCGGATACCCAGGGCCGATACCTCAAAAAGCAGCAGCGGGATTCGGATACTCACACTGGAGCACAGGAAAATCAGTACATTGGAAATGCGCCCTCCTTTTTTTAGCAGCAGGCCGGCAATCGGAAGCAGCGCATATACAGGCACTGCTGTCAGCATTCCCATCAAAAGCAAGGGAATGGTGATTATAGCCCCATTTTTAAGCAGATCGGCGGCCACCGGAAATACAGCCAGGACCGGTACAAGGGCTGCTGCCCCGGTAACCGCGGCCAGAAGCATTCCCCTTATTCCTGACTCTGTTCCAATAAGGGTTTGAACCGCCTTAGGCGGCAGGACAAAAAAAGCGGCTCCTGTAACCAGGCGTTCCCTTTACCATACCTCTGGACAGAAACGCCATGGCTGAGTATCTGAACATGGATCGCAGCGTCCTTTCCAGGGAACTGTCCGGCATGAAAAAAGACGGAATCATTGATTATTACAAATCCACGTTCCGCCTGTTTCACTGACAAGTATTAAGCTGAATGACGGCAACATATGCTGCCGGAATAAGACCTGGCGGCCAGGGTTTCCTTTAACCGCCCGGTCCTGCATGTCACCTCTGCCTTCAGTTCCGGCTCCGTACTGATGGAGCCGCATTTACCGATAAACGGGCTGCTGCCCTCTAACGGCCTCCAGCAGCCTGTCACCGGACTGTATGACATGCAGCTGTCATAATTTCCTATATGCCCTGCGTCCACATCCTGCAATGCCTTCTGCAGTGCCTTTAAATGTGTTTCCGGTATGAATATCTCCAATTTACAACAGGTAAATGACTCCATAACATCCCGCCTTTCTCTGCCCTGAATTCCATTTTGCACTCGCTGGACGGACATCTCATGAGCGGCTTGGACTCAGGGCGTTTGTATATTAGTATACAGGAAATGGGCTGGGGTTACAAGGTTCTTGGTTTTCCCGCCATTGGAATCCCTTTACCCTGTCATGGTTTTTCCAACAAAACCGCAATCGTATCCCCTGTCCCATCATAAGTCCTTCCCGCGACATTACCCGCTCCTTGCCCGCGGCTCCATATTTTTTCGGATCAATGGTCTCCGGGTTCTTATTCAGGACTTCCTTAACACCATCACTGTACGCAATCCGAAGCTCTGTGGCATAGTTCACTTTGCATATTCCCCTGCGTATGGCTTCACGCACCGCTTCATCCGGCACGCCGGAAGCTCCATGAAGAACCAGTGGGACAGAGACTACCTGACGAATTTCCGACAGACGCTCCTGATCCAGTTTCGGCTCTCCCTGATATAGGCCATGGATAATAAACGGGGACAGGTTTTAATGGGTATGGTGTCCGTTTTCCCTGTCTCAATTTAAATGCAATGCATGCACGTTTTGGCGCACTAAATAAGCCTGTGAATATGCAATGTTGCTACATACTCATGGACTTATTTAGATGTACAAATATTTAGTTTTCTATAGTATGCCCTTCCCTTAATCGCCTACAACTCTGACACCAATTCGCCATTATATCTCTGGAACCTTGAGTTTCCTTGTTTTCTCAGGTATTCCTACTCCTCCGCATCCAGCAAATAAGGCGTTACCTGATACACATAATAATTCAGCCAGTTGGTATACAGCGTATTGGAAGTATTCCTCCATGTCAGCGGCGGCGCTGAAAACGGGTCGTTGTCGACGTAATAATTATAAGGAACCTCCGGATTCAATCCCTTATTTAAGTCCCTGTGGTACTCATTATTTAATGTCATCCTGTCATATTCAGGATGGCCCTGGACAAATACCTGCCGTCCGTCCCGGCTCATAACCAGGAACACGCCGGCCTCATCGGATTCAGCCAGGATGGCCAGCTCCGGATGCTTTAAGATATCTGCCTTCCTCACCTCCGTATATCTGGAGTGGGGAGCCAGGAAAAAGTCATTAAGGCTTCTCACCAGCGGAACCTTCCGGTCCAGGACCCTGTGATTATAAATGCCCGACAGTTTCTTCTTCATAGGGTATTTTGGGATACCGTAGTGATAATAAAGCCCTGCCTGGGCCCCCCAGCATATATGTATGGTAGAGGTCACATGGGTCTTGCTCCACTCCATCATCATGGACAGCTCCGGCCAGTAATTCACTTCCTCGTACTCCAGATTCTCCACCGGAGCCCCGGTTATAATCATCCCGTCATACTTTTTCTTCTTTATCTCATCAAAGGTGACATAGAATTTGTTGAGATGACTGGCTGACGTGTTTTTTGACACATGGGTGGACAGCATCAGGAAGGTACAGTCCACCTGGAGGGGTGTATTGGACAATGCCCGCATAAGCTGGGTCTCTGTTTCTTCCTTGAGAGGCATCAGATTCAGAATCAGGATTTCCAACGGACGGATATCCTGACTCATGGCCCTGTCCTCATCCATAATGAATATATTCTCTTCCTCCAGAATCGCTTTTGCTGGCAGATCTCTCTGTACTTTTATAGGCATATTCGCTCTCTCCTTTCAAATGTTGGCTGAATTTCACACGGAAACCGCACAGCGTCTGCCAAAACCGGCAGATACTGTGCTACAACATTCGCAGGAACTCCTCCTCTGAGATAATGGGAACCCCCAGTTCCTTTGCCTTTTTATTCTTGGTCGAGTTGGACGCCGCATCGTTGTTAATCAGATATGCTGTCTTTGCTGTGACGGAACCAGTGACCTTGCCGCCCTTGCTTTCAATCAGCTCCTGGAGCTCCTTCCGGTTTGCAAAATGCTCCACGGACCCGGTTACCACAAAGTTCATTCCCTCAAAGACTGCCTCCCCTGCTGCCTCCGGCTGTTCCTTTTCAATGTTCAGCTCCGCCAGCAGACGGTCCACCATCTGGTTGTTTCTCCCGGAAGCAAAGTAGTCCATCCAGGCCTGGGCCAGAACACCGCCGATACCGTCCACTGCCACCAGTTCTTCCTCTCCGGCATGACGCATTTTATCAAAATCATACTTGAACTCACGGCACAGCATCTTTGCGTTAGCCAGTCCGATTCCCGCGATTCCCAGGCCGTACACCATCCTGGGAAGGGTGGTACTGGACGCTGTCTTTATGGATGCAATCAGGTTATCATAAGACTTCTGTCCCAGACCTTCCATTTCCACGATTGCATCCCTGTGTTCTTCCAGATGGAATATATCCGCAAATTCGTGAATAAAACCTGCCTGGATGAACTTCTCCAGGGTAGCCTCAGACAAACCGTCAATATTAAGCGCATCGCGGCTGACAAACAGGGTAAAGCTCTTTATCTTTTTGGCCTGGCAGTCAGGATTGGTGCAGTACAGGCTCTTTACATCATTTACCTTGCGGATTTCCGTCCTGCCTCCGCATACGGGACATTCCTCCGGTATGTCCTTTACCCCGCTCCGGGTCAGGTTTTCCTCTATCTGAGGGATAATCATGTTGGCCTTATACACGGTTATGGTATCTCCCACGCCCAGCTCCAGTCCCTCCATGATGCTCAGATTGTGGACACTGGCCCTGCTGACCGTGGTTCCTTCTAACTCCACCGGCTCAAACACCGCCACCGGATTGATTAACCCTGTCCTGGAAGCACTCCACTCGATGTAGGAAAGAGTCGTCTCCCTTATTTCATCCTTCCACTTAAACGCGATGGAATTGCGGGGGAACTTGGCTGTACGTCCAAGGGATTCGCCGTAAGCAATATCATCATAGGTCAGCACCAGGCCGTCAGAGGGAATGTCGTTTCCTTCCACTGCCTTCGCAAACCCCTCCACTGCCTCAGGCAGGCTTCCCGCATCCACTTCTTCATAGTGGACCACCTCAAATCCCTGGCCTTTAAGCCACTCAAACTGGGCTTTCCTGGAGTTGCAAAAGTCCACCCCATCCGCCTTCACCAGGGCAAATGCCTCAAAATGCACATTCCGTTCCGCCGTAATCTGGCTGTTAAGCTGGCGGACAGAACCGCTGCACAGGTTTCTGGGATTTTTATATTTGGCATCCACATCCTCGATTCCGCTGTTAATCCGCTCAAAATCCGAATAGGTGATGACAGCCTCTCCCCTGAGAATCAGCTGTCCCCTGTATGAAATGTTCAGCGGGATATTGACAAACACCCTGGCGTTAGGCGTAATGACCTCGCCAATCTCTCCGTTTCCCCTTGTAACCGCCTTTGCAAGGGTTCCCTCCTCATAGGTGAGCACAATGGTAAGACCGTCCATCTTCCAGGACAGCAGCCCCTTCTGGTCTCCCAGCCATTCCTGCAAATCCTCCACACTCTTTGTCTTGTCCAAAGAAAGCATGGGAGAACCGTGGGTCTCCTTAGGCAGCTCGCTTAATATCTCATACCCCACCTGCTGCGACGGACTTCCTGACAAGGTGACTCCGGTCTCCTTTTCCAGGGATACCAACTCGTCATACAGCTTGTCATATTCAAAATTGCTCATGATTTCCCGGCTTTCCTGATAATAAGCCTTTCCTGCTTCCCGCAGGACGGAAACCAGTTCCTTCATTCTCTGAATCCTGTCTTCCATTCCGTTCTCCTGATTATCGATTCTTTCTCTCCTTAAGGGACAGACTGGAGGAGTCCTTAAGAAGCCCTGTAAGCTCCTCATACTCCTCCTTCGTTATCTGACGGTAAGCGCCAGTCCTCAAATTACCCAGGCGTATGTTCATGATGCGCACCCGCACCAGCCGCTTTACCTGACAGCCGCAGACTTCACACATCCGCCGTATCTGCCGGTTCAGGCCCTGAGTGAGGATGATGGAAAATGTATTCCGCTCCACCTTCTTCACCTTGCAGGGCCTGGTCACCTGGTCCAGTTCAGGAAGCCTGATCCCTCCTGCCATCTGTTCCAGAAAACGTTCCGTCACCGGCTTATCTATGGTGACAATATACTCTTTCTCATGAGCATTTCCGCTTCTCATGATTTTATTCACCAGATCCCCCTGGTTGGTCATGAGAAGCAGTCCCTCTGAATCCTTATCCAGCCTTCCCACAGGGTAAATCCGCTCAGGATACCCCAAAAAGTCCACGATATTCTCAGCTCTGTCCTTGTCAGTCGTGGTACATACAATGCCCTTTGGCTTATTCACTGCCAAAAGCACCGGTCTGGGCCTGTGGCTTTTGTCTACCCGGACCATCTTTCCATTGCAGACCACCTTCTGCCCCGGTGTTACTTTCTGCCCCATGGAGGCAGGGCGGTTGTCCACCAGCACCTTGCCGGCCTCAATCAGACGGTCCGCCTCGCGTCTGGAACAGACTCCCATCTGGCTCAGCCATTTATTTAAACGTTCTTCCATTTTTTCCCGCTTTCTTCTGACATTCCCGCAATCCCTACCGCTTCTCAGCAGCCGGATGGGCCGCAATAAACATAGCGTCCCCAAAGGAGAAGAAACGGTAACGTTCCTTCACAGCTTCCCGATAGGCATCCAATATATGCTCCCGTCCGGCCAGCGCGCTGACCAGCATCACCAGTGTGGACTGGGGCAGGTGGAAATTCGTAATCAGGGCATCCAATACCTTAAAGCGGTAGCCCGGATAAATGAATATCTCTGTCCAGCCGGTTCCGGCCTTAAGCACACCGTCCTCTGTGGAGGCTGATTCAACGGTCCTGCAGCTGGTAGTGCCCACGCAGATGACCCGGCCTCCGGCAGTCTTGGTGTCATTCACCTTCTTTGCCTCGGACTCCTCCACAATATAAAACTCGGAATGCATATGGTGGTCCTGGACATTCTCCACCTTGACAGGGCGGAATGTGCCCAATCCCACATGGAGGGTCACGTGGGCAATCTTCACTCCCATGCCCTCGATCTCAGCCAAAAGCTCCCGGGTAAAATGCAGACCCGCCGTAGGCGCTGCCGCAGATCCTTCATGCCTGGCATACACGGTCTGGTAGCGGTTCTTGTCCTTCAGCTGGTGTGTAATATAAGGCGGCAGGGGCATCTGGCCCAGCTGGTCCAGGATTTCCTCAAAAATCCCCTTGTAATGGAACTGAATCAGACGGTTCCCGTCATCCACGGTATCCACCACGGTTCCTGTCAGCAGGCCCTCGCCGAATTCGATGACAGTCCCCGGCTTTGCCTTCTTGCCCGGGCGCACCAGTGTCTCCCATATATCATTCTCCCTGCGTTTCAGCAGAAGTATCTCTATCTTGGCCCCTGTGTCCTTCTTCACCCCGAAAAGCCGGGCCGGTATGACCTTTGTATCGTTAATCACCAGGCAGTCCCCTGGCCGTAAGTATTCCGTGATATCCTTAAAAATTCTGTGCTGTATCTCCCCTGTTTCCCGATCTAACACCATCAGCCTCGACGCAGAACGGTCCTCCAGCGGGTCCTGGGCAATCAGTTCTTCCGGCAGTTCATAATCAAAATCCTTTACATCCATGGTCAATCTTATCCTCCAAGCCTATTCTATCTTCACACTGGAACCGCCTTCTGTACCGGAACCGCCTGCCGGGCCGGAACCAGTCCCCTGGCTTTCCTGGGTGGCTGCCGGTGTTCCTTCACTTTCCTGGGTCTTTGTGCCTTCCTGTCCGGCCGGGACATTCTGTATCCCTTCTCCCTGGGAATTCCGGCCCGCGTCAGCAGGCGGTTCCTGAGACGGCTGTCCGCCCCCGGTTTCCTGGCCCTCACTGCCTTCCTCCTCCAGAATAACCGTACTGTCTCCTGTCCCGGTCTCTTCCTCGGAGGAATGGACCACTGCTCCATTCCTTAAATCCTTGTAAATTCCCGCAAGAACCGTATCACTCTCAATGGCCTGTCTCAGCCTCTCATTGACCTGGTTGGACAGCAGCTTCACATCCTCAGACTGGTTCTGCTTTGCCACATAATCCGCCTCATCACCTACTACATTCTCGCGGATAATGTAATTGCCGTTGTCATCCTTGACCACATAGCACCACATAAGGCCCGGCGCCAATGTCTCCACGCGCCTGAACTTCACTTCATAGGTGACATAGGCCACATAGGAATCCTCTGTAAGCCCCGGCTTGGTATAGCAGACGATATCCACATAATCCTCAATGTATACCGCCTCATTCTTCAGTTCTTCCTTACGCGCATCCAGCCCGGTATCATCGCTCTTCCCGAATATCCGGTACAGCGTCTGGGCATCCTGGTCCACCTTTGCCTGAAAATACTCGCTGATCAGCTGGTTTACCTGGGGTATCTCGTCCTTTTTCAGCTCATACTGGGAAAAATCCGTGGTGTACTGGTTATTGTCCGGCTCCACCCCTCCATCCTCCGGCGCAGCGGAGCTGTCGCTGCTTATATTGATATCCTCATCCGAGGAAAGTGATACGTCCGTTGGGGCGGATGCCTCCTTATCCGACGGCTTCCTGTCCATCACAAGTATGATTGCCACCAGCACAATCACAATGACCAGCGGGATTGCCGCCATACGCATATATTTTATCTTTTCGTCCGCAGAACGTCTGCTGCCTGTCCTTTTTCTGTTTTGTCTCATGATTCAGTCCTCCTGTCCCGACTGCGAAGCCCGGAGTATGTTAGTATTCAAGTATCTCCGCTCTATTCTAGCAAAAAGCGGTTCAAATTGCAATCTGTACCAAAAAAATACCGCGGATAATCCAACACTGAGACAGATTATCTGCGGAATCCTGACAAGGGCATCCTGCCCCTTTTTGACCAATACAAAATGCGTCTGATAGGAATCGAACCTACGCACGCGGCTCCGGAGGCCACTGCTCTATCCACTGAGCTACAGACGCATCTCCATTATGATACTATATTTTTCCTGAAACTTCAAGTCCTAATTTTACACTTTTATCCTTTTCTTCTTCCCCACCAGTTTAAACACGGAATCCATCAGAAACACCGCCAGGGCAATGGCGCCCGCGATCTGAAGGGTTTCCACCAGATAATACATGGATTCTTCCCTGCTGTTGCGGATAACATAATACACACTGTTATAGATGGATGTACCGGGCACCAGGGGAAGGATTCCCGGCACCAGGAACACACTGACCGGAGCCCTGAAAAACCTGGCAAACAGATGCCCCATAAGGGCCACGGACAAGCTGGAAAGAAATGCTCCCAGTATCATGGAGCCGGTGCCCGCCTTTACCAGCAGATATACCAGCCAGCACACCCCGCCGGTCAGCCCTGACCAGCCCAGATATTTCCTCGGCATCTCTAACACCAGTCCGAAGCTGAGCACCGCCATAAACGAACCTGTCACCTGAATCGCAGCTACCATATTCCGCCTCCTCCTGTCAGCTGATGGAACAGGGCCATGCCTGCACCCACACCGGCAGCCACCGCGAGAGCAGTCACCACTGCCTCCAGCATCCTGGCTGCCCCCGAGGAATAATCCCCGTTCAGAGTATCCCTTACCGCCGTGGTAAAGATAACGCCGGGCAGCAAAGGCATGATGGCGCTGATGATAACCACGTCATTACTGGCCCCAGTAAGAATCCACCGGTTCATGGCCAGGGCAGCAATCCCGATGGTGAACGCCCCCAACCCATTGACGCAGAAATCATTGAATCCCAGACCAGATATGGCGTATACCACCAGTCCCAGAATACCGCCGATCACAGCAGCCCCCAGGCAGTCCGCAGGTCTCCCGCCAAGGACCACGCCGAAGAATGCAGCGATAAACGCATAACTAAGGGCCTTTAACTCCCTTTTATACTGGCAGCTGTCCTTTATTTTCTCCAGCTCCCGGTAGGCCTCCCTGGGACTCATGAGGCCGCCGCACAGCTTCCTGGATACCTCATTCACACGGTATATCCGGTTCAGGTTGGTAGAGCGCGCCTCCACCCTTCGCACCAGGGTCAGTGCCTCCCCATCGGGGCTTTCCAGACTCACAAAAATGCCTGTGCTGAATACCATGGTTTGTGCATTCCTGCCATGGCAGCACCCCAGTATATAATGTATGGTTCCCTCTATCCTGGCAATCTCGGCTCCGCTTATCAGCATGATTTCCCCGGCCAGGACAGCGGTACTGGCTATCAGATGGTCCTCGCTCCAATGATGTTCGTCCACTCGTCTCCATTCCTTTCTGAAACTATAATCGAGTATATCAGTCCCATGACCATCCGTCAATTCGATTTCTTGCCATTTCCCCGTCATTTCTCCATTATTCCCGCCGTGTAGTCAATAAAATGACAATACATCCCTGGAAACCCCGATAAAATATGGCTTTATCCGCCATGATCCGCTCTCTGGCAGCTTGGCAGCAAAAAAATCTCTTTCCCATCTATTGACAAACATGTCCTTATGGATTAAGCTGGTGTCAATTCATTTAATTTCTGATATTCATATATATTTTGATATTATTTTATCCATCTTGTAATTTTCCAAGGCGATTTCACCGGAAGTTTCCCTTATTATTCAGTTCAGGAAGATATGGAACTGTTATTCAGTTTACATAAATATCATCAAAAGGGGGTATACATTTGGTATACGAACAATTTTTAGCTGCTGTAAAAGAACGCATGGAGACGGCCCTGGGAGACGGCTATGAGCTGGAGCTGCGAAAGGTCCCCAAAAACAACGGACTCATTCTGGACGGACTGTGCATCACCAGAGGGAATACCCATATCGCTCCTGCCATCTACCTGAATCCCTGCTATGACCAGTACCGCGAAGGAAGGCCTTTAGACCATATCGTGGCAGAACTTCTGACCCTGTACCGCCAGAACGATACGCCGCCTCCCCTGGATTATCAGATGCTGTCCGATTATGAGGGCATACGCCCTAATATTGCCTGCAAACTGATACATGCTGCCTCCAATGAAGCCATTCTGAGGGACGTCCCTCATATTCCCTGGATGGACCTGGCCATTGTATTCTACCTCTGCATTCATGAGGATGACACCGGCCTCATGACCGCCATGATTCACAACAGTCATCTGCGTATCTGGAACATTTCCCTGGAAGATTTAAAAACCTCTGCCCTTGCCAATTCCCCCAAGCTGTTTCCTCCTGTCATCTCCAGCATGGCTTGTATCATTGAAGAACTGAACCGCGAACTGCATCCCCATTTTCAGGAAACCGGACCAAGGCCGGAAACCCCTGCCCCATTTTACGTTCTCAGCAACCGTTCCGGTATCAACGGCGCTGCCTGTATCCTGTATAAGGACGTATTAAAAAACTTCGCGGACGGGGTGGAAAAGGATTTGATCATCCTTCCATCCAGCATCCACGAAGTCCTGCTGCTGCCTGACGACGGCGATATTTCCTATGCGGAGATGAGCCGGCTGGTGACTCACATTAACCGGTCCGAGGTCCCAGAGGAAGACCGCCTGTCCAATCAGGTATATCTCTATTCAAGGAATACGGGAGACATCACCATGGCATCCGCCGGCCCCGCTTCCATTTGCTGACCTTAAAATCACAGGCAGCCCCGGCTGTTCCACGGTACGGCCATTATCCAAATATCAGACTGCCCAGCTGGAATACCAGCATAGCCCCTGCCCAGGCCACGGCCAGCTGGAACAGCACCATTCCTATGGTCCATCTCCAGGATCCTGTCTCCCGTTTAATGGTTGCCACTGCCGCGATACAGGGTGAATACAGGAGGCAGAATATCATCAGGGCATAGGCGTTCATACCCCCAAAACCAGCCATGGCAAGCTGAGTGGAAAGTGCTGTCATACCGGCAGCGGAGTTTACATTGTTGATTCCGTAAAGGACACTGAAACTGGAGACAACCACTTCCTTTGCAGAAAGACCGGAAATAAGGGCCACCGCCACCTGCCACTGCCCCAGACCAGCCGGCCTCAGCACCGGCACCAGAACATGACCGATGATTGCGGCAAAGCTGTCGGACACATCCGGCACGAATCCCTCCGGCCCAAGGTTTAGTACGAACCAGAGCACGATGGAAGCAATGAAAATCGTGGTTCCGGCCTTGCTGAGATAGTCCTTCACCTTATCCCATACATAGATGGCTACCGTGCGGCCGTTAGGTGTCTTGTACTCAGGCAGCTCTATCAGCAGGGCGTTCTGGGCGCTGTCATTCTTACCATGGATATGTACGATGAATGCCACCAGGATTGCCATGCAAAGGCCGATGATATAGAGGGAGTAGGCCACAATCAGGGCCCGGTCCGGAAAAAACATTTCCGCAAATAATACGTAAATCGGCAGTCTGGCGGAACAGGACATAAAGGGCGTGATTAAAATAGTCCTCCGCCTGTCCTTCACACTCTCCAGAGCCCTGGTAGCCATGACCGCGGGAACCGTACAGCCAAACCCTAAAAGCATGGGCAAAAACGCCTTGCCCGACAGTCCTACCATACCCATGGTTTCATTCATCACATATGCCACCCTTGCCATATATCCGCTGTCCTCCAGGAAAGCCAGAGCAAGGAACAGGATAAAAATATTGGGCAGGAATGTAAGTATGCCGCCCACCCCTGCAATGATACCGTCCACAATCAGGGAAGTGAGCCACTGGGCCGCGTGTACACTGGTGAGAAATGACAGGACTGCACCGGAAAACATATCCAGTCCCATCTGAAAATACTCCTTTAAAAAATCACCCACTGTAAACGTGAGGAAAAATACCAGAGCCATGATGCCTAAGAACACAGGAATCCCCCACACAGGATGAGTCATAAGCCGGTCCACCTTATCCGTGATGGCAGCCTTTTCATCCTTATTAAACAGGCACTCCTTTATGACCTCTTCTATATAGTCATACTTCTCGTTGATAATTTGTTTTTCATAATTACGTGGAAGAATCTGGCCTGCATCGTCCAGAGGATGATCGTCAGTCACCACCTGGTCAAACTCCAGGAACTTAATGGCATGCCAGCGCATGTTATCCATCTCACCGTACCTTTTATACAGCGCTTCCTCAATCAGCCTGATTTTCTCCTCCACCTCCTGGCCGTAGCGTATGACCACACCCTGAGGCCCTTCCTCATAGTGGTGGACCACTGCATGCATCAGCACATCCAGTCCTGTCCGCTTCCTGGCTGATACGGGGACAACGGGTATCTCACCCAGCATCTCAGGCAGACGGTGCATATCTATCTCCATGCCCCGTTCTTCCACAATATCCATCATATTCAAAGCCAGGATTACCGGCTTCTTAAGCTCAATGAGCTGCATGGTCAGATACAGGTTCCTCTCCAGAGAAGACGCATCCACCACATTGATGATGACATCCACGCCGCCGTCCTCAATGCATTTGCGGGTGACCTTTTCCTCTATGGTATAGGAGGTGAGGCTGTAGATGCCCGGCAGGTCGATGACCTTGATGGGACGCCCTTTATAGCTGGTCTCGCCTTCCACCCGCTCCACCGTAACACCGGGCCAGTTAGCCACCTTAAGCTTAGCGCCGGTAAAGGCGTTAAACAACGTGGTCTTGCCGCAGTTGGGATTGCCCACGAATCCAACTGTGATCGGCGTCCTGTCATCCTCATGCTGCTTTGAAGAATCCAACCTCTTCTCCCTGCTGTCTCCCAGAATCACACTGCCGTACGTATCCGTCCCATTTGCCCTTGCATGTCCGTTCATGATGCCTGTTCCTCCCTGACCGTAATACCTTCAGACAAGCGCTTTCCCAGGGCCAGACGTGTCCCGCGCACCTTGATGATAACACTTCCGCTGCCTTTCTTATTCAATATATTCACAGGCGTCCCCTCATTGACCCCCAGGGCCTCAAGACGTCTGGTAATGCTCTCATCCACCTGCACGCCCGATACAACATACCGGCCGCCGATCTCACACTCATTCAGCTTTTTCTGCATTGATGCCTGTCTCCTTTTGTAGTTACATTTAAACCATATTCATTGTATGCTTATCGCGAAAAAATGTCAACAAAAAGAGTTTGTTATGACAAACTCAATTTCAAAAAAGGATGCAGCGAATCTCTCCGCTGCATCTTTTCTATACTTTCCGGTTCTATATATTCGTTTTAGGTTTTACTGCACCCAGGCTCCGGAACCATCCACATATTTTCCATCCGGCGTCCATGTATTATAATACATGGCTCCGTTGGTGCCCAGATAGTAGTACTTGCCATTGATAGCCTGCCAGCCCGTAAGCATGGAGCCGCTTGCGTCTAAGTAATACCACTGGCCTCCCAGCCTCTGCCAGCCGGTCTGCATGGCGCCGCTGCCGTCCAGATAATACCATCTGCCGTTAATGGCCTGCCAGCCGGTCTGCATCTCACCGCTGCCGTTCATGTAATACCATTTGCCGTTGATGGCCTGCCAGCCGGTCATCATAATACCGTTGGACGGATTCAGATAATACCAGGTTCCGTCCAGCTTCTGCCAGCCGGTGACAATATATCCCTTGTTATTGAAATAATACCATGCGCCGTTAATCTGCTTCCAGCAGGATGCCGGATATCCGCCGGTATCATAAGCATACCACACGCCTGTACCGTCCTGCTCCCAATGTCCGCTTCCGCCATAGCGGCCAAGCTCATCCTCATCAATATACAGGGAGTTGGAATCCTCGGACCATTCACCGGTCTTATTGTTGTAACGGGAAATAGCCCTTACACGGAAGGTATAGTCTCCTTCCCGGTTAAAATAGCCTGCAAAGTTATACGAGGTTCCTGTGGTGCTGACCGTAGTGACTGTCTTGTCGTCACGGAGCAGTTTCACATCGTAGCTCTTAGCGCCCTCAATCTCCTCCCACTCAGCTGTGGTGTCACTCCACTCCAGATCCGACGCGCCCTGAAGCTTACCGCCGATACGTTTTAACTCAGCATACACTTCAATGTACTGACCATCGTCATAAATCTTTGCTTTCTTGAAATCCGCATTACATCCGGAAAGAGAGAAATGGCTTTTGGATGTGTAGGAGAACTTGTATCCGTCCTTGGCAGACAGTTCCACCTTTACCTCAGGTATGTCACCTACTGTCCAGGTATCCTGGTCCTCAATATTGGTATACTCGGCAGAGTCCACTTCAAATCCGCTGCTGCCCGCCTTAACTGTAATGTCTCCTATCTCATCTCCGCTTTCAGGCGCCTTTGAATAGGAAAAGGTCAGCTTCACCGTGTCAATCTTCTTATCTGCTGCCAATGCCATGAAACTACTGCCCAATACCATGGATGCTGCCAGCAGCAGACACAGCCCTCTTTTTCTCCTCATAAAACTTATCCTCCTCGTCTATATTTGCAACCAGTTGTATTATTGCCTATCTTTATTATAAAGTAGTGGCATCTATTGTACAATTTAATAATCCTTAAAAGAATATTACATTTTTAGGTATAATGTTCCATGAGTTACAGAAAATTACATATCTTGCAGCATTTTCTTGATTTCTATCATTCTGTCACGCAGTCTTGCCGCTTCCTCGAAATTCAGCTCCGCAGCAGCCTGGTGCATCTTCTTCTCCAGTTCCTTTGACAGCTTCTTTAATTCCTTCTCGTCCATGGACTCCGGATCCTTCTTAAAGTGCTTGTCATCTGCATTCACAGCCTTGGATATGGCAATCAAATCCCTGACAGCCTTCTTGATGGTGGTGGGGGTGATTCCATGTTCCTCGTTGTACTTCTGCTGTATCCGGCGCCTTCGATTGGTCTCCTCGATAGCCACAGCCATGGAGTCTGTCACCTTGTCCGCATACATGATTACATGGCCTTCGCTGTTGCGGGCAGCACGGCCAATGGTCTGGATCAGGGATGTCTCCGAACGCAGGAAACCCTCCTTATCAGCATCCAGAATAGCCACCAGTGTGATTTCCGGTATATCCAGTCCTTCCCGCAGCAGGTTTATGCCCACCAGGACATCGAACACATCCATACGCATATCCCGGATGATTTCAGCCCGTTCCAGTGTATCGATATCTGAGTGAAGATATTTTACGCGGATGCCTATCTCTCTCATATAGTCGGTCAGGTCCTCTGCCATCCGTTTTGTCAGAGTGGTGATAAGCACCTTGTGACGGGCCGCCACTTCCTTGTTTACTTCAGAAACCAGGTCGTCAATCTGGCCCTCCACAGGCCGCACCGATATCTCCGGATCCAAAAGTCCAGTGGGACGTATGATTTGTTCCACCCTCATAAGCTCATGCTCTGCCTCATAGACGGACGGAGTCGCGGAAACAAACATCATCTGATTGATTTTAGACTCAAACTCAGGAAACGCCAGAGGTCTGTTATCCAGGGCAGATGGAAGGCGGAACCCAAAATCCACCAGCGTGGTCTTTCTGGACCGGTCGCCGGCATACATTCCGCGCACCTGCGGAAGGGTTATGTGAGACTCGTCCACAATAATCAGGAAATCTTCCGGGAAGTAGTCAAGCAGTGTACAGGGAGGTTCCCCGGGCAGGCCTCCGGTCAGATGCCGGGAATAATTCTCAATGCCCGAACAAAATCCGGTCTCACGCATCATCTCCACATCAAAGTTAGTCCGTTCCGATATGCGCTGGGCCTCCAGAAGCTTATCCTCACTCTTAAAGAATGTGACACGCTCCTCCAGCTCTGCCAGGATGTTCTCTGTCGCTTCCATCATCTTTTCCTTTGGCACCACATAATGGGATGCCGGGAAAATAGCCACATGGCCCAGCTGAGCTTTGGTTTCATCGGTCAGCGTATCAATTTCCGATATCCGATCCACCTCGTCCCCAAAGAATTCCACCCGGTAGGCCACCCCATCGGAGTACGCCGGATAAATATCCAGTACATCCCCCCGTACCCGGAAGGTTCCCCGCTTAAAGTCCATATCATTCCGGTCATACTGGATGTCAATGAGCTTGTGAATGACCTCATCCCTGTCCTTAATCATACCGGGTCTCAGTGAAATGACCATCTCCTTATAATCAATAGGGCTGCCCAGTCCGTAGATACAGGATACGGAAGCCACGATAATCACATCCTCCCGTTCGGACAGGGCGGCGGTGGCGGAATGGCGCAGCTTGTCTATCTCATCATTAATAGAAGAATCCTTTTCAATGTAGGTGTCCGTGGATGGGACGTAGGCTTCGGGTTGGTAGTAGTCGTAGTAGGATACAAAATATTCCACAGCGTTATTCGGAAAAAACTCCTTAAATTCGCTGTAAAGCTGCGCCGCCAATGTCTTATTATGAGCGATAATCAGCGTCGGCTTGTTTAACGCCTGGATGACATTCGCCATCGTGAAGGTCTTGCCGGAGCCGGTGACGCCCAGCAAGGTCTGAAATTGGTTGCCTTCCCGAAAACCTTTGACCAGCTCGGCGATGGCCTGAGGCTGGTCGCCGGTGGGGGCGTATTCGGATATTAATTCGAAATGATCCATGATTTACTCCTCTGTTATCTAATCAACATGTTTTATAATCCAGCGTCCTTTCCTGTTAGAACCTTTCCTTTCAAGTTTGCCTTCTTCCTGCAGTTCTTTTATGTCTGTTTGAATTTGCTTTCTCATACATGGGCATACGCCGACAACGTTCCCATATAAGGTTCAAAATGTCCATATAGCGGCGTTTATTAATTCCTGTCAACGGCCGAAATAAATCTTCATGAGCAATATCAAAAAAATTCATATATCCCCTTTCTCCTCATATGATACAAGATGCCGAACCCCTAGTAAAGTCTGGAATTGGTTGCCTTCTTGGAAGCCATTTACAAGGGCTTCAATCGCCTGCGGCTGGTATTCTGAGTGTAGTTTGAACTCCATTTTCGTTTTTTCCTTCCTTGGTGACCACTTAAAAAGTTCGCCTATTAGGCAAAAATTCGTAAAGGAAGACCACTTTGCTCTGCCTAATAGACGAACTTTAGCCATTTTACGAATGAAGGTCACCAAAATGCTATTTTATTGACACCGCAACACCATATAAGCTATAGTGAAATTAGTAATACCAAAGGTCACCAAAATTATAACATAGCTGAAGAAAAAAGTATAGGCGCAAGTGTGAACATTTGTTCTTTTTCTTGCGCCTTTTTTATTCTGATATTAAAGTTAAAGTTAATCTTTGCCTGCCAGCAATTCTAAAAATAGTCCTCTGCTGGAACCACTAACATTCAGCCAGTCCATGCAGATTATTTTGGATGCCCTGTTGGATACGGTGATGGAGTTTTTCCACATCACGGAAGCTAAGAGAAAGGAAGAGTAGCAAAGAGCCGAAGACTTAAAGAAGGCGATATAGCAAAAAGCCAATATCAGCAATTCTTTTTAAGGGGAACAGTACAAAGCTGTTGAATAAGAAAGATAATATCAGATACCGTTTTACGGGTTATGTATTAGCAGCTTTCTCCTTTCTGCAACCAAAAAAGAGACACCAAAACAATTCATTTTGACGTCTCTTCATTCCCGCAGCACAATAGCCGAATTTCAATCCCTGTAATAAATATCCCTTGTATAAACCTTTCCCATCACATCAGACAATTCATCACTGTATCGGTTCGCTATGATAATATGGGTTTTTTCCTTAAAATCCTCCAATGATTTCTCTACCGGACAGTCACAGAACTGATTCTCTTTTAATGCAGGTTCATACACAATCATCCTTATCCCATGTGCTTTAAGACGGCGCATGACACCTTGTATGGACGATTGACGGAAGTTATCCGAGCCTGCTTTCATGGTGAGGCGGAAAATCCCTACCGTGCACCCCCCTGATTCATGCACTTTGTTCCCCACCCTTTCCACTATCCTCTGGGCTACAAAGTCCTTTCGTATGCGGTTGGATTCCACAATCGCCCTTATTAACTGTTCCGGAATATCTTTATAATTCGCCAGAAGCTGCTTTGTATCCTTGGGCAGACAATATCCGCCGTATCCAAAGGAGGGATTGTTATAATGATTCCCTATTCTTGGGTCGAGGCATACACCTTCAATGATCTGCCTGGTATTTAAATTCCTTGCCTCCCCATAGGTGTCCAGTTCATTGAAAAATGAAATCCGCAGAGCCAGATATGTATTGGCAAACAGCTTCACTGCTTCCGCTTCCGTACTGTCGGTCAGAAGCACTGGAATCTCTTTCTTCCGGGCCCCGTTTTCCAACATATTCGCAAACAGCCGCGCTTTGTTCAGCAGTACTCTGTCATTTAACTCTGTTCCCACAATAATTCTGGAAGGGTATAAATTGTCATATAAGGCTTTTCCTTCTCTTAAAAACTCGGGTGAAAACATGATATTTCTGTAATTCAGCTTTTTACGAATTTCCTCTGTATAACCCACAGGAACCGTTGACTTGATAACAATCATCGCATTTGGATTTACAGCCTTGACCTGGCATACGGCACTCTCCACTGTAGAAGTATCAAAATAGTTTTTTACCGGATCATAATTGGTAGGCGTGCTGATAATTACATACTCAGCATCTTTATAAGCCGATTCTCCATCTGTCGTGGCCTTAAGGTCCAAATTTCCTTTTTTAAGGTATTCCTCCAATTCCCTGTCCTCAATCGGTGAACAGCCATTGTTTATTAATTCGGCCTTGTCCTTCACGATGTCCACACCTGTGACCTTATGATGTTGTGCTAAAAGAACAGCATTGGCCAGGCCAACATATCCCAACCCTGCAACTGCAATATTCATAAGCATACTCTCCTTAATAACTCTTTAGCTGCACTTTCAGGATTCTGTAAACGTAGTTGTACATCCTTCATGGTCTGCTCCCATAAACGCCCTCAGGCCGCCTGTTCCAAAAACAGGACAGCTGTTTTGTCTGGATTCCATTTTGGTTCATCCATTGATTCATGCCGCGCCCCTTTATATACAAATGGTAATCCGGGCTTTCTGTTTCCATATCCACTAATTCAAAATAGTCTCCTTGGTCCAACTCCCTATTTACCAGTCCTTTGGGTGAAACTATTATCATATCTTTTATATGTGTCCGGTTATCATCCCTGCCTGTCACAATATAGTAATCACGGAACATATACTGATAGGAGCTCCTGGTAATCTCATCATCCAGAAAAATTACTTTGTAATCCTCTGGAAGCTGTTCAAGACCTTTTACCAGGTTCCTTGTCATTTCCATGTTCTCCATCTCATATTTGTCCATTCGGTAAATCACGTTATAGGAACTCCAAACAAAGATTGAAATAAAAACAGCTATCACCCCCGTACAAACCATTCTCTGCTTTTTATGGAATATTAATATTGACACAAGAATTACAACGGCCAATGCCCCATAGGCAGCCAGGCCCTGCGCCAGGTTACGGATGGCGCTGTACCCATGTCTGCACTGGGCCAGATTACTGAATATATTGATAGTCATTGTATTTTGGGGCCATGTGACCACCCCATTAATCCTGCCAGCAATATTAACAAGAAAAAACAAATATACAGATACCATGATTAAAAAGATATATCTTCTGCGCTTTATGAAAAGAAAGCCCTTCTCCAGCAAAAAATACATGCCCATAAACACAGGTATCAATATGGAGGACTCCAGATATCTTCCATAAATAAGCTTGTCGCATCTTCTAACCATTTCTCCGGTATAATACAGATAAATATCGGAGAAGAAAAAAATGCCTCCCAAGGCAAATGCACCAACAAAGCATAAAAGGGAAAATACACTGATTAAATGTATGTAATATCTCTTTTCACCGGACCCGTATCTGAAAAAGCAGACCAAGATGACACATAGACCCAGACAAACCAGACCGCCGCTGCCGGTAAACACATTAAATAGCCAGCCGTATATGATCTTTATTATGGTTTGAAGCCCGGTAAAGGACAGCAGCCTGTCCCACATGTTAGCATCCCAAAGGGAAAATGTACTGTTTGCCGTGTTCACATCCGCATTGAACACATACTGTTTTACCAGCCGGTCCATGAACCTGTCAGCAATCAGCAAAACCATAGCTGTAACCAAATAAAACCCAATTCTCAGATTTGCCTTTTTCCGAACAAAACGTATATATATAACTGTCAAAAACGTGGCCAGAACCACCACAATGCCTCTTTGATGCGCCATGTACGCAAATACGGAGGAACACGCAATTAAGATGCTGTCCCTTACCTGTTTCCCGGCATCCCCGTCTTCGTGGATTCTCAGCAGAAGAAGGAGTATCATCCAAGGTGAGACCAGAAGAACGGTCTCCGCCCATGTGTATTTTATATTCAGTGTTAGCGCCGGCAAAAAGGCGGTTACGCCTGCTATAAGAAGTGCGTTTTCTTTTTTCCGTATATTCAGATAATCCACGGCTATCTTATATGCAATGACAGGAACTGCCCCTGCAGCTAAAACATTCAACAGCAGCATGGCCCGGTACAGCACAACCGGGGAACAAAACAGGTAAAATAATGGCAGATATAAAACTGTCATACCATATTTGTAATAATACCCGTCTGCATACAGATATCTGTGCCAATCAGAGCCGCTCATATAAGCCGATACCGCGATTGTGTTCAGTCCATCGCAAAAAACAGGCACAGTCAGGAAAAAGCATGGAATACTGTTTATTAAAACAAATGCGGCATACAAAAAAATCTCATACCTGTATTTTCTTATATTAATTTTTCTCTTAAGCATGGGTACTTCCTTTATTATTGTATTTTCGCTGATAATGTGTAAATGATATCCGCCATCAAAAACCCTCCTATATCCCCTAACACATTCACAAACCGATAAAGCAGAATTGCTTCCAGTATTATCTTCTGTTCAAACGAGGCTGATAAAATCACAACCGTGACAGCTTCCCTTACACCTATACCCCCCGGAGCTCCCGGTATCACAAACCCCACAGCCCATCCAAACAGATATCCTCCCATAAGCAGCGGAACCTGTGATACTGATACATTCTCCCCCAATACTACAGCTACAATGAAGTAAAACATAAGACCTGTATAAATACCCAGGAAAAAATAATAGGCCATACAGAACATGCCTCTGGGAACTATTTCTTTCATCACTTTCTTTCCGAACAATAACTCCCGGCCGTATCCTTTCTTCCCGCGAGTCCGTATACCAATAATACCAGCGGCGGCTGCAAGCAGGATTAGGATACCGCCTCCAAGGCATAGTACCCAAAGGTGCTGTTCAAGATTATAATATAACCATATGTCCCTGAGCCCGCTTCTGCAAAGCATCATGGACAGCAGGGCCACAGATACCAGATTCATCAGAATATCCCCGAATGTTGACAATGCCACCTTTCCATGGCTGATATTCTGTCTCACAGCCATTTCATTCCGTCCAACATATTGAAACACATTTCCTGGCAGGTATTTGTACAGATTTGCCTTACATATAACAAATGCTACCAGGGGATACGGTATCTTAATCCCGGTTACATATTCCGTGATGCATTTCCAGGGAACTCCCAGTATTACCATATGTACCGCAAACAGTAAGCTCAAAAGCATCAGATACCCCAGTCTGACGGTTTCCAGAATCTGTTCCGCCTTCAGATTAAAGGAACACAGCTTCCTGATAAGGAAGAATACAGAAAAAACGGTCACTGCGGTTCCCATTGCTTTTATGACCTTTTTGCTCATTCCTCCTCCCTCCTTTCATTTGCGGCTAAACTTAAGCATCTTCCTGCCTGCTTTCACCAGGGAAGGTACATGCATCAGAATATTGGAATAACCCTGGTTGGCTAATGGGCAGGCGCAGTTTTCGGATTTTATATAGGCTCTCACCTCTTCAGCCCTGGGGGAATGCCATAATTTCTGGAAATCATACCCATAATCCCTCAGATTTCCCATCTCCTGCTCATATCCAAGAACGCAGCATGGCCACACGCCTCCATCATAATTGATATGAACATTGGAAACTCCCGCATAACATGGAATAACCTGTTTTCCTGTTTCTAATATCTTTCCTGCAATTTCATAATAAACCACACGCAGGGCTTCCGTTGTCTTGGCCAATGACTTCTTTGACCCAATATTGTCTTCTACCTTTCTTGCAAACTCCTTAATAAGCTTCTGATAAGCCTCCGCCGGCGGGGTTATATTGTCTCCCAGGTTAAAAAACTCTGTGCGGCATTCCGCCACTTCATTTCGGTAACTCTCCACACCCAGCCCATGGACAAAATCCTCTATTTCATCCAGATAGTCAATATTAAAATTGGATACAACGGTGCCTAATTCCAAATGAAAATTATCATAGCGCTCTTCTAATCTTTTAAGTGATTCAATTGTCTTTAAAAGCCGGTTAAAATTCCCCTCCACACCACGGATTTCATCGTGCAGTTTTCCCACCCCATCAATGGAGGGTTTGACTGTCACGGGCACGGTTTTATCATACTGCCGGACAATTTTAATGATTTTTTCCGTATGCTCTGTGATTCTTTCAGTCATAATTCCATTGGTAGGAGTATGTACTACCCTTGGCTTTATATATTTACATGCCAGTTCCACAATTTCCGGCAAATCCGGTCTGAGAAACGGCTCTCCGCCGCTCATATTGAAAAAATAAACCGGCTTCATATTCTTAAATATCCTTTCAATCTCATCCGGTCTCAAATCCTTTTGGGCCCTGGATGGATCCTGACAGAACATTGCTCCAATCTGGCATGTTTTACATTTTGACTGACATGCTGCTGTTACTGAATAGGTCAATGTTATGGGTTGGAAATCTTTATAGCCAAACCAACGGTTTAATCTGTATGAAATTAATTCAGGCCCTAATATAAAAAATAAGTCTTGTTTTTTCATTTATTTCTCAACTTTCGCAATGGTATAGTTAATATGAGAATGGATTGATTTTATCATCTTTGGCATGGGCAGCTTTTCTGCAAGATAGACCAGTTTTATCCAAAGAGGAAATCTGCCCTGCGCCAGCATCTGGGTATAGGGCGATTCCCAATCCATTGTATTAAAATCCACATTCATCCTGTGCAGTCTCACATCCCGAAATCCCAGAGAATCCGGCCACACCGGGCAGTCCACAAAACCGGTTTCCACGATTGTCAGTCCATGTTCCTCTAACCTTTTTCTTATAAATCTGCGCTTATTGTACCTAATATCCCCATGTGTCCATGGAATCCCTGTTTTCTTATGTACAAGCCTGTGGATTGGGAAACCAACATTTCCCGCATTAACCGAAAACACAGCCACATATTTTTTACTGATGCGTTTCATTTCCTCAATCAGCTTATCCGGGTCAGGACAGGCAGGAAGGTATGCGAAATTCCATACAAAATCATAGGATTTGTCCTGAAAGGAGCTTTGCAGAATATCCTCTTCATGAACCCATTCTATTTTGTGAGCCGCGCCAATCTTTTTCCACTCAGATATATACTTTGGATTGCCGTTAACCAGTGTAATCTTTTGTGCACACGTTCCAAATCCCAATGAATATACAGATGGCATTGCCTTAGCTCCGTGAGCCGGCATTTCCAGCACTGTCTTTATATCATGCCTCTCTCCAAATGAAGAGAGTTTCCGTCCCACGGAAAACCGTTCATATATTACGCCAAACACCTCTTTTTCCATGTCCGCCTCCTGTTATAAATATCCCTTATCCTTTGCCCATTCAACTGACAGCCTGATTCCGGTATCCAGATTAATTTGAGGTGCGTATCCCAATACCCTGCATGCCTTGCCGATATCACAGGAATGGTCCTTTGCCAGAAAGTCGATTCTGCCTTTATTAACAAAACCAGCTTTTTTAAACATAACCTTTGATATTCCATCAATCACATTTGCCAGACATACAGACAATGTATATCCTATATTCATATGGATCAGACTGCTTCCTGTATGTTTAGCAATACACTCCAGATATTCCCTGGCTGTACAGTCTTGTTCTGCGCCTAAATTGAAGATTTCATTATACGCATTTTCATTCAGGACAGACAGTATGAACCCATCAACAATATCAGACACATAAGTAGGATGAAGGTACGCTTTTCCATTTGTAGTCAGAACAAACCTCTTCTTTTTAATGTTTCTGTATAGAACAGTTCTTCTCACGTCACCTGCTCCATAAACAAAGCAAGGCCTCAAAATTGTATATGGTATCTTATTCCTGCATCTTTGTATAATCTCCTGTTCCGCAAGCATTTTCGTTTCACTGTAGGGGTTAGTGGGATGATAGGGGGCGTCTTCCGCTACATTCCGTCCTTCCAAACCGGTGACAAATGGCGTGCTGCAGAAAATGAACTGTTTAACTTTATGCTTAATGGCCAGTTCAGCTAATTTTATTGTGGCAAGACAATTTACCTTGTAGTAGTATTCATAAGGTATCCCATAATGCCCTAATTGAGCCGCCACATGTATTACCACATCTATTCCCTGCATCTGGTCATCTATAGTTTCAATCTCCTGCAAGTCACAGATGATATTCTCCACTGGTTTTGAAAACTCTTCATCGGAAATTTTCTTTCTGGTTACACATACCACTTCATTCCCATTTATCAGCAGCGCTTCTGTGAGATGTTTCCCTATGAATCCAGTTGCCCCTGTAACTAGTAAACGCATCCTGGCGTACCTCCATCTATCATTTTGTCCAGCTTGTCCACCGTCTCAACCATTCTGTCCCAGGAAAACCGGTACGCGTCTTTTCGTACATTTTCCGTGAATTCTTCCGCTCTTCCTTCTTTAAAATAGCGGATTACCGCCTCTGCCAATTCTGCATGGTTCCCAGCTTCCACCACGTATCCGGTTTTTCCATCCTGGACCACGTCAGGCAGCCCGCCCACATTGGTAACCACCACTGGTTTTTCAAATCCGAAGGCAATCTGCACGATTCCGCTCTGTGTGGCGCTTTCATAAGGCAGGATAACTAAATCACAGGCTGAAAAGTATGGTTCAACCTCCTGGTCAGGTATGTAACCATCACATATTCTTATATAGTCTGCCATGGAGTTTTCATCAATCAACTCCAAATAGCTTTCCCTGTCACTGCCAAAATCCCCCACAATCAACAGCTTTACCCGTTCACACGATTCAACCACGGCGGGCAACGCTCTTATAAGATGCTTCAGACCTTTATATTCCCTTATGAAACCAAAGAACAGCAGCACTTTATCCCTGTTATCAATACCCAGCCGTTTTCTGCTTTCTTCCCTGGTAAGATTACTGAATTTGAACGCATTATAAGTGGGATGGACTGTCTGCTTATACAGGGCATCCGGAATCATCTGAAGTAAATCCGCTGCATCCTTTTTTGATTGGACGATGAATCCGTTTCCTCTGGACAGTACTATTTGGGTTAAGAATCTGTCTCCCGGGAAATGTTCATGGGGTAATACATTATGACACACAAACAGTATTCTGCACCTTTTTAACAGCCAGGCCAACGCCAAATAACAGGGGGTAAAATATGGATGCCACCATTGAATGATAATCAGATCCGGCTTTAGCTGTTTGATTTTTTTGCTGCACTCAATCCAATTCCAGGGAGCAGCCGTGTGAATCCAGTATTTGGTCCCTTTTATTTTGAAACTGTCATTGCTGTAATCCTTCTGTTCCTTCCGAAAAAGGAATCGGGGATACTGCAGCCGGTAGGACACCATTTCAACCTGGTAATTTCCAGAAAGGGCACGGCACATAAGACTGGTGTAATGTGAAATTCCGCCTTTATACGGATAAACAGGGCCAATGAGAACAACTCGTTTCCTATCATCATTCATGGGCATCCCCCTCTGCTTCTCCTGTTCCTTCACTGTGTTCCTTTATTTCTCTTTTGCTTCTTAAGATATCATATTCAATCCGCCTGACATGATATTGGGTGTCCTCCAACAACTTCTTGTTGGATGCAAGTACATCTCCTAAAAGTCCCATCATCAGTGTGAGGAATCCAATTATGATTAACGTACATGCTAAAATCAGGGACTGCACATGTCCGGTTCCCGCACCCTGAAAATAGAAAACCAAAAAACGGATTCCAATCATTGCACCGGTTAATATGGGGGGAATGCACAAAAATGTAAAACATTTTAACGGCTTGTACATCATATAAGCCCTGATGATTGTAATCATGGATTTTTTTACATACCCCCATATGCTGTTAAACAGCCTGGAGGGACGCAGTTCTCCGTTGGTCCTTACAGGTACGCTTGTCATCGGTATCTTTTCCCTGCCGGCCTGTACAATGGTCTCCAACGTATATGTATAGTCATTAACTACATTCATCCTCATGGCCGCTTCCCTGCTGTATGCCCGAAATCCACTGGGGGCATCTGGAATCTGAGTATTGGAAGCTTTCCTCACTACCCAGCTTCCAAAATGCTGCAGCTTTTTCTTAACAGGGGAAAAATGTTCTGTTTTATCAATGGGTCTTGCTCCCACCACAATATCGGCCTCTCCCCGAAGAATAGGCTCTATCAGTTTGCTGATATCCTCTGCGCAATACTGGTTATCAGCATCTGTATTCACGATAATATCTGCCCCTTTGCTGAGACATCCATCTATCCCAGCCATAAAGCCTTTCGCAAGGCCTTTATTTTGCTTGAAATTCACAACATAGTTTACGCCCCACTGCCTGGCCACCTGAAGGGTAGCATCCCTGCTTCCGTCATTTATGATTAGGTATTCGATACAATCTATTCCCTCAAGTTTCCCAGGCAATGCGTCCAATGCAATGTTTAATGTTTCCGCCTCGTTATAACAAGGCATCTGAATGATTAGCTTCATAAATTTATCCCATCGTATTTTTCTTATTTCTCAATGTAATACACTTCAAAATGGGCGGACTCCCTTTTCATCCCATATGTCTGACCTAATTCCTTTGAAAAGATATCCCATCTGCTGGTAACCACAATATCTTGCTGTGTCACAGCCCTTATGCTTCCATACTGTTCCTTTAATACGTGAACAGGTATCTCTTTCAGACAGAATTGAAGCAGGTCCACATATCCGTAACCATCTGAATATAGAAAAACAATCCTTTCATATTCTCCAGCCATGTCTTTTATTTGCTCTGCAATAATGATGTCCTGATAATTATCCCTGTTATATTTGTAATTCATCCGGCTGCATACATCCATTCCCAGCCCCCATTGAATCACAGCCCATACGAAAGCCAAGTACAGAAACCGTTCTCTGCGTCTCACGATCCACAGCACACCGGCCATGGTTAATCCAAAAAACACTCCTCCCAGATATACATTTTTAGTAAAGGCAAACACTCTGTTTGACGAAAATTCCAGGGCGTACGCCACAGCCGGAATAGAATGCCTGTAAATTCCATAGGCGCCAGATGAACTGATCTTCCAATTGACAAGATACATCATAACGCTTTGGAAACATATGATTCCAAAGCTCCCTTTCCACAGACCCGGGCTATGAACCATTGCCGTCAGTCCTGTTCCGATAAGGATTGGAAGAAGTATCTCGCTGTAACGCCCGTATATGACACCATCCGCACGTGGAGTATCAATCATGAACAGAGACACTATGCCAAGGGTAAACAATGCTGACAGCAAAATAAAACGCGCAGCAGCCATTTTATGCCTTATACCGCAGGCAGTCATGGAATATACAGACATTATTCCCCAGTAAAACAAACCTCCAGTAGCACTTCCCAAATAAAACAGCTTACCGCCTAAGGAACAGATGAAATCAGCCATCCCCTTAACAGTTGTCAGTTTTCCCAGCTTTTCAATCTGGCCGCTAAAATCATTTAAGGCTGCCAGTGAACCTCCTGACACATTATAAATCTCGTCCATATAGCTGTTCTTATATCCCACCCCTGCAATAATAAGAATTCCATAGGCCAATGCTCCTGTCAGTACATAAGCACGTATTTCTTTATTCCTTATCGCTTCCCAAACCAATACCAACCATAGCGCTATTCCAATTCCAAGAGTTCTCATGTGTACAAAATACAGGCCGGCAGATATTGCTGCCATTGCTCCCATGTAATAGGCGCTTGGCTTTTGGAAAAACATCAGGACTGAGACAATAAGCAGAAGGTACAGCAATACAAGAAGGATTTCTGGCAGCGTTGTCTGCGCATATACCATAAAAGACGAGTAGAGAACGGCCAGTCCTGAAAACAAGGTCATGAAGGGGCATACAGGGGCATGAAACAGGATTCCCAAAATTTTTTTTAGAATCACATAACACCAGACCATCAGTATGAAATTTATACTTACAGCTATTCTGTACAAAACAACAGGATTGGAACACCATTTAAGCAGTGGCGCCATAAGCATCCCATATCCAAAAGAATAATATGGATGGATGCCTGAAACCGCATTCCAGTCATACCCCAGCAGCCTGGCCCCATGACTCCAATACCCGAATTCATCTGGAAAACGGATTGGTCCGAACAGCTTTCCTATTCCATGCATATAAACGGATAACAGGATAAGAAAAAAACAAAATTCCATACACGCTTCTGCTTTTCCCTTTTTCATAATTTAATCCTAATCCAGCTTTTTGCAAAGAAATAGCTAGCAGTTACCCACTAACTATTTCCCCACAGAAGCCTATGCGAATTTTTATTATCTGTAAGCTGCGAAGCTGCCTGACGGTCCCTTTACCAGAGTAAATGTCCCGTAAACATCTGTTGAAAATGTCATAGTATCACTATCATCATCCGTATCAACAATCACTGAAGTGGTGCCATCTGACTGGACAAAGATTAATGCATATTCATAACCATCTGTTTTAAAATTAGCTGGAATACCAATTTTAAATTCAATGGGTCTGGCAGCCTTCACTACTTTGGTAAAATTATTATTAGCATCAGAAGTTCCAATCCATATATCCAGTGCCGGTCCCGAAACAACCTCCGGTGAAATTGCCTTCATCTCTTCCAGCTTTTTCATCATACATGCCTTGGAATCCTCACCGCACACACTGTTTTCAATAACAGCGAATGGTTTCTGATTCGCCCCCGCGCCAACAGCTGCGGCTACATCCGAGTAAGGTGTCGTCACTATAACCCCGGCAACTGAATTTGCTGAATAACGTCCGGCAACCGTTGTAAACACCTTTACTCCACTCACCATAACACTGTCCAAAGCTGATGATGTACTACTACTATTGGTTGTTACAGCGCTTCCTGAACCGGAACCTCCGCCTGACGATGAGCCTGAACCGCTTGGTACATCAGGAACGTCCGGTACATCAGGAACGTCCGGTGTATCCGGCACATCGGGCTTATCTGGCGTATCCGGCGTATCCTTTGTCCCACCACTGATTTTGGAACTGAATATAGCTCCGGGATTAGCGTGAGCTACCAAAACTGGTGACACAGCCAGAACACCCATTAAAGAAAACGTCATCGCCTTTTTTAGCAAAAGCTTTTTTCTCATTCCTTTTCCTCCTGCTCTTTTTCTATAGTCACACAGAATCTCTCATACAAGGCTTCTTTTATTCTGTGACATGACTACCGAAAGTACATAATTACATTGGTCATTATATAACACTTTTCAGTTGTTGTCTATAACTACTATTAAGTTTTTTATAATTTTTCTTAAATTGCTAATATTAATCCCAGAAGGTGGTAAACAATTATGAAGAATCTAAAAAAACTACGAACTGGCAGGCATCTAAGCCAGCTGAAGCTTGCAGAACTTTTCCATATCAGCCAACAGTCTGTTTGGAAATATGAAAATGACCTGGCACAGCCTGATCTGGAACTAATCATTGCATTTGCTAACTTTTTCAATACATCTATTGATTATCTTGTGGGAAATACGAATAATCCAAGAAAGTATGAAACCCTGTCTGAAACAGAGCTAAATGAAGATGAACTGGCACATTTACGTTTATATCGTTCCTCTGCTCCAGAGGTAAAAAAGCTGTCAGAACAAATGATGCAGCTGTATTCTGATATACAGAATCGTTCCGGAAAAGAATGACGCTATCAGTGCCGCTTACAAATCTGTTCAGAATTAAAAAGAGACACCAAAATGATTCATTTTGATGTCTCTTTTTAAAAATGTTCTTTATTTAACTGCCCCAGTAATTCCTTCAACAAAGTTCTTCTGCAAGGCAAAGAATACGATAGCGGTAGGGATTGTTGTAATCAATACCGCAAGCATCAGCATACCATAATCCGTTACATAGCCGGCAATCAGATTTGAAATCAGCATAGGCATGGTCTGTGTGGCACCGTCAGACATAATAACCTTTGCCCATAAGTAGTTGTTCCAAGCATTCATAAAGGTAACAACAGCCGTTGCAGCATAAGTAGATTTCATTGTCGGCATGAACATCCGGTAGAAAATCTGGAACTCACTCAAGCCATCGATGCGGGCCGCCTTTACAATCTCATCCGGAAATGCCATTGCACCGGTTCTGAACATCATGATTAGTAACGGTGTTGCCAGTGACGGAAGCATGAATCCAATCGTGGAATTTAACAACCCCACCTTTGAATATATCTGAAACAGCGGTACCATCAGAGCTACGAAGGGAATCATCATTGTGCAGATAATCACTTTATACACAATCGTCTTCATCTTATCCTTGTAAATAACAAAAGCATATCCGGCAAGCGAGCTGATAATTAGTGCCGCAACCGTAATTAAGACCGTGTACTTACAGGAATTCCAAAAATTACGCCACAACGGCTGTGCAGCGATCAAATTCTTGTAATTTTCAATCAAAAAAGTACCTGGAGTCAGTTTCCCGGCGAGAACGTCAACGCTCTTGTTCGTTGCAGCCAAAAGCATCCATACAAGAGGGAATACGGAAACGATACTACAAACAATCAAAAAAATGTATATTAATCCATATTTAAATTTACTAGTCAGAATCTCCACCTACTTTCATCTGAATAAGAGACAGCGCTGCAACGAGAACAAGGATAATAAATGCCATGGCTGATGTATAGCCAAAGTTTGGAACGCCAAGGAATGCCTTATTGTAAATATAATGCGACATCGTAATGGTTGCGTTGCCAGGTCCGCCTTTCGTCAGATTCATGGACTCATCAAACAACTGCAGCGTACCATTAATAGACATAATTGCTGTCATCAAGATGGTTGGCTTCAAAAGCGGCACCGTAATACTCTTGAAGGTCTGAAACGCATTGGCCCCGTCAATTTTGGCTGCTTCATATACGGAATATTCGATATTCTGCAGGCCTGCCAGATAGAATACCATATTGTATCCAGTCCAACGCCAGATTAATGCAATAATGATAATAACTTTTGCAGCAGTGGCATTCGAAAGGAAATTATATGCAGTATCGATGATACCAAGTTTAATAAGAACAAGGTTAATGAAGCCATCTGTTGCAAATAAGGAACGGAAAATAATTGCATAGGCCACCAGAGACGTTGCACATGGCAGGAAGATTGCCGTTCTGAACAGTCCGCGTGCCTTAATCTTCCTGTCATTCAATATGGATGCCAGAATGAGTGCAAGCACTAACATGATGGGCACCTGAACAATCAAATAGATGATGCAGTTTTTCATGGACTGTATAAAAACGGTATCCTGAAATATTCGTATGTAGTTTGACAAGCCAGTCCAAGTCAAGTTTATGCCGGAACCTGTCTTAAAAGATGTAATGAATGCTTTAAACGTTGGAAATATGCTTAATCCGCAAATTAAGAGCAATGCAGGTGTAAGAAATCCCCATCCAACCAGTCTCCGTCTCTGCTCCATAGACATTTTCTTTTTATTTGTCATACTATTCACCTTCTACTTGGAGAATTACTGTCCCATATCAAAAATCACTGTATTCTCAGCGTTTGCCAACTCAGAGTCAATATCTGCACCCGCTACCACATTAGACAGGACAGTTGCCAATGCTCTGTTTTCTTCCGTATAATAAACGCCCAGTTTTACAGAAGGTGTTTTTGACGCAAAATCCGTAATAAGGCTAAATACTGGCTGTCCTCCATAAAACTCCTGAGGCTCTGAATAGACGTTGCTCTCGCCTGCGGGGATATAGGTCGTCAAGGCTCCGCTGTTTGGAAGAATCGTCTCATATAGCTCTATGCTGCCAGCAAATGTAGAGGCAAGGAAGTCTGTAGCAAGAGCAGTCTTTTTACAGTTCTTTGTGATTGCCCATGTCGAACCTCCCTGGTTGGAGTAGTTGGTTGCTGTAGAAATTCCAGGAATTGAAGGCATATTGGTAATCCCCCATAATCCGGACTGGGAATCTGACGACTGAATGGAAGCCATAATCCAACATCCATTAATCACACCACAGGTAGTCCCACTGGTAAATGTGGCGATATATTCATCCCAGCTGTTTACAACCCGAATAACACCCGCGTCAACACCTTCTTTATAAATTTCGATACATTTCTTCAGCCCTTCATTACCGGCGAGATAAGGAGAGCCATCATCGTTCCAGGTCTCAAGGCCTGCGGACTGCATCATCTGGTAAATCAAGTCGGAGGCGTTGGCCTGAAGGGACACCAGTGAATAGCCGGTCTTTGCCAAAACATCCTTACCAATCTCAATAAAACGATTCCAATCAATATCAGTCAAATCTTCCAATGTGTATCCGGCTTTCTCAAGTATATCCGTTCTATATGCTGCAATCTCTGTGCCATTATCAAACGGGACACCATAATTTCTTTCATCAACAACAGAGTTTTCCAACTTTGCTGATGCGAACTGTGAGAAATCAATACCACTATCTGTCAAATCCTGAAACAAATCAGGATAAGTGGTAACATACTTTTGATATGCAAAGTCCTGCATCAACAAGATATCCGGAAGAGAACTATAATCACCAGAGCCTACTATGGTTGCCAGCTTAGTCTGCATATCATCCCATCCAACCTCCGAAATATCGATGCTGAAGTCCGGATGTTCCTTTTGGTAAATTTTTTCAGCCTCTTTCATCGCATATATATTAAAACTCTGGTCCCACGCCCACACAGTCAGCTTATTGGAATCGTCCTCGGATGATGTTCCGGATGTCCCAGAAGTAGAACTGTTGCCTCCACATGCTGTCATCGCAACTACGGCAGCCGAAAGAACCACGGCTAAAACTTTATTAACTTTCATGATAATCTCCTTTCCCCTATCACGCTCTCGTACAACCTTTAAAAGAAAATGTAAAGGAACGTTCTTTTGTTTCATCCAGCCAATATTCCGGATGAGGAACGCTTCCCCATGTGTCGTCTCCTCCTATCCCCATCTGTGCCAGGGCCGGACGCAGAACAGTGTAATGTATCGGCGGCAATTCATACGGATGCTGTGCACAATCAATCTCATGCGGTGTCCACGGCAGCGCCGAGAAATTCATGCCGTCGCCGGTGAACATCAAACCACGACCCAGATAATCCGTGACCTTTACCCAACGCACTCCCATCATCTCGCCAGATTCTTGCGGACGAAGATGATTTGCCATGCGGTTTTTCACCTCATCCTTCCAAATGCCCAGCCGTGTTCCCTGCGTACGGTCAGCATAGGACTCGCCGGGTCCCATGCCATACCACTCAAGCCGGTCATAATCTGCATCAATTTTGAAAATCATACCAAACTCGGGCATAGGTGCAAGCCCCTTTACCGGATTATAGTCCATCCGGCAGTCAACTGTTCCATCCCCATGGACAGTATATACAACCTTGCAGGAAGATACCGGCACTGTCGGCATGTGGTAGGTATAAGCAACCTTGACCGTATCATCCTTTTCCTCAACCGTTGGAATGCAGCCCTTCGTATTGTAGTTATCTCCAGCCTGACGCGGGGATACAAACTGTGAGCCAACTTTCCACTGCGCACAGCGAAGCTGAATCAAGCCCCCGAAATCATTTTCTACCATAGGACGCCAGAAATTAGGCATAGGTATCGTCTTAATCATCTCTCTGCCGCCGTACCGATAGGATGTAAGACCTCCGTCAAGATTAGAAAACAAGACGCTAAAACCATCACCTGTCACACCAGTATTGTACCATCCATGCACTACATGCGGCTTACACCCGGCAACGGCTTTCTTTCTACCTTCCTTACGGTAAACATACTGGCCAAATGCAACCTCGTAACCTGCCCGCGCCCATTCCGTATCCGTTTTCAGAACCAAGGATACTGTAACTGCATACTCACCTGCAATCGTCTCCTCTGGAATTGGAAGGTCAAAGCTTTTCTCCGTTAGAGGTTCTACAGCCAAAGATAGAACTGTTTTGTGTATTGCATGTCCGTTTCTTTCAACAGTTACAACCGCATCATATACCTGCGTATTCGTAAACAAGTGACGGTTGCGCAGGGTGACCTGGTTCTTGCTGACGAAAATCCCAACCGGCTGGTAATTGTATTTCACAGCCGGCATCTTAATGCTCTCTTTTCCATCAGAGGTACAGATTCCATTGCCGGAAAAAGCGTAATCTGTCGGCCGGTCGCCCAAATCGCCTCCATAATAATAGCAGGTATTACCATAACGGTCTTTTCCCCTGATTGCTTGGTCGATAAAGTCCCAGATAAATCCACCCTGATATAAAGGCTCTGCCTCCGCCAATTCAGTATAAAGCTGCATGCCCCCGCAGGAATTGCCCATCGCATGAGCATATTCGCAACAGATAAACGGTTTTTCTCTATGTTCAGACAAAAATTTCTTAATATCCGCTACTGTAGTATACATCTGGCTTTCCATATCTGATGTTGTGTTACTATAGCGCCTATCGTGAAAAACCCCCTCATAATGAATCAAACGGGAAGAATCAAGTTTCCGGAACTCGTCAGCCATATGTGCGATTACGCTGCCGCCATAACTCTCATTGCCCAAAGACCAGATTAGGATTGACGGATGATTCTTACAGGTATGATAGAGTGTATCAACACGGTCAATCATCATCGGCTCCCATTCCATACAGTCTCCAGGAAGCACATTTTCAGCCGGTTTATCACCAGATTCAACCACCATCCACGTTCCGTGGGTCTCCATATTGTTCTCGGCAATCATATAGATTCCCAATTCATCACACAGTTCATAAAGAAGTCCATGATTTGGATAATGGCTGGTACGTAGTGCATTAATATTGTTGCGCTTCATGGTAACCAAATCCCGTCGTATCATTTCCGTTGTCACGGCACGTCCTGTGTCTGCCGAGAAATCATGGCGGTTTACGCCATTAAACACAATCCGGCTGCCGTTAATACACATAATACCGTTAATTAATTCAAAGCGCCTAATGCCAAGCTTCTGGTCGATAATTTCCAGCTTTCTGTCTTCCATATCATACAGCTTTATCATTAGTGTATAAAGACAGGGATTCTCCGCGCTCCAGAGCTTTGGGTTTTCAATTTCAATCTCCGTTTCCAGCAGTTCTCCAGTACCCATTATAATCCGGGCAGTCGAACCATCCAGCATAACTTCTGCCTTCCAGCCCGCAGTCTCGTCAGTCTTCACCATACTTCCTTGAATATGTATTTTTGCAATTCTGTAATCATCTGAGAGTTCCGATTCCACCTTCAAATCCCGGACATGCACTTCCGGAAGCGCATAAATGAACACGTCCCGGTAAATTCCGGAAAAACGATAAAAATCCTGGTCTTCCATCCAGCTGCCGGAGCACCATTTGTATACACGGCAGGCCAGTTTGTTCTCCCCTGGTTTCAAAGCTGCGGTCAAATCAAATTCGCATGGCGAAAAGGAATTAGAAGAGAAACCAATATAAACTCCATTCAGCCACACTGCAACGCAGCTTTCCACTCCCTGGAAGGAGAGTATTGTTTTCCTCCCCTGCATCTCAGCCGGCAGCGAGAAATACTTAGTATAGCATGCTACCGGGTTAATCTTCTCCGGAATTTCCCCGATAGCAACTTCCTCCATGCCATCCCATGGATACTGGACATTCGCATATTGCGGAACCCCATAGCCTTCCATTTGAATATGAGCCGGTACAGTGATTTCCCCCCAGCAATGGCAGTCATAGTCTTCCGCTTCAAATCCCACCGGTACCATACTGTTATTTTCCGCATAAGCAAATTTCCAGATTCCATTCAGTGACAGCTTAAGTGAATTAGTTCCCAAGGCTTTATCCTGCTCTGATGGAAACCATCTGTGATCTGAATGTGCGCTGCAGCGGTTCTCGGCAAAATATGACGGAGATTTCAATTTTTCAAATGAAAATGCCACGTTTTATCACTTCTCCTTTTCCTAACCTCATGTTAATCGAGGCTATTTTTATTCATACTTTAACTTATATCGGAGGGCTATGATATTCATAAACCTTTCCATCAATTAACTAATTATGTAGTCTCTTCATGTAACGTTCTTTCTTTTACAGAAGGAGAGGAATTGGGCTGTGATTGAGCAAATATCAATGCTTGTTGCACAGCCATTATGTACTTCTGGTTGCTGTCGTTCAACTGATTGAATTTAAGAATGAAGTCATCTACTGCTTCATCCCCACTCATATTTATCCCTCCTTTCGCTTTCTATGTAAGCATTATATCATAGCTATGTGAGCGAGTCAATGTTATATTTCGTATTCTTCGCTTGCATTGTGAGTAAGATTATGCTATTGTATGTAATAGATACGAATGAGGGAGGTGAATAGATGTCCACTAATCAACGCATAAAACAGGTGCGTCAAGCTTTAAATCTATCGCAAGCCAAATTTGCGAAGGCTATCTCCATTTCTAATGGATACATAGCCGGTATTGAGCTGGAAAACCGCAAGGTTAATGACCGTATCATTAAATTGATATGTGCCACTTTCAATGTAAGCGAAAACTGGTTAAAAAATGGCGAAGGCGATATGTTTGAGCAATCGTCTAATCGGTTGGCTGAAATAGCCTTAAACACATTCAAAGAGCTGAAACCAGAGTACCAAGAATATGTCCTGAACCAGATGGACCAGCTATTAAAGCTGCAGGATAAAGAAAATGGCTCCTAATGCATTCTTATCGACATCCGGCCCGTAGGGAGTTGTCCGCAATTCCCCTTATCGGTCTGCTTACAATGCGTAATGCAGCTTTTTCAAGGCTAGGTGCTCTCTGTTAAATATTCTTTTAAAACAATCGTTTCGAAACTACTAATTGTTCCATCGTAACTACCCGCCAGAAGTTTCATTCTTTCGATGGGCAGCTCAATCTCAACAGAAAACTGATTAAAATTTTGAATAAAGATGTACCTGCATCCTTCTCCATATCTAGATGTTACCTCCACTCCATTGGGAATACTGGGAAGAACACGTTTCAATCCAGCGTTTTGAGTGATTTTACTATATACTTCATCGTAAAAGCCCTGTTCAAAATCTGCGCAGATATAATAAGCTGTCCCTTTTCCATAGATATTCCTCGTAAATGCCGGCCAATTCTCATAGAAATCCTGCCCATAGGTCATTAATACTTCTGCTGTGGACACTTGTACCAAATCACATAATTTATCGCAGCACCAGGCCTTCTCCATCTGCAGTTTATTACCGGAAACCGGTATCCCCACATTCTGTTCTCCATCATATAATGCGTCAATTTCAGTACTCCTGAGCCCCATCACATCCATCAGAGCATGCGGTGTTCCCCCAAGAAAACACAAATCATTTTCGTCTACAATTCCTGACCAGTATGTAAGAATCAAATGCCCTCCCAAAGCCACGAAGTTTCGAATCTTTTCCGCATATTCATTCCGAAACATATACAACATAGGAGCCGCTACAACAGCATATGGTTCCAATTCCTGCTCCATATCTATCACATCCACATCGAATCCTAACTTTCTAAATGCATAATATGACTTTTCTACAGTCTCTTTGTAGTATAATCCGGAATTTCTCGGTCCCTGTGCATCTTCCAGCGCCCATCGGTTCTCCCAGTCGAATATAACAGCTACTTTTGCCTTTGTTACAGACCCGGTAATTTCTGACAGTTGTTCCAAACTACTTCCCACCGCTGTCACTTCGCGGTACACTCTTGTATCATCTTTGCCATAGTGGTCGATAACTGCACCATGAAACTTTTCCGATGACCCTCGGCTCTGGCGGAGCTGAAAATATAAGACACTGTCAGAACCATGCGCAATTGCCTGCATGGAAGATGCTTGCAGTATACCAGGCTTTTTTAATTTACTTATTGGCTGCCAGTTTGTCGCCGAAGGGCAGCTCTCCATTAATAAAAAAGGCCTTTTTTGGATACTTCTCATAATATCATGCTGCATTCCATTATCCATGGCTGTTAGAAATTCCTCTTTTTTATGCCATAGAGGATAACTGTCCCATGACACAATATCTATGATATCTGCAAATTTGTGATAGTTCAGTCCTTTAAAATCGTACATCATATTTATGGTTGTTGGCTTGTCCGAACCTCCATCCCGTATTGCCTTAATCTCATGTTTTGCAAAATCAACCGTTCGGTCTGTCACAAATCGTTTCCAGTCCAAATTCAAACCATGCAGGAATGGCTCTCCGCGCCAGGAAGGGCTCTCTATCTGTGAAAAATCATTGTATGTATGGCTCCAGAAAGTAGTGGCCCATGCCTGATTTAATGCATCAATGGTTTTGTATTTCTGTTTTACCCAACGGCGAAACTCCTGCTGACAAAGCTCACAGTGGCACTCTCCTCCATATTCGTTGGATATATGCCAGGCAATCACTCCCGGATGGTTTCCAAATCGTTTAGCCAGTTCCATATTAATCTTTCGTGTCTTTTCTCTATAAACAGGAGAGGTGTAGCAATGATTATGTCTCATGCCATACAAATTTCTATGTCTGCTCTCATCAACTCTTAACACTTCTGGGTATTTGTCTGCCATCCATTTAGGTTTTGCCCCGGAGGGTGTAGCCAAAATCACGGAGATTCCATGCTGATAAAACTTTTCAATAATATTCTCTAACCATCCAAACTGAAATATCCCTTCCTCTGGTTCCAGCATTGACCAGGAAAATATACCTACGCTTACTTCATTGATATGTGCCTTCTCAAAATACGTAATATCCTGTTCTAATATTTCCGGACTCGACAGCCATTGTTCGGGATTATAATCTCCTCCATGCAACAAATTTCTGATATTTAAAATAGTATTCATAGACCATTCTCGCTTTCATTCTTCCTTTATGCCAATTATACACTGTACTCTTAGTTTTTCAATGGCTTTTTCTACATTCAACTGTGTTGTAATCATGAATGATTCTGCTTATTTAACGACACCAGTATAGAACATACAGTTCTGCATTCCCATATCTAATCATATGTTTTACATGGACAATTATGCTTTTATCTGTTATATTTTTAGAAGAAAGGTTTTATTATCAAGGAGAAGGAATTATTATGATAAATGTTTCAGGTCACTTAAGAAACGAAAGACGCACAACAGGCTTCGCAGACTACTCAAGTCCATTGTCTATCAACTGTTGTGGAATGCAGGTTTTCAAAACAAAAGATTACTCTCAGAACCGTTCCGCAGGCAGAGTAGATTATCAGCTTATCTATATCCATAAGGGGGCTGGGCACTATTATCTAAATAAGGAATGGAAAACATTGGAGGCCGGAAATATTCTTCTCTTTCATCCTCAAGAACCCCAAACCTATTCCTATTTCGCCAAAGAGCATCCCGAAATTTACTGGATTCATTTCACCGGCTATGACTGTAAGAATATCATTAAGAAGTATAATCTCCATAACTTTTATATTGGGGAACACCCTCTGTTAAAAACTCTTTTTCAGGAGACTATCATGGAATTACAACTGAAGAAGGCATTTTGGGAAGATGTTGCTTTAGGCAATTTTCTTCAAATACTTGCTATCATAGCCCGAGCTCATCAGCAGATTCTTTCTCCTTTAGAAAATGACTCTTCTATTGATTGTCTCGTTATGCAACTCAATCAAAAGTATAAAGAAAACTGGAATATACAGTTAATGGCTGAATACTGCAAATTAAGCGCAGGGTATTTTTCTCACATCTTTAAGAAACGTATGGGAGTCGCACCAATGCGTTATCTGACCGGACTTCGAGTTAATAAAGCAAAAGAGCTCATAGCCACAAATATAATGAACTTGTCCACCATTGCCCCCATGGTAGGTTACTCTGATCCTCTTTATTTCAGCCGGGTATTTAAAAAGACTACCGGAATTCCTCCAACAGAATTCCAGCAGTCTTTACTTACTTCCAATACCCCTGAGTGGTGGCCCGCCAGATAAAAACCTCTTTCCACTTTAAAAATCAAAAATCCCCTGGTCTAATACCTAAACCAGGGGATTTCATTTAATATCTTTCAATTTTGTCTTACATTTTATTCTCTAATGGCCAGTGATTCCTTTTCCTTTAAGGTCAAAGAAATACCGGGCAGGGGTTGAGCCTATTCCATCATCCACCATTGTTTTTCCGATAACGCATTTTCTGTCATCCCTCGGTCCTTTGCAATAGTAGAATTCCCCCTTCACCTCAATCAGGTTTATAACTCCGAAATTGTTCGATACATTCCTTGCCTAAAATTAGCTTCCGGTATCCCTCTCACCGGAACAAACATATGAATGTGGCTTTTAAGCACACACAACCCCATTTCCACCTATTCACTGGAATGAATCATCTTACTTCTCTTAACCGTAAAAATGTTTCATATAAATCCAGAGCCCCGTATCCCCACTCCCTGTTGGGATACGATAGGGCTGGATTTCGTTTTGCTCCCCGTATTAAAAAAGCTTTAACAGAGGCTTCGCTCATTGTTATGTTATATCCTTCTACAATGCCCCAGCTTAAAAGATTAGCGACAGCACCAGCAACGTGGGCGGCAGCAACCGAGGTTCCTGTCCGGGTAGTCATGGGAATGGAGTCTCCGTTCCTGTACCCTATGGATGGTCCGCTTACATCAACCCCTGGGGCCGCTAAATCCGGTTTAACCAATCCGCCTATTGTATACCCACGGCCGGAATGAATGTAGATGCTGTTGTTGAAATGATTGTAGGCGCCTACTGTGATTGGAGAGGGAGAATCTCCTGGGAGGGTTATGGTAGTATTAGGGCTGGGAGTCAGAAACACGGTTTCATCGGAAATCAGGTTATGGGCCGGAAGCCACATATTAAATTGCCCTGTGAGATACTGGGTATTATACAC
>OLSH01000262.1_pt1 | contig 54954 bp, 55 predicted proteins | sample 1643221 | NCBI WGS metagenome assembly OLSH01 (sample SAMEA3136681, study PRJEB25190) | human gut metagenome | biome: human gut; feature: human-associated habitat; material: faeces | place: Austria | collected 2013 | reverse complement strand
AAAACATAATCATACTTCTGCCTTCAAATTTCGGACGTTTATCAACGGTCGCTACATCATCCAACGCCTTTGCAAAATCATCCAGGATTCCTTTGCTGGAATTCACATGGGCAAGCTCTCTTCCTCTGAATCGAAGCGTTACCTTTACACGGGCACCCTTAGATAAAAATTTCCTGGCATGGCTGATCTTTGTATTCAGATCATTCGTATCAATGTTCGGAGACATCCGGACTTCTTTTACCTCAACAGTCTTCTGCTTCTTTTTCGCTTCCTTTTCCTTGCGGGCCAGTTCATACTTATACTTACCGTAATTGATGATCTTGCACACCGGCGGCTTAGCTTTCGGAGAGATCTTAACTAAATCCAGTTCAGCCTCGTCAGCTTTTTTTTGAGCTTCCCTTGCGGACATAATCCCTAACTGTGACCCATCCTCTCCGATCAGTCGCACTTCTTTGTCTCTGATTTGTCCATTGATCATTAAATCGCTAATAACGTTACACCTCCATAAAAAAATAAGTGGATAGTCAGACTATCCACTTTACATTCAAGCATGATTATAGAATCAATTTCTTAAATATTAACCCAAGTCACTCTGGTGCTAAGGTGAGAGTGGATACTCTTCTTTCTTGTTCCTGTTGTTTCTCACAACTTTTAATATCATACAATCAAAATCTGATCCTGTCAACTGTTTTTGCTTACTCTTTGCTGAATTCCACCAGTTCGAGCCCATCGTTTCGATCCAGCACAAATTGGATGCCCCATTCGTTTTTAAATAAAAGAAGTGGATTTCCTCTCATATCCCGGACTTTCTTCACTTCCGCCACACCCTTTAATTTGCCCATGTCAGTTTTGACGTCTTTGATCCAGCGGATCGCCTGGTACGGAAGCGGCTCCAGCCGGATCTCACAGTTGTACTCGTTCTCCAGGCGGTATTTTAACACATCAAACTGCAGGGTGCCCACAACGCCCACGATGATCTCCGCAAACCCTGCCTGGTGCTCCTGGAAGATCTGAATGGCACCTTCCTGCGCGATCTGCTCAACACCTTTTACAAACTGTTTTCTCTTCATAGAGTCCAGCTGAATGACCCTGGCAAAATGTTCCGGTGCAAAGGTAGGGATTCCCTCATACTCAAAGTCATCTTTTGGCATACAGACGGTGTCCCCGATGGAAAAGATTCCTGGATCAAACACGCCGATGATATCTCCGGCGTAGGCTTCGTCCACAATCTTCCTCTCCTGTGCCATGATCTGCTGCGGCTGGGAAAGGCGCATCTTCTTTTTGCTCTGTACATGTTTTACTTCCATATTGGCTTCAAATTTACCGGAGCAGATCCTCATAAAAGCAATCCTGTCCCTGTGGTTTTTATTCATGTTTGCCTGGATCTTAAACACAAACGCCGAAAAGTCATTTCCAGAAGGAGCAATCTCGGTTCCTTTTGAAATTCGTGGAAGCGGTGCCGTCGTCATCTTCAGGAAATGTTCAAGAAACGGCTGAACACCAAAGTTGGTCAGCGCTGATCCAAAAAATACCGGGGACAGTTCTCCTTTCTGGACTTTCTCCATATCTAGCGGCTGTGACGCTCCGTCCAGAAGTTCGATCTCTTCCATGAGATTTTCGTAAAAATCCTCTCCGATCATCTGCTCAGCCTGTCCGTCATCGATGGAGACCACGGTCTCTTTCGCTTCTTTGGACCCGCCAGTGGAGACCGCTTCAAAGCCCAGGATCTCCCTGCTGTTTCTCTCATAAACTCCCTTAAATTCTTTCCCGCACCCGATCGGCCAGTTCACTGGACAGGTATCAATGCCAAGAACTTTTTCTATATTGTCCAGAAGCTCAAATGTATCTTTGGCCTCCCGGTCCATTTTATTTATAAACGTAAAGATGGGGATATGTCTCATGACACAGACCTTAAACAATTTGATCGTCTGGGCCTCCACACCTTTGGACGCATCAATGACCATGACAGCGCAGTCGGCCGCCATCAATGTCCGGTATGTGTCCTCAGAAAAGTCCTCATGTCCCGGCGTGTCCAGGATATTGATGCAGTAGTCGTTGTACTCAAACTGCAGAACAGATGAGGTAACTGAAATTCCTCTCTCCTTCTCGATTTCCATCCAGTCAGACACCGCATGTTTTGCATTCGCTTTTCCTTTTACAGAGCCTGCTGTGTTGATGGCTCCTCCATATAACAGAAATTTCTCTGTCAGGGTGGTCTTTCCGGCATCCGGATGCGAAATGATCGCAAAGGTCCTTCTTCTGCCGATTTCCTTTTCAATACTGTTTGCCATAGTTCTTCCTCTTTCTTTATCTCACATGCCCCTGCGGGTATTCCTGGTTATGATAGCATAACAAAAGATGGATTTCCACTAAAAATAGAGTTTCATTTGAGAAACTCTATGCTAAGAATTCATATTATATTTGAATAACGCCACCACACAGTATCCTTTCTGTCATATTCTTTGAAGCCGATTTTTTGCAAAATCTTCTGTGATGAAAGTCCCTCAATCTCGGTTTCCGCAATGATATGACCGACTCCCTCCTGCCCCAGTGCCCAGTCACAAAATGCCTGGACCGTTTCGGTCATATAACCGTTATGTTCAAAGCTCCTTCCCAGACCGTATCCTATTTCAACCTCGCCTTCTATGTTCGGAATATCTTTAAAATCAATGGATCCAACGACACAGCGGTCCATTTTTCTCAAAATAAACCAGAATGTATGCCATAGATAATTTGCAGGATCTCTTTTTGCTTTATCTGCCTGCGCGCATACAATCTCACGGAACATCCCCTCCATTGGTTCCGCTTGATAGGAACAGTTTAGTTCTTTTTCAAGCTCTGCCAGATTGCATGTCCATAAGTCAAGCTGTTCCGGTGTAAGAGGAAGGATCATAAGCCTTTCAGTTTCGATCTTCATTCTTTTTATCCTTTCACATAGAAATAATGCTTTTTCCACAGGCTGCCCAGCCATATGACGAAAAAAGCACTATTTCTATTTATTCCGAAATTCACTGTTCATACATATCGCTACTTCGATGCTTCGTATATCTTTATAATATCCGCTGCCGTAAGAGGAACAAAAGAACCCTTGCACCCTTTCTCGGCTTTATCTGCCATAACCTCAAAATACTTGTCATCAATTCCTACCTCCGACAATGTGGATGGAAGATTCATTTGTTTGAAAAAGTTTCTGGTACATTTGACCGCTTCTTTTGCGGCAGTGATGTCATCCGTTTCTGTAATCCCCCATACATTTCTTCCGTAGTCCGCAAACTTTCCAGCGGTACTATCGTTCAGCGCAAACTCCATCCAGTGAGGTGTCAGGATCGCCAGACCTTCCCCGTGGGTGATATCGTAGAATGCACTTAACTCATGTTCCATTGGATGAACACACCATGCCACTTCCGCGCCTCCGCTGATGATCCCATTGATCGCCATACTGGACGCCCACATCAGATTTGCCCTTGCGTCATAGTCCCTGGGATCTGCCAGCGCTTTTGGCCCGTTTTCAATGCATATTTTCAAAAGCCCCTCTGCAAAGCGGGCCTGCACGTCCGCATGTTCAACGTTGGTAAAATAACTTTCCAGAATATGACTCATAATATCTGCTGTACCTGCCGATGTCTGTTTTGCCGAAACAGAATAGGTATACTCCGGATCCAGCACTGACATCCTTGGTTTCAAATAATCACTTGAAGTGCCCCATTTTTCATTCTTGTCCATATCAGAGATTACCGCAAACACATCCATCTCAGAGCCTGTGGCCGCCAATGTGAGTACACTGTAAATAGGCAGAGCCCCTCTGATCTTCTTCGGATCAATGACCAGATCCCAAGGATCTCCGTCATACCGGACACCTGCTGCAATGACTTTCGCACAGTCTATGACACTTCCGCCGCCGATAGCAAGCGTCATGTCGATTTCATGTTCTTGGCACAACGCAACTCCCTTGCGGACAGACTCAATCTTTGGGTTCGGCTCTACCCCTGAAAGTTCAAAGATCTCGAGGCCGGCCTCTTTTAAAAGCCCGACGGCCCTGTCATAGATTCCGTTCTTTTTGATGCTTCCTCCTCCGTAGACCAGCAGCACCTTATTCCCGCTTTCTCTCAGTTCTTTCAGATGGACAATCTGCCCCTTTCCGAAATGCACCTTTGTGGGAATTGAATATGTAAAGTTGTTCATCAAATTACCTCCTATTCTGGTTCAGAGCTGCGGCAACTTCACTGTCCGTGATCAGCACATTGACAATTCCACCCCTTAAAGCTCCAAGGATTGCATCTGTTTTTTCAATACCGTAAGCTACCCCGACCCGAATCGGTATCTTTTTTAAATCCTCTAATCCCAGGCAGATCAGCCTCCGGTCAAAATCATCAGAGATCAGATTCCCTTCTTTGTCAAAAACTCTGGAAAGCACCTCACCTACTCCTCCCTTTTCCTGAAGTCTTTTAAATTCCTCCATGGGAACGATTTTGGCGTTGATGGTCGCAGAATTTTCGTTGAGCGTTCCGATGCCAAACACGGCGATATCCGCATTCTTTGCCAGATCGATCACTTCCTTCACGGTTTCTTCTTTCATCAGATTCTCTTTTACTCCGGGATCTGTCACATACTGCGGCGCCAGGATCTGATAACTGTTGGCATTGATGATCCTGGCCGCCTCATCAATCAAGTAGTTGGAGTACGCAGCACGATAGTTCTTGTCCTCCTCCAAAGATATATTGGTAGCTCCCATCAGCGGGATGACCTTCACGTCTTCCAGCTTTAAGAACTTCAGTCTCATATCATGCTCCAAACATGCGATGGTCTTTTGCAGAGTAGTCCCCCTGGTGAGTGCCAGGATCATTTTATTTTTCAGGACTCTGACAATATAATCAGAGGCCAGGAACGCTACTTCATCACTGATACTTTCACTGTCCCGCTCATATGCAATAATCGCTTCTTTTAACCCGAACTTCTTTTCCAGCTGCTCTTCTACGCTGATCATAGAATTCTTCGGATAATTGATCTTGATCTGGACATATCCCTCTGTCCTGGCTCTTGACAAAGTCCTAGATATCTTTGTCCTGGAAACATTGAGCTTCTTTCCGATCTCGCTTTGGGACAAACCCTGCTTGTAATACATTTCTACTACTTTTAAGACAAACCGCTCTTCTTTCACGCTCTCCATCCTTCTTCTCACCACTTTCCTATGTCTAAACTATCTGTAAACAGTATTTTTCTTTGATCTTCATTTTATCATATCCGTTCCGGAAAATCATCATCCCCCTATGATGCCGATGCATCCAAGAATGAGTGAGAGTACTGTGACTCCCAGGGTGGCCGCAAAATAGTTTCTTTTAATCTTTGATAAGTAACCCCATACACAGAGCACCACCACAAGAGGCAGAAGCCCCGGCACGATGGAGTCAAAGATGGACTGCAGCGTAATGGAATAACTGCTGGTGGCAAGTTTCAGCGGTGTAGAAACCGTCACATAGGTGGAAGCCAGTCCCCCCATCATAAACAGTCCTAAGATACTTGCCCCTGTGATCACTTTATTGACCAGTCCGGACTTTAACATGTTTTCCGCAAAGGAGTAACCAAACTGGTAGCACTTCTGAGTCAGAAACAGGCCGATGCTAAAACATATGACCGTCAGCAGTACAAACGGCGCAATACCTCCCAGTGCGTTTCCGCTCTTGGCAAGAGGCAGGAACAATCCAATCAGCAGATACATCAGGGTTGACCAGGAAATGGTGTCCCCAATCCCTGCCAGAGGACCCATGAGACCTGTTTTAAGATTGACGATCACTTCCCCCGGGATCGCCTCATAATTTTGTGACTTTTTCTCTTCCAGAGCCAGGGTAAGGCCCAGTATCGTTCCTCCACCCCAATGACCTTCCGTATTAAAAAATGTCATATTTCTCTTTAATGCTTCGACAAACTTCGGTTGATCCTCTTTTTTAGGGTAGTATCTTTTCAGTGCAGGAACTAAAGCCGTACAGAAACTGGGAGCCTGCATTCTCTCAAAGCTGTGGCTTATCTCCGCCGTTGTCCACCAGATCAGCCAAGCTTTAAAAATGTCTTTTTTGCTGAGCAGTTTTTGTCCTTCCGCTTCAGGTTCTTCCTCCTCATCATCTTCTTCGTCCAGATCTGTCTCCTTCCCTTTGTCTGTGAAAGTAAGATACAGAAAAGTGAGAAAAAGACCTGCCAGCAGCAGTGGTATCGTTCCGATTTTCGTATATTCGATCAGGAAAAATCCTGCGAAAAAGAACGGCAGATACTTTGGCTTTGAGATCAGGCTTGCGATGATGGCAAAACCTACCGCCGGCAGGCACGCGCCCATAGCCGCCAGTCCGTTGGTCACCGCGGCAGGGATATGGTCCAGCACTCCCTGCAGAGCCCCGCTTCCAAAGTACAGCGCCAAGGTGACCGGAACCATAAATATCAGTGTCTTTACGCATCCGCAGTATAAAACCGCCCAGCGTGTCATCCCTCCTGCATCACCTTTTCCTGCAAACTGATCCGCTCTCTGGGCAAAAAAACCGGCCATTAAATAGACAAGATTTTGAAGCTGTGCCCCCAGAAGCCCGATGGGCACTGCGATAGCCACCGCGGCAGTTGTGTTGAGTCCGGACGCCATTGCCACCGGTATGGCAATGTACGATGCAAGACATGGATCTGTCGGCTGGTTTCCCCCCGCGGAGATAACGCCCAGATAGATCAGCTGTAATGAAGCACCTATGATCATTGCCGTCTTCATATCTCCCAGAACAGCTCCAACAACGACTGCATTAAAAACGACTGTGTTGATCATAAACGCTGATGGCGTGTAAAAAATAATTGCCTTTGCAAGGCCGCAGATCAGGCCTAAAAGCAACGCTTGAAACAAAGTGATTCCCATGACTTAACCCTCCGATCTTTATAACAGGTCCGGAAAGACTTTTTTTATCCGTTCCTGCAACCCTATCTTTTTATCCGTGGGGATCATCTGAAAGCTAAACTTGATCCCTCTTTTTTCTAAGTCGAGTAATGTCTCTGCTTCTGCTTTTGATAAGCCAACCTGTTTGTAAATCTGTTTCCGTTCCCCGGTCACAGCCATCTGGCCGATGGTGATCTCGTCAAATACAATTCCCAAATCCGCGGTTTTTTCGATCTGTCCCACCTGTTTGAATAAGACAAACACACTGCCCTTTCCAAACTGGTTTTTCTGCCACTGTTCTGCCGCCTTGTCAGAAGAGTAGATACTGACTTTTATGTCCGGCGGGGCGGCAAATTTCAAAATACTTTTCTGCATCTTGTCTGCCGCCACCTGATCGTCGATCACTATGATGTGGTCTGCCTTAAAAATGTTCACCCATTGCGTCACTACCTGTCCGTGAATCAACCTGTCATCGATCCTTACTGCCAATCTTTTTGCCATACAGATCCTCCTTCCACACTGCCCGGAAGCCCCTATTTACTTTTTTAATCTAGTAAGACACTGACTCTGTACATACCGGGCTTGCTTGCTTCCTCAAATGCTTCCTGTATCTGATCGAGGCAGAATGTTTTCGGCTCAATCAGTTTAGAAACATCTACGATCCCTGCACTTAACGCCTTTGCTGATTCCATAAAATCCTTGTGGTTTGCCCCAAAGGTTCCGATCAGGCTGATCCTCCTGTAGTGGAGCGTATTCGGATCAACGTCCATCTCAGGAGCAGGATATCCTGCCGCAAACAACAAAATCTTGCCGTCCAGTTCCCTTATCATCTCCAGTGCCTGCTGGTTGGCGTTTGTATTTCCCACTGCGATGATGACGGTATCCGCCCCTTCTCCCTGTGTAAGCTCCATCACTTTTTTTACAGGATCTTCAGTGCCTCCGTCGATCACCTCAAATCCCATGTCTCTTGCAATCTGGATTTTTTTCGGTATGATCTCAGAGACGATCACTCTGGCACCGTAGGCTTTGGCGGCCTGCGCATTTACCAGCCCCATGGTCCCTGCCCCGATGATGACCACGTTTTCAAACGGTCTGATCTGGATTTTTTTAATGCCGTGCAGTACGGTCGCCAGCGGCTCTAAAAATCCCGCCTCGGACGGATTCATCTCAGGATTCACTTTATAAATACTTTTTGCGTCTTTCACACAGTAGTCTGAAAATCCAAAAAAACTGAAACAATATCCATCCTCAGATGTTTTTGTCTTTGACTTGCAAGCATCCACGTCACCGTTCCTGCAGGCCATACAGTGGCCGCATCCGTTGTAGCCCGTGGCCACCAGATCCCCAACCTGGTAATCGTCCACCTTCTTTCCGACTTTGATCACCTCTCCAGAGGCTTCATGTCCCCCCGCCATAGGGTATCCCTGATGCTCCCTGAGCCCCAGCCACTGCCCGTAATCTGTTGTACAGATATTGCAGGCTTTCATCTTAAGCAGTACCTGGTGGTCTCCCACATCCGGCAGCTCCCTTTCCCGGACTTCTGCCACTCCCTTTTTCACCAGGCATCCAAATTTCATTGTTGTTGGTTCCATACGCTTACCCTCCTGACAATTATGCTCTTCCATCACTTCCAAAAAGAATCATATAACGTTTTAACTCCTCTTTATAACCTCCGGCCATAGTTTTGGACACCTCCCACATATTGGCCGCCGGATTTCCAAACTCCCCGAGTGACCCGTTTTTCTCCATGCTTTCGTAATCGATACCCAGATAGGACTTCAGCTTCGTAAGGCCTGCGTTGCTCAAGTCCGTACAGAGGTTAACCTTCTGGATCCCTGTCTGAACTGCTTTTTTAAGGTTCTCGTCTCCGGTTCCAGAACCGCCGTGGAGTACCAGAGGTATCTCAAGCAGTGTATGCAGCTCACCCAGAAGCCCAAACTCCAGTTTCGGTGTCCCTTTATAAGTTCCATGGGATGTCCCTACGGATACCGCCAGGCAGTCAACTTCTGTCTCTTCCACAAATCTTTTAGCCTCTTCCTTTCTTGTGAGCCCGGAGTCTCTTGTCTGCTCATACTCAAACCCCTGACCCACATGCCCAAGCTCTGCCTCCACGGAAATCCCTGACGCATGGGCGATCTTCACGATCTCCTTTACCTCTTTTATGTTCTCCTCCAGGGAAAGAGTGGAGCGGTCTACCATAACAGAACTAAATCCAAAACGGACCGCCGCTACGATCTCCTCAAAGTCACCGCCGTGGTCCAGATTCAGAGCCGCGGTGACCTCCGGGAATTTTTTCTCATAAAACTTGACTAAGTCTGCGGTCTCCTCGATGTCATGTATCCCTGCACAGTCGATCACCACCGGAGCTTTCAGTTCCCTGGCCGCTTCAAAGACACTCTTGACGGTAAATCTGTCCCACACATTGGGAGCAGCCACTCCGTAACCATCCTGCTTTGCTTTTTTCAGTATCTGATCCATCGTAACTATCATATTGACCTCCTAATCAAATATCCACTATAGGTATCATTTGTTCTTACCCGTAGTATATTCCCGTTTTGTATCTTTGTCAATTCATTTTTTCTTTATAGCGCACATATGTGCACATCAAAACAAAATCAACAAGCTTGCGCACCAAATGTGATTTGACGTAGTCAAATAATTTCTTCACGCATTTGTGTGCATACTGCCCACAGGGCTTTTTTATCCCATAGGGAGGTTCGAAGAACTTTCCTATGGAATAAAAAAACGCCTGCAGACATTCTGCAGGCGTTTTGCCTTTGATTCTTATTCTTTTATCAGTCCCTGTTTTACCAGATAGTTGTGTGCAACTTCTCTCGGTTCTTTTCCCAATTCATCTACTTCGTAATTCATCTCCATCATAGCGTCATTGGTCAGCTGAGAACTTAAGTCGTTGATGACTTTTTTCAGCTCAGGATATTGATTGAGAGTATCCTCTCTGATCACCGGCACCGCATAGTACGGAGGGAAATATTTTTTGTCATCTTCCAATACCTTCAGTTTAAACTTCTTTAATAGGCCGTCTGTCGCAAATGCGTCTACAACGTCCACTTTCTTATTCTCCAGTGCTGTATATCTCGGAGAACCGTCAATGCCGGTCTCACCCTTAAACTTAAAACCGTAAGTTTCACATAATCCCGGAAGACCGTCCGCACGGTTTAAGAATTCCAGTGTGGAACCGATGCTCAGCTGGGATCCGCTTTTCCTCAGATCACTGATCCTATTAAGATTATACTTCTTGGCCGTCTCTTTGCTCACGGCCAATGTATAAGTATTGTTAAACTTTGTCTGATCCAATACTTCAAAATTATTTTTCTCTTTAAAGTATTTCTTCAAAGCCTGATAGACTTTATCCATATCGTTGGTGGATTCCTGTTTCATAATGTTCATATATGCAGTTCCTGTGTATTCCACATACATATCGATCTCGCCTTTATCCTGGGCTTCATAGCAGACCTCACTGCCTCCGAGATTTTCTCTCCGGTCCACCCTGATATCTGTCTTGTCCTCGATCACATCGGCATAGAGATTACAGAGAACCAGCTGTTCCGTAAAGTCTTTACTTCCAATGGCTATCCTCTTGTCATCTCCCTTGAAGCTTGAGATGATGGAGTTGCCCATGATCACAACGATCAGGACTCCTACCAGTGCCAGCACACCTTTCTGGCGGCGTCTCTTTCTTTTTAACTGTTCCTTTGAACCTTCATATCCCTGCTGCAGACTGATCGGCGTCACAAGCTTTTCAATCAGCCCCGCCAGATAGTCTACCAAAAGAGCTAAGATACATGACGGGATAGCACCTGCCAGGATCTGTGCGTTGTTAACTGTACGGATTCCTGAAAATACCAGATATCCAAGTCCTCCGGCACCGATAAAGGCAGCCATGGTCATAAGTCCCACTGCCGTTACCGCAGAGATACGGACACCTGCCATGATGATCGGCAGAGCCAGCGGTATTTTGACCTTAAACAGCACCTGTGCTTTTGTTAAGCCGATTCCCTTGGCCGCTTCCACCATTTCCGGACTGATACTGTTAATACCAGTAAATGTGTTCTTAATGATCGGCAGCAGTGAATAAATGATAACCATCACCACGGCAGGAAGGGTCCCGATTCCTAGAAGCGGAATAGACAGTCCTAAAAGTGCCATACTTGGGATCGCCTGTACTACATTTGCCACTCCTAGAACCGGCTTGTTTAGATTCTTTACATAGCTGATCAATATTCCGAGAGGCACACCGACGAGAATAGAGCATCCCACCGCAATGGCGGTGAGTTCGATATGTTCTGTCACAAGAGAAAAAATCTGTTGTTTATTTTGTATCATATACTGAATAAATTCCATCGGTTACACCTCCTCCTCTGTCATTTCTGCATGGGAACCTTCTGGCGGTTCTCCCTCTGTTTCTTCTTCATCCTCTGTCAAATACTGCTGGCTCAATGTAGAGATCAGATTACTGTTTGTGATCAGACCCAGCACCTTTTCATTTTCGTCTACCACAGGGATGTTTCCTACGTCATACTCATCGATCAGCTTTAAAAGCTGGAGGATGTTGTCATCCGGGCTTGCGGTCAGGACATCTGTCTTCATCATAGTCTCCGCTGCAGCCAGCGGATTCTTAGCCCTGTAGAGGGCTTTCCTGTTGACCATACCCTTAAGTTTCCTGTCTTGATCCACTACAAGCAGTGTATCTACATGGCGTTCTTTCATCCTTTTCACACACCGGCTTCTGGACAGGTCCCCGGAACAGGTGACTGGATTCTCGATCATGATATCTTCCACCTTTATGTATTCCGGTGATCCCCAGATACGGTTTTTTCCTACGAAGTTTTCTACAAACTCATTGGCCGGATTTTTAAGAATCTCTTCCGGTGTATCATATTGGAGAATGTGTCCGTCTTTCATAATACAAATCTTATCTGCGATCTTGATGGCCTCATCCATATCGTGGGTGACAAATACGATGGTTGTGTCCACCTTCTCATGGAGAGCGATCAGTTCATCCTGGAGGCTGACTCTTGTCATAGGGTCCAGCGCTGAAAACGGCTCATCCATCAAAATAATCTTTGGGTTATTGGCAAGCGCCCTGGCAACACCTACTCGCTGCTGCTGTCCGCCGCTTAAGTCATTGGGATAGCGGTCGAGGAATTCCTCTCCTTCGAGTCCGACCATATCCATGAGATAATCTGTATTTTTCCTGATCTCTTCATCATTCTTTTTTTCCAATCTCTGGATCAGTTCGATGTTCTCTCTGACAGTCATATGGGGAAACAGTCCCGCCTGCTGTATCACATACCCGATATTGCGCCGCATCTCGACTTTGTTCATATCTTCAATGTCATTCCCGTCGATGAAAATCTTGCCTTTCGTCGGGCGGATCAGCCGGTTGATCATTTTAAGCGTTGTGGTCTTGCCACAGCCGCTGGAACCAATGATCGCCACCAGTTCCCCATCTTCAATCGTCAGAGAGATATCCGACAGGACTTTATTATCTTTAAAACTCTTCGTTACGTGTTGAAACTCAATCATTCATTTCACTCCTTTTGTTTAAACAGTCAAAAGGATCTGTGTCACCCCAGATCCTTTTATTCCGTTTTCTATAAAACAAATATCATCTGTTATACTATAGAATTATCAGCACTGCCTTTTTAGTTTATCATATTTTAAAACTTTTTTCCACTCAGGCAGAAGAGGCACCGTACAGTAACAGTACGATGCCTCTTAAAAAGGAAAAAATAAATGCAAAAAACTAGTCAAAAAATTTGCCCTTATAAAAATTTTCATTTCCGAGTTTTTTTGCCGTCAGCCTGAACACAACACAGCCATCCGGACATACAATATCCTTGCTGTATTTTCCGTCACCGCCGATATTCTCAAGATCTCCTCCGCTTCTCACAGCCTCCATGACCGGAAACATCATCATCATTACCTTGGAGCAGATACCCTGCCCATCCGCATTGACAGGACAGCCATAGGTACACATATATTTATCTCCGATTTCCTCACCGTTCCTGCAATACCGCTCTGTGTGGTCACTTCTGAGAAATCCCGTCACCTCGATTTCAAACTCATACTCCTCGTCATACCATTTTTTCATTTTATACCTCCAAATGTTTTTTGACGCGCTAAGATTTAAGATACTGGAACAGATCCATCTGTTCCGCCTGATACGGCCTTTTATATGCCGTGATAATATGTCTCATATTAAAGAAAATACCGGCATCGCTACAGGCGGAAGCAAAGGCATTCCAAAGTTCCTTTGCCCTGGGGCTGGTACACTGGTATCTGTCTCTGTATTTCTTTTCATATTTTTCTCTGAATCCCTGTTCTGGAAATATCTGCTCCAGCTTTTGAAAATACCACTCCCTCTGATTCTGCCTCAGAGTCATGCCAAAGGCAGGGTAGATAAAATCTACTCCGCATTCTTTAGCTTTCTTGACGATGCCAAGAACATTCTCCTTCGTATCCTCGATCCATGGAAGCACCGGCATCATCAGGATCCCTGTAAAGATCCCCGCCTCTTTCAGCCTTGCAATGGTCTCAAACCGTTCCGAAGACAAAGAAACTCCCGGTTCTATTTTTTTAGAAAGATTGTCATCACATGTTGTAATCGTAAGTTTGCAGATCACAGGGGAATGCTCTTTAATCTCTTCCAGAATATCAATATCCCTGGTAATAAGCGCACTTTTGGTGGCAATGGCACTGCCAAAACCAAACGCATTGATCAGCTCCAGTGCATGCCTGGTGAGTTTCAGTTCCTTTTCAAAAGGGTTATATGGATCACTCATGGCTCCGGTGGCCACGACTCCCTTTTTTGTTTTTCTCCTTAGATCATCTCTTATGATTTTCAGGGCATTTTCTTTGGCCCGCACCTGGTCAAAATTCTCAATATGATAACAGTCACTTCTGCTGTCACAATAAATACAACCGTGGCAGCAGCCACGGTATATATTCATGTTGTATTCTTCGCCGAACCAGGAATCCCCCGGTCCCCTGGTGATAATCTGCTTTGCCTTTACATATTCCATCCTTTTTACCTCACACGACCGGAGTTCTCAAAACTGTTTTCAGACGTTCAGGAGCTGTCCTTCTCGGATCAGACAGATAGATCTCATGATGCTTGCGGCCATTTCCCACATCTGGCGCCAGTCCATTCTCCTTCATAAATGCGGCCATTTTTTCCATTGTCTCAGCTTCCTGGGCATAGGTTCCTATATGCATTGCCTGGACACATTTTCCCTCCGTAAATGTCTCCATCCGGAGACGGCTGATATCCAGTTTGGGCTTTTTTATCTTGATCTCATCTTTTGCCCACTGAAATACATCCTCCGTGACAAATTCAGGCTGGCGGATCATAGAGGTCCAGAGCCATTCCTCCCTTGGAGTATTCAAGTCAAACATACTGTCTTTGGTCCACCAAAGTCCCTCCAGCGGAGGTACTACATATTCAAAATACCCTTCCGGTCTGTTGTTACCCATTTTGCTCATTTTTATTGTAAAAGAAAATGCATATAAAAGCTCCATTGCCTGCTGGTAATTGTCTCCGCCAGGCTCTCCTTTTCCGTCCACCATAAAAAAAGTCATTTCCGGGACTTCTATAAGGACCGGTTTCTTTTTTGGCATATACAGATCTTTATACTCTTTTTTATAATCCAGTTTTTCCATAAACTCACTCCTTCAGTGCAATATACATATGGATCTCAGAATCCTCCATCGTGCCTCCCGGCTGATATTCCTCAAAATCCCCGGTAAAACTGCGGTTTAGGTCCATGCTCCAAAGCTTCATCCAAAAGTCACTCACAGCCTTCTGCATGTGTCCCCGGACAACAAACTTCGCATATTTTCCTGCGGGGATCACAGCAAACGTCAAGCCCTCCTGGGACTGCTCCCGGCTGTTTACCTCACATCCTACTGTGATCTGATATTCCTCCATTTTCTCCCCGTTGTAATCAGAATACAGACCGATGCTTTTTTCATTCTCTTTATGGTCAATGTGAAAGAAGATGCCTTCCTCGAAAAAACGTCCCCACAGCGATCCAATCACCATGCCCATATCCGGTGCATCATTGGATGTCCTAGCACTGAGCCCCGCTACTAACTTTTCCTTTAAATCCACTACTTCGTAATCCATAATTCTTCCTCCATTGTTTTTTCTTTATTGTACAACAGAGAACTTGACAGCTGTGTGTCAGGTTTTACTTTTATTACACAGGGAAGTTCTGAGAACTTCCCTGTGTAATAAAAGCAGCCCTTCGGGCATAATGCGCACAAATGCGAGGGGTAATCATTTGACTTCGTCAAATCGCATTTGGCGCGCAAAGTGTACAAACCCCTCATAGGGTGAATAGTTAGAGAACTTTCATGGGTTTGTACACTTTGTTCTTACACATATTACACAGGGAAGTTCTGATACTGGCCAGCCATAAGCTCCAGACGGTCTATCATCCCCTGGCGGATCTCCTCCGGCTCCAGCACCTCAAGTCCAGGTCCGAACGATAAAAGCCAGCCGTACAGCCATTCCTGCTCGGAACACGGAAAGGATATATAGAAGGCGCCGTCCTGCACCTTGATCCATTCCGGTTCAAACTCATCATAGACACGGAATCCTAGACTGCCGTCTACGCGAATGGACACCGTCAGATCATTGTGTTCCTCAAGTTCCGGCATGGTTTTAATTTGCCTGATATCCCTTCTTTTAAAATGCTCTTTCGTGACTTCCAGGTTCTTGAGCCTTTTCAGCTTAAAGGTCCTCATTTCTTTGTGTTTTTTACAATAGGCGATCAAATACCAGTCCATCCCCCGGAAGTAAAGCTGCATAGGCTCTGCCGCCCTTCTGGAGTGCTCTCCCTTTGCATTATAGTAATCAAAGGACACCACTTCCTGGTTAAGAACTGCCTGCTTCAGCTGCTCAAAAAGTTCCTTTTCCCCCTGTGCATTCCACCTGGAGAAGTCCACATAAACCCAGTTTTCATCATCTTTCTGGAACAGGCTTGAAAGCCTGGATAAAAGCTTCTGGGCGTCCATATGCTCTGTCACCGCCATACACTGCAGCGACAAAAGGATCTGGTTCTGTTCCTGCTCCGTGAGAGCCGACTTGTCCATGACAAAATCCTCTAAAAGACCGATGCCTCCCCCTTTTCCCCGGGTACAGTAAACCGGTATGCCCGCACTACTCAGTGCGTCAATGTCACGGTATATGGTTCTTACGGAAACCTCAAACCGCTCGGCCAGCTCAGGGGCCGTGACCTTTTTCTTTTCCAGCAGAATATATATGATTTCAAATAAACGCGTGCTAGTCATGATTTATCTCCTTTTTGGTATTATAACATACCACAAGGCTTTATGCCCTTCAGGTGGACGTGCTGCGCACGATAAGGTATGACATTTTCCACATAATTTCCGTTCAGCTCTTAGAATGCTTCACTCCAATCATGTAGAAAATGGACGTAATGTCTGCTGGAGAAGGGTTTCTGTCAAAAGAAAAGTGTCACTTTTCGAAAGTTATTTGCCACTATTGGAGGAGTACATTTCAAAAGTGCGACGGAAATAGTGGTGAATAACTCATGACATTTTTACATGATTTCCGTTCGGCTCTTAGAATGCCTCACTCCAATCATGTAGAAAATGGACATAATGTCTGCTGGAGAAGGGCTTCTGTCAAAAGAAGGGTGCCACTTTTCGAAAGTTATTTACCGCTATTGGAGGAGCGCATTTTAAAAGCGTGACGGAAATAGTGGTAAATAACTCATACCCTCTGGGGCATCCCGCATCTCATACCCTGCGGGTGGACGTGCTGCGCACGATAAGGTATACTATTCGGTATAGCACATGTTTATTTTTTGCAGCATAAAGGAGCATAGTATGAGTTCTTATCAGTTAAAAAATGATTCTATTTCTGTTTCTGTTGACACTGCCGGTGCCGGTCTTACTTCTATTATGGATGCAGAGGGCAAGGAATATTTGTGGCAGGGTGATTCTGAGTTCTGGAGCGGACAGGCCCCTGTTTTGTTTCCCATCTGCGGCAGCTTAAGAAACGGAATGGCTTCTATAGGAGATGGAGAGACCTGTACCATGGGCAGGCACGGCATTGCCAGAAGGTGTGAATTTACCCTGAGCCATCTGGATGCGGATTGTATTTCACTTTCTTTAAAAGCCGATGAGGAAACACTGAAAGCTTTTCCCTTTGATTTTGAATTTCAGATGACGTACCGGATCACCGGCAGCAGTGTTGCCGTGGAACATACGGTGACAAACCATGATTCCCAGGTCATGCCGTATTTTGTGGGAGGACATCCCGCCTTTCACTGTCCGGTAAATGACGGAGAGAATTTTGAGGATTATGTCATTAAATTTGAGCAGCCGGAAACCGCAGCCTGCCCTATGCTCACAGAAGACGGGCTTGTCAACGTGGACAGCCGGAAACCTTTTCTTGACCAAGAATCTGAATTTGGAGTAAAGCATGAACTTTTCTATAATGATGCTCTGATTTTTGATACCCTTACATCCAGATCTGCTTCCCTGCTCCACAGGGATACCAAAAAAGGAATCCGTGTTGATTTTGCCGGCTTTGATTATCTCGGAATCTGGTCCAGCGCCAATGACGGACCTTTCGTGGCCATAGAGCCCTGGAGCGGCACCTCCACATGCTCCAATGAAGATGATATATTTGAACATAAACGGGGAGTAAAAAAACTGGCGCCCGGACAGTCTGAGACACTGACCTATACGATCACGGTTTTATGATATGGAGGGGAATATGTATCAGATGATCGGCTTTGATCTGGATGGCACTCTTCTGGATACCAAGTATTCGATTCTCTCAGGCTTTCGGGATTTGTATGCAGAAACATGGAAGGAAACCAAACCTCTTGGCGAATTTGAATATTGCCTGGGAGGCGACAGTATCGCCCTGCTTCATTCCATGGGATTTCCGGAGGGAAGCATTCATGTCTGGCTTAAAAATATTGAACGCTACGCACATACAATTCACCCTTTTGACGGAATCCCGGATACTCTGTCTGCGCTGAAGCAGACTGGAATCACACTGGGTGTTGCCACGAACAAATTAAGGATTGAATATGAGGAGACTATGGAGCGATTTGAACTGAAGCACTTTATGAGACACTCCATCTGCCTGGATGAAGTATCCAGAGCCAAACCGGATCCGGAACCTTTATACTATCTGGCTGAGCAGTCACGCACCCCTATCACCCACATGCTGTTCGTAGGGGATACTCTTTATGATAAGGACTGTGCCGAGGCTGCCGGCTGTAGCTTTGCCCTGGCCGGATGGGGAGCCTCTGAGTCCTTAAAGAAAGATTGTAGTCTGGTTTTAAATCATCCAGAAGAGTTACTGACACTCATTGATTAGAAAGAAGGTCCAATAAATGAAGCAACAAACCTCGCACAAGAAGGTATTGGATATCCTTGATTCCCTAAACATTTCTTATGACTTTGAGAGACACCCGGCCGCCTACACGATGGAGGAAATCGATGCTCTTAGACTGACCCGTCCCAACGAGTCCATTGCCAAAAACCTGTTTTTAAGGGACGGCAGCGGAAAACGCCATTTTCTTGTTCTTGTGGCCGGAGACAAGACCGTGGATTTAAAGAAATTAAAACAGACCATAGGATCGTCCAGATTAAGTTTCGCATCGGAAGAACGTCTGATGAAGCACCTGAAAGTTACTAAGGGATCTGTGTCCCCTATGGGAATCTTAAATGATGATGATCTGGCAGTAGAAGTGTTTATCGATGAAGCTCTTAAGGACAGTGCCTGCATCGGTGTCCATCCCAATGACAACACCGCAACTGTATGGATCAGCTGCAAAGATCTAGAACAAGTCATCCGCTGCCACGGGAATCCATTCTCATATATCCCTATTTGATCAACAAAGCTTATTGGGAGGTCCTCGCAGAATGCCGGGCAACTGGAGAAAATGTCAAATTAATGGTATAATGAAACCAACCCATCTATTTAGGAAGAGCTTAAAACTTTCCTAAAGAAAACAACTAAACTGGAGGTTTATATGGTACGATTTGCAGTGATAGGCACAAATTTTGTAACGGACGGCTTACTGGAAGCCGGAAACTGGTGCGAAGATTTCAAACTTCAGGCAGTGTACTCCCGGAATATAGAAAAGGCAAAGGAGTACGGTGCAAAGTACGGCGCCGAAGAATATTATGACAATCTTAAGGAACTGGCAATGTCTGATACAGTGGATGCCGTCTATGTGGCAAGTCCAAACAGCCTTCATGCCGAACAGAGTATTATGATGATGAAAGCTGGAAAACATGTATTGTGTGAAAAGACAATCGCATCAAATTCAGAGGAATTGAAGGAAATGCTGGAGACATCCAAAGAAAATCATGTGGTCCTCTTAGAAGCCATGCGCTCTGTGTTTGATCCAGGCTTTGCTGCCATCAAAGAACATTTACATAAAATAGGAACCGTCCGCAGGGCAACGTTCCAATACTGCCAGTATTCCAGGAGGTATGACAAGTATAAGGAGGGGATTGTTGAAAACGCGTTTAACCCTGCTTTTTCAAACGGTGCCCTGATGGATATCGGTGTGTACTGCGTTCATCCTCTGGTAAAATTATTCGGCGCACCAAAGGAAATTGACGCATCCTGCCTTAAACTCTCCAACGGGGTAGAAGCCGAAGGAACCATTGTCTGCAAATATGAGGATATGCTTGCAGAACTGATTTACAGTAAGATAACAAATTCTGCCCTGCCAAGCCAGATTCAGGGAGAGGACGGAACCATGGTCATCACAGAGATCCCGGACACCACAGAGATTTCGATTGTATACAAAGACAAAACAACAGAGACCATACCGATCGAGAAAAAAACAAACAATATGTACTATGAGATCCAGGAGTTTATCCGTCTCATAAACAGCGGTTCATCTGCCGAGATCCACAATGAGGCTTCTGTAATGGAACTGCAGGTCATGGATGAAGCGCGCAGACAGAATGGAATTTTATTTCCTGCTGACGAAAGGAGATAACATGAACATTGAAGATCAGATCAGGCAGATCGAACAGGACAGAAAAGAAGTTATACAGCCGTGCTTTTCTTATGAAAAGGCGTATAAGGTCGGAATGGCAATGTATGAAAAAGCTTTGGAGAAAAAACTTCCTATTGTGATCTCCATTACTATGAACCGCCATCAGATCTTCTATGCCGCTCTGGATGGTACTTCCTCTGACAATGACAACTGGGTGAAAAGAAAAGAAAATACGGTATATTATTTTGAAAAAAGTTCCTATGAAATGAGCCTGTATATGCAGTTAAAACAGGATACCATGCAGAATCGCTATGGATTACCGGCATCCGAATATGCTGCAGCAGGAGGGTGCGTCCCCATTGTCGTGGAGGGCGCCGGTCTGGTTGGAACCATCGGGATTTCGGGGCTGAAACAAAATGAAGACCATGATTTCGTCACGGAGACATTAAAGGAAGCAAAACAAAGAAAGTAATCTTCCAGCAATGGAAGACAAAAGGAGTCATCTGACAATCGCCGGATGGCTCCTTTTAAAATATGTACCAAGTTAATCCTGAATTCTCTCCACGCTGACATTTCCGAGGATTTGTTCCATATCCTCGCTCTGGAATCTTCCGGTGCCCTCGTTCATCGCATTGGCCGCGGACACTGCCACCGCAAAGGCCAGTGCCTCCTCTGGTATTTTGCTGCGGCTCATTGCCACAGCGAAAGCTCCCACCATGGAATCCCCGCAGCCTACAGGATTGACAGCCTCAAGCTTTGGCGGCCTTCCGTGGTAAATACCATCTTCACAGATCAAAAGGGCACCGTCCGCCCCGGCCGAAATGACTACAAATGGTATCCCCCAGTTCTTAAGCTGCTTTCCTGCTTTGATCAACTCCTGCCTGTTTTGGATTCGGGTCCCCAGCAGTGCCTCTAATTCCTCCTGGTTCGGCTTTATCATTGTAGGAACCGCTTTCAATCCTTCTTCCAAATAGACCCCGCTGGTATCCAGGATCACCTGTTTCCCCTGACGCTTTACTTCCTCAATCAGAGTTTTATAACACTCTGCCTCCAATCCTTGTGGCGCGCTTCCTGAAATGGTGATGACACTGCTATTCTCTGTCATCCAGGCGAAATCTTGTAAAAACCGCTGCCACTCCTCTTCCGTCACTGGTGCGCCTGGCTCCAGATATTCTGTCGATGTGCCGTCTTCCGCCAGGATATTGATACAGCTTCTAGTCTCGCTTTTCACCTCTGTAAATTGATGTTGAATGCCATCTTCATCCAGCATTTTTCTGACGTACCCGCCGTTAAAGCCCCCGGCAAAGCCTGCTGCCTGCACCTCTTCACCGCAGAGATCCACAATCCTGGCCACATTCAGCCCTTTGCCGCCTGCAGTGTTTGTACACTCCTCCACTCTGGAGACGGTCCCGGGCCTTACAGAACCTTTGATCTTGTAAGCTTTATCCACTGATACGTTTAATGTCACCGTAGTAATCATCGCTATTCCTCACTGTCGATTAAAATCTTTCCTTTTACAGCACCCTTTTCCTTATAAAGCTCAAAAGCATCCATAATCTTAGATAAAGGCATTTTCTTAAAAATCAGGGATTCATCAAACTTCAGCTGTCCTGCTTTAAAATAGTGTGCCGCAAGTTCCCATTCTCTTCCGGGGAACGGAGCACTGTAAGACATCCAGGAACCCGTCAGGGTAAATTCCTTTCGGTTCATATGTTCCCATTCTTCCACGCTGAACGAAAGCTCCCTGGTCGGTGTTCCTATAAAGCAGACTCCCGCTTTGTTGGCCGCCAGTTCAAAGGCATATTTCATTGTGGTGGTGACTCCGGCTGTCTCATAGACATAACCAAATCCTTTGCCGTCCGTGAGTTTCATGGCCTGCTCCATGAAATTTTCATCCAATGTATTGATCCCTTCATCTATGCCAAGACGTTTCGCCAGTTCCAGACGTTCGGTGCTGATATCAAAGACTACAACCTTTTTGGCCCCAAATATTTTTGCCCACTGGGCGGTAAAGAGCCCTATGGTGCCTCCTCCAAGGATAGCTACGCTTTCACCGCCTTTATAGTCTGTTCTGCAAAGCCCGTGAAGCGCCACAGTTGCGGGCTCAAAAAAGGCTCCCTGTTCAAAAGACACAGAATCCTCAAACTTCACCGCATTTTTCTCCGGCACCGTCACATACTCCGCAAAGCTTCCGAACTCTCTGGAGCCGATAAAGCTGTAATGTTTACAGAGAGAATAATTGCCTTTCTGGCAGTCCTCACATTCCATACAAGGAACCAGCGGCACACCTGCTACACGGTCACCCGGTTTTAAGGAAGATACTCCCTCTCCCACTGTTTCTACCACACCGGAAAACTCATGTCCCAGAACATTCGGAAAGAAATGACATGCGTCTCCATTGACCCTTGGCACATCAGATCCGCAGATCCCTGTATATTTAACTTTGATCAGTACCTGCCCTTTCTTTGGAACGGGAGTCTCGATCTCCTCATAGCGGATATCATTTTTGGCATGGACCACTCCTGCTTTCATCACTCTCACCTAAGCCTTTCCTTCACTTTTCACTACTTTGATCTTTGACTTTACGTATTCCTTGACCATTTCCTTGCCTGCCTTGTTATACTTTTTCGGATCGATGGCATCTGGCTGTTCCTTTAAAAACCCGGTAACACCCTTTGTAAATGCAATCCTCAAGTCTGTGGCATAATTTACTTTGCAGATCCCACGGCTTACGCAGTCTGCCACCGTTTCATCCGGCACACCGCTGGTCCCGTGGAGCACCAGAGGAATGGAGACAACCTCCCTGATCTCTGAGAGACGCCCTAAGTCCAGCTTCGGCTCTCCTTTGTAAACCCCGTGGGCCGTCCCGATGGCCACAGCCAGGGAAGTGATGCCTGTCTTCTTGGCAAATTCCTTGGCTTGCATAGGATCTGTATATCCTCCGTCGCCTCCGTCTAAGTCATCTTCTTTTCCACCGACTTTGCCGAGCTCCGCTTCCACAGATATACCGGAAGGGGCACAGGCATCCGCCACTGACTTGGTGAGCCTGATATTCTCCTCAAAGGATTCATGAGAGCCGTCAATCATGATGGATGTATATCCGGTCCTCAAAGCCTGCATGGCCAGCGCGAAGCTGTCTCCGTGGTCTAAGTGCATGGCGATCGGTACACTAGCACGCTGCGCCGCCGCTCTTACGTTGGCCAGAAAGTAATCCAGGCCTGCATATTTCACCGTGGACGGCGTGGTCTGCATGATCACCGGAGATTTTAACTCTTCTGCGGCTTCCATGACCGCCATGACCATTTCCATATTTTCTACATTAAATGCACCTACCGCATAACCGCCCGCCTGGGCACGAAGAAGCATTTGTTCGGTTGTCACTAATGGCATATTCATTCCTCCTGAAATTTTGATAAAGCCGGAGCGGGCTTTTCGGCCCGCTCACTGTGATTAATCTTCTTTTAAAGCTGCCGCTCTTGCTTTGGATGTTCTTACGGTGAACACAAGACAGATGGCATAGATCACTGCGATCATCGCAAGACCTGCAAGATTCTCCCGTGTAAAGATCTGCGTAAACATATAAGTGATCGGTGAGCCTCCCTGGTCAAGGGCCGCAATCTGTGATGCCCCCTTGGTTAAGTTGACAGACTTAGCCAGCGCTGTGGTCCAAGGGATTGCCTGGTTTGCGATCCAGATGGTCACATACATGATCACAGATCCAGAGATTAATGTGCGGAACAGGTTTCCTTTGTGCACTGCAACGGCAATGGCGATAAAGAATCCAATGGTCGCCAGATCACCAAACGGAAGAATGACATTTCCCGGCACGATGATCGCAATAAGAATGGTCAGAGGGATGAAGATCAGGCCTGCGGTCACTACCTGGGCATCTCCCAAAAGGATTGCCGGGTCCAGTCCGATGTAAAATTCTGCGTCTCCGGACCGTTTTGTGAGAATCTCTTTCATTCGCTCAGAGAGAGGCATCAGTCCTTCCATGATACATTTAGTGATTTTCGGCATCAGCACCATAACTGCGGACATCTTGATTCCCAGCTGGAGTGCCGCCTGAAAATTATATCCTGCAAGTGCTCCCACCAGCGTTCCCAAAAGGCCGCCGATGACGATAGGTTCTCCGAGGACTCCGACTTTTTCCTGCAGTTTGTCTGCAGTGAGGTTAATCTTATTGAGTCCCGGAATTTTTTCAATGATGGCGTCAATAGCGCAGGCAAACGGTGCCAGGTACGCGGACGTTCCATGAGGGACTGTAAGTCCTTCCAATTCAAAATAATCTTCCATCAGCGGTGCGTATAAATCACCAAACTTGTATGTAAAAACCGCATGGACCACTACCCCTAAAATTCCGATGGCAAAGTTCCCTGTCACCGCATAAGCGATGGCACCGGTAAACGTCATATGCCAGATGTTCCAGATGTCAATATTTACGGTTTTTGTCAACTTCAGTACGATCATGACCACATTGACCAGGATCGCTACCGGGATTGCAACAGTTGCGATTCCGGAAGCCCAGGTGATCGGCGACATTCCCGGCCATCCTACATCCACGACACTCATGTGCAGCCCAAAGGTTTCTGACATTGCCTTTGCCGCAGGGCCTAAGTTAGCATTCATCATATCAACGATCAGGCCAAGCCCCACGAATCCGACACCGACCATCAGTCCGGCACGCACAGCCTTTCCTATTTTAACTCCTACAATAATACTCAGTATCGCAATGACCAAAGGCAGCATAACCGATGCTCCCATGTCAATCACATAATTAATTGCCTCTCCAAAAATACCCATTGTTCTCCTCCTTGAATTTTCCTTTTATTTATTCAGCACTTCCAGGATCTTTTCTTTCGTCTTATCCACTCCGATTCCTGAGATAAACGGCATTCCCGTAATCAACGGCGCACCATAATCTCTCTTTACTTTGGATGTAGTCACAATCAGGTCTGCCGGAAGATTGGATTCAATCTCTGAGATCCTCACCTGTGCGATCTCTATATCAATTCCGTTCTCTTTTGCCAGGTCTACCACCGCGTTTGCTGCCACTGTTGATGTTGCCACTGCTCCTCCGCATGCTACGATTACTTTCTTCTTCATAATGAACTCTCCTTTTCTTTGATGATATTTATAATTTCTGCCGGGGTTTCTGCTAAGCTCAGCTGTTCTAATACATCCAAGTCTCTCAGAATCCCCAAAATTGCCTGAAGTAATTCCAGATGCCCTTTTTCGTCCACCGCCAGCATAAAGATGACCCGGACGTCCACTGTCTCGTCGTCTGTCCCCATCTGTACAAAGGATACTGGCTGTTTTGTGGTTACGATGGCGATCCCTTTCTTGTTTACATGGCTGATGTCCGTGTGGGGAATGGCAACCCCTGCTCCTCCCATGTCCACACCGGTGGGAAAATCCTGCTCTCTCTTTTTCAGTGCATCCACATAGCTGTCTTTGCAGTAGCCGAGAGCATGAAGCTTCCCTCCCGCTGCCTCAAATATTTCACCGCTGTCCTTTGCGTCCAGTCCGGTCAAAATCAATTCTTCTTTTAATTGTTCCCAAACCATGATCTACTCCTTTATTCTATGTTCATAAGTTTTAATGATCTTTGCTGTCTCTCTGGCGCTCTTTGCACCCAATAGTTCTTCCTTGAACCGTTCATTTGTAAGCATATTGACCAGATGGAAAAATGCTTTCATATGCTTTTTGTGATCGACTGTGCTGAGGCAGCAGAAAAATCTCACTTCCTCCCGGTCTCCGTCCTCATCCTCGATGATAACAGGAGTTTTAAGCCTGATCAGGTTCATCCCGACTTTTTGGCTGCCCGCCTCAAATCCTTCATGGGGCAGGGCAAAACCTTTGGATATGACAATGTAGCTTCCATTTTCCAGCACATTCTGGATCATGGCGTCCACATAACGGTCTTCGATAAATCCTTTTTCCAGCAGCGGAGCCGCCGACTTATGAATGGCATCCTTCCAGTCACTGCATTCGATGTCCAGCTGTATGTTCCCTTCTCTCAAAAGTTCGCACAAAAGCGGTTCTCGGTACTCATCATATGGCTCCTCAAAATATTCATATACGGTTTTTGATATATCCCTGAAGAGATCCGAATCCTTCACCAAGGGTTTTAAAAGAGCCAGGAGCTCTGCCGGATTATTCTCTTTTTCCTGTACCTTCTTCGTTGGAATCCCCTGTTTTCCCTGCAGAAGCTCTATCTTTTTGTTTACTCTCAGATAATCTTCATCGGAAAACATTGGTGTCACCAGCACATATTCTCCCTCATAATCCTTCAGAGGAATGGTAGACACGATCATATCAATGCTCTGGTGGCCGCTTTTTTTCAGATCATGGGCAGATACCACATCGACGATATGGAAATCAAACCGGTTCTTCATCTTGGCCAGCAGCAGCTGTGATGTGCCCACGCCTCCGTTGCAGACGATGACAACGCGGAAGTCGATCTCTTTCTTTTTTCTGCGTTCCAGCGCCGCACTGATATGAATGACAATATAATCGATCTCGATTTCTGAGATCTTTCTCCCCACAAAACGCTCCAGCATTTCCAAATGCTTGGAAGCTGCCAAAAGCACTGTTTGGTTTTGTTCCACAATCTCCTTCAGGAAATCATCCCGCTGGGTGATATTAAATTCTTTTGTAAATATGGATTCCAGATGATTCACCAGATTCTCGTAAAATACAAAATCCTTGTTTAAATCCACATGCAGTTCATTGGATACTTGTTCGATAAACTTTCTCGTGATCAGCTGGAGACCGATGATCCTCTGGTTTCTGCTCGTCTTTTTTATATAGCTTAGGCTGTCAAGAATATCACTGAGAAGCTCTGTCTCGCCTTCACTTTCCGAGAAATCCCAATACTGGGATACATACTTTAAAATGTCTCCCGCCATTTCATACTTGCTCTTTTTCATCCCTGTGGTGCATGTAATCTGTCTTCCCTGCTTTACTCTCTGAATCATAATCATCAGATACTGAAGCAGATAGTCAAAGGAAGCGTCTGTCAGGAAACGTCCGTGGGCATGTTCCTGTTCATTGATGATCTTCTGTAAATTCTGCCTGTCTTCTTTTTTCAAACGGCATCCCACATTTAAGCCCCGTATGAAGGTCTGTACCACACTCCCCTCCGCGTCAAAACCGCCTCCCTGGCTCAGGAGCTTCAGCAGACAGGCCCTCTTTGCACTCTCATCTCCTGAGAGCACCAGGCCTTTGTTGGAATGGGATTCTACTGTCAGATTTTCAGCCAAAAGCATCTGTTTGACACTGTCCAGATCATTGATCACGGTTGCCCTGCTCACGTACAAAAGCTCAGCGATCTCCGATAATGTCACATGTCCCTCAGCCTGGATCAGGATCGCTGCGGTCAGCGTTTTCCTTTCTCCTTTTGAGAGCCTGTAAGTGTAGAAGTCATTCTGGCGAAACAGCTTGGCCGCCTCCTCAATGTCAGCCTCCACAAGAAGCAGGCCGTTGCTCCCGAACTTAATCGCAGAAATATGATGCTGTTCCAAAATGTCATTGACATCATTGATATCATTTCTGATGGTCCGCTCCGAAACCTGAAACTTCTCTGCCAGCTCTGAAATCCGGAAACTCTTATCCGCATCCATAAGGCCGAGCAAAATCTCTCTTGATCTTTTGTTCATTTTTATCCCTCCGTTGCTATGCATTTACTATATCATCCTTGTATTTTAGAAAACAGTCAAAAGGATTTCTGGTATTTTTGCAAAAAAATAAACAGGTCTAAAACCTTTCCATAGATTTTGAAAAGTTTTAGACCTGTCTTTTATCCCAAAAGCTTTTGAAGCAGCTGATACAGTTCCTCATCAGAGCCGGCACAGTAATCCGGCCTAACTACTGACGGCGGATATGGATGCTTCCTCCGGTTCACCCATATGGAATGAAGCCCTGCACCTTTGGCTCCTTCTACGTCGTTACGAAAAGAATCTCCCACATACCAGACCGAGTCCTTTTGAACCTTCATCTTTTCACAGGCGTACAGAAAAATGCTTTTGTCAGGTTTCGCCGTTCCTATATCTCCCGATACAAAAATAGTTTCCTTTAAAAACCATTCTTGAAGCCCCAGCGTCTCTATTTTCTCCCACTGATGTCCGGACGGTCCATTGGTTATCACTCCGATGGGGACTCTCGCCCGGCAGTATGACAGGATCTCTTTCATAACATCAGAGACCGTGATCTGTTTTTGATGCTCCGCGTACAGATGCTGGAATTTAAGCCCCGTTTCGTCTGAAATCTGGATATCAAACTCCTCCAGTGCCTTTCTGATCCTGTAAATATACATCTCATCCATTGTCATCTGCCCACTCTGGGACTGTTCAAATGATTCATCGCTGTATTTTCTGCTCAATGCAAACAATTGCCTCATATCGATCTTGTATTTTTCGTTAAACAGCTGCCGGTATGCCCTCTCAAACGGAGTCTGCTGGTCATACAGTGTATCATCCACATCAAATAAAACTGCATCCATGTCTCTCTTCCCCCTGTGAATTATGTACTTTTGTATCATTTAAGAAGATTATAACACAAACCAACTTCCCGCAAATGCATCTGCGGCCACAAAAAATCAATAAAACAGCTTTCAGCTTCTTGTGTTTTTTAATTTTTCCCGGTATCATAACGGTGATATCCTTAAGTTTTTTCTTCATTTAGATGAGCCTCCCTATTCTTCTTGAGGTTTCCGTTTTAGGATGTCACAATTTTTTATAGATTCATTGTACACCTCCATAAAAACCGGAAAGGAAACTACACCATATGAATTGGGATGGAAAACGCTATTACTCTTTAGATTTCTATTTAAAACAAACGTTTGGAGAGAAAATATACAAGATTTCTTTAGACGGAGGCTTTACCTGTCCAAACCGGGACGGTACTCTCGGAACCCGCGGCTGCATTTTCTGCAGTGAGGGGGGATCAGGAGATTTTGCCTCTGATCGGGCCCTCACAGTGACAGAACAGATTGAAGATGGCATCCGGCTAATAGAAGGAAAATCCAATGCTCAAAGATTTATCGCTTATTTCCAGGCATTTACCAATACCTATGCCCCTGTGGAACGATTAAACAGGCTGTACCGTGAAGCAATCCAGGATGAAAGGATCGCCGCTCTTTCCATTGGTACAAGGCCGGACTGCCTGCCGCCTGAGGTTCTGGAACTTCTCAGGGAATTAAACCATATCAAACCAGTCTTCGTAGAACTGGGACTCCAAACCATCCACGAAGAGACCGCCGGATTGATCCGCAGAGGATATCCCCTCTCCTGTTTTGATCATGCAGTAAAAGATCTCCATGAAAGAGGGATCAATACGGTAGTCCATTTGATCCTCGGCCTTCCTGGAGAAACGGAAGAAATGATGCTTAAATCCGTGCGATACTTAAACAGCCTCCCTGTGGACGGCCTGAAACTTTCCCTTCTCCACGTCCTTCATCATACGGATCTGGGTGAGCTTTATAAAAAGCAGCCGTTTCCTGTGTATGAACTTGACGATTATGTCAGCTTGGTCATTCGCTGCTTGGAAGAACTGAGGGAGGACATTGTCATTCACCGGCTTACGGGCGATGGTCCCAGAGATCTTTTGATCGCTCCCCGCTGGACTCTCCATAAACGCAAAGTCTTAAATGAGATTGCCAAACGCATGAAACAAGAGGACAGCTGGCAGGGTAAGAATCAAAGTTCCTAACGTATTTTATATACATCCTTAAAAAAGCTTGTACCAGGAATTTAAAATCTCGGTACAGGCTTTTTGTTTTAATTATTCTTTTTTTTCTTTTTTCCTTCATAGCTGTTGTTGTCACACGTGTTATTATTTCCGATCTCAACACCCTTTTTGATCGGGGAGAGCAAAAATCCGATGACCACGCCGAGCCAGAGCCAGAATCCGCCGAAGAAAAATGCTTCTTTTTTTGTCATAAAGAGTTCCTCCTTTGCAAATACTCTTATAACTTACTTCTTCATTCTAACAGATATAGGTCCAATTTCAAGTTTTGTTGGAATGTTTCTGCGTCAAATTTTTTTACAGCAGGGTATCCCTTATGAAATGAAGCTGCCACAGAATAAACCGCTGGCTTATGGCTCTTTAGATAATAGATACATTTCTTTACGAAGACACAAAAGGCCAGCGCATGTAAACCAATTACATCCACTGACCTTTTTTACAAGTATTTATTTGCTAAATTTACAGAATCTCCGTAATATCTGCCAATGAATCCACAATCACATCCGGCTTTACGTCACTGTTCTCCACATCCTCCAAGGTACTCTCCCCAGAAAGCACCAGAATAGAAGTCACCGGACTTCCGTCTGCCACGGCGATATCTGTATACAGCCTGTCGCCGACGATGGCGATCTCTTCCGGTTTAAAACCTGACTGCTCCACAAAATAATTCAGGGTATGCTTTGACGGTTTACCGAAAAACTCAGGGAATCTTCCGGTGGACGCCTCAACAAGCTTTGCCATAGAACCGCAGTCCGGAATGAAGTTTCCTCCCTCCATCGGACAGTTCCAGTCCGGGTTGATGCCGTAATAGGTACAGCCGTTCCTTACATAGTGGCACGCCTTGGAAATCTTCTCATAGGTAAGCGTGGTATCAAATCCAAGGATCACGATATCCGGGTCTTCCTCAACAAGCGGCATGTCAAACGCTTCAAACTCTTTTAACAGAGAAGGAGTTCCCACTACATAGAGGGTCTCTCCCGGATGATGCTTTTTTAAATACTGGATCATCACATGGCTGGATATCATCATCTGATCCGGTGTGATGGAAATGTCCATGCCGGCAAGTTTGTCTATGTAAGCCTGCTGGCTTTTGGATGAATTATTGGTAAAGAAATAATATTCCCGCCCTGTGTCTTCCACCTTCTTTAAAAAGTCCTGGGTGAATGGAAACAAGTCATTTCCCAGATAGATCGTCCCGTCCATATCAAGAACAAAACATTTGATATCTTTCACTGCCTGAATATTTTGCTTCATCTGCTTTTCTCCTTATTCTTCGTCATAAAACCGATGCGTGATCTTTTCCGCGATCTCCTGCATCCTTCCTTTTTCCACTGCCAGGTCTAAGACGCTGTAGCGGTCTCTGACCTTGTGTCCGTTCAACAAGCTCTCGTAAAACAGTTCCCTGTCAATGCCAATCTCTTTTGGGGAAACCGGTGCGCCTACTGTCTTTAACAGGCCTTCTACGTATTCCCTGGATGGTGCCAGCTTCTTTGCCGCCTCTGGTATCTCATCTCCCATCATCTCAAAGATCTCCGCGATGATCGGTGTTGCGATCCCCACTTTGATGCCGTGAAGCTCCGGATACTTCTTCCTTGCGATAAACTCCATCTCCCAGTAATGGCTCAGCATATGCTCCGCTCCGGATGCCGGACGGGACACCCCGATCAGCCCCATGGCAACTCCCGTCAAAGTCAGAGCCTCGATCAGGTAAAGAACCGCTTCTTCATCCCGGTTGGCCAGTGCCTCAGCGCTTCCTGTTACTTTTTCAAGAGCTTTCTGCACCAGGGTCACACAGGTCTCACAACAGTACTCTCCAGTGTTTTCTTTCGATAAGTACCAGTCCGCCAGCGCTGTAAGCTTACCGATCACATCTCCGAAACCGGCCCGAATCATGTGCATCGGTGCCTGCTTCATGATGTCTGTATCACCGAGGATTCCATAAGGCAGCGTTGCGATGAACGAGATCTTCTTCCCTCCCAGGATCAGAGGGGCTCCGTCTGACGCATATCCATCCATGGAAGGTGCCGTACACACAACAATGTATGGAATCTTTGTCCTCGCTGACATATATTTTACCATATCGTTTAAGGTTCCGGAACCCACTGCGATCAAAACGTCCGTCTCAGGCTCCAGGTTCAGGAACATGGTTCCCGCTGCATGTTCATCCGGGATCAAGATGTCCTCTCCTGAGTCCAGCACAACACTTTTTACCTGGAAACCTGCATCTTCCAGAAGTTTCTTTGCTGTTTCCCCCGCAGCTTTATATGTATTGTTATCACTCAGCATGTAAACTTTCTTAGCTTCAAGCCCTTTGACCATTTCAGGCAGTTCACTGATCACTCCCTGCCCCATCACCAGGCGTTCAATTTCTAAAGTATGATGTCTTCCGCAGCTGCAGTCAAAACTTGCCTTTGCCATTTCATTCATAGAATAGTTTAAGATCTCATCCATTTTGTTTCCTCCCGAATCTTAATTTCAAATAAGGTTACCACCTGCAACATAAATAATACCACTGGTAATATAATCTCATTTTACTTCTATTCTATTATAAAATCTACCCCTTCTATTGAACAATTGTATAAATTCTTTATTTTAATCAAATATACAGACATTTGTATAAATCAGTGCATTCATACTGCTTAAACACCCTTCTGGATATAACATGTTCCACATAATTTCCGTTTGGCTCTTAAAATGCCTCACTTCAATCATGTGGAACATGGACGTAGTGTCTCTGTTAAATAAACTCGATGGTATTTCCCGGGGCAAGATCCGATGCTGTCAGCGGCTCTTCACCCTTTATGGCCTGGACCATGATGCATCCAGGGCGTTCTGCCTCAGGCCCGCCCTTGAAGCTCACAGTACAGTGCCCCAGGCCTCTGAGCGTTTCGTTGGCCTCTGTGCCCACTGCTGTCACCTCAAATCCTTTTTCGTTGATCAGCATGGTATCCCCAGGCTCTATATTGGCTCTCAGTTCTTCGATGGTATGCAGCACACACAGATCTTCAAAGGCCGGCGGTGCATCGTCGTTAAACAGAATGATAAAATTGGAATCAGGATCTCCTAAAAATGTCAGAGAATCTTTTCCCAGCTTCTGGATTCTTGTGAAATACTTCATCTTATCTCTCCCTTACTGATAAATACGGTTGGTTATTTTCTCGGCTATCTCCTCAAGTCTTCCCGTTTTCAGGGCCAGTTCCAGGATACTGTACCGGTTCCTCACTTTATATCCCTCCAAGATACTGTTATAGAACAGCTCCCGGTCGATTCCGATATCAGTCGGGTATACCGGCGCCCCCACGGTCTTTAAGAGGCCTTCCACATATTCTCTGGACGGCGCCAGCTTCGTGGCCTCCTCTGGCACCTCGTCTCTCATCATCTCAAAGATCTCCGCAACCACCGGGGTAGCGATCCCTACTTTAATGCCGTGCAGTTCCGGGAACTTTCCTCTGGCGATGAAATCCATCTCCCAGTAATGGCTCAGCATATGCTCTGCGCCGGAAGCGGGACGAGATACTCCGATTAACCCCATGGCAACTCCGGTGAGGGTCAGAGCCTCAATCAGATAAAGGATTGCATCATCATCCCTTTTTGCCAGTGCTTCTGCACTTCCTGTGACCTTCTCAAGTGCCCTCTGTACAAGGGTCACACAGGTCTCACAGCAGTATTCATTCACTTTTTCCTTTGCCAGATACCAGTCTGCCAGAGCTGTCAGTTTCCCCAGCACATCGCCGAACCCGGCATGGATCATATGCATTGGGGCCTGTTTCATGATGTCAGTATCTCCGACCACACCGTAAGGGAGGGTTGCGACAAAGGATATTTTTCTTCCTTCCAGGATCAGCGGCGCCCCGTCGGCTACATATCCATCCATGGAAGGTGCTGTACAGACGATCACATATGGAATCTTTGTTCTGGCAGACATATATTTTGCCATATCATTGATGGTACCTGAGCCTACAGCAACGATCACTGCAGTATCCGACTCGAGATTCAGGAACATGGTTCCAACGGCCTGCTCATTTGGAATCAGAATATCATCCCCGGAATCCAGCATGACATTTTTCACAAGGAAGTCATCAGCCTCCAGGATCGAAAGCACACGGTCTCCTGCTGCCTTAAATGTATGGTTGTCGCTGAGCATGTAAACCTTCTTGCCCCTAAACGGCTCCAGTACATTGGAAAGTTCCTTTAAAACTCCCTGGCCCATAATGATATGTTTAATATCCAGCGTGTGGTGTTTTCCACAGCTGCAGTCGAAATCCGCGCCTGCCATTTCATTCATTGAAAAATTTAAAACTTCATCCATATGCTCTCCTCCTGCCTATTTGCTAAACTGTTTTTCGTAATAAGTAATCCGCTCTACCTTTTCTGTAGAAGGCCCATCTTTGAATTCAAGCCCCATCCAGATATCCAGCAGATAAAGTGCCAGCTGAGGCGCCACCACTCTTGCCCCCATACACATGACATTTCCGTCATTGCTTAGGATAGAACGCTCTGTAGAGAATGGATCGTGGCAGACTGCCGCTCTAATACCCGGTACCTTGTTTGCCGTCATAGCCATACCGATGCCTGTGCCGCATACAAGGATCCCCCTGTCACACTCACCGCTGGTAACCTTCTCACAGGTCTTTACTGCAACATCCGGGTACAATGCGCTTTCTCCTGCTTCTACTCCATTGTCTACATACGTATGTCCTGTTTCTTCTAATCTCTTTTTGATCGCCTCTTTTAATTCATAAGCTGCCTCATCACATCCAATTGAAATCTTCATATGTATCTGCCTCCTTTGATTTTATGTCTCCATTTTACCTCGATATTTATGCAAAGTCCATAGAATTTATTGAAATTATGTATAAATATTTCTTTCTATGATGTATACAGACCAAAGCTTGCAACGAAAGCGATGACAACGGCCACCGGTCCTGTGATGACACGGGAATATAAAACGGACGGCACACCCAGTTCGATGGTCTCAGATTCACATTCCGCGAGACTCAATCCTACCGGGATGAAATCACAGCCCACCTGGGCATTGATGGCAAATAGTGCAGGCAGTGCGTACTGGGCCGGAATCTTTCCCATAGCGATCTGAGATCCCAGAAGTGTTCCCACCACCTGCGCGATAACAGCTCCCGGTCCGAGCACAGGTGACAAAAACGGCATCGCACAGATCAGAGAAATGATCAGCATTCCAGGGAGCGTGGCACACAGAGGCGAGATGGTCTTCGCTATGATGTTTCCAAGTCCTGTGGCAGTGATAATACCAAGGATCGTACTTGTGAAAGCCATAAACGGGAGGATATTTTTTACCACCATATCAATAGTCTCACGTCCTGCGGCAAAGAATTTTCCTACCACCTGCCCTACACCGATACCAAGCCTTGTGATCAGTCCAGGCTGTTCGCCTGCTTCCCCAGCTTTATTCTCCTGCCCGGCCTGTTTTTCTCCCTCCGGCGCTTTCTTTTCCATGACCGTCTCCCCGTCTGCATAGGAGAGACAGTTTTCGTCAACTGCGGATACATAGATGTCAGGAGTGATGTATTTTGCCAGAGGACCAGACTGTCCTACAGGATTCAAGTTGATCGTAAAGATTCCCTTTTGAGGATAAATCCCACATCTTAAAGTACCTCCGCAGTCCACGATCGCCACAAGGATTTCTTCGTCGGGCACATTATTCTTGTGTCCGTCCACTGCCTCCCCTCCGGTCATCTGGGCAAGCTTTGCTCCCAGCGGATGGATGCCGCCGATGGCAGTCATACATAAGATCTTGTTGCATGTTTCTGTTGCCTGAACTACAAGCGGACCTCCGAATCCTCCGGAGCCTGCGGTTATCTTTACTGGCTTATTCATTGACAGCTACCTCCTTTTTCCCCATCTTCTTATATTTGTTGCTGAGCATCAGATAAATTCTCTCTGTCACCATACCTCTGATGAAGATGACGACAAGTCCTACCAGAAAATATCGGACTGCCAAGTCTCCCAGAGGAAGCTTTAACTTCTGGATGCCCACGGCGATTCCCATGTAGACAAACAGTTCACCGGCATTGGCATGAGGAAAAAATCCCAGCACCGGATGACAAAAGCTGATGGCCGCATCAAAAAACGGCACCTTATACTTTTCTTCTACAAATCTTCCGAATGTGTAGGCCATTGGATTTCCAACACAAATCATGGCGATCACAGGCAGGAATAAGTACCGGCATATTCTGTTTCCGGTGATCTTCATACAAAACTTTTCAACCCGGTCTTCACCGATCAGTTTTATGATCGCGTTGACTGCTGTCATCAGACATACGACTGTGGGAATGATCGTGGTAACCCAGCTCAAAAATGTCTGCCCTCCCGTGGAAAACAGTTTCATAAACCCATTTGCTAAATTTGATATAACCTGCATATGTTCCTCCTTAACCTCTCATTTCTAATGCTTCCAGCGCCTGTATGTATCCTTTATAATACTTCTGCTTTTTTTTCGTCATACCACGGAGCTCAGAGAGCACTTCCCGGAAATCCCGGTCCAGCAATTTTACCTGATAAACCTCAGCAACCGGATGGAACCTGGCCAGAAACGAGATACCGTCCATCGCTTCTCCTCCCGTTATCCTTCCGTCATCGCCGCATGCAAGAATGACAATGTGTCCCCCGGACAGCAGCCGCCCCCTTTTTTGTCCGATTCCTACCGTTCCGTTTTGGTTCACCCGCCGCACAGCTTTCTCATAATCTTTAATCTGAAAAAAGCCGCCCGCCGACTGGAGCAAAAACAATACCAGAAATACTCCAAAAAGAATCACTACATGATTTGACATTTTCCTCTCCTTTCTTTGAACATTTTCTCTGTATTGTTATTTTAACTCTCAACTTAATCATAGTCCATAATTATTTTTGGAATAATGTATAAGTAAATATTATTGTTCAAATATTAATACATTTTTTCAATACAATTTTATTCATAACAAACAAAAAACTTCCCGGATTTTTTTAATCCGGGAAGTCCCTTTATGTTAACTTATTTTCAATTAGAATATCACACTTCTTTTAACATCTGCCTTGCACATTCTGAGTCTGTGATCAGGACATTGATATTCTTGGATCTGACTGCTCCGATGACAGATTTTGCTTTTTCAATTCCTCCGGCCACTCCAATCCTGATATCGATGCTTTTGAGCTGTTCCTGGGAAATACCTGCTACTCTCTGGTTAAAGGAATCAAAGGGCTGTGTATTGCCCTCGATATTGTAAAAGTAAAGTGAAGCATCCCCCACTGCACCCATCTCAACAAAATCTTTTAGTTCCTTCTCCGACAAATACCCTTCGGCCACGAGGGCGGTACCGCCTGCCTCCGGGATGCCGATCCCCATCACCACGATCCTCAGCTTAGAAAAATACTCATAGATATAATTGACCGTTTCCTCTTGAAGAAAAATATCCTTGACCTCTTTGCTGGAAAAAATCCCAGGTGAGAGAAACTGGACATAGTCCCCACCGAACTTCTCAGCAAATTCCACAGCGATACGGTTGGACTGGACATCCCGCTTCTCCGTCCTTTTCTGGGAAATACCCCCGTAAAGGGGCACAAATAAAAGTTTATTTCCCTTATCGTAACCTTTATCCACATGGGCTATATGGGACAGCGTCCTACCCATGGTAACTCCTACATAATCATCATTTTTTAGAATATGGCTCAGATAATCAAAGGCTGCCTCAGACAGCATGTCCATCTGCTCTTCTCTTGTATCCAGAGGTTCACTCTCCACAATGATCGCTTCCTTCAGACCAAATCTCTGCTCCAGCTTCTGTTCCAGTTCCCCGTAATCGTAACTGATTGGATTAATGACCTCAATCTTCACAATCCCCTGCTCTCTTCCAAGTGCCAGCATCCTGGAAACCGTGGCTCTGGAAAGTCCCAGTGTGTTGCAGATCTCCACCTGGGTCTTATTCTTCATATAGTATAAGTTACAGCATTTATAAATCAGACGGTCATCATCAACAATTTTCTTCATCCGCTTCCACCTTTATATTAATTCTAACCCTTCCAGCGCATTATAGATTCCGTTTTCCTTTGTTGTCTGAGTAAACATATCTGCGACAGCCCTGACAGCATCGCTGCAGCGGCCCATACCGATTCCGGTTCCTACGTTTCTTAACATCTCCACATCGTTGTCCGAATCACCGAATGCATAAAGGTTCTCTCTGGAAAGCCCCAGATCCTTCGCCACCTGGACAACCGCATCACCCTTTGTAACACCCTTTAAAGTAATATCAAAGAAATTCTCCCGGACATGCTTGGCACATTCAAATGTGTCCGCGTACTCCTTCTTAAAGTCTTCAAACACATCCGGTGCCTTATAGTTCATCGTCAGCTTTGATATATGCTGTTTCTCCCAGTACTTCCACGGTGCGTACCACTCCATCGGAAGACTGAACAGCCGACAGAAATACTTAAAAAACTCTTCATCGTTATGTAAGTAGTAGGTGACATCCTGGGTATCCATCTGGATGATCGTATCCCTGACAAAATATTTGTCTATGACTTCGTGCAGCAGGTCCTCCTCAATAAAGATATCCCGTAGCACTTCACCGTCAACTTCCGCATAGCTCCCATTGCAGGTGACCGCACCGTCAAAATGTTCGATGTCAGCCTCCAAAAAACGCTTGGTCCGCCCGGAACAGAGCAATGCCGCATAGCCGTTGTCCTGAAGCTTCTTGACAGCCTCCAGGGTCTTAGGCGTGACTGTCTTAATATGATCTACCTCATCCACCAGTGTCCCGTCATAATCAAAAAATACCGCTCCTTTATATTGTTTCATAGTATGGTCTCTTCTCCTTATTTATTAAAATCAACAGCTTAACCAATACTATTGTACTTTCTTTTAATTCCCATTTCAAGCGGTATTCTACATCATCAGCACCTGTATGACTAAAATCAGTGTAATTCCAAGGGAAAGCAGAAACATTGACCTATAGAAATCTTTCATGATAACGCTCCTTCTGATTTACTTATCTATTATGTTTTTATCTTATAACGTTATCATACCGGATTTCTCTTTCATAAATCTCAACCATTTTATGAAATATTTCTTAACATTTTGTGTTTTTATCCAAAAGAAGCTCTGGACAGCAGCTGCCCAAAGCCTCTCTTTTATTATAGTTTATCCAGAATCTCTTTCAGTATCTTATTGACGATACCCGGATCTGCCTTGCCCTGGGTTGCTCTCATGGTCTGTCCCACGAGGAATCCAATGGCTTTTTTCTTTCCTGCTTTGTAATCCTCCACAGATTTCGGATTTTCCTTTACGATCTGTTCAATGGTTCCCTTAATGGCTCCTTCATCATTCATAGATTTCAGTCCGTTTTCCTCTACATAGGACTTTGGATCTACATCTTCTTTGAAGATTTTTTCAAAGACTTCTTTTGCCACTTTCCTGTTGATCTCATTACTCTTCACCATGGCGATCAGATCTGCCAGATGTTGCGGTGCAAAAGAAATGTCCTCCAGATCCATCTCTGAATCATTGACCAGGCGCATTGTCTCACCCATCAGCCAGTTGGAGACTTCCTTTGCCTCGGCTCCTTCTGCGATCGTTGCCTCAAAAATATCTGCCAAATGCTTGCTTCCAGTGAGAATGTCGATATCATAATCCGGCAGGCCGTATGTTTCCTTATAGCGGCTGCGTTTTTCATCACGCAGCTCCGGCTGCGCATCTTTTATTGTCTGGATCCACTCATCACTGATCACAACCGGTGCCAGGTCAGGGTCAGGGAAATAACGGTAATCCTGGGCGTCCTCCTTGGAGCGCATCGGGTAGGATTTTTCTTTGGCATCGTCCCAGCGTCTTGTCTCCTGGGTCACTTCTTTTCCTTCCTCTAAAAGGGCAATCTGACGGTCTGTCTCTCCCTCAATTGCACGCCTTATGGCTTTAAAAGAGTTCAGGTTTTTCATCTCCGTCCTGGTTCCGAATTCTTTGGCTCCCGCTTCTCTTATGGAGAGATTCACGTCAGCCCTCATAGAACCTTCCTGAAGTTTACAGTCAGAGGCTCCGAGATACTGAATGATCAGTCTCAATTTTTCCAGATAAGCGATAACTTCGTCGGCAGAACGCATATCCGGTTCAGAGACGATCTCGATCAGCGGTACGCCGGAACGGTTATAATCAACCAAAGAACAGTCCTCCCATTCATCGTGGATCAGCTTTCCTGCATCCTCTTCCATATGGATCTCATGAATCCCAATGGATTTCTTTTCTCCGTCTGTCTCAATTTCCACGTGCCCGTCCCGGCAGATTGGCAGATATAACTGGGAGATCTGGTAGTTCTGCGGGTTATCCGGATAAAAATAATTTTTACGGTCAAACTTGCAGTTCTGAGTGATCTTACAATTGGTAGCCAGTCCCACAGCCATGGCGTATTCCACTACCTGTTTGTTTAATACAGGGAGAGAACCTGGCATTCCGGTGCATACCGGACAGGTATGGGTGTTGGGCTCCCCGCCGAATTCTGTGCTGCATCCACAGAAAATCTTTGTTTTCGTCGCCAGTTCCACATGGACTTCCAGACCGATGACAGTCTCATATTGTCTGCTCATTACCGCACACCTCCTTTTGTTATCTCCGGTGCTTCATAAGTTCTCGTCTGTTCATATGCGAAAGCCGCACGGATCAGTTTCTTTTCCTGGAAACAGTCTCCTAAAAGCTGCAGTCCGATCGGCAGCCCTTTGCTGTCCTTTCCGCATGGGACACTGATGCCCGGCAGGCCTGCTAAATTGGCAGAAATCGTATAGATATCTCCCAAATACATCTTGATCGGGTCACTGAGACTCTCTCCCAGCTTCGGAGCGGTTGTCGGCGCCGCAGGTCCTAAGATCAAGTCATAGGAGGCAAAGGCTTTGTCAAACTCCTGTTTGATCAGAGCTTTTGTCCTCAAGGCTTTTAGATAATATGCATCATAATACCCGGAACTTAACACAAAGGAACCAAGCATGATCCTTCTCTTGACCTCCGGCCCGAATCCTTCCGAACGGGTCTTTTTATACATATCATGAAGACCTTCTGTCCCTTTTGCTCTGTATCCGTATTTTATCCCGTCAAACCGTGACAGGTTAGAGCTTGCCTCCGCCGCAGCGATGACATAATATGCGGGAATGGCGTATTCTACAAGGCCCAGGTCAAACTCTTCGATCATTGCACCTTTTTGCTCCAGTGTCTTTGCCGCTTTCAAAACGGCTTCTCTGACCTCCTGGTCCAGTCCGTCTCCAAAATAATCCTTAGGGATTCCGATCTTCATTCCTTTTACATCATCCACCAGGGCTTGCGTGAAATCATATTCTTCCCGCTCAATGGATGTGGAATCTTTTTTATCATAAGATGAGACTGCTTCCAGAAGAGCGGCACAGTCGGATACATCTTTGGCCATCGGTCCAATCTGATCCAGAGAGGAGCCGTAAGCGATCAATCCATATCTGGAGATAGTCCCATAAGTTGGTTTCATTCCTGTAATTCCGCAAAAAGAAGCCGGCTGGCGGATAGATCCGCCCGTGTCAGAGCCAAGAGCCATAAAACATTCTCCTGCTGCCACCGCCGCAGCTGAACCGCCGGAAGATCCTCCTGGCACATGTTCCTCATTCCATGGATTCTTTGTCGGTCCGAAGGCAGAAGTCTCAGTGGTGCTTCCCATGGCAAACTCATCCATGTTGGTCTTTCCAATGATGACTGCCCCAGCGTCTATGAGGTTTTCCACTGCCTGTGCGGCATAAGTGGGAACAAAATTTTCAAGGATCTTGGAAGCACATGTGGTGGCATATCCTTTTGTACAGATATTGTCCTTCACCGCCATCGGAACACCGGCCAGAGGCCCGGTCAATATTCCGTCATCGATTTTCTGCTGTACTTCATCGGCCCTTTTCAAGGCGCTCTCCTCATCATAAGATACATACCCGTGGACAGTCGGTTCTACTTCCCGGATCTGGTCCAAAACAGCCTGCGTTGCCTCCCTGACGGAAATCTCTTTTGCTTTTATTTTCCTGCCCAGTTCCAGGGCTGTTAAATCTAAAATTCCCATGGTTTCCTCCTATTCTACAGTCTTTGGAACCATAAAGGCTCCATCCTTCTTTTCTGGTGCGTTTTTAAGAATCTCTTCTCTGTCATTTTCGTTGGTGACAACATCTTCTCTAAATACATTGTGTACCGGAAATACATGTGACATCGGCTCAACACCATCGGTGTCCAGCTCATTCAGCTTATCAACGTAGTCCAGCATACTCTCCATATCCTTTTTCGCCTGTTCCTTTTCTTCGCCGGACAGCTCCAGTTTTGCTAAGATCCCGACATATTCGATTGTTTCATCACTGATGTGATTTGCCATTTTAATTCCTCCTTTTTATCCAGAGTGGGTTAACTCAAAAATCCCGCCCCAAAGCACAATATGCTTCGGGGCGGGAATATCTTCCCACGGTACCACCCGTCTTAAAACCAGGATCTCTATTCTTATCCTGACTTCTTCTCATTTCCGTACTTAACGCGTACCACGTGACAGCCTAATGCAGATTCTGCATTTTGACTGTCCGGCTCCAAAGTGTTCCCGCCGCAAGGTGTCCCCGGAAAGCTTTCAGTCTTTGGCTTTTCCTCCCTGTAGAGTTCTTTTTGCTTTGAGTCTTTTTCATCGCCTTTTATCCACTATGATTTTTAATCATAACACAGTTGAATTTATGAATCAAGTCCATTTCACGAATCATACACAGGTACATTCTCAGGTCTGATACGTTTGCTCGGTACAAGCTTTACCTCCAGGTCTCCTTCGGATAAAATTTCAATTTCCGTTCCTTCTGTAAGTTCCAGATTCACGTATTTATCCGGCTCTTCCCCCTGCGGATCTTCTGAGAGCCAAACACTGTGTGCCCCATATTCGTCATCCTTGTCTTGTTCAAAAGTAAAATCAATCTCACCTTCTCCGCTAACTGCAACGATATCATAAGTGCCTGCCGGAAAATCTTTTCCTGCAGTCATCACCCCGAAGACTTCCACCTCTTGGCTCAGACTATTATCCCTCGGTTCTCCCATTTTTTTTAGATTGGCGTCCGATGTTTTGCAGGATATGTGCCCCTTGCCCGAAACTTCTACTAAAGAACCCTGATAAAGACGGACATTTTTCACTTTGCAGAACCGGTCCGCTTCCAATGTTTTCTTATTTGTAACCTGTTCATAAATACTGATATTCTGTACATCATTTATTGCTGAGAAGTTTAAATCATCCCCTGCCCCAGTCATTGTATAGTTTCCTTCCGGAAGGTCCAATCCTACGATATATCTGCCGGAAGAAAGCTTCACAGAAAAACTGTTCCCGGTCTTTTCCAAAGAATAGGCCGCATCTTCATATGTAAAATCGGGCATTGTTTTTGTATGCTCTTCCATCCCATCATCGTTCACAAATATCTGAACCTTTTTTAATATCTCTCCGATATCGTTATCACTTACAACATCTAATACCATGCCGGAAATAACTACAAGGCTCAAGATAAATTTTATAAACTTTCCTTTTCCCCTTTTCGTTTCCGTGCGGAACTGTCTGTGTGCCCTTTTATGATATTTTGTCATGGAGCTCTTTGGCTCCACATTTGGCCTTACTCTGTACTCCGGTCTATTCCTTGTGCTTTCAAACCTCTGTCCGATCTCCAACCGCTTAAAATCATAACCGCACATAGGACAGACGCCGTTTTTTAATTTTTCTTGACAGACCGGGCATTTATCATATTTCATATTCATTCCCTCTGACTGATAAAAATATTATGTTATCTATCCCGATTTTTAAATTTCTTCTTTTGCTTTTCGATACGTTCTTTGTCTTTTTGCTCAATTTCTGGTGCGATGGTCTTCGTAAACCACAAAAGAGCCAAAGCCGGCGCAAGGATCCACAGGGATCTCTGATCATTTCCCAGAATTGATAGAGTCAAGAGCCCTTTTGCCTGAAACATCATCACAAACATATAGACAAAAACTAAAAGCAGAGCAAATGACTCAGTGGCAGTATAGTTCTTGCCCCTTCCAGGGCCTACCAGAAATCGCTCCAGCAGCAATGCAGCCCCGCTGATGATCGTTAAAACAAATGCCACATCTGTAAATGAAGTGCTGGATCCAACAAAGTCTTTTACCCAGTCAAACACCAGGCTGAATACAAACATCAGTATCAATACCGCCCACAACACTTTTTCTAATTTTTTATATAAACCCATCTTTTCACCTCTGTATGCTGGATCACGCGTCTTTTAACATCGAGATCACTTCTTTTATATGATTTACTTTTGTATCAGCTTCTTCCTGTTCTAACCGGTACATCTCAGGCACCTTTGCCACTGTAAAGATCCCTGCATTTTTGGACGCCCTGATCCCGATCTGAGAATCTTCCAGTGTAATGCACTCTTCCGGCTCCAGCCCCATGTACTCCATCGCCTTTAGATAAACATCCGGATGTGGCTTATTCCTAGTAAGCCGTTCTCCACTGATCACAAAATCAAAATGCTTTTCCAGCTCACAGTCAGCCAGCATTTTTTCAATACAGTCCATAGAATTACCCGATGCCAGTGTTGTCTTAATCTGTCTCTCCCTGCAATATGTAAGCAACTCGTCCACTCCCGGATTCAGAATATCACGATAGTCAAAAGTGATGCTTTCTTTCATGCGGGTAAACTTCTCCTCAAATTCTTCCCTGCTGCTCCTGTCTCCCCAAAACTCCATAAAATAATCAATGGCATCCGCATATGGAGTACCGATCACCTTCTCAAAATCCGCCAACTCCATTTCAATCCCATATTTTTGAAACCACTTCTTAAATGCCTTCAGGTACACCACTTCACTGTCCACAATAACGCCGTCCATATCCAAGATCAAACCTTTTTTCATGATATCTACCCTCTCCTAATCAAAACAAAAAAACAATATAACAAAAGTATACCTTATCGCACGCAGTGCGTCCACCCGAAGGGTATAAAATGCGGGATGCCCTCCTGGGTATACCTTATCGCACGCCATGCGTCTAGCCGACAGGTAAAAGACACGATATGCCCTCTTTATCCAGAAAACATTACGTTCATGTTCCACATGATTGGAGTGAGGCATTCTAAGAGCCGAACGGAAATCATGTGGAACATGTTTACCTTATCGCACGCAGTGCGTCTACCCGAAGGATATAAAATACGGTGTGCCTCAGTCTTTGCTCTCAACAATCAGCAGGATACCGTCCTTCATTTCAATGACCCCTGTCTCATCCACCAGTTCATTACTGATCCCCCATGTTTCCTGGAACAGAAGAGTGTCGTTGTTCAGGGGATAATAAAAACCGTGAAGTGTCACTCCCGTCACCGTGCCCACAGGGATCAGGGAGATATAATCTCCAAACTGTTCTCTCTTTTCCAGTTTCAAAGGGCGGTCCACGGCCCGGATACGGTTGTGGGCATCCACAATGTATGCCTCCACCCCATGCTTTAGAGCATAAACAAGCTGTCCCATATTTCCTAGTACATGATCCAGTCTGGTTCCGGTGCTTCCCAGCACAGTGACTTTCCCTGCTCCCATGCTGACTGCCTGTTCCATGGCAATCCCTGTGTCCGTGTCATCCTTTTCCCTGGGAAGGATCATGATATTTTCTTCTTTAAACCGTTTGAGCGTCTCGTCCGGGCAGCTGTCAAAGTCACCAAGGATAAAATCCGGCTGGATCCCAAGCTGTTCTGCGTATAGAAGTCCCCTGTCCGCAGTAATGATTTTGTCAAATGTCTGTGTCTGGATATAAGAACGGGCGAAGACTGTGTCTAAATCTCCGCCTGTTAAAATTAATATATGCATTACCATTTTCTCTTTTCTTTTAATTCATGATAGATGAGTACATAGTTGTCATACCGGATCTGGCTGATTTTCCCCTGCTCCAGCGCTTCCTTGACGCCGCATCCCGGCTCGTGGGTATGGCTGCATCCCTGAAATCTGCACTTGCCTTCATATGGCTCGAACTCCTTGAAGTAATACTTGATCTCATCTTCCTCAAACATATCCACAAACAAGGAGCTGAATCCCGGAGTATCCATCACAAACGTGTCACCTTCCACATGGATCAGTTCAGAATGTCTGGTGGTATGCTTTCCTCTTTTGATCTTTTCACTGACCTCTCCGGTCTCCATAGCCGCCTGTGGATACAGAAGGTTCATCATAGAAGATTTGCCTACCCCTGACGGACCTGCCAGCACAGTCGTCTTGTGCTCCACAGCCTCTCTTATCTCAGAAAGTCCTGTCTCCTCGGAAACACTGGTAAAGATCACCCTGTACCCGCAGTCCTTGTAAACATCTGTTAACACAGACAGTTCTCTTTCCCTGGCCAGATCTGTCTTGTTAAAACAGACCACCGCAGGAACCTGCTGTTTTTCCATCATCAATAAAAATCGGTCCAATAGATTGTAATTGGGTTTTGGGTTTTTAGCCGCAAAGATCACCAGTGCCTGGTCTACGTTTGCCACGGCAGGACGGATCAATTCGTTCCTTCGCGGAAGGATCTCTGTCAGATTCCCAAGTTTTTTATCCTCATCCAGTACCTCGATCTCAACCACATCACCTACCAGAGGCTTCATCTTCCGGTTCCTGAAAATACCTTTCGCTTTGCACTCATATAATCCGCCGTCTGCGTAGACATAATAAAATCCTGCAATTCCTTTGATTATTCTTCCCTGCATGAACTTGACCTTACTCCTCTGTATCTCCTGTAGTATCTTCTGTGGACGGCTGTTTACCAAGGCTTACGACAACACCAATGCCCGTGCCTTTGGTCACCTTCTTCCCGGCTTTCGGGGACTGGCTTATAATGCAGCCCTCCGGCACCGTGCTGTTGTATTTCTGTGAAGACACGATGAGTTTTAATCCCTCATTGCTCAAAAGCTCTTTTGCGTCATCCACGGTCTTGAATACGATCTCCGGTACCGCCACTTTGTCTTCTCCCTTGCTGACCGTGATCGTCACCTTTGCGCCCCTGGCGATCCTGTTTCCCGCTCCCGGGGACTGGGAGATCACATCTCCCTCATTTACACTGGAACTGAACTTGGTGGATACTGAAACCTTAAATCCCTGTTCAGACAAAATCTTTGTAGCTGATTTCTGGCTGTATCCCCGGACATCCGGTACGGAAACCTTGCTCTCCCCGCTGCTGACAGTCAATACAATCGTTGTCCCTTCCTCCACTTCCTGGTCTGACTCCAGACTCTGCCGAATCACATATCCAGCTTCATAGGAGGATGAAGCCTCAGTCTTACGTTCCACTTTCAAATCATCCCCGATGGACGCAAGTGCTGCATCGTAAGTCATGCCTACATAATTTTCTACAGGAACCTTGACCAGTTTCTCTGTGGTACTCTCCTCTGTAGTCGTAAGCTTTTCCGTTGTGGCGTTATCGCCAGAACGGAACAAACCAGAACTGTTGATGACAAGAACAATAATAGAAATCAGGATGATGGCACCGACCACTGCGGCCAGGACTACCACTAGCTTTTCCAGCTTGGAGTTCATCCCTCTTTCTTCTTCCTCCTCGTCATCTTCCACAAATCCGGATTCCTCTTGCGGTTCGTCTTCCTCCGGCTCCTCCTGCCTGATAAACTCTTTTGTGTTCAGCAGCTGGGTCGGTGAATCATCCACAAACGGAGCCATGCCCACATAGCTTCCTTTTGTATCCTCAAATACAAGTCTAAGATCCTCCATCAGCTCATTGACAGACTGGTAGCGGTCTTCGGGCTTTTTCATCGTACATTTTAAAATGATTTTTTCCAGGCTTTCCGGGATGTCTTCAATCAACTCTCCCGGGGAAGTAATCTCATTCTGCAGATGCATCAGCGCGATGGTCACGCCGTTCTCGTGATCAAACGGAACCTGCCCTGTGGCCATCTCATACATTGTGATCCCCAAAGAATAGATATCACTTTTCTCATCGCAATATTTTCCTTTTGCCTGTTCCGGGGAAATATAATGAACCGATCCTATGGCCGTGGATGTGACTGTATTGGAGTTGGCCGCTTTTGCGATTCCAAAATCCGTCACCTTCACCTGCCCGGAATCTGATACCAAGATATTCTGCGGCTTAATGTCCCTGTGAATCGTATGGTGTTCATGGGCGTGCCCGATGGCTGAAGCGATCTGAAGAGAAAGCTCAACCGTTTCTTTTGCGGAGAGATGTCCCTTTTTCTTGATATATTCCTTCAGGGTAATGCCCTCTGCCAGCTCCATGACAATATAATTGACGCTGCCTTCCTGCCCGACATCATATACATTTACAATGTTCGGATGGGCCAGTCTTGCGACCGCCTCTGCCTCCACCTGAAACTTTTTTAAAAACTTTTCGTTATCTACATATTCATTTTTTAACACTTTGATGGCAACGTTCCGGTTCAGCTTATGGCACTTCGCCATATATACGTCCGCCATTCCGCCAGTACCAATTTTTTTCAGGATTTCATAGCGTCCTCCCAAAATGGTTCCTGCTTCTAACATGTGATCTCACCTCGCTCCCCCAGCGCTACGATCACCAGGGATATATTGTCCTTGCCGCCATATTCGTTGGCCCTGTTCACCAACTGGGCTGCCTTATTTTCCAATTGACTGTGATCTAACAGGAGTTCCTTGATTTCGTCATCTGCGACCATGCTCGTCAAGCCGTCGCTGCACAAAAGCAGATATCCGCTTTTCTTCGGCAGCTCAAAAAAATCCGGAACAGACTCTATGCCTGCACCGATGGCTCTTGTGATCAGATTTCTCTTTGGATGCTGTCTCATCTGTCCGCGTTCGATCTCTCCGGCCTTCACCAGTTCCTCCACAAAGGAATGGTCCGTGGTGATCTGTACTAAATCCTGGTCTGCGAAATACAGCCGGCTGTCTCCGATGTTCATTACAAAAATGCTTTCCTCTGTCACAGTTGCTGCCACCATAGTTGTTCCCATGCCTGCATATTCTTCTTCCTGGCATTTCAGTAATATTTCGCCGCTGACCTTCTGCAGTGCTTCCTTCATGATCTCAATAGGATCAGAATTCTCAATCTCGCGTATCAATTCCACAAAACGCCTGACAGCCAAAGAAGACGCAAAGCCTCCTGCTTTGTGGCCTCCCATGCCGTCTGCAACGATATACAAATTATCCAATTGTCCTACAGGTACATCAGAGTTAAAGATTGTGTCCTGGTTTTCAGACCGTACCTTTCCTCTGTGAGAAGTTCCAACGGATTGCATCTTAGTTCTCCTTTTTGATCTGGATTCCTTGTTTATCCACAGAATCCAGCTTTTTTCTTCTTAATTGTCCACAGGCAGCATTGATATCTCTGCCCATTTCTCTTCTTATGGTAACATTTACACGATTTTTTTCAAGTATGTTTTTGAAGTCGTTTACAAATTCCGGCATTGACTGGCGGAAATCTCTTTCCTTGATGGGATTGACCGGGATCAGGTTCACATGGCATGGAAAGCCTCCTAAAAAACGGCACAATTCTCTGGCATTTTTCGGACTGTCATTCACACCTGCTACAAGACTATACTCAAATGTCATTCTACGTCCAGTCTGTTCAAAATAATATTTACAAGCAGAAAGCAGTTCCTCCATGGAATACTGGTTTGCCACCGGCATGAGAGATTTTCTCATGTCATCGTTGGAAGCGTGAAGGGAAATGGCCAGTGTCATCTGAAGCTTTTCGCCGGCCAGCTCCCGGATCTTGGGCACCAGCCCGCAGGTCGATACTGTTAAGTTCCGCTGGCTAAGGTTCAGTCCCTTCTCATCGGTCAAAAGCCTGATAAATCTTAAGAGGTTCTCATAATTATCCAAAGGCTCTCCGGTTCCCATAACGACCACGTTGGATACCCGTTCTCCCGTGTCCCTCTGAATGTAATAAATCTGTCCCAGCATCTCTGAAGGGAGAAGATCTCTGTCCAGCCCTCCGAGAGTAGATGCACAGAATCTGCAGCCCATTCTGCACCCGGCCTGAGAGGAGATACAGACAGAGTTACCATGTTTGTATTTCATCAGTACACTCTCTATAATATTCCCATCATCCAGCTGAAATAAATATTTTCTTGTGCCGTCAATCTTCGAGACATAGGTCTCCACCGCCTTAAGCTCCCTGACCTCATATTGACTAAGCAATTTTTCCTTCAGCGCTTTGGGAAGATTGTTCATCTCATCCATGGAAGATGCCAGCCTTTTATGGAACCACTCAAATATCTGCTTAGCCCTGAACTTTTTTTCACCTGCTTGTTCAAGTGCCAGTTCAAGTTCTTCCAGTGTCATCGATTTTAGATCCTTCATTTCATTCTCCTAAGTTTTCCTATAAAAAATCCGTCGCACGGATGAATCCCCGGAAGCAGCTGGATGTAACCTTCTTTTGCTGTCTCAATCCTAAGATATTCCGGCAGCAGCGAAGTAATGTCCTCCGGCTCAAACCCCGGCTGGGCTGAAAGCCACCGGTAATTATCTTCATTTTCTTTTGGATTGATGGTACAGGTTGAAAATATCAGGACACCTCCTGGTTTTACATAGGCCACCGCTGTCTTCAATATCTCTCTCTGAAGGCTGACTAATTCCTCCAAAACCTTTTCTTCCAGATTGTATTTGATGTCATGTTTTTTTCCCATGATGCCAAGACCAGAACATGGAACATCACATAGTACTACATCCATGCTTTCTCTCAGATCTTCATCCAGGATCCGGGCATCCCATACCTGGGATCTGATATTATGAAACCCGGTGCGTTCCATATTTTCTTCAAGCAATTCCACTTTATATTCTGTCAGGTCCCTGGCCAGGACCTGGCCAGTTCCATGCAGTTTATCTGCCATATACAGTGCTTTTCCTCCCGGGGCGCTGCACATGTCAAGAATATCCTGTCCTTCCTTTACATCTGCGATCTTTCCCGCAAGCATCGAACTCTCATCCTGTACGATAAATCGCCCCTGGCGGAAAGATGACAAGCGTTTTAAAAAGTCATAATGAGTGATATAAATAGCCTCCGGGAGCAGTTCCCCGTCTTTCACCGTGATGTCTTCTCCCTTAAGTGAATCCACCAGCTCCTCCCTGGATCCATTGCTCTCCATCCAGGACAACGTCGTCTTCTTAGGTTCCAGAAAAGAGCGGACGATCTTCTCCGCATTTTGCTCTGAATAATTGGAAAGAAAATGGCGGACGATCCACTCCGGCATGGAATAGGAAACGGACAGATATTTTACATCATCCTTTTCTCTGGAAGGAAACACTATGTTCTCTTTCTGCCGTGAAACAGTCCTTAGAACCCCGTTGACAAACCCTGACAATTTTGAAAAGCCTCTTTTTTTCGCAAGCTTGACACATTCATTGCAGGCTGCAGAATCCGGAATCTGATCCAGATACAGGATCTGGTAAACGCCCATACGGAGCAGTGCCCGGACCAGCGGTTTCAGTTTGTTTACTTTCATCTTGGAATACTGGTTGATCACATAGTCTATGGTCAGCCGGCGTTCCAGAGTACCCTGGCAGAGACGGGTAAAAAATGCCCGGTCCTTTTTGTCACTGAACTGGTACTTCTCAAGCGTCTCTCCAATGGCAATGTGGGACAGTGCCTCTTTTTTGTCTACCTTCATCAGAACATCTAGTGCTGATTCTCTTGGATTCTGCATATTACTCTCCCAACACCGTTCCGGTTTCCACTTTTGATCCTGCCAGAAATGCCTGGACAGCCATCCGTTTCTTTCCGGATAACTGAATCTCATTGAGGGCCAGTGCATTCTCACCGCAGGCAACTACGATCTGCTTTTTCGTCACATCCACCACTGTGCCAGGTCTCTCGTCCCCGTCATAATCAACAGTGTCCGCATCCCAGATCTTCATTGTCTTTCCCTCAAGCTCTGTGTAAGCGCTGGGCCATGGATTCAGCCCCCTCACCCACTGCTCGATCTGGTCCGCAGTCTTTGTAAAGTCGATCCGCCCCATCTCTTTGCTCAACATCGGGGCATAGGTACTGTCCTCGTCTATCTGTTTTGTTCTCACTGCAGTTTTGTTTTCCAGTTTGTTTAATGTCTCTATGAGCAGATCTGCTCCCAGCACCATCAGCTTGTCGTGAAGGGTTCCCGATGTTTCCTTCTCATCCAGGGAAATGACCGCTTTGTCGATCATATCACCCGTATCCAGACCTTTTTCCATATACATGGTTGTGATCCCGGTCTCTTTTTCCCCGTTTAAGACTGCCCACTGAATCGGCCCAGCTCCCCGGTATTTCGGAAGAAGGGAACCGTGCACGTTAATACAGCCGTATTCTGGGATCTTCAAAATCCGTTCCGGCAGAATCTGTCCGTATGCCACTACAACAATGACATCTGGATTTAATTCTTCCAGATGATCGATAAATTCCTCATCTCTGGCCTTCACAGGCTGCAGGACAGGGATTCCATGTTTCATTGCAGACTCCTTCACCGGCGGAAAGGATACTTTTTTCCCTCTGCCTTTCTGCTTATCCGGCTGTGTGACCACTGCCATCACATGGTGGTTTTCGATCAGTTTCTCCAGTGTCGGCACCGCAAATTCCGGCGTTCCCATAAATACAACGTTCATCGTGCCCTCCTTACTCTTCTTCCTCTTCTACATCTCTCACCGCTTCCTCCGCCACATCTGGATAGAGAACTCCATCCAAATGGTCAAGTTCATGGCAGATTGCCCTGGCCAGAAGTCCTTCCCCTTCTACGGTGATCGGGTTCATATCCCGGTCCAGAGCTTCGCAGATCACATGATTCGGGCGCTTTACCACTGCCACCTTGCCAGGTAAGCTTAAGCAGCCTTCATCTCCGATCTGTTCCCCGTCCTTTTCTATAATCTTTGGATTGACCAGGACCAGCGGCTGCCCTTCATATGTGTCAATGACCACAAGCCGTTTCAGTATCCCCACCTGGGGCGCCGCAAGCCCTACGCCGTAAGCCTGATACATGGTCTCAAACATGTCATCTACCAATGTCTGAAGCCTGGGTGTCATTTCTTTGATCTCTTTTGATGATTTTCTGAGGACATCATCCCCCATTTTTCTGATGTTTCTGATTGCCATGGATACTTCTCCTTCTCAAATGTTCTATGTTAATAACTGCTCATCGGATTAAAGTCGAATGTGATATGAAGATCCTTCGGCAGCTCCTGCCTGTCGATCCACAGTTCCAGCCGGTCTTTCACCCTGACGAGCTGCTGGTAATCTTTTTCTTTTACATACAATACCTGCCGGTAAATGTCATTGACCTTGGACAGGGATGCCTCCCCCGGCCCTATGACACGGATGCCGGAGTTCTTTATGACCCTGCCCAGACGCTGCGCAGTCTGTCTGCACACTTCTTCATCCGGTCCGGCAAGAAGAACCGTCAGCATCTGCCAGACCGGCGGGTAACAAAGCATGGTCCTGTATGCAATCTCCTGCTGATAAAATTCTTCATAGTCCTGGCCGGCCGCCGTCACGATACAGTAATGTTCCGGAGAATAGGTCTGAATCACCACCTCTCCGGCTTTTTCCCCTCTTCCGGCCCGGCCGGCCGCCTGAGTCAGAAGCTGGAAGGTCCGTTCTGCCGCCCTGAAATCATTGGCGTGCAGAGACAGATCCGCCGCCAGTATGCCTACCAGCGTTACGTCTGCAAAATCATGCCCCTTGACAATCATCTGGGTTCCCACAAGAATGTCCGCTTCACCGTCAGAAAATGATTTTAAGATCTTCTCATGGCTATGCTTTCTCTTTGTGGTGTCCATGTCCATCCGCAGCACTCTTGCCTCAGGGAATTCTCTCTTGATGGCGGCTTCCACCTTCTGGGTGCCCAGGCCGAAGGTCCCGATAAACGGACTTTTACACTCTGGACAGGCCTCCGGCATGATCTCCTCATATCCGCAGTAATGGCATCGGAGTTTTCCATCCCTGTGATATGTGAGAGATACATCACAGTGGGGACACTGCATGACAGTCCCGCAGCTTCTGCAGGACACAAATCCTGCATAACCTCTGCGGTTTAAAAACAGCATGATCTGTTCTTTCTTTTGGAGCCGGTCTTCGATCAGCCCGTACAGCCTGCGGCTGAACATGCTCCGGTTTCCTTGTTTTAATTCTTCCCTTAAATCCTCAATATAGACATCCGGCAGAACCGCTTCCTTTGCTCTCTGTTTTAACGTCCAAAGTCTATATTCCCCGTCAAGTGCTTTCTGATAGCTCTCAAGGGACGGTGTTGCCGATCCTAAAATCACTGCGGCGTCCTCCATCTCTGCCTTTTGAAGTGCCACCTCCCTTGCGTGATATTTGGGGGTCTGTTCACTTTTATAGCTTCCCTCATGTTCCTCATCAATGATGATCAAGCCCAGGTTCGGAAACGGTACAAACAGCGCTGATCTCGGTCCAATGATGATATCAATCTCTCCGTTTTTAGCCCGGAGCCACTGATCATACTTTTCTCCCTTTGATAACCTGGAGTTCAAGATGGATACCCGCTCCCCGAATCTTTTAGTAAAACGGCAGACTGTCTGATAGGTCAGTGCGATCTCAGGGATCAGCACGATGGCCTGTTTTCCCATTCTGACGGCTTCCTCGATGGCCGCCAGGTAGACTTCCGTTTTCCCGCTCCCCGTAACTCCATGAAGCAGATAAGTCTTTCTCTCTCCCAAGGCATAGTCTTCCTTGAACTCCCGTATCAGTCTCTCCTGATCTTCATTCAGCGGCAGAGGCTCCTCTATCTGAAGACCTTTCGGGTTGGGATTTCTGTAAAACTGCTCACGCTGCACCCGGATAATTCCGTCCTTTTCCATACCTTCCACCGTTGTCCTGGGGATCTTTAAGTTCTTTATGACAGATTCCCAGGTAAGTTCCTGATGATCCATAAGTGCTGCCAGAAGCCTTGCTTTTGCCACATAATGCTTTCCAAAATATTCATCCAGCTGTGCAGGCGCATGTTCCATGGAAAGCAAGAGCTTCACAGTCTTCTTTTCCTTCTGCTTCATCTTATCCTGCACCGGGAGCACCGTCTTTAACGCCTGGATCATGGTGGAACCATAGTTTCCCCGGATCCAATACGCAAGCTGTATCATCCTGGACTCTGCATCTACGCTGTCTTCCTCTATGGAAAGGATTTCTTTTATCTTTTTGGGATCGTAATCTGCCCTGTCGGAAAGTCTGACCACATATCCCCTCTGCTCCCTGTTTCCGGCGCCAAACGGCACACGGACCGACTGGCCCACCCGGATCTGGTCACATAAGGAAAAAGGCACTCGATATTGAAATACCCGATCTAGTGCCTCATGCG
>OLSH01000255.1_pt1 | contig 56090 bp, 38 predicted proteins | sample 1643221 | NCBI WGS metagenome assembly OLSH01 (sample SAMEA3136681, study PRJEB25190) | human gut metagenome | biome: human gut; feature: human-associated habitat; material: faeces | place: Austria | collected 2013 | reverse complement strand
CTGTTCTTGAACAGTGAGAAGTATCAATATGACTTTATACCTGAGTAGTTACCTTGTATCGCTGTAATTCTGATAATATTCGGTATCAAGAAAGGACTGGAAGATGAGAATAGTCAAATCTTAGATTCAGGCGTCGAGAAGGATTATACATCTTTGTATATGCCCTATAAAAACGACAACGGGAAGTATGGGTATGTAGGTCCCCTTAATATGAATGAAAAGATTGTTATTCCGGCTAAATATGATGGAGCCTATACTTTCTCCGAAGGATTAGGACCTGTTCGGCTCAATGATAAATGGGGTTATATAGATAAAACCGGAACAGAAGTAATTCCATGCCAATACGATGAAGCAAATGGTTTTTCTGAAGGATTGGCAGCGGTTGAATTGAATGGTAAATATGGGTATATTGATAAATCCGGGACATTAGTCATTCCTTATAAATATGATTTAGCACCTCCTTTCCTTGAAGGGTTTACTAATGTTAAGCGTAATGAGAAGTGGGGGCTTATTAACAAAAACGGTACAGAGGTAGTACTATGTAAATACGACGAATGCTATCCCGCAATCAGCCCTGATTTTGACGAATTATTAATAGTAAGTATTGATGATAAGTATGGAGCTGTAAATAAGAATGGTAAAGAAATAATTTCTTGTAAATATGATTGGATAACAGGTTTTTCTCAAGGACTATCAGCAGTTGAACTTAATGAGAAATGGGGGTTTATTGACTTGAATGGCAGGATAGTAATTCCATGTAAATATGATGTTGCCGGCAGCTTCTTTGGAGAAGTAGCTAAAGTGGTGTTGGGTTGGGAGAGTTTTTTTATCGACAAGAATGGTAAAAAAGTAGCTCCTTGCCCATATACCTCTATCTATCCTTGCGATGAAGTAAAAATATCAAAGGTTGAATACAATGACAAGTGGGGCTATATTGATACAACAAATGGCAAGGAAATAGTGCCATGCAAATATGAGCACACAGACTATTTTTCTGAAGGATTAGGAATTGTTCGACTCAATGGTAAATATGGATATGTGGATACAAACGGCACAGAAGTCATTCCATGCAAATATGATGGCACAACCGGATTTTATGGAGGATTAGCAAAGGTTGAATTGAATGGCAAGTATGGCTATATAGACAAAAATGGAATAGAGGTAATCCCATGCCAATACGATAAAGCATTATATTTTTCTTCCAGAGAATTAACGCTTGTAAAACTTGGAGAGAAACATTTCTATATTGATAAGAAAGGTAATAGAAGAATAATAATTACAGAAAATATTATTGAGCCTTCATATTATTAATCTTCTTATACATATAATATGCAATTACAAACATCCCTCCTATAAGGAGGCTTGAATCATAAGCCGCTATTCAAGAATTCTTCATGAAAGAATATTGTGATCGTAACGATGCCACTTAAGAAGAATGGAACAGACTTTCGTACATAAATCCCTATATTTCATGTAATATGCCTTGTGAAATATCCGGCTTATAAGATGAAATCGATACCTTTGAAACAAGATAAGAGGAAACAATTAGTAAATATAAAACAGATTTAATAACCATAAAAATATCAGCCTTATGAAATCGGAAGAAACTATTCTCAATCAGCATGAGAACGAAAGTAAAGAGAAACAATCGTTTGACAAACAAACAAAAGAGAGGCAAGAACCACAAGAACAGACTACTAAAGCAAAAGGCTCCTGGAAGCAAGTTGCAATAGGTGGAGTATCTGGAATTTTACTAGGTGGTGCAGGCACATTCTTCACAGGTTCGGTTAGTGCTTATAATGATCCGGATGCACCCGGTCATGGCAGCCAATCAGCTGCCGGAGAAGCAATTCCTGTTTCAGAAGATTCGACTATTACCGCAGAAGGACTTCCGGTAGCTGCCGTAAGTGATGACATGTCTTTCAGTGAGGCATTTGCAGCAGCACGTCAGGAAGTTGGCCCGGGTGGAGTATTTGAGTGGAACGGAGGCGTATACGGCACATATTATGCAAATGAATGGAACGAAATGACAGCAGAAGAACGAGCTGAATTTGGCAACCATATATCTTATGGTACAGGAGAAAGCACTTCGAACAATGAAGACGCCAGCCAAATCGATACAACTACAGCCCCCATATCTGCCGAAACTCACACAGATGATATACCGAGTGAAGAAAGGATTGAAGAAGAGTTGGTCGTTAGCGTAGAACCAGAAGACAACGAAGCATTTAATGAAATTCAAATAATAGGTGTCGATGAAGCGACAATGGAAGACGGCTCTGTGGTGACTATCGGACAAATGGAAATAGATGGCCAGGAAGTTTACGTCGTGGACGTCGATCATGACGGCACCCTTGACATTATGGGATCAGATATGAATGGGGATGGAGTCATCAGTGAAAATGAAATATATAATATACAGGATGAGGAGATACAGGTAGCAGATCTTCAACAACACTTGGATGTCAGTACCCCGGATACCTATTTAGCGGATCTACCGGACTATACGAATGACGCTGATCCGGTTGGTTTTGCTTAACATCTAAAAAGAATAAGTCATGAAGCGAATATTGTTTTTGGCAACCTGTTTCAGTTTCCTTTGTTGGAATGTTTCAGCGCAAAAGATTTATTTGATCTCCGTCGGAATAGCAGATTATCCGGGTACAGAGAATGATCTTAACCTTCCGGCTAAAGACGCGGAAGCCATTCAATGGGTCTATCAAAAAAATCGGAAAGCGGAAACTATACTGTTGACCAATGAACAGGCTACCCGCAACAGCGTGTTAGCTAACATGAACAAGCTCTTCAGTAAAGCTGCGGTTGATGATATCATTATTCTCTTTTTCAGCGGACATGGATATAAAGGAGGATTTGTTGGGTATGATGAAAGAATATCCTATCAAGACGTAAGAAAAATAATGGCTAAAAGTGTATCGAAAAACAAAATGATATTTGCAGATGCTTGTTTTTCGGGCAAGATGAGGACTTCAAAGAATAATTCATCGGCATCCCCATCCTTGTCTTCTCTGAAAGTCATGCTCTTCTTATCTTCCCGTGACAATGAAGTGTCAATCGAACGCCGCTCTATGCAAAACGGATTCTTTACAACATGTTTGCAGCGTGGCTTACGCGGAGGAGCCGACGCCAACCGTGACAAGATAATTACCGCAAAGGAATTATTCTTATTTGTAAGCAAAGGAGTAAAAGAACTGTCTGATGATAAACAACATCCAGTTATGTGGGGTAAGTTTGATGATACAATGCCGGTCATAGCGTGGTAAAACAATAAAAAAAAGAAAGCAATGCAACCAGAATTCGTTAGAGTCAAGTGCCCTAATTGCGGAGCAGTCCTGACCATCAAAAATATGATAGGTTTGAAAAACAAGTCTATCCCTTGCCCGATATGTAAAAAAGTTTCCCACTATGTAGACTATAAGAAGCCAAAGCAACAGGCATCACAGTATGATACAGACATCACCACAACAACAGGAGATGCCACACAGTTGGGTGACAAATCACATAACAATCTGAGTCATAAAAGCATTGGTAAACTCAAAAAGCCTGGAACAAACGGATTATATTCCCTTTCACCCGGCAAGAATACTATTGGAAGAAAGGCTCAATCATCCAATGCTACCATACAGATTGATACAGACGATCCTTACATGAGCCGTATACATTCTGTTATAGAGATGTGCAAAAAGCAAAACGGTGACTATATCCACTGTCTTTCGAATGCGCAAAACAAGAATGCCACTTACGTGAACTCTCTAAAAATAGAAAAAGATGACCGTGTAGTGTTACATGAAGGAGACACTTTAAAAATGGCAAATACTATGTTGCAATTCGTTTTTGACTCTGAAGATGAAACAATCATATAAACCGGAAAACTAAAAGGAAATGATATATACATTAAAACCATTGGCAATCTATGAGTTAGGGCAGCGAACGAATCAAGAAGATTCTATATTTCCACATTATGGAAAAGCAACGGAGCACGATCGCACCTTCCTTGTTTGTGATGGAATGGGAGGACATGACTCCGGAGAAATAGCCAGCCAGACTGTATGTGACATCATGGGCAACTATATTTTAAAGCATACTCTAACAGGAAGTAGCTTCACAGACGAACAGTTCGATCAGGCATTAAATGCCGCGTATGACGAATTAGATACAAAAGATAACGGTGCAGTGAAAAAAATGGGGACTACAATGACTTTTTTGAATTTCCATGACAATGGTTGTCTGCTAGCTCATATCGGAGACAGCCGAATTTACCATATTCGACCCTCTGAAAAGAAAATCTTATTTAAAACACGAGATCATTCACTCGTGAATGATTTAATTGAGATAGGAGAATTAACGCCTGAGGAGGCCAAAATATCCAAACAAAAGAACGTTATAACCCGTGCCATGCAACCCAATCTTGAAAGACGCCCTAAAGCCGATCTTAAACACATTAAGGATATTCAGCCTGACGACTATTTCTTTATGTGTTCGGACGGGATGCTGGAAGAGACGGAAGATGAAAACCTGTTGAACATACTATCCGAAACGGATAATAGCGATGAGGAGAAATTGGAAATATTAATAAAAGTAAGTGAAAACAACAAAGATAATCATTCGGCATATCTCATTCATGTGTTGGATGTCATATCTGAGAAGAAGGTTGAAAAGAAAGAAAAATTTGAAGAAAATCCAATTGAATCGATTTTAGGCAATAGTGTACCGATTGCAGCAAAGATCGTAGCCAAGACTCCAAAAGATATCCCTAAACAAAAAAAGAATAAAAGACAAAAGCGAAGACTTTCTATTATCAAAATTTCAGTCTTCCTGATATTCTTTTTCATGCTTGTTTACATTATTTTCTCTTATATATTAATTTAAATAACTCAATTTGTATGAAACGCTTAATTGTATTATTTTTCATTTGCACCGTGATTACCCTGTCTGGGTTCGGACAAACCTATTACTACAAATATCTTCATTCCATAAACTCAAATGAGATGAAAATTGATAACTCCAATTTATTTAGTGACTGGGGAGGTGGAACCTATTTAACCCTTTATAAGAACAAATCAATTGTTGCTTTTAGTGACAAGAATGGAAATTCTAAGGCAAATGCATATTTAAAAAAAACAAATTACGACAATGGTATATATACATACTCGGGATTTCATTGGGATGACAGTTACGCCTATGGATATGCCCAAGGAATTTTACTACGCATTGGAGATTTAAATACCGATGTGAGTAAAGTATACCTCTATTTTAATTCTGACTATAATAGATTAAATATAAAACTGTCTAATGGAATAACTCATGTATTTAAACGAGTAGCAGGTCCTGAATCAGAAAGTGCCCCTAATCAGCTATATTAGCAAGTCTGACATACAGAGCAAGTAAGATTACAGAAGATAACTACATGACAAACTTTGAACTAAATAACGATTACAGAACAATCCCATTGGGAACCGGGAAAGAAAAATAATTTCATCCAGAACAATGTCCGGTTAGTAGTTTTGCGGGATAGGAAAACAGGAAAAACAAGAAATTTTATTATGACTTTCGTTGGAACTTATGAATATCTGAAGAAAACTCGCACTATCGGAAAGAACGGATACTTATATCGACAACCGGACTTTAGTGGCGCCGTACTTTTCCATGAACTGAATGGAGCATTTATTAATGGATGGAGATATGCCGATGGAAAGATAGCTGCAACAATATCAAGACCGACGGAGAAAAAAGATTCTCTGATTAATTCTTCATCGGTTGCCATACGTGCAGAACATCAAGTTTGTCATGACGTATGTTATCCTGTTTACGATTCATATTGTGATTATTCATACGTTCAATCGGGAGATATGGAATCCGGCATTATTTATGATCTAGTAGAAAGCTGCTATCCTACTTATTCCGGCAATAAATGTACACAAGAATGCTCTACTTTCGAAGATGGACTTGATGATAGAGATGATAATTGGAATGGAGGTTATCCACCGGGGGAGTAGGAAATCCTACAGAAAAAGATCCGAGCCCACAAATGAAGGTTCTTAATAAAATATATGGTGATAAATCAACCTTAACAGATAAAGAAAAGCAACTTTTGGCAGATGCATTAGCTATAATGAATAATAATAAATTCTGGAAAAAAGTATATGATACATTAGACGGGGAAGTAAAAATAACTTTTCGCATAGAACCCCAAATTGAGGGAAAATCATCCGGAAGGTATTATACAGGAGACAAAGCCATTGCCTTTCCTAATGATGCATGCATCAATTTCGGTATTGTCAGAGAGGAGTTATTCCATGCTTTGCAACATAACACTTATGGAAAAGACGCTGAAAATCCCGCTAATAAGTTTACCATGGAATTTGAAGCACATGCATTTCCAGATATTGCCAACGCATTGTCTATGGGTGAATTCTCAGAACGTGGTTCCAATTTATACAGTACCGGTCCTTCACCAGAGTTTAGAAATGCAGTGAGTGATCTCATGAATTCCATTTTAGCAAACAAATGTTTTGATGACGAGCAATATATGCTTTACGAAAAAGCAGCCGAGCTATGGTCACCCAGTACTTATACAGGCAGCTTTGACTCCTCAATTCAACCTCAACTACTGTATAACATATTTTAAAAATAATTATTTATGAAGAAATTTACTTTTATGCTTATGTTTATCATCGCAAGCATAAGCTGTTTGTTTGGCCAAACTGAAACAAAATATTTTATATATGAGGACATTTCAACCAATCTCATCTGTATAAAGCCAAAAGGAGAAATAAACAGTGTTTTGGCCAAAGGTAGAGCAATGCTCTGGGTTGAAGAGAAAGCAAAGTCCATATATATAAATGAGATACTAAAACCTTTTCAGGAATTTATTGATGAAGGAGTTTTTTCCTCTGAAAGGATGATTTTCCATGTTTATGTTCATTTACTCCTCTATGCATTATTTTAATAATAAGACTGAGTATAAAGACAGAAGAAAGATAAATGCAGGAAAGTAGTTTGCAGATAAAAAGAGAAACCTTACTTTTGTAAGAAACATAAAAAATAAAGAAAAAACATGGGCAAATCCATCAACATATTAGATAAAGCCTATCTGCAATGGGTGAAGGAACTGACTACCCGCTACCGCCAGAGCCAAATTAAAGCGGCAGTGAAAGTGAACAGCGTCCTCATCGAATTCTATTGGGGGTTGGGAAGCGATATCGTTTCATTGGAAGTTGACAACAAATATGGAGGAAAATTCTACGCTACACTTAGCGCGGATTTACGTAAGGAAATGCCTGGTATAGAAGGACTTTCCGAATCGAACATACGATATGCAAAGCGGTTTTATCAGCTCTACGCCGAATGTTCCCGAAATCTTCAACAAGTTGTTGAAGAATTATGCCGCATTCCGTGGGGTCATCATATACGTATCATAGACAAGTGCTCAAACAATCCCAATAAAGCCCTATTCTATGTGCGCCAAACCTTAGAATATGGATGGAGCCGCGCTATGCTACTCAATTTCCTCGATACTGATTTGTATGAACGACAAGGGAAAGCATTGACCAATTTTCAGCACACAATGCCTGCCGTTACAAGTGATTTGGCACAGGAGCTCACCAAAGACCCTTATAGTTTCGATTTTCTTTCCATGCGCAAAGGTTATAACGAGCGACAACTAAAAGATGCCCTGTTGATGAATATTACAAATTTCTTAGTGGAACTCGGAACGGGATTTGCCTACGTGGGCAAGGAATATCGGTTGCAAATAGGTAGGAAGGAAAAGTTCATCGACTTATTGTTCTACAATCTTACTATCCGTTGCTATGTGGCGGTAGAAGTTAAAATTGACGAATTTGATTCCGCTGACATAGGTCAGTTGGGTACTTATGTGACTGCCGTCAACCACCTTTTGCGCAAAGAAGGAATAGACAATCCTACGATAGGGCTGCTCATTTGCAAAAACAAGGATAATTTACTGGCACAATATGCACTGGAATCAAGCAGCCAACCAATTGGCATATCAGAATATGAGCTATCCAGACTTTATCCCACCGAAGTGGAAGGTACCATACCATCCATCAAGGAAATTGAAACGAAATTAAACTATAGATGACAATATGGAAACAAAAATACCTTTCGAACTGACCAATAAACACTAAATGAATCCCTGCTTGATAAAAAAATGAGAAAAGAGTTAAGTCAAAAAGTTTTAGATGTACTGCCGGTGAGAAATACGGTATTGAGCAGCTCACTCTTTTCGGTTCCGCCGCACGGGGCGAACAGCGGGAGGATAGCGATATTGATATCGGTGTGAAGACACATCATTCTATCGACCTCTTCACATTGCAAGACATCCGCGAAGAACTTGAACACCTCTTCCACATCAAAGTAGATTTGTTAACCCTGCACGAGAACATGCATCAGATGTTCCGGCAAAATATTGAACGCGATGCAATCTATATCTAACGAACAAATAGCGGACATGCTCCGCTTTGTGGAACCTTTATCCGTCAACCCCATGGAAGAAAGTTATCGGGATGCGTAACTTTATCTCGCACGAATACCTTTCCGTCGACCCGGAAGTGATATTTGCTACTGTCAAGATACGTCTTGTCCCTTTACTGACCGACCTCCGTCATGTGCTTGCTGACATTGACAATGTCCTGCAAGAAAACCCTAAAGAAGGAGAGAAGAAGATAGCCAATGCTATGGAAAATCGACTGGTGAAAGTATTAGTGGGACAGCGAAGAAGTGGCAAAAGTTTCATTATGAAACAGTTGATGAATTATCTAATCACAGAGAAACAAGTAGAACCCCGGCAATTACTATATGTAAATTTTGAATTTGCCCCTTTCGGTTTCGTCAGGAATGCAGACGATTTACTCAGTCTTTACCAGTTGTATAGAAAGGAAAAACTGTCTGCCGGGAAAATTTATTTATTCCTGGATGAAATATAGAACATCGCGGAGTGGGAGAAAGCCGTGAATTCTTTATCTCAAGACTATACGGAAGATTGCGAAATTGTGATAACAGGTTCCAATTCGAAGATGCTTTCGAGTCAATTGTCAACATTACTATCGGGAAGATATATCGAGTTTAAGGTTTTTCCTTTTAATATAGAGGAATATGCACTCATTTCTGAAAGAAATGTGAACAAAGATACATACATGGAATTCTTAAAGTCAGGAGGTTTCCCCGAATTGTTTCATCTCAACAATTTTGAAACAAAACGGAATTATATTTCTTCTATCAAAGATACCGTCTTGTTAAGGGACATTGTACAAAGAAACAACATCAAAGATGCCAGATTACTGGAAGATATATTCGGATATCTGGTAAACAATGCATCCAATTTGATTTCAGTGAACAATGTTGTGAATTTCTTTAAGTCCAAAGGGAGAAAAACAAATTATGAAACCGTATCAAATTATATCCTCTATCTGGAAGAAGCAAACCTGTTGCATCGGGCAGAAAGATATAACATTAAAGGTAAAGATATTATTTCGGGAACATGTAAATATTATGCAAACGACTTGGCTTTTCATAACTATTTATATAATGGATATGGCTATGGAATAGGCTATTTGCTGGAAAATCGTATTTATCTGGATTTAAAAATAGCAGGATATGACGTATATGTAGGAGTGATAAAGGATAGAGAAGTAGATTTTGTTGCTACAAAAGCCGATAGGATTATCTATTTGCAGGTCAGCTATCTGTTGATTGACGATAGTACCACGGAGCGCGAATATGCTCCTTTTGATTCGCTTACCGACCACTATGAGAAGTTTGTAGTAACATTGGACGAAATAACATTACCTTCCAAAAATGGGGTTAAACATATCCAGGCATGGAATATCTATAATCATATTTAGCCTGACTGCGATATATATTTGCAAAATATTGGTCAAAAAGATAATCGCACGCAAATGATTCAAAGAATAGTGTTTTTCATCATTACTTCAGCTGTTTATCCAGCGTTGTTTTATGTTATCGTTCCGTGGAGTAACTCATTCGTGCTGACGGCACACTGATATCTATTTATCAGTGGCGCAACGGTAAATGCATTCGGAGTGATAATTATGACTTAAAAGGTAATTTAGTCCAATATTAATTCAGAAATTTGCTTTGATTTTTCACCATCATAAGTGATACATACCGATGTGTTATTGACTTTCTTTACACTAAAATCGTTCCAATAATAGTTCGGAAGTGTATCTTCGGGAATAAACCGCCTTACATCTACTTCCATCGCTGAGAGATTTTGCAGGTTAAGTAACGTAAGATTACCTTTCGGATTAGTCTTGTCATCCGTATCAAGATATAACAGAAGATTAGCAGATGCATCGTAACCGCTTTCCAAGTACAGTTTATCTTTAAACAAATTTTTCCCGGTACTCTTTTCATACAGGTACAAATATACACTGTATTGAGATTCCCATCTGTCCAACACCAAATAATCATCGAAATCGATTCCACTATAGCGTAAAGCAAACTTTTCTTTGTTGTAGCCACAATACGGATCTTTTTCCATCACATACCCTTCGCCATCCTGCTTCAGAGTAAAAACGTGTATGCTGTCCGGTGACAAGGAAATCCGAAGTTCATATCCATTCTTCAATGAATAAACAGCTTGTACATAAGCATCCGGGGCATAATGCACAGGGGTATCCCCCTCCAGCAACAACTCTTCAAGCATTCCATTTTCATAGTAACTTTTGTAATACACCTTTTTATTGTTTTTATAGCACCCTTCTTCCTGCAAAGCCCCACTCTCGTAGTAACATTCGTAAGGACCTTCTTTTTGAGAATTGCGATAAATATATTCTGATTTAAGTCCGCCATTATCATAGTATTCCCAACTGGCACCATCAGTTTCCCCTGTGTCATATTCCGATTCGCGTACCAATACACCGTCTTCATTCCACCAGCGGGCAATACCATGGCGTTTTCCATCTACATAATGGCAACTATATCTGCAAGTTCCATGTGAGGCTGTAACAACAGACTCTTTGTCATAGCTATAATATTCCCCCTCCAGTTCATCATCCTGATAGCAGGCTGTGACAGATACTTGACCATTTGGATAATAAGCTGTATACTTGCCCTCATTCTTACCCATAACGGCAGTTCCCTCAGCCGACATTTGTAAGCCTGATGAATCATAATAACCACTCCAGGCGCCATCAAACTTTCCGTCTATGATTTTTCCTGTATAGTAAAATGGAATAACATCGTTGTCCACAATGGCAGTTTTGTCCAATTCGCCCGTAAAAGGCTGATGATTCCCTATATCACAGACAATGTGTCTACCGTTTTGAGACTTCAACCAGCAGAGTTTATAATTTTTAGATCCCGAAAGAATTCCTTCATCATACGTCCGCTCGTCGTCCAACGTTCCGTCTTCGCGATAAAACAGCCATTTACCAAAGCGGTAGCTGTCATATTCTCCACGTAAAGAACAGTAGATTTGGATACCCTTTGCCGCCAGTTTTCCATTGTCGTAGTATTCGCAGTATCCCCCGTTCATTTCACCCTTCTTCCAGGTTTCTGTCCGGTCTATATGCCCGTCTTCTGCGTAGTAAGTGATTATACCATGCTTGGAGTGAGCACGGTTTCCGATTTTAACTCCTTCTTCCCTAAGCTGACCTGAGGCATAATATTCTTTATAATGACGGGTTCTGTTGGATTCGATATAGGATTCTGCTTCGGGAAGGAACCAAATAAGGAAAACTCCCAAAACCAATGCAGGAACTGCATGCCATACACAATGCAGCCATTTATAAGAAATTATAAAACTGAAAATTAATACTATAACACAAGCCACTACACATCCAAAAAAATATGTAAAAGCCCGCCCCATTGCATTTCCGGCAGCATCTCCTCCATCAAAAGTTTGTAATCTGACGAGGCATGGCATGATAACAAATGTAATCAATGGATAGATTGCAATGTTGATGATATAGAAAATTAGTTTGTCTTTCATTCCTGCTATTTATTTTGTTCGTATGTATTGATAAAAGCCGACAATTAAAGAATTTATCGTAAATCGGAGGCGCAATGTAAATAGAAAATGCTGGATGTGCAAGAAAAAATAAAGAAACACTTTGCCCACCGACTTTTTTGCCGTAACTTGCGCCGTCTTTTGAAGACAGTAACTAAAAATAACCACGATGAAACTAACCCTTATACGCACCGACCGTGAAACCGGCAAAGAATCTTTCAGTACCCTTGAAGCTGAAACCTTGATAGAGAAAATAAAGAAAGAGAACAAAGCAGCGCATGTATCAGCCCTGCGCCACCTCATACCTATGCTGCAAGGAACAGATAACCACTATCTGAACATAGATAAATTACCCCGCATCTATCCCGCCGTGGAATATGCCCGCACCAAAGACGGAGAACACCGGGTGAAGATTTACAACGGACTGGTACAGATTGAAGTCAACCACCTGGCAGGTATCACCGAAGTGGAACAGATAAAGCAACAGGCTTCCCTGCTGCCTCAAACCTTTGCCGCCTTTTGTGGAAGCAGCGGACGTAGTGTAAAGATATGGGTGCTCTTCGCCCTGCCCGACGGCTCATTCCCTAAACATGAAAGTGAAATGGCCCTGTTTCATACCCACGCCTACCGTCTTGCAGTAAATTGTTACCAACCCCTGCTGCCCTACTCCATCACCCTAAAAGAACCGTCGCTCAACCAGAGTTGCCGCATGACGCTGGATGAGCAACCTTATTATAATCCGGCTGCCATCCCCTTCTGCCTGGAACAACCCTTCGCCATGCCCGGCGAAACCACTTTCAAGGAACAGAAGCAGGCGGAAACCAATCCGCTATTACGCATGCAGCCCGGCTACAGTTCATCGGACACCTTTTCCATGCTCTTTGAAGCGGCACTCAACCGTGCATTCGACGGACTGACAAACTGGAAGCGGGGTGACGACCTACGCCCGTTGCTGACACGACTTGCCGAGCACTGTTACAAAGCAGGCATCCCCGAGGAAGAGGTAGTCCGGCAAACCCTGATGCATTATTATCGCGAAGCGGACGAGCCCGTAATACGTGCCGCCATACATAATCTTTACCGTGAATGTAAAGGTTTCGGCACCCGCAACAGCATGACCGCCGAACAGGACACAGCCTTCCGCCTGGAAGAGTTCATGAACCGCCGCTACGAATTCCGCTACAACACCGTGTTGGGCGAGCTGGAATACCGCCAGCGCGACTCCATACACTTCCAATTCCGCCCCGCCGACCAGCGGATACGAAGCAGCATAGCGCTCAATGCCCTAAAAGAAGGTATCCGGGTATGGGACCGCGACATAGCACGCTACCTTACCTCCGACTATATCCCCCTCCATAATCCGGTAGAAGAATACCTCAACGACACCGGGCGCTGGGACGGAAAAGACCGCATCCGTGCCCTGGCCGACCTCGTTCCCTGCGAAAATCCGCATTGGAGGGAATTGTTCTACCGCTGGTTTCTCAGTATGACGGCCCATTGGAGGGGACTTGACCGGCAGCACGGCAACAGTACATCGCCCCTACTGGTAGGCGCCCAAGGGTATCGGAAATCCACGTTTTGCCGCATTCTTTTACCACCGGAACTGCGTTTCGGCTACACTGACAGCATCGACTTCAAGAGCAAACAGGATGCCGAACGAAGCCTGGGGCGCTTCTTTCTGATCAACATCGACGAGTTCGACCAGATCAGCGTCAGCCAGCAAGGTTTCCTGAAACATCTGTTGCAAAAACCCGTAGCCAACCTGCGGAAGCCATACGGAACCGCCATTCAGGAGATACGCCGCTACGCCTCCTTCATAGGCACCAGCAATCAAAAAGACTTGCTGACCGATCCCAGCGGCAGCCGGCGCTTTATCTGTATCGAAGTAACCGGTCCCATCAACACCAATGTCACCATCAACTACCGCCAACTCTATGCCCAGGCCATGACTGCCATTTCGCAAGGTGAACGCTACTGGCTGGACGACACCGACGAGGCCATTCTGAAACAGAGCAATCAAGAGTTTGAACAACCTACTCCATTGGAACAACTCTTCCTGTGCCACTTCCAGGCGGCACAAACAGAAGACGAAGGAACGTGGATGACACCGATGGAAATACTTTCCTTTCTCCAGAAAAAGACTAAAGACCGATTAGCCATCAACAAAGTCGCGTACTTCGGGCGTACACTTCGCAAACTTGGAATCAGCAGCCGGAGAAGAAACCGGGGAACGGAATATCACGTAATAATAAATGAAACGGCATTTCAGTAAAATGCAAATAAATTTGCTACTGCACTCGGTTTACACTATCTTTGCGTTTCAAACCGAGTATATATGAAAAAAGAAAGCCAAGTGATATTCGACCGTAATGTAGTGGAATTCGTCACCGTAGCTGCTGAATTCTGCAAATTCCTGGAGCAGGCGGAAACGATGAAACGTGACACATTTGTCGATACCTCATTAAAGATACTTCCGTTGCTCTACCTCAAGGCGGCCATGTTGCCCGAAACAGAAATAATAGGCGACGACGCTCCTGAAAGCTACGTAACGGAAGAAACGTATGAAGTGCTCCGTATCAACCTTGCCGGGATTCTTGCCGAAAAAGATGACTATCTGGACGTGTTCATACAAGATATGGTTTATAGCGACCAGCCTATTAAGAAGAATATTTCCGAAGACCTGGCAGATATTTACCAGGCCATCAAAGATTTCATTTTCGTCTTCCAGTTGGGATTGAACGAAACAATGAACGACTCCCTGGCTATCTGTCAGGAACAGTTCAAAGAATACTGGGGGCAAACCCTGGTAAACACACTTCGCGCATTGCACGACGTAAAATACCGCCAGTCTGAAGAGGACGAACCGGAAGATGATGATTTTGAAGATGAAGGAGAAAGTGATTGTCATGGCCACGATCATGGTCATTGCGATTGCGAAAAAGACTTAAATTATGGTTATTAAAAAAACGATTAAAAAGGAAGATATCAAAGAGATGCCCAAAGTACTCTTTCCGGGACGAATACATCTTGTACAAACCCCCTGGGAAGCGGAAAAAGCTGTGACTTATCTTAAGAAGTATCCTCTGTTGGGAATTGACAGCGAAACCCGCCCGTCATTCACCAAAGGGCAATCACATAAGGTAGCCTTACTGCAAGTATCCTCTGCAGAAGACTGCTTCCTTTTCCGCCTGAACCTTACCGGCCTGACGCTTCCGATTATTTCATTGCTGGAAAGTCCGTCAGTTACCAAAGTCGGCCTTTCGTTGCGTGACGACTTTATGATGCTGCACAAGCGCGCTCCTTTTGAACAACGTTCCTGTATCGAGTTGCAAGAATATGTCCGTATGTTCGGCATACAGGACAAGAGCCTGCAAAAAATCTATGGTATCCTGTTCGGTGAGAAAATATCCAAATCACAACGCCTCTCCAACTGGGAAGCTGAGCATCTGACCGAACCTCAAAAGCAGTATGCAGCTACCGATGCATGGGCATGCCTCAATATATACAACCGATTGCAGGAATTAAAAGTTACCGGTGACTATGAATTGGAACCGGATGAACCGCTTACCAACCAGGAATCATTAATCACTAACCCATAATTGCTAATCACTAATCGCATGTACAAAGTATATCTCAAATCCGGCAAAGAAGAGTCATTAAAACGTTTCCATCCCTGGGTGTTTTCAGGTGCCATCGCTCATTTCGACGGTGAACCCGAAGAAGGTGAAGTAGTTGAAATCTACACTTCCAAGAAGGAATTCATAGCCAAGGGGCATTTCCAAATAGGCAGCATCGCCGTGCGCGTGCTTTCTTTTCATCAGGATGAAGCTATTGATCCTGATTTTTGGAAACGCAAACTCAGTATTGCCTATGAGATGCGTCGCAGCATTGGCATTGCTGAAAACCCGACTAATAACACTTACAGACTGGTACATGGCGAGGGAGATAACCTTCCCGGGTTGATCATTGATATTTATGCCCGCACGGCCGTAATGCAAGCACACTCTGCCGGTATGCACCTCGACCGCATGGAAATAGCCAATGCCCTGAGTGAAGTGATGGGTGATAAAATAGAGAATATCTATTATAAATCAGAAACGACTCTCCCCTTCAAAGCCGACCTCTACCCTGAGAATGGATTCCTGAAAGGTGGCAGCACAGATAATGTGGCAATGGAATATGGCTTAAAATTCCATATCGACTGGCTGAAAGGACAAAAAACGGGCTTCTTCGTGGATCAACGCGAGAACCGCGCACTGCTGGAACGCTATGCTAACGGACGTTCTGTGCTGAATATGTTCTGTTATACCGGTGGCTTCTCTGTTTATGGTATGCGTGGTAATGCCGAACTGGTACATTCTGTAGACAGTTCCGCCAAGGCTATTGACCTCACGAACAAAAATATTGAATTGAATTTCCCCGGTGATACCCGCCATGCCGCTTTTGCCGAGGATGCTTTCAAATATCTGGATCGTATGGGCGACCAGTACGATCTGATAGTTCTGGATCCACCCGCATTTGCCAAACATCGCGATGCCCTGCGCAATGCGCTGCAAGGTTACCGCAAGCTGAATGTGAAAGCTTTCGAAAAGATCAAACCGGGCGGTATTCTATTCACCTTCTCCTGCTCACAAGCTGTCAGCAAGGAGAACTTCCGCACGGCGGTCTTTACGGCTGCTGCAATGTCAGGTCGCAGTGTGCGTATTCTGCACCAACTGACGCAGCCGGCTGACCATCCGGTAAGTATTTACCACCCCGAAGGAGAATACCTGAAAGGGTTGGTGCTGTATGTGGAATAGCCTTCTTATGAAAACCATACACGCAACTTTACTTCTGCTCTTCCTTATAAGCCTAACCGCCTGCCAACGTCACTCTTCCGACAACGCCACCGGGCAGGCGACAGACAGCATATATACCGGCGAATATATCATCAGTATCAGTTTCACCCACCCCGATAGAGCACTAAAATTAGTAGACGAAGCAGAACAGCGCCAATTGCACTCCCCTTTCTACCTAAACCAAATGCGCAGTAGTGTCTATCAGAATGGACTAAGTATGTATCGCACAGCACTCACTTACTCACTACTTGCCTACCGGGATCCCGAAGCCCGGCAGCACCCGGAAGAAACCCTGCAAATCCTCGAATTGATAGTAGACCAATATCATACCAACGGAAACTATGCCGAAAGCATCCGCTATGCCATCGAAGGCATCGAACTCGCCCGACAAGCCAGAAATACGAAAAGCGAAGCCAACCTGCTGGTGTACATCGGTCTCAATAAATATGAAATGAGGCTGCGACAGGAAGCTTACGAATACCTCGACCGTGCCATCGCCCTACTTAAGAGAGCTTCCGAAAGTAGTCGTGACTGGAATGTTGTGGACGACCTCATCTATGCCTACGGGCAAAAGATAAACCTGCTGCTTTTTGATGGTAAGTATTCCGAAGCTATCACACTGCTGCCTTGCTATGAACAGGTCATGAAACAGTTTGAAGCCTGCCCCAACTTGCCCGAAGGTTTTTGCGACATGCGCTATGCCAGCGGTTACATTGCCTACGCCTGCATCTTCCACCACAATGGAGAGCCGGAACGGGCCCAAGAATACTACCGGAAATTCCTCGGAACCGCTTTCTCCAACACCCCTGACGGGGAAGCCATGAAGACGGACTACCTGTTGCTGGCAGGTCAGTACACCGAAGCGCTGCACCATCTGCTGCTTGCCAAACGCGACCTGCAAGAAAATACAGATACCCTGAACTACGACTACATCGACCGCCTGCTTGCCAACGAAGTCAAAATATACAATGGCATGGGCAATTACCGTGCCGCCGCACGCACGCAAGCCACCATGCTTGCCTTGACCGACAGCCTGCATCGGCAGGAGAAACAAAATGCCGTGCTGGAACTTGCCACCATCTACGAGACTAAAGAGAAAGAAGCCTTGCTGCAAGAACAGAAAACAGCACTGACGATACGCAACCTTGTAATCGGTGCCACCCTTGTCGTCATCCTATTGTCAGGCCTGTTCATGTGGCACATCATAAGCAAATCCCGAATCATCAAAGAGAAAAACCGGACGATGGCACGCAACCTGAAAGAGCTGATAGCCTACAAGGATGAAGTGCAGGAAGCCCGTCTCCGCATAAATTCTCTCAATGACGAGGCAGGAAAACTACACGCCAAGCCGAAAAGCCCCCCGTCGGACCAGGTCATCTTCAACCAGCTGAACAAGATCGTAAAAGACGAAAAGCTCTATCTACAGCCCAACCTTACGCGTGACGAACTGGCATATCGCATCCACATAGACAAGAACGACTTTTCCAAACTGTTGCAGAAGTGTATCAGAATGAAATTCTACGAATACATCAACAGCTTGTGCGTGGAACATGCCCTACACCTGATAGCCACCCATCCGGAATACACCTTCGAAGCCATAGCCACCGACTCGGGGTTTGCCAACCGAGGTGTATTCTACGATAAATTCAAAAAAAGAGTAGGCATGACGCCCAGTGATTACCGCAAGACACTGAGCGATAAAAAATAAAAGGCGAAAAAGCTCTCTTCTTCAAGCTATTTGCACTATCTTTGCAAGGAGATGCTTAAACAACAAACAGCAACAATATGGGAAGGTTTATCAATCCGTTTACCGATTACGGTTTCAAGAAAATATTCGGTCAGGAGATATCAAAAGATTTACTGATAGATTTCTTAAACGACTTGCTGAAGGGCGAACGGGTGATAACGGACCTGACCTTTCTAAACAACGAACAACTGCCGGAGTGGAACGACGAACGTGCGCTGATTTATGACATTTATTGCACAACGGATACGAATGAGAAAATTATCGTTGAGATGCAAAACAAATCTCAACTGTATTTCAAGGAACGCGCATTATTCTATCTGTCGAATGCAGTGGTACGTCAGGGGCAGAAAGGAGCCGATTGGAGATTCGACATCAAAGCGGTATACGGAGTGTTCTTTATGAACTTTCTGCTCAAGGATAACGTTAAATTACGTACCGACGTCATACTTGCCGACCGCGACACAGGTGAGTTGTTTACAGACAAAATGCGGCAGATATTCATAGCTCTGCCAGTGTTCTGCAAAGAAGAAGATGAATGCGAGAATGATTTCGAACGTTGGATATATACATTGAAGAATATGGAGACACTGAAACGAATGCCGTTTAAGGCGCGCAAGGCAGTCTTCGAGAAACTTGAAGAAATTGCCGATGTAGCTTCTCTTAGTGGAGAGGAGCGCGAACGCTATGAAAATAGTGTGAATGCATATCGCACATATATGTGCGTACAAGAGGCTTCGAAACTGGAAGGACGGGAGGAAGGTTTTGCTCAAGGGCGTGAAGAAGGCTTGGCCGAAGGGCGTGAAGAAGGCTTAGCCGAAGGGCTCGAAAAAGGGCGTGCCGAGGAGCGTATTTCCAATGCCCGCCTTTCAAAACAGCTTGGCGTTCCTGTTGATATTATTTCAAAGATTACCGGCCTGCCGCCCGAAGAAATCGCCGCATTATAGCCTATCCGGCAGAAGCCTATACTCAAGAATCCTGCAAAACGGTGGAGACCTCATTATCCACCGGCTTGCAGGATTTTCTTTTTCCAATCATACGAGATGCAGCACCTGGCTGAAAACCGGTTCATCAACCTGTATACCCCACTGATTACAAGTCCTTTCGGACTTAAACAGACAATTCGTCAGACTTAAACGGACAACAACCCGATGAATTTATAAAACCACCTCTTGTTAATGAGTTAACTTTGCCGCATCACAAGAAAAAATGGAAGCATCATGCACACTTCACCTTTCATCACACTAAGTCCGGCATCGTGCCACCTGCTACTGGCAGTCACAGCAATAATTGTTGCAATTCTTCTTGCCTGCCTCTGCCGCACACGGCATAATCTGAGCAACTGCCACTACGTCATCGTCCGCCTGATAGGCGAGAAAGAAGAACTGCTTCGCATGCTTCCTCCCCAACTTCAAATGAGATACCACCCCGACAAACTCTCACGAACCGAAATACTCAGCATACTCAAAATAGTGCGGCGCGAAATGCTGAATACTCCCCGCCGCCCCTCCCACAAGAAGGCGAAACAACAGGAGGAAGAAAACAACGAAGTAACCACACAACTCTATTAATCCATAAACATCATGGCTGTAGAATTTACCCAAACCCTGGACTTGGCAGCGCTGGACAACCCGCTGACCGAGCAAACCAACGATTATTACCTGCAAGTAAACCTGAAACCGGACACGGTGAAACCCGCCGACGTGGCATGCGTCGTTGTGCAACGCCTGGGCATGAACCTGGATGCGAAACTGGTGGAAACCATCCTCAACAGTGCCGACCAGGTGATGGCGGACGCCGTTGCCAGCGGTTATGTCGTCTCCACCCCTCTGGTCGTGCTGAAAGCCAGCGCCAGCGGCAAAGTGCTGAACACCGAGCTGATGGACGCCCCCGACCGCAACAAAGTGAAACTCTCCACAGCCTTTGCGCAAGGTCCCCTGCTGCGCACGGCGCTTGCCGACTGCCGCCTCAACCTTTTCAGCCAGCCCGCTCCCGTGGGGCCGTGTCTGGGAGGCAGCGAAGCCGCCACACGCAATCCGGATGGAAGCACCCGCGTGGTCAGCTCCGGCACACTGGTCTACCTGAAAGGCAAAGGCATCAAACTGGCAGGCGACAACGCGGCGGTAGGCATCCTGCTCACCTCCATGTCCAATCCCTCGAAGACGGTGTTCATCGCTCCCGCCGACGTGCCCATCAACGAACCCCGCCGCCTGGGCTTCGTGCTGCCCGCCACGGTGACGGACGGAAGCTGGAAAGTGCGCGTCACCACGCAATTCAGCAGCAGCAAGTACACCCTGAAGGAACCGCGCTTCTACGACATGCCCGACCCCATGCTGGTGGGCACGGCGCCCGAAACGCCCGGCGGAGGAGGCAGCGGAAGCGGAGGAGGACTGGACGAGAACCCATTGGGATAATTCTCATACCCGCAGAAATCCGGATTCCACCGCCCCCTGAAATTGAAATTTCCCCTACCCCTGAAATTCTAATTTCCCTGACCCCTGAAATCCGGATTTCCCCTACCCCCTAAATTCCAATTTCCCCTACCCCCCCCACCGAGGCTTTCCCCTACCCATGAAAGCATAGGGGTACCACCCGGTGGGGGCATAGGGGTACCACCCCCTACAATGGCTTATGATTATTTTACGCTAAAACTTATATCGTATGAAAAGACAATTACTCCAGTTCATTATCATTCTATCCCTTGCCACGCTATGCACGGCACAGGCATGGGGACAGACAGCAACAACAATCACACCTACACAGCCCGCCGCCGGAGACGGCTCCAGCGGCAACCCTTATCAAATCGGCAACGTGGCAGAACTCTACTGGTTTGCCGGACTGGTGAACGGAACGCTGCCGGACGGCCCCTCAAAGAACGTCGCTGCCTGCGCCCGGCTGACAGCAGACATTACGCTGAACGAAAATGTATTGGATGAAAAAGGCGACCTAAATACCGCTGATAAAGTCTCATTCGCAGAATGGATGCCTATCGGTCTTGACCAATATACTGGAACCTTCGATGGACAAGGATTCACCATTAAGGGCATGTATATAAATGGTGGAGAAAATTATACATCTGGCAACGTGGGATTATTCGGAAATATTAATAAAGGAGAAGTCAAAAATCTATTTTTGACAGATGGATACATCCTGATCAACAATAAGAATAATACTAATATGTATGTTGGTAGTATCTGCGCAAAATTGACGACGACTAATGCTGGCATCAATGGCATTATGACAAATTGCAGTAGTAACATTCATATCACTATGTATACAAAAGCCAATGTAGCAGGTGGAATATGCGGAGACACCAATGCATGGTTCTACAGATGTAGTTATACCGGCACAATAGAATATAAAGGTAGTGACAATGCTATGATTGGTAGCATTGGTGGGTTGGTTGGAAATGTGTGGTCTGATCGAACTCCTGCTGCACTATTCAATTATTGTTATAATACAGGAAAGATTATTAATACAGATAAAACGTACTACGTACTATTTGGACGAAACGCTGGACTACGGAATGATAGCCAAAATGAAAAGAATTACTATATAGAAGGAGATGAAAATTTACCGTCATCATCGAAGTATGCATCCAGAACGGCCGAACAATTTTCCAATGGACAAGTAGCTTATGAAATGAAAAACGATTACTGGGGACAAACAATTTCCGGAGCCAATAGAAACGAATACCCTGTCCCCCATGGTCCCAAGATATATAAAGGCAACAAAATGGGTGAGGACTTCTACGACAACCTAGAACTGAAGACAGACGCGGATAACAATCTCTATTACCAGCTCAACTCCGCCTCCGACCTGCAACTCTTTGCCAACCGCTTCAACGACCCCGATAACTACGGCACACTCCTTACCCAGAACGCCCGCCTCAACGCCGACATCGACCTCAACCCCGGCATCACCTTCGATGCCACCAGCGGCAACCCCACCGGCGGCACTCCCGTGGCCTGGATGCCCATCGGCACCAGCGACAAACCCTACACCGGCACCTTCGACGGACAGAAACACCTCATCAAGGGTCTGTACGCCAATGACGGAACCGACGCAGCCTTCATCCACACCATCGGCAGCGGCACGGGCGGCAGCAACGGCACGGGCAACGGCAGCACCGTACAGAATCTGGGCATCACCACCGGCAGCATCAGCGGAGCTACCGCAGCCGCCGGAGCCATCTGCGTGCAGAACAACGGTACGATAAAGAACAGCTACAGCCTCATCCCCGTCAGCGGAAGCGACAACGGCAGCGCAGGCGGCCTTTGCGGCACCAACGCGGGCACCATCGCCTACAGCTTCACCACGCAGCCCACTCTATACGCAGCCACGGGCGGCACCGGCATCCCCACCGTCACCAACAGCTACAGCCTGCAGCCCGACGGACAGAACGAAACCACCGAAGCCCGCCACGCCGACTTCTTCAAAAGCGGCGAGATAACCTGGAACCTGAACGGAGAAACCGATGACGCCCAAAGCATCACATGGCAGCAAAACCTCAGGAGCGAAAACAGCGATGCCTATCCCCGCTTCTACGGCAGCGACAACAGCAAGCGCGTGTTACGCATCTCCCTGAACAACAAGCTGACTTCAGCCGACGGCACCGGCACCACCTCTTATTATATGAACCCGACCGGCTACACCCTGCCCGTCATCAGCACCAGCGCCATCAAGAACGGTCCCCAAGAAAAGACCGGACACACACCCGGATGGAGCAAGAATGAAGACGACATCTACGCCTACAATATCCAAGAGACCGCAAGCAGCAGCCTGGCCCTCTACGAATCGTGGATAGCCAACCAGTACAGACTCGTCTTCCATCCCAACAACAACGGTGAGTCCACCACCACCACCTCGCAATCATTCTTTTACAGCGTGCCGCAGCAACTCCAAGCCAATACCTTCAGCCGTACGGGCTACACCTTCAAGGAGTGGACTCCCACCACCGACGGCAGCGGCGAACTGCACTACACCGACAAGCAGGAGGAAGTAAAAGACCTCACCCCCGACGTGGACGGCACCTTCGACCTCTATGCCCAGTGGACGCCCAACACCTACACCGTCCACTTCGTTGCCAACCGCCCCCAAGGCCTGACGGGAAACGGAGAAATGCCCGACCAGATCCTCACCTACGACTTGGAGGAAGCACTCCGAGTGAACACCTTCACCTGCGAAGGAAGAACTTTCATCGGATGGAGCCAATCGAGCGGTGCCACAGAAGCCACATACATAGAAGCAGGCACAACACAGCAGCCAAGCGGAGCAAAAGTGAAAAACCTCACGTCCGCTGTAAACGGAAGCATCACCCTCTATGCCATCTGGCGGAAACAAGCCCTCTGGATATTGTTCGACCCCAACCGCGAAGGCGACAACACCGAATCCGGCGGCGAAGAAGCAACCATGACCAAGCAGTCATTCATCAGCGGAGACAGCCAGAACCTCACCCCAAACGCCTATACCCGTGAAGGCTATACCTTCGGCGGATGGAAAGAGAAACAGGAAGCCACCACCGCCCAATACGCCGACCAAGCCGCACTGGTGCTCCAGGCAAAACACGAAGGTGAAGAAAGAACCTTCTACGCCCACTGGAACCCACGGCAATACACCGTGACGGTGAAAAGCGAAAGCATCAAAAAAGGCGGTATCTCCATCTTCGACGAAGATGGAGCCCAGGTATCAGGCAGCAGTTATACAACTGACTACCGTAACGAAATCCTCCTGAAAGCCTCTCCCCGAAGCGGCTACCAATTCTCCCAATGGAGTGACGGCAACACCGAGGAGGAACGGATATTCCAAATCCCCCTCAACGGCACCACGCTGACAGCCATGTTCGCCGAAGAAACCAAAACCGTCACCATACAAACAGGCAGTGGCAGCCGGGAAATACAGATAGGTAAAGACGGTAGCGGACTGGCCGAAGCACTGGCCGAAGTCCCAAACTCCATCGCCATCGTCGATGCCAGCCTGGGCATCAACATCCCCATCGGACTAAGCAACGTGATACTGAAATCCGGAAGCATGTACAGCTGCGCCCGGCTCGAACTGACAGACAAATCCGCCTTCTCCACTCCCGTCAAGTTCACTGCCGAAAGCGTCACCTACACCCGCAATCTGGATGACTACACCTACGCCAACGGCACCGACGGCTGGACCACCCTGGTAGTTCCCTTCAACGGTGACCTCTATGCCGACGAAGCGAAAATCATCCCCTTCGGCAGCAATGCCGACACCAACGGACAGTATTGGCTGAAGACCTTCAACGGCGGAATCAGCGGCGGAACCCTGAACTTCGCCTACTCCACTAAGATTGAGGCCAACAAACCGTACATCATCGCCCTTCCGGGCGACACGTGGGGCAACGAACATAGTCTGAAAAACAAGACTATTACCGTCCGCGCTTCGGATGTCATCATCTATGCCTCTCCCACCCCGAAAGAGTCTGTTGGCGGAGATTACTGTTTCACCGGCACCTATGACGGCACCACCGCAACCACCTATTATCAGCTGAACAGCGCAGGCAACACCTTCGAGCAAAGTAGCGTCACGGTAAAGCCGTTCCGTTGTTATCTAGCACTCCTCAACAATTCTTTGACAGCACCGATGGCGTTCAGCATAGGCAACGAGAACGGTGAAATCACTGGCATCGAAGACATTCCTGCCGGAAACGACAAAGGTCTGCGCGTGTATGCCCATAACGGCAACATCATCATCGAGGCGGCAAAAGCCGGCAGCGTCAGCATCTACAGCATAGACAGTCGTCTGATGCGCACCGTGCAGGTGGAAGAAGGTGTGAATACCGTCGGCGGTCTCGTCCGCGGTTTCTACATTGTGGAGAAGCAAAAAGTACTATTAAAGTAACAACAATCAATATATAAAATATAGTATATGAAAACGATGAAGCAAACCGGACAAAAGCCGTATGCGGCTCCCCGGAAAGAAACATACGTAAAACCGGAAATAGAAGTGATCAAGATGGAGCAGGAAGGTATAATAGCCTTCTCCGGTGGTTCCCAACAAAATCCCCGGACCCGCTCATCTTATAGTAGCCGCAGTCGTGGGCAAAGCTATGGAAGTGCCAGCTGCAGCGAACTGGAAGACTTGATTAATGACATACTGACCATCGAGAAGTGACGAGGACAGGCAGATGAAAAAAGAAGAGGAACACTCACATGAGGTTTTGTGAATGTTCCTCTTCCCATCCTATATCAATTATCCCCTACCGTATAATCCGACTCATTCTTCACCCCAATTATCTGTCTTTGATTGATATCGGCGTGGAAGAGTGCGTTCAGTTCTTTCCAAGTCAATTGTTCAGTAGGATGAAAAGCATCAGACTTTATATACCGAAGTAAAGATGTACGGAACTGATTACCTTCAGGTGTCCCTGCAATGGCTTGCAGATTTGTCGTGCAAACCAACAGCTTTCCTCTTCCTATGGCAAATTCAAAAACCAGCCCCAGCTTATGGTTGCGCTCAATGTTATCGACCACCTGAATAAGCGGACGATACTCACCACGTGTTGCATTCAGTATCATGGGACGGGAATTACGGGTAATACTCCACCATTGCCAATCACTGTGACATTCAGTCGGAAAGTATTTCAATAACGGATGTCCGGGATCAGCCAATATGGAAAGTGTGCCGGGAGAAACTTCTTTTCCAGCATTCTCCGAAATAGTCTTAAACATGGAGTAATTCCAGTAATCAGGGGTAAACATTCCTCCAACACTCTGTGCTACAATACTGTCATGATCGGGAATCAACAGAACGGACGCTCCGCTTTCCAACCTTTTTCGCAGATCATCGTTCAGGAAAGAAGCCACATGAACAGAACCTTCCGACTCGGCAGTTTCATCAGGATATACCCAAAGATGATAATAGTTGCGATACTTACCGGTGGTCAATGTCAGTGTCAGGCGTTGGGCTTCTTTCAGTCCGGAAAGTGAAAGATCAATACTGCCCGTCTTTCCTACTTTGCCCTGAGGAATGGAGGCCATGAGTACTCCATCACGTTTCCATACCCCATTATCAGATGCTAAACTCCAACGGACAGGTTCATTCCAATCGCCTTCCACATAATTAGAAAGAGCAATATCTATGTGAAGCGGTTGAGTATTCAGCCAACAATGATCCTTCATCAATGCCAAAGGAACAAGAGGTGCACAGAAACCATAAAAAGTTTCGGGGGCAACGATACCCTTGCTATCCATAAAGGCATCCAGAATACCCACTAATGCGGAACCTTGTCCGGGATAATCCTGCAAATCAAGCAACTGGAAGCCACCAAAACCGGGAGTACGGAAAGCATATTCCATATCTGCCTTGTAACATTCAATGGAAAAGTGTCCGGTAGCCTGGTGAAAAGTTTTTGCCTGAGAAGAAAGATGGTTCTCTTTCAGACGATCACGAAAAATCTCAAGATTATAAGGATGAAGCACCCCGGTATATTTCTCTATCTGACCGTAATCGGGATAGATTTGAAACTGACAGTTTTCATGCCCCACTACAGGACGGGGACAGTGCGCAATGGCACCGGAATAGTCTTTATCCGTAGCCGGACGCGTATTATTCAAAATGCCACCCTTCTCAGCATCTACGTACGCAAAGGAAGTACGTACATGAGTCGTATATCCGTCTCCACCACCTACACGGCAGGTCACAAAGAAATCTTCTCCATCCTGCGGACCTTTCCAACCAAGGTTATTATTGGAACCGAAGCAATACAAATGACGATTATCCCGATTGCGGAAATCATCGAGCCATTCACGCACCACATCTATCTCCACATCCAATTCATTACCCAAACCCAGCATCATAAATGAAGGGTGATTCCCAAAGTGTTCCAGCAACATGTCCCCTTCCCTTTTCAGAAAATCGTTCAGGACCGTATTTTCACGCTTGATATACCCCCATAAAGGCAACTCAATCTGATAATAGATACCTTCGATATCGGCAGCCTCCAGCGCAGCACGCGGCGGAGTGAAAGAATGACAGCGATAATGATTAATACCGTATTGTTTAGCTATGCGGAATACACGCTGCCAGGACGCTACATCCATCGGACCGTAACCGGTCAGGGGAAAAACACAGGCATCATGTTTCCCACGCAAAAAAGTTTTATAACCATTTATCACAAATTGCGTACCCTCCACTTCAAACTTGCGCATACCGAAATCTACCATCCGGCTATCCCGGTTTTTCCCGGCATGGAGCGTAATGTTCAGTTTGTAAAGTGCGGGATGAAATTCACTCCACAGTAATGGTTTATCACCCATATTCACAGGAAGCTCAATCCGATTTCGTCCTTTCTTCAATCGCACAGCAAGTTGCTGGGGAGACAAGGTGTGTGTTTCATAAGTATTCCAGGCATATCCATCGACATCCAGTATCGCTTTTCCGTCTTTGTCCGCATCGACTTCCACTATAACTAATGCTTGTTTCTTATCCACTTCCGGATACACCTGCACCGACCGGATATAAGAAACCGGAACTGCCTCGATATAAAATTCTCCCAGAATGCCGTTCCAATTCGTTTGCGTAGCATCTGTCCAGGCATGAGAGCCCTGTATTTCTTTAGGGACAGAAGTCGGTGAGTTATCGATCCTGATTTTCAGCTGATGCTTCCCTACCGCCAGGGCAGGCAGCTCATACCGGTGAGGCGCATACAGATGACCATAGCTACCGATACTGTCACCATCTACCCACACAGTGCTTGGTTTGGTACGCTCCATCATCAAAAACAGTTTCTTACCCCGGAAACTCTCAGGGATATTTATTTCACGGGTATAAATCACTTTACCACTATAAGGATAGAGACGTGTTAACTGATACGTCACCAGCGTATCCCGGTTTCTTTCACCCAGTCGGTTTTCATCTGTCGTACCGGGCAGGCGACAGGTGCCTAAAGAACTCTCCCACTCTCCCGCTAACTGGATTTGCTCCCGCAAAGAAGTGTAACCTTGTGCAGTAATCTGTGCCATCATGCTCATACATAACGCAGCAGTCAATAAGATTCTGTTTTTCATCATTTCTCGATTTATGAAGCAAAGGTAAGCAAGGGATAGAAGATTAACTAATACTATCTTTACCAAAAATGCACTTTACTCTCTCATAAATGGGACAAAAGCCGCCCTGTAATCTAAAAGATGTTAAACCAAAGAAGAAAATCAGTAAAACGTTATGTTGTATAACATAAAACCTCTACATTTGCACTGTGTTTTTCATGGTATTAGATTTAAGGTTAATAAAGATTGGCTGTCTGGGATAGATAGCCTTCTTTTTTTATATACCTCTTAACCATTCCGCTTTTCATCATCTATTCTTCACCTTTCTTCACTTTTATGCGCTTTTTATTAATTAACTTGCTCACGCAATCAACGAAAATATTATATTTGCATCTATTATTTAATGTGAAAAGAAAACACACAAATTAGAAAAGTCATGAGTATAAAAGTTCGTTTGATTATCATGAACTTCCTGCAATTCTTTGTATGGGGGTCATGGTTAATTTCATTAGGAGGTTACATGGGTAGAGAACTACACTTCGAAGGAGGCCAAATCGGCGCAATCTTCGCAACCATGGGCATTGCCTCTCTAATTATGCCCGGCATCATTGGTATCATCGCCGATAAATGGTTCAATGCTGAACGTTTATACGGACTTTGCCACATTATAGGAGCCGCATGCCTTTTCTATGCCTCTACCGCTACGGGATATGACCAGATGTATTGGGCAATGTTACTCAATTTATTGGTATATATGCCTACTTTATCACTGGCCAATACAGTTTCGTACAATTCACTTGAACAATATAAGTGTGATCTGATCAAGGATTTCCCACCTATTCGCGTATGGGGAACCATTGGGTTTATCTGTGCGATGTGGGCAGTAGACCTTACCGGATTCAAGAATTCAAGCGCCCAACTTTATGTAGGTGGTGCATCTGCATTAATGCTGGGTCTGTATGCTTTCACCCTGCCGGCATGTAAACCTGCCAAGACCGGAAACAAATCACTGCTTTCTTCTTTAGGGCTGGATGCATTTGTATTATTCAAAAGAAAGAAAATGGCTATTTTCTTCTTGTTTTCCATGCTTCTGGGAGCAGCGTTACAGATTACCAATACGTATGGTGACCTTTTCCTGGGTAGTTTTGCCAGTATTCCGGAATACGCAGATTCCTTTGGCGTGAAACATTCGGTTATCTTGCTATCCATCTCACAAATGTCCGAAACATTATTTATTCTTGCCATACCTTTCTTCCTGAGACATTTCGGAATCAAGCAGGTTATGCTGATCAGTATGTTTGCATGGGTATTCCGGTTCGGATTGTTCGGCTTTGGAGATCCGGGATCCGGCTTGTGGATGTTAATCCTATCCATGATTGTTTATGGCATGGCATTCGATTTCTTCAACATTTCGGGTTCGTTGTTTGTTGAACAAGAAACCAATTCCAATATCCGCGCCAGTGCCCAGGGATTATTCTTTATGATGACCAACGGTTTGGGCGCCATTATTGGAGGATACGCCAGCGGTGCTGTAGTAGATGCTTTCTCAGTATATGCCGACGGAAAACTGGTAAGTCGTGAGTGGCCTGAGATTTGGCTTATTTTTGCTGCTTACGCACTGGTCATCGGCATATTGTTCGCCTTGGTGTTCAAGTACAAGCATCGGCCGGAAGAAGCAGTAAATAAAAAGTAAGTAAGCAAGTGGTTGGCAGTTGTCACCACTCAGAAAAAGATTATGGATAAAAAGAAAAAAATAGAACTGGAAGTACTAAACATCTCCAACAGTCAGGAACAGGCAGGAGCTTATGCCCTCGTATTGGGAGAAGTGGAGGGTGCCCGTCAATTACCGGTTATCATCGGTGCGGCAGAAGCACAAGCGATGTTAATCAGCCTGAAGGGAATTGTTCCGCCACGCCCGTTGACCCACAACCTTTTCGCTTCATGTCTGGAAGTATTAGGGGTAAACATGATGCGTGCCCTTATCTACAGGGTAGACAACGGTGTATTCTATTCTTATATCTATCTGAAAGCAGACGATGCTATCATTCGTATGGACGCCCGTACATCAGATGCAGTCGCAATGGCTTTACGGATGAAAGCTCCGATCTTTATCTACGAAGAAATTCTGGAGTCGGAACAACTTAAAACCGGAAAGGAAAGCGAAGCGGGAAGCGTAGCTCCTATGGGAGAGAATCCTTCTCCACACGAAGATGAATTCTTCCATGAAGATACAATGGAAATGCTGCAAAAAGCTTTGCAGGAAGCTATAGCCAATGAGAATTACGAACGCGCCGCCCACATCAGGGATGAAATTTCCAAACGAAAAGAACAGCAATAAACTTATGCACGTATTCTATACACCCGACATACAAACCCGTGCCGAACTTCCCGAAGAAGAAGCCCAGCACTGCGTTCGCGTACTGCGCCTTAATATCGGTGATCAGATTACGCTGACGGACGGTAAAGGTAATTTCTATCGCGCAGAAATCAGTGCCGCCACCAATAAACGTTGCATGGTAAACATCCTGGAAACCATTTATCAGGAACCTTTATGGAACGGGCATCTGCACATTGCAATGGCCCCTACCAAGAATATGGACCGTACAGAATGGTTTGCAGAAAAAGCTACTGAGATAGGCTTCGATGAACTGACTTTCCTGAACTGTCGTTTCTCTGAACGGAAAGTCATCAAAACAGAGCGTATCAGCAAGATATTGGTATCTGCCATCAAACAATCCCTCAAAGCACGTTTGCCACAACTGAACGAGATGACGGATTTCAATAAGTTCATCACACAGCCCCTCAAAGGGCAAAAGTTCATTGCGCACTGTTACGAAGGAGAAAAGCCGCTGCTGAAAGATGTGTTCCGCAAAGGAGAAGACGCACTGGTATTGATAGGTCCGGAAGGGGATTTCAGTGAAGAAGAAGTACAAAAGGCTATAGAAAACGGCTTTACCCCCATCAGTCTGGGTAAGTCGAGGCTACGCACAGAGACGGCTGCTCTGGTGGCTTGCCATACACTGAACTTGCAAAATCAATGATAATCACATTTTAATAAGAATTGTATGAAGAAAAGTTTGTTTCCCCGTTTGGCGTTGATGGCTGTAGTGGTAGCTCTTGTCAGCGCATGTTCCGAGAAGAAGTTCGAATATACGAATGTTATTCCTGCCAATGCCTCTACGGTAGTCAGTATCAACATGAAATCATTGGTTGATAAAGCAGGGCTCAATGACAAGGAGAACAAAGAAGCGCAGCAAAAGCTGACGGATGCTATGAAGAGTGGCATGAATGCCGCAACATTCCAGCAAGTGGAAATGATTATGAAAGATCCGAAGAAATCGGGAATCGACGTATCGGCACCTTTATACGTTTTCAATACTGAGACATTTCCCACTACTGTAATTGCAAAAGTCAGCAACGAGGACGACCTGCACGCGCTGCTGGAAACATTAGAGAAAGAGAAAGTTTGTCAGCCCCTGGCAAGTGGAGATGGTTTTCAGTTCACGCAAATGGGTAATCAGGTATTCATGGCATACACTCCTTCAGTACTTATGCTAACTAATTACAAAGGTACTACCCAACTTGAAAAAATCAAGCAAGATATTCCTGCACTGCTGAAACAGACCAATGAAAACAGTATTGTTTCAACTGCCGTTTTCAAGAAAATGCAGAAAATGGGTGGAGATATCGATGCGATGCTCTCTCCGGCAAGCCTGATGGGTCCTTACGCCAATATGATCAAAGAAAGTGATATGCCTTTTAACATGAAGGATCTGAAGATGTTGGGAAGTCTTTCTTTCGAAAAAGGTAAGATCAGCATGAAATATGAAAACTTCACTGAAAGTCCTGAACTGCAAGCCTTGTTCGATAAGCAAAAGAAAGCAACTTGCCCCATAGAGAATACTTTCCTGAAATATTTCCCTAAATCGACTCTGATGTATATCAGCGCAGGTATCAACGGAGAGGAATTCTATAACCTGCTACTGGAGAACGAGCAATTCCAAAAGAACTTCTCCATTGCCAAGGCCAATGAAGTAAAAGAGTTGTTCGGCACATTCCAGAAAGATATGGCAATGGGGCTGATAAACTTCACAATGGACAATGCTCCCACTTTCCTAATGTACGCCAGCGTAAAGAGTGCGACACCCGTACAATTACTGTATGAAAAGAAGAATGAACTGGGCTTGAAACGTGGAGAAGACATCTTGAAACTGGGTGAGAACGAATATGTATATAAGTCCAGAATGCTGAATATATTCTTTGGTGTCCGCAATAATAGCTTGTATGCTACGAATGACGAAATGTTGTATAAGAGCATAGATAAAACTGTTAATCCTTCAATCAAAGATACCGAATTTGCATCTAATATCAAAGGTAAGAATGGTGCTTTCGTTATTAATACAGAAGCGGTTCTCGCTTTGCCGATTGTGAAAATGCTGTCGGAATACGGTGGTTCACAATATGCAACGGCTTTTGCTCTGGTTGATAAGATAGCTTATGTAGAAGCAACCGGCAATTCCAATAATGATGCAGACATGGTCATTCAGCTGAAAGACAAGAATGTAAATGCATTGAAACAGATCGTAAACTTCATCAAAGAGTTTGCAGGCATCTAATCCCGATAAATAATGGAAATCATTCATCTGAGGCAAACACTTCCCCAAGTGTTTGCCGACCGGGATGCCATCACGTCCGACGTGTGGCATCAAGACCTTGTGCTACGAAAAGGAGAGCGGTATCTGATAGAAGCTGCTTCCGGCACAGGCAAATCTTCTCTATGCAGCTATATCTACGGATATCGCCGCGATTACCAGGGTATCATCAACTTTGATGAACGCAATATCCGTTCGCTTTCCATTCATGAGTGGGTGGAACTGCGGAAACATTCGCTGAGCATGCTGTTCCAGGAGCTGCGCATCTTCCCGGAACTGACGGCTTTGGAAAACGTTCAGTTGAAGAACCGACTCACCAATTATAAGAAGAAAAAAGAAATCCTTGCACTTTTTGAAACACTCGGTATCGCTGAGAAAGTAAACGAGAAAGCCGGAAAGCTATCTTTCGGACAACAGCAACGTGTAGCCTTCATCCGTGCCCTCTGCCAACCGTTCGATTTCATCTTTCTGGATGAACCTATCAGCCACCTGGATGATGATAACGGCACACTTATGGGACGCATGCTGACCGAAGAAGCCGAACGGCAAGGTGCAGGAATAATTGTTACTTCCATTGGAAAACATATAGAATTAGAATATAATAAAGTGATGAAACTATAAATGATAATTTATCGAAATGAAGAACTAAGAATGAAGAATGAAGAATTACCTTGCGGCATGCTTGCATAGCGCAGCCAAATTCTTCATTCTTCATTCATCATTCTTCATTAAATTATCATTTAACAAAAACATATAATTTCAATGAACAAGCTTGTTTGGAAACTTCTTCGCCAGCACATCAGCATCGGACAATTGAGTGGCTTTTTTCTCGCCAACATCTTCGGTATGCTGATTGTACTGTTGAGCGTGCAATTTTATAAAGACGTTCTTCCCGTCTTCACGCAGGGAGACAGTTTCATGAAGAAGGATTATATCATCGCTACCAAAAAGATCAGCACTCTTGGCAGCATTACCGGACAAAGCAATACTTTTTCCAAAGATGAAATCAAGGAGCTGGAAGAACAACCTTTTACACGCAGCGTAGGCGCCTTCACACCTACCCTTTTCAAAGTATCGGCAGGGTTGGGAATGCAACAAGCCGGTATCCGTATTTCTACGGATATGTTTTTTGAATCTGTTCCTGATGCTTTTGTCGATGTCAGCCTGGACAAGTGGCACTTTGATGAAGGTACACAAACCATACCTATCATCATTCCCCGCAATTATCTGAACCTTTACAACTTTGGTTTTGCGCAAAGCCGTAACTTGCCGAAATTATCGGAAGGTGTGATGGGACTGATACAAATGGATATCAACATGCGTGGCAACGGACGTGCAGAACAATACAAAGGAAATATCGTCGGTTTCTCCAACCGGTTGAATACCATCCTTGTTCCTCAATCCTTTATGGAGTGGGCAAATCAGAATTTCTCCCCCGAACGGGAAGCGCAACCCTCCCGCCTCATCGTGGAAGTAAAGAATCCCACAGATACAGCCATCACCGACTACTTCCAACAAAAGAACTATGAAACCGAAGGAGACAATCTGGATGCCGGAAAAACAACCTATTTCCTCCGCCTCATCACAGGTATTGTTTCGGGGGTAGGACTATTTATCAGTATCTTGTCTTTTTATATCCTGATGTTAAGTGTATTCTTGCTGCTTCAGAAGAATACGGCAAAGTTAGAAAACCTGCTATTAATAGGTTACAGCCCTTCTAAAGTCGCATTGCCCTATCATGTATTGACCGTAGGCTTGAATTTACTGGTACTGCTCCTCGCCGTCATTGGTGTAGTCTGGTTAAGATCTTACTACACCGGAGTCCTGCAAACTCTTATTCCACAACTGGAAACAGGCTCTCTTCTGCCCTGTATCCTTGCCGGAAGTATCTTATTTATAGTGGTATCCGCTTTAAACATCCTCCTGATACGAAAGAAAGTTCTCTCCATCTGGAAAGGAAACAGAGAAAAGTAAAGAGTATGATAAAACGAAAAATAACCAAAGTAATAGTAGCATGTCTCATGCTGCTATTTCTTTTATCAACAAGTATTTTCATCTTCCGGGGAAGCCTACTGCGCCATATCGCAGATAAACGCATTGTCAGACTGGAACAGCGTTACGGATTGGACATCAGTTACAATAAACTCCACATGAAGGGGTTGAATACAATCTCTATCGACGGACTGAATGTGGTTCCACAGAAAAGAGATACATTGCTTTCCCTTCAATCTCTCAATATCCGTATCGGTCTTTGGAAACTGCTGTGGGGAGATATCAAGATCAAAGAAGTCCGCCTGGACGGACTCTCACTCAATTTCATAAAAAAAGACTCTACAGCCAACTATGATTTCCTTTTCCTGCCCTCTTCCGAAGTAACTACCTCCAATGAAAGCAATACCAGTACCGATTACACCCGTCGCATCAATACAACATTAAATCTCCTTTTCGGCCTGTTACCCGGAAACGGTGAACTCACCCATCTTACAATCACTGAGCGGAAAGACCGTAATTTCGTCAGCTTCCGTATTCCCCGCTTTGTGATTGATGACTATCATTTCCAATCAGAAATAACTGTTCTGGAAGACAGCCTGAACCAACAATGGAATACCGAAGGAGAATTTAATCCTTCGGAAAGGCGATTGCATGCAACTTTACATGCCCCACAACTGACTGTTCCTTATATCCACCGCCGATTCGGTGCAGAAGTACAGTTCGACAGTCTGACGTGCAACTTCTCACAAGAAAAAGCAAGCAACGGGCTCACATATCTGGTTGGCCAGTCGGAAGTACGGGGATTGCAGGTATATCATAAGCGGTTGTCGCCCGAGACGATCAACCTGGATCGCGGACAACTGGATTTCCACGTAAATGTCAGTCCGCAAGCCGTAGAACTGGATAGTACCAGCCTTGTACGTTTCAATGCACTGACCTTCCATCCTTATTTAAAGGCAGAACGTGTCGGAAAAAGTACAGGCAAGAAAGAGTGGCATTTTATAGCTTCTGTTCGGAAACCCTGGTTCCCTTCGGAAGAGTTGTTCGGTTCATTGCCCAAAGGACTTTTCGAAAACCTGGAAGGTCTCGGCACTACCGGACAATTAGCTTATCACTTTCTATTGGATGTTGATTTCTCGCAACTGGATAGCTTGAAGTTTGAGTCGGAACTGAAAGAAAAAGATTTCCGTATTCTCCACTATGGAAAGACGGATTTAGGTAAGATGTCCGATGAGTTTATCTATACAGCCTACGAGAACGGACAACCCGTATACACTTTCCCAGTCGGTCCGTCATGGGAGAATTTCACACCCTTGGACAGTATTTCTCCTCTGCTGCAAATGTCTGTCATGCAGAGCGAGGACGGAGCTTTCTTCTATCACCGGGGATTCCTGCCGGATGCCATGCGAGAAGCTCTGATTCATGACCTGGAAGTTCGCAAGTTTGCCCGCGGAGGTAGCACGATCTCCATGCAATTGGTGAAGAATGTTTTCCTGAACCGTAACAAAAACATTGCCCGCAAACTGGAAGAAGCGCTTATCGTCTGGCTCATCGAAACCGAACACCTCACTCCGAAGGCACGCATGTACGAAGTTTACCTGAACATAGCGGAATGGGGGCCTATGGTTTACGGCATCCACGAAGCGGCATCTTTCTACTTTAACAAACGCCCCTCACAGTTAAGTTTAGAAGAAAGTATTTTCCTGGCTTCTATCGTTCCTAAACCGAAACACTTCAAAAACTCATTTACGGCAGATGGGCGGTTGCAAGAAAGCCAGGAAGGCTACTTCCGCCTGATTGCGGAAAGATTAGCCAAGAAAGAAGTGATAACTGATGCACAAGCGGCACAGGTAAATATTAATAATGTGGTACTAAAAGGAGTGGCTAAATCAAGTTTTTGTAAGTGAAGGTTGGCAATAAAGCAAAACGGGATAGAAAGGAGGAAAAAGAGTGATAAGGCGGTAAGGTGATAGGGTGATAAAGTGGCTGCGCTATATATCACAGAGCGTTATCCCGCTATCACCTTATCACCTTACCGCCTTATCACTCTTTGTTCAAAACCCTACAATAATAAATAAATTCCTAAAACTTACCCCTGATGCGCCAACATATACTCCTTAGGCGACATCCCATGCACCTCCTTGAAAGAACTGGAGAAATGTGACAGATTCGTATACCCCGTAGCATACGCCACTTCGGAAACCGTCAGTTTCTTCTCTTTCAGCAGTGCGGCAGCCTGTTGCAAACGGATATTCTTGATAAAATCACGTGCCGAAAGGTTGGTCAGTTCTTTCAGCTTCCGATGTACATGGACGCGACTTAAACCGACATTTGCCGCCAACATCTCTACATTCAAATCCGGATTGGAAAGGTTCTCATTGATAACCTTCATTATCTTGCTCATCAATATCTCATCCGCCGATTTCATGCTCAGCTTCTGCACCTTGTCCTCTTGCTGTTGTGCACCACTGAATTTACTCTTCAGCAGTTTACGGTTAGCAAGCAAGTTGGCAATCGTACTCTTCAGCAGTTCCGTATTGAAAGGCTTCACCATATAAGCATCCGCACCGGTTGCCATTCCCTCCATGGTATCTTCGGGTTTCGACTTGGCAGTCAATAAAATTACAGGCACATGATTGACATTCGTATTCTGCTTAATCTTCCGGCAAAGTGACAGACCATCCATTTCCGGCATCATAATATCGCTGATTACAAGATCAGGAGTATCTGCAAGAATAGTATCATAAGCCTCCCTGCCATTCTTCCGGGTCATTATCCGATAGTCCCCTTCCAATTCTTCTTTCAGATAAGAAAGAATCTCCTCCTCATCTTCCACTATCAATATGCGCATACGGTTCTTTGCCTTACCGGTCTTCTTGCTTTCCTCATCCTCTTCATCCTCTCCTTCTTCAAAGACTTCCTCCAAGTCCGTTTTTTCCGGTTTAACCAGCACGGCATGAGGGGTGATGAGTGCTTCCACATCTTCCAGTTCGTCCGTACGCAGATGTGCTGAACCCAAAGGAATACGAATCACGAAACGACTGCCCGGAGCATCCTCCCTGTTCTCTGCCAAGATAATGCCATGATGCAGTTCCACCAATGAACGGGACAAATGCAAGCCGATACCCGTACCGAAATTCGACTTCGTCACATCATTATCTATCTGATAGAAACGCTCGAATATACGTTCTATCTTCTCCCGGTCGAGTCCGATACCACTATCCGTGACCGTTATTTCAAAATATTCCTTCAGAGGATCGCGACGGGTGGCATCGCGCCCGGTAGAAAGCGAAACCGTAATTTCACCCTGCTCCGGTGTATACTTGAAGGCATTGGAGAAGATATTCATCAATATCTTGTCGAAGTTATTCATATCCACCCATACCTTCAACTGCGGCATAGCGTGTTCGAAGCTGAAATGTATCTTCTTCTTCCGCGCCATATAATCGAAGGTAAGCATCACATCATCAATGAAACCAACCATATCCGTTTCACGGAACTTCATGAACATCTGTCCCTTATCCAGTTTACGAATGTCCATCAACTGATTTATCAGACGAAGAATACGTTGTGCATTCCGGTAAATCATCAGATAAGTCTTTTGTACTTCCCCTCCCTTCTTTTCGGCCAACAATTTCTCCAGGGGATTAATGATCAGCGTCATCGGAGTACGTATTTCATGCGAGATGTTGATAAAGAACTGCAGCTTTGCTTCATTCAGTTGTTCGGCATGTTCGCGCTTCATGATTTCACGGCGGTGGCGCATACGCGACAGGATATAGTTCACAATGCCCAATACAAGCAAACCGAGCAGAAAAACATAAATGCAATATGCCCACCACATTTCATACCAGGGCGGAGTAATCAGAATCTTAACCGTACGTATCTCCGAAAGATTGCCGTGACTCAGCGCCCGCACATGGAAAGTATATTTGCCCGGCGGAAGATTATTGTAAGTCACCCTGTTCACACCCGGCTCGGTGCTGAGCCACTGGTTACTCAGTTCTTCAATCTTGTACTGATAGGATATCTGCTCCGGATTGTTATACTGCAATGTGGAGAAGATGATACTGAACGTATTATCGTAATGAGCCAGTTGGAACATATTCGCATCCGTCACAGATGTATAGATAACGGTATGTCTTCCCGAACGCGTATTTTTCCGCACAGGCTGGTTGAAGATAAAGAAGTCCGTAATCCATACCTTGGTGTCTTTCAGCACACTCCCTATGGATAAAGGCTGGAAATAGGTAATACCGTTTATGCCACCGAAATAGACTTTTCCCGCCTGATCTTTATAGAATGCGCCGTGCGTGAACTCGTTTCCCTGCAATCCGTCGCCCGCATAATAATTGATGTAACGGTTGTTTTCGACATTATACTTACAGATACCCATATAGGTACTGATCCACATATTATGTTCCTCGTCTTCGCAAATTCCACAGATTACATTATTAGGCAAACCATCCGCCACCGTAAAACAGGTCAGTTCTTCGGTCTTCTTGTTGAAGCGATAGAGTCCGTCCGTCGTACCTGCCCAAATATTTCCGGCATGGTCTTCCTGCAAGACATATCCCACCCGGTCTTCAATCAGAGTATTCACATTGCGGTAGTTAATGAAACTCTCATTCACCGGATTGAAGCAACTGATACCTTTATAATGTCCCAGCCAGATCATTCCCTCACTATCACAAAAGATGTAGTTCACCCAGTCATTTGCCAGTTCATTCCGGGTCAGGTCGCCCGACTCATCTTTAGATGACTCATAATGCTTCAACTCCTTCGTCACCAGATTATAGCGGTAGAAACCCGAACCGAAAGTAGCGATATAAAGGTTCTTATGCCGGTCTTCCGTAATCGAGAAAATCTTCTCATTGTCCACCGGTAGCGGATATTCACACTCACCGGTTCTCCGGTTTAGTTTTGCCAGTCCCCGGGTGTACGTGCCGAGCCAGAAATCTCCGTCCGTATCCTCGTACATACACATAATAGTATTAGCCATCGAACGCGGGTTATTGCCGGGCTGATAATGCCGCAGCCTCTTTCCTTCCGCATCCAGTTCAAAGATTCCCTCATTGTCCGCTCCTACCCACAGGTGACGGTTACTGTCCTGATAGATGGACATTACACATCCTTGTCCGATGGGATTATAATAAATGGACTTGTTGCCATAATACTCAAACGGATTCTCCTGCTTCGGCATCAGTACAATACCTTTCTGAAACAACCCCACCCACAGGTTCTTGTCCCGGTCTTCCATGATAGCGTGTATCTTTCCCTCCGAAAAATCCAGCGGCGCGGAATTGATGCTATAATCCTCTATCTTCCCGGTCATCCGGTTGTAAGTCTTCAGTCCCTGGCCGTCGGTGCCTATCAGCAGACGGTCGTCCACCAGCGTCAGACAATAGATGGACAGCTCCTCGCTACCCGTATAGGGTACAGGAATAAAGCGGTTCTGCTCACGATCATAACGGGACAAGCCATGCTTTTGAGTGCCGATGAACAGATTCCCGTACTTATCTTCACCGATAGCCGACACATAGTTATCATTAATCACCGGATATCTGAACACACGAACTTCCTGCGTAGCGGGCAGATAGCAAATCAGCCCATGCCCTTCCGTACCAATCCAGATATTATAATCAGAATCTTCGTATAAATTCGACTGGAAGTTATAATTCACTTGCCTCATGATGGCATCAATGGACTCCGCCTGCTGCTTCTCTTCGTCCAAGCGGAAAATACCCTGTCCGGTAGTTACCACCCAGATCTCACCATTATGCAATTTCTGCATCTGCGTGATGTGCGGAAAAACCCGCTTGCCCGCGCGTATCATTGGAATCTCCCGGAAAGTATCCGTTTCCGAATCATACTTCATCAACCCGTCAATGCAACCTACCAGCAGATTCTGCCGACTGTCTTCAAAAAGCGTGCGCACATAATTGTTTTTGATGGAGGTGGAATCGCCGGACACATGTTTATAGTTAGAAAACCGAAGTCCGTCGAAGCGGTTCAGTCCATACTCAGTAGCTATCCAGATAAATCCGCGCTTATCCTGAAAGATCTGGTTGATAAGACTGCTGGACAATTCGTTATTAGTAGAATAGAACTTACCGGTTTGTGCCGCCAAAGGCAGGACAGTCAAACACAGCAATAAGACTATAAGGAAGACTTTGTTAAGAGCTGTTTTCATGGCATTTTATACTTAAAGGCAAGCAAAGATAAGAAAAACTTTCGAAATGGGCAGGGAAGCCATTGCATATATGCTCTTTATCTCTTCCGCATTATACCTAAAGGAACGGAACATTAAACCCTTTCACCTAGAAGCCTTATACATTCATTGCAAAAGATGGCATCTTTTACATCGAAAGGTGGCATCTAATGATACAAAAGATGGCATCTTTTACAGCAAAAGATGCCACCTTTTGCATCAGCCCTCTTATTGATGCAGATGAAAGGAATAAATGATATAAGTGAAAGGAATATGGGATTTATCACTTAATTATTTATCTTTCGGGCATCAACAACCGCGGGACGTAACACCAGCAAATGATTTTGTAACATAGGGAAAAGTCATGTTACATTTAAATGTAACACAGGCTACAATTAAATACCTGTTTCTCCATTTTATAAAATACCTTTGTCACAAGCGAAAAGTAATGTTTAACCCTTTAATCTGATTAATGCAAATATGGAAACTTGAAAATGAAAAACATGTCTTCACATCTTTAATAAAGAAAGAGAATATTATTGTTATCCAACTAAATTAATTTCAGTATGAAATGCACAAATTATTGTTTTAAGCCTTTGGGGCTTCTATTCTTATTATGCCTGATACCTCTATGGGCATTTTCACAGAATATCACTGTGAAAGGTGTGGTGAAGGACGCCACAGGAGAATCGGTTATCGGTGCGAGCGTAGTGCAGAAAGGCACCAGCAACGGTATTATTACCGACATCGACGGTAACTTTACACTGAATGTTCCATCCAACAGTACCATCGTAATTTCATTTGTGGGCTACAAGACACAAGAAATTCCTGTAGCCGGGAAGACACAAATCAATGTTACGATGAAGGAAGACACTGAGATGCTGGACGAAGTCGTGGTAGTGGGTTACGGACAGATGAAACGTTCGGACCTGACGGGTTCGGTGGTATCTGTAAACGACCAGGCCATCAAGAAGTCCGTTCCGACTTCTATCGATCAGGTGTTGCAAGGCCGCGCTGCCGGTGTGCAGATTCAGGCAAACTCCGGTACACCGGGTGCAAGCTCTGCCATCCGTATCCGTGGTATCAACTCACTGAACGCCACCAACCAACCTATCTTCGTGATTGACGGAGTAGTAGTGGATGCCGCCACAGATGACGAAACGAATAACCCGCTGTCGAGCATCAACCCGTCGGACATTGTTTCAATGGACGTACTGAAAGATGCCTCCGCCACTGCCATCTACGGTGCACGTGCCTCAAACGGTGTCATCATGATTACTACCAAACGCGGACAAGCAGGTGAAGCCACCATCACTTATGACGGTTACATCGGCTGGCAGAATATGCCCAAGCACCTGGATATGATGAACCTGCGTGAATATGCCGAACATCACAATGCCCGTGCCGCAGCAGGTATCGTCACCCAAAGCAGCGCCTTCGTACGCCCCGACATGCTGGGTGAAGGAACCGACTGGCAGGACGAACTTTTCCAGAACGCTATGATGACCAGCCACAACCTGTCTATAACAGGCGGCAGCGATAAGGCTACTTATGCCATCAGTGCCGGTTATCTGGACCAGGATGGTATAGCGCTGGGCTCAGGCTTCAAACGCCTCTCCCTGCGCGGAAATCTTGATGCACGGGTAAAGAAGTGGCTGAAGGCGGGAATTAATTTCTCACTGGCAGACTCTAAACAAAAGGTAGGTTGCGACAACAATATTATTATGAATGCTTTGCAACAGCAGCCTTCCGTAGCAGTAACCAATGCTGATGGCGGTTTCGACGGACCGGACGACGTGTGGATGCCGGTGAACCCGGTAGCTTACGCAACCATTCGCGACAATTATAATAAGAAGATAAACTTCCGCTTTAATACTTATCTGGAAGCCACACTGCTGGACGGACTGTCATTCAAGACGGAACTCTCTGCCGATTACAATCTGAATAAGTTCTATTATTACGAACCCGACTACAAGTTCGGGGTAATCACCAACGACACCCGTACCGGACGTTGGACAAAGACGGACACCAAATACTGGTCATGGCGCAATATCCTTACTTACAATAAGACCTTCGCACAAGTGCATAGCATCAACGTCATGCTGGGACAGGAAATGTCGCAGTCACATTGGGAAACACAGGTGAGCAACGCAACAGGCTACCTGAGCAACTCAACCAAAGACCCCAGTGCAGGTGACGTGTCCAAATCAAGCGGTACCGGATCACAGAGCGACAACTCCATCGCTTCATTCTTCGGACGCGCCTTCTATTCGTATGACGACCGCTATCTGCTTACCGCTACCCTGCGCCGCGACGGTTCTTCTAAATTCGCCCGCGGCAACCGTTGGGGATGGTTCCCGTCTGCTGCATTGGGTTGGAAACTTTCCAATGAATCTTTCCTGAAAGACAACGACGTGATCAATAACCTGAAACTCCGCTTCGGCTGGGGTGCAACAGGTAACCAGAATGTAGAGAACTGGGCTTATATGGCCATGCTTTCATCCAAAACCACCCCGTGGGGCGTAGGTGTGCTGACAGGAAACACCCCCAATCCCGAACTGAAATGGGAAACTACTTACTCCACCAACATCGGTTTGGACCTCAGTCTCTTCCAGAACCGCATCGAGTTCATTGCAGACGTATATTACAAGAAGACCAAAGATCTGCTGCTTCAACTTCCGTTACCCTCTTACCTCGGTTCGGCAGGTGCCGGTTCGGCCAGCAATCCATGGGCAAACGTCGGATCACTCGAAAATAAAGGTATAGAATTGACCTTGAACACAGTGAACATTGACAAGAAAGGGTTCCAATGGCGTTCTAACTTCGTATTCTCATTGAACCGCAACAAAGTCCTGGAACTGGATACGGAAAGCGCTTCTATCGAAAAGACCTACAGTGTAGGCAGCGAGAACAGCGTAGTGACCCGTACCGTTGTAGGGCAGCCTATCGGACAATTCTGGGGATACAAAGTGATCGGCCGTTTCGACAAAGCCGAAGACTTCTATTATAAAGATAAAGAGGGGAACGTGAAACCCGTCGCTCTGCCTGCCGGTTCTTCCATCGAAGAAGGAAAGACCTGGATCGGCGACTACATCTTTGCCGACCTGAACAATGACGGTGTCATCGACAACAACGACTGTACCTTCATCGGTAATCCCGAACCCAAGTTTACTTACGGCATCGGCAATACATTCTCCTGGAAAGGTTTCGACCTGACTATTTTCCTCTCCGGCTCTTACGGTAACGATGTGCTGAACTACAATCGCCGTTACATAGAAAACCCGCGCGTAAACAGCAACCTGCTGAAGAGCGCAGCCAACTATGCCGTATTGGAAAGAATAAACCCGGACGGTCCGGATGATTTCCGCAACCTGCGTGTGGCTAACACAAGCACCACTCTGCCGCGCATCTCGGCTTCTACCACGAATGCCAACAACCGCGTCAGCGACCTTTACATCGAAGACGGCTCGTACCTGCGTATTCAAAACATCTCATTGGGCTACACACTCCCCAAGAAGTGGGTGAACAAGCTGAACCTGCAGAATGTGAAAGTATATGCCAACCTGCAAAACGTATACACATGGACCAACTACTCCGGTTACGACCCCGAAGTGGGCTGTATGTATGGCGATGCTCTGATGAACGGTCTGGACTACGGCCGCTATCCCTCACCGCGTATTTATACATTCGGTTTAAACGTTTCTTTCTAACCTAAAAATGAGAAAACAAATGAAAAGTAAATTAATACTTATAATGGCTTTGGCCGGTGGAATGTCACTGGCAAGCTGCGAGGATTTTCTGGATCAGGAAAACACTACGAACCTCAACCAGGAAACTTTCTTCGACAGCGATGCGGCTATCACAGCTGCAACAGCTCCGCTTTACAACTATGTATGGTCCAGCTTCAACGAGAAAGCCTATTACTCCATGGGCGACGGTCGTGCCAATAACATCACCGCTCAATATTCGGACTATATCTATCCGTATACCAACCTGAACGAAACTTCACTCGCCGCCGGACTCGACGATGCTTGGGGAGCTTTCTACTCGGTAGTGGCGCAAGCCAACAATACGATCAACAACATCCGGAATCATGCTTCTGCCAACGTAAGTGAGACAGCCAAGACCCAAGGCATAGCCGAAGCACGCTTCATGCGCGGAACAGCCTATTGGTATCTGGCCTCCCTCTGGGGACTGGCCATCATCTACGAGAACACTTCTGACCTGGTGAACAACTACGTAGTTCCCGCCAACAACCGTACCGACGTGATGGAATTTGCCATCCGCGACCTGGAATATGCAGCCGCATATCTTTCGGACACTCCTGCACAGACCGGACGGGTCACCAAGTACAGTGCTTTCGGCATGCTCTCACGTGTATATCTCTCCATGGCCGGACTGACTGACAACGGCGAATACAATGGAAGCAACATAGCTACCGACCCGAACCGGGGTACGCGCAACACATATTATCTGGATCTGGCCAAAAAAGCAGCCTTGAAAGTTGTGGGCACTCCCAATTATGATCTGATGGATAACTATGGCGACCTCTTCACGTATGCAAACAACAATTGCAAAGAAGCGCTCTTCCAATTGCAATGGCTCTCCGGTTCCAAAGACGTTCTTCCCTGGGGAAGCATGCAGGCTATCACTACCTTCTTCGGCTGGTCTACTATGGTGACGGATGCCACCAACTGGGGCGGTGCCACTTATTGTTCCTGGGACTTATGGGACGAATATGATCCGAAAGATGTCATCCGCCGCCACTACTCTGTGGCTTCCTATGGCGAACATTATCCGGATATGAATGTCCGTGGCGGCGGCTACACGTATGGTGTGACCGAAAACCGCGGAAGCCAGGGTGCAAACATCAAGAAGTATGTGATCGGGACAAATGCCGACAATGGCGTAAGTTATCAGCAGAGTAGCGGTCTGAACACGCACATGCTCAGACTGGCGGAAGTTTATCTGAACCTGGCTGAAGCTATCCTGGGGAATGATGCTTCGACTGCAGATCCTACAGCCTTATTCTATTATAACAAAGTGCGCACCCGTGCAGGCATGCCGACAAAGGCTACCAATGAAGCCATCACTTACGAGGATCTGCGCTACGAACGCCGCATCGAACTGGCCTTTGAAGGACAATACTGGTACGACTTAATCCGCCGCTCCTACTACAAGCAGCAGGAAGTGGTGAACTACATGAACAACCAGAACCGCAACGCCAGCTACGACTATAACGAAACTACCGGAAAGTATGAAATCAGCGAAGATTACGTTGCTCCCGGAAAGGGTGTGGCCACAGCTACGGCCAGCAGCCTGACGCTTCCTGTTTCAGACGTAGACCAAAACAAGAACCACTATCTCAGCGGCACCATTGAAACCGTACCCTATGCTTTCGGTGAAAGAGAAGTGTCTGTAGCTGATTTATACAAATAACTTTAATACCAAACAAATATGAAAAACTTGAAATATATATGGCTCTTATGTCTTGCGCTGACCGCCGTCTGCTTCGCATCCTGCGACGACGATGACAATCAGGACAGTAAACCTATCGTAATCACAAAGATTTATCTGGAAGACTACAAGTCGGCAGTGCCCGACCGTGAAGTCCAGTTCGCCCGCCTGGGACAGTTGATCCGTATCGAGGGCAGCGGTTTCCTGGGGATGAAGCGGGTTTATATCAACGGCTATGAAACCTTCTTCAACGTGGCATACGTGGCCGATAACTCCATGCTAATCACCGTGGACAGCAAAACTCCCGTTGTAGATGCACCGGACAATGTACGCAATAAGATACGTCTGGTAAAATCGGGCGCGGAATTAGAGTACCCTTTTGAGATCCGCTCCGCAGCCCCCAGCATCTCACGCATCAGCAACACGCTGCCGCAAGCACAGGAAAAAGTGACTGTATATGGCACCGGACTGCACGAAACAAGTAAAGTGACCTTGCCCGACGGAACAGAAATCACCGCCAACATAGAAAGCGATGAAGATGGTGAATGGTATTCATTCACAATGCCTTCAGGTATCACAGCCAGCGGATCCATCACTTCGGAAGGCGCTAACGGTATCGCCATCACTCCCGCTTACTTCAATGACAGCAGTTGCATGATACTTAACTTCGACGGCAAAGGCGCACAAGGTTCGTGGAGCTGGAGCGAGACAGGCTCTATGATCAGTGCGGATGATCTTGTAAATGATCCGGATGATTCCGGTCGCGACAAGTGCCTGCAGATTGTTCCGGACCGCCTGCTGACCGGAAATGGAGTAGCCGCTGGTAAACCGCGTGTTACCGAATGTTGGACAGTGGGTGCCGGCGAAGACGAAACGGTGGATTGGACCTACATGTATTCCCACATTCCGGCCACTACCGCCCTGACGGACGTCGCCTTCCAGTTTGACATCAATGTGCCCGATGCGTGGATCGGAACCGGACATATTCAGATCTGCCTATTCAATAATTTCAATTATGGAGGAATAGGTTCTGATGACGACGGACAGCGCACCGCATTCTATGTGCCTTACATCCAGGATGGCGCAGTAGTTCCTTTTACTACGGCTGGCTGGCAGACTGTTACTATTCCTTTCAGCGAATTCGGCTACTACAAGAAGCAATTGGAAGAGGGTACCACAACTCCTACTTTCCAGACAGTTGTCGATGACCGTCTGGCTGCCACATACCAGAACTTTGGTGTAGGTTTCGTGAATACCGACTTCACGTATGGCGGAGTAAGCATTACTTCCACACTCTTCAAGACGAAGATCTATCTGGACAACTGGCGCGTGGTTCCTTGCGCAAGCGTCACGGTTTCGGACTTCGACGATGAAGAATAAGGATGAATCACATTGTAAATGAATAAAAGAATATAGATTATGAAACTAAATAAAATCATTCTTCCGGTAATGGCTTGTGCACTGACATTGAGCGGCTGTTACGACGAAAAGATGGAATGGGGCAAACCCGACGGCCACGGTGACGTCAACATCTCCGATATTCCCCTCGCATTGAAAGAGAAACTGGCAAACTATGATTATATCAAAGCGTACGCCAAACAGTATGCACCGCATATGACCATCGGCCTCGGTTTAGGTGCCGACCAGTACATTAGCGATCCACAATACAAGCAGGTGGCTGACGATAACTTCCAGTTGTTTACAACTGGCAATGCTATGAAACATCAGGCTGTAGTAAAGTCTGACGGTAGCCTTGACTTCACCACTATAGACGCATTTCTGCAAGCTGTACCCACCGACATAAAAATCTACGGGCATAACTTCCTATGGCATACCCAGCAGAATCAGAATTATTTGAAGTCGCTCATTGCTCCTACCATGAAAGTGGAAAGCAGCGGAGGCGTTGCCAATATACTCAGCGGTGACGCAACAGACTTTAACGGCGGAACTACCGGAGGTTGGGGAAGCTGGGGTAGCAACAAAGACAGCCAGACCATTGAAGAAGGTGCAGGCTCGGACGGCACACCATGTATGGTATTGAAAAACTTAGGAGATGGTAATGCCTGGGAAGCACAATGTGGCTATACTCTCAGTGATTTTCTGCAAGTTGGTAAAACATACATGATTAAGTTCAAAGCTAAATCGACTTCAGGTGCCGGATATTTACAATTCCAATACCAGAACGGAACGACTTACGGCAGCCAAGGCGGATACAACGATTTTAATATCGGTACCGACTGGAATGACTTTGAATATGAATTTACCCCCGATTATGAAGATATAAACCGCATCATATTAAATTTTGGTAAGGTAGGCGCCACATATTACATCGATGATATTCAGTTCGGCCTTAAAGTAGAAGACCCGATGACTAATGTTCTATCCGGTGACAACAGTGACTTTGAAGGTGGTACAAAAGGCAGTTGGGGAAGCTGGGGTAACAATTCAACCACTTCGGTATCGGCAAGTGGAGAAGGCTACAACAGCAACTATTGTATTGTACTGGTTAATCCTACAGACGGAAGCGATTACTATGCAGCACAGTTGGCTTATACTTTTGACGATCCGTTGAAAGTAGGCGAAACCTATGTCATCCAGTTCTATGCCAAAACATCCCTGACAGGAGCCGGAGTACAGTTTGCAACTCAAAACAGCAATGACTATTCCGGTGAAGGATATCATGCCATTCCTTTAAGCAGTGAATGGGTATTATGCGAGCACGAATATACATGCTCCAAAGAAGGCATAAACCGCATCCTCATAAACTTTGGCAAGAATGCAGCTACTTTCTATTTAGACAATATCAAGTTTGGTGTAAAGAAAGCGACTGCACGTGCCCTAACCCGTGGAACTTCCATCACCTATGTTCCTAAATCAGCAGAAGAAAAGAAAGCCGCTTTACTCTCAGCTATGGAAGCGTGGATAAAAGGTATGGCTCAACATCCGGGAATGGAACGTGTCACTGAATGGGATGTTATCAACGAACCTATCGGCGATAACAGCAAATGGCGTGGATTCGATAATACCTTCATGGATGGAGATTCCGCACCTGTAGAAAACGAAGAAAGCGGCCTAACCTTGAACTGGGGCAATGAAGCCGGTAACGGACATTTCTACTGGGGTTACTACATTGGCAAGGAATATGCAACAAAGGCATTTGAATACGCACGCAAGTACTGTAGTACAGGAACCAAGCTGTATGTAAATGACTACAACCTCGAATCAAGTCCAAACAAACTGGCTGCTCTGATTGACTTTGTACAGTATATTGAAGATAATGGTCAGGAGGTAGACGGTATCGGTACTCAGATGCACGTATCATCCAGCATCACGAAAGATCAGGTAGACGCTATGTTCAAGACTATGGCTGCAACCGGCAAACTGATTCGAGTAACGGAATTGGACGTACAGGTAGGAACCACTACTCCATCGGCTGAACAGCTGGCCACACAGGCGGAAGTATATCAAATGATTTTTGACTCTTACCGGATTAATGTACCGCAGGCTCAACAATCAGGTATCACCATTTGGACGCTGACCGACAGCAAAAAAGAACATGAATACTGGCTGCCTAACGATGCACCGAACCTTTTCGACGCAAACTATGAACGCAAACATGCCTATAAAGGCGTATGCGATGGTATTGCCGGAAAAGATATCAGTGAAGATTTCAGCGGTGACGACTGGAAGAATGCGTATGAAACAGAAGGAGAAGAAACTCCTGCTGAATAAAGTGTGAAGACAGGAAATCCGGTAAGGCTCCGGCCTTACCGGATTCCATTCATCAAACCATTTACCAAACTATTCCCGAATCCGGTAAAAACACCTATTTTACCCCCTGAAACAGGGAAATGTACGATAAACAAAAAATTATGTAACATCATAGAGGAATGATGTAACCGAAATGAAGTTTTCTGCAACACTGCGAAAAGCTTTCTAAATTATAGCTCACTATCTTTGTTGCAATGGAAAACATCTCAAATCAATACCAGAGACAAACGATGAAGAATTGGATTTTCATTTTAGTTTTAAGTGTAATGTCAGTTGGGTATGTAAATGCTCAAAAAAGTACATTACAAAAACAAGGCACCGCTACTCAATTAGTAGTAGACGGCAAACCATTTCTTATTTTAGGCGGTGAATTAGGAAATTCATCGGCAGCATGCATAGAAGATATCGAACGTATCTTCCCGAAGCTGCAACGAATGGGACTGAATACAGTACTCGTTCCCGCATACTGGGATTTGATAGAACCGCAGGAAGGACAATTCGACTTCACCCTCACAGATAAAGTCATCCGTCAAGCCCGGCAGAACGATCTGAAAGTTATCTTTCTTTGGTTCGGTGCCTGGAAGAACTCCATGAGTTGCTACGCTCCCCTCTGGTTCAAAGAAAACTATAAGAAATACCCGCGTGCTTATACACAAAAAGGGAAACCACTCGAAATAGCCAGCGCATTCTCTGAAAATGTATTCCAAGCCGACAACCGTGCTTTTTCCGAGTGGATGGAACACATCGCAGCCATTGATAAAGAGGAAGGTACCGTCATCATGATACAGATAGAAAATGAGATAGGTATGCTGGAAGATGCAAGAGACTATTCTAAAGAGGCCAACGCATTGTTCAATGCACCGGTACCCGCGGAATTAATGAGCTACTTGCAGAAAAATAAGAAAACGCTCCACCCCCAGATGCTTGAGAAATGGGAAAGCCAAGGTAGCAAGAAGCAAGGCACCTGGCAAGAAGTATTCGGAGCCGATATTTACACCGATGAATTATTTATGACCTGGCACTACGCCCGCTATGTGGAAAGAATGGCACAAAGCGCACGGTCCATCTACAATATTCCACTATATGTGAACGCTGCCATGAACAGCCGCAACCGGAAGCCGGGAGAATATCCTTCTGCCGGTCCGCTGGCACACCTTATTGATATATGGCATTGCGGAGCGCCCAACATCGATCTTCTTGCTCCCGACCTGTACGACAATGGCTTTACAGGCTGGGTAGCCAAATATAAGTTACACAACAACCCGTTGTTTATTCCCGAAATCAAACTGACAGATAATAATGGCGTAAGAGCTTTCTATATCTTTGGCGAACATGATGCCATCGGTATCAGCCCGTTCTCCATCGAAGGAGGTTCCGACTCTCCCAACTCTCCGTTGGTGAAAAGCTATCGTACGCTAAAAGAGTTCATGCCTCTGCTGGCTAAGTATCAGGGTAAAGGCGCAATGAAAGGATTACTCTTCGATCAGGAAAATATAGAACGCATCCTATATCAGGATGATTTGAAGATAACTTGCCGCCATTTCTTTACTCTTCCATGGGATGCGCGTGCCACTGATGGCAGTGTATGGCCCGAAGGTGGAGGTATATTATTAAAATTGGCACCTAATGAGTATATAGTAGCTGGTAGTGGTATCGTTATCGAGTTTGAAAAAGCTACAGAAAATCAGGCCAAAGTCCGGGCATTGGGCGAAGACGGATTTGCCCAGACAGGAGGAAAGGGTGATAAAGTGATAAGTGATGGAGTGATAAGTGATAAGGTGATGTGGAAAGGGGCACGTTGCGGCATCGGTTCCGTAGATGAAGTGAAGGTAAACGAGGATGGTACGCTCTCTTATATCCGCCGCCTGAATGGTGATCAAGACCATCAGGGACGCCATGTGCGTATCTCAGTGGGAGATTTCCAGATACTTCATGTGAAGTTGTACGAGTATAAGTAATATATTTTAAGAGTTAGACTAACAATTAGTCTAAGGTAAGAAGACGGTTAGTCTAAGATAGGTTAATGGCTTATCTGCAGAAGAATTAAAAAGATAAACAAGATATGAATAAGGTTAGTTTTAATAAAGTTAGGTTGAGTCTGGCAGTGTTACTTTGCCTTTGCGCTACTTCCATGGTGGACGCAAAGGTAAAGTTACCTGCCTTGATTTCTGACGGAATGGTACTGCAACGCGAACACCCCATTAAAGTATGGGGTACGGCAGATGCCGGAGAAAGCGTACTGGTTAAGTTCCTGAAGAATGCCACTCCTACAGGTGTAAAAGGTGGAAAGCTGAAAGCCACTTACACAGCCACAGCGGATGAAAACGGCCAATGGTCCCTCACCCTGCCTGCCATGAAACCGGGCGGACCTTACATCCTTCAAGTAAATGACATCGAACTGAAAGATATTCTGGTGGGAGATGTATGGCTATGCTCCGGTCAATCTAATATGGAACTGCCTGTCAGCCGGGTTACGGATATGTTCCGTGATGAAATCGCCGCTTATGAGAACACGAATATACGGCAGTTGAAAGTACCCAATATCTTCAACTTCCATGCACCGCAAACGGACCTGCCGGAAAGCGTTGCTTGGAAACCGCTGACACAGGACAACGTAATGAACTTCTCCGCTCTGGGCTATTTCTTTGCCAAAGCCATGTATGAGAAGAACAACATACCCATCGGACTGATAAACTCCAGTTGGGGCGGGACTCCCGTTGAGGCATGGATAAGCGAAGAAGGACTGAAAGAATTTCCGAAGTATATGAATGATAAACGGCAATATGAAGATGATGCGTATCTGAAAAGCATTAAGCTGACAGAAGGTTTGAGCTTCTATCGCTGGAACACTTCCCTATACCGGGGAGATGCAGGACTGCACGAAGCAACACCTTGGTATGCCGCCAACTATAATGATAAAGACTGGAAGACCGTTGATTTATTCTCTACCGACTGGGGAACCAACGGTTTGAATCCGATAAACGGTTCGCACTGGTTCCGCAAGGAAGTGGAAGTACCGCAGGATTGGAACGGAAAAGAAGCGACCTTGCGCTTAGGTTGCATTGTAGATGCAGACTCCGTCTATGTGAACGGTACATTCGTAGGTACTATTTCCTATCAGTATCCTCCACGCATCTATACCATTCCGGCAGGTGTACTGAAAGCGGGAAAGAAGAATACAGTGACCATACGCCTCATCAGCAACAACGGTTATCCGCACTTTGTGAAGGAAAAACCTTATAAGATTATTTGCGGAAATGAAGAAGTAAGCCTGCAAGGAGAATGGAAATACAGACTAGGCGCTTCCATGCCTCCGGCTCCGGGAATGATGTTCTTCTGTTACAAACCGGTATGCCTGTACAATGCCATGATTGCCCCGTTACAAAACTATGGCATCCGTGGTGTCCTCTGGTATCAGGGAGAGTCCAATGTGGACCGCCGCAATGAATACGCCGCCCTACTGACAGCCATGATTGCTGATTGGCGCAGCACATTCAACAACCCGGAATTACCTTTCTACATAGTAGAGCTGGCAGACTTCCTGTCCCGAGATGACGTCAGCGGTCGGCAGGCATGGGCTGAGATGCGCAAGGAACAGGCCAAAGTAGCTGAAACCAACCGGAACACCCGGCTCATCCGCAACAGCGACCTGGGCGAATGGAACGATATACATCCATTGGATAAGAAAACCCTGGGACAACGCGCGGCAGAAAGTGCGTTGGAGAATAATAAATGACGGACAGCCGGAAACGGATAACAGCAAACGAACAACTGATTACTGACTATTAATAACTGAATAATACAGCACTATGAACGCACTAAGTCAAAAAGTGTCTATGGCCGAGAAGATTGGCTATAGTTTAGGAGATTGCTCTGCGAACCTCGTGTTCCAGATGATGATGATTTACCAAACCAAGTTTTATACCGATGTCTTCGGTCTGGAAGGCGCCATTGCAGGATCAGTGATGCTGATTGCCCGCATTGTGGACGCTTTTGTAGACCCTACCGTAGGTATATTGTCCGACCGGACACAAACCAAATGGGGCAAATACCGCCCATGGGTACTCTGGACTGCATTGCCGTTCATGGTGTTCTATGTGCTGGCATTCTACAATCCCGGTATCGAGGATAAAGGTTTGGTAGCGGTATATGCTACAATCTCTTATACCTTGTTGATGACGCTTTACTCGTTCAACAATACACCGTATGCATCGTTGGGTGGTGTAATGTCAAGTGACATCAAGGAACGTACAAGCATTACGTCTATCCGTTTCGTAGCCGCTACTATTGCGCAGTTTGTGGTACAGGGCTTGACTCTCCCGCTGGTAAGCAAGTTTGCAGGTGAAAGCGGTGATAAGGGGCACGGTTGGCTATGCACTATTTCCTTGTTTGCAGTCATCGGTTTCGTGTTCCTGGTTATTACCTTCTTCTCCAGCCGCGAACGTATCACACCGCCCGCCAATCAGAAAACTGATACCCGGAAAGATATCAAGGATGTATTCAAGAATATTCCCTGGCGAGCGATGTTCATCCTGACGCTCTTCCTTTTCACTACCCTTGCCATGTGGGGAAGCGCTATGAACTACTACTTTGAGAATTATGTGGATTCGGGCGCATTATTTGCCTTCCTCGATAAACTGGGGTTAGTGGCTACACAGACCAGTGATTCGGTGGGCTATACGATACTGAATGCTTTCGGCCTTATTGTCAGCAGTCCTGAAAGGGCTTATGAAGTGGGTTTCGGTGTGTTTAATATGCTAGGAGCAGTGGTACAGTTCTTCGGCGTTATCTTCCTGTCCGGCTTCTTAGCCAATCGGTTCGGAAAGAAATCGGTGTTTATCGTTTGTCTGGCACTGACGGCAGTGTTCACCGCCTTCTTCTATTTCCCGAATGAAACGGATGTAGAAACAATGTTCGTCCTGAACTTCCTCAAGAGTTTGGCATACGCTCCCACCGTTCCATTGCTTTGGGCTATGATTGCTGACGTGGCGGATCATTCGGAATATGTCAATCACCGCCGTGCAACGGGTTTCGTGTTCGCAGGTGTGGTGTTTGCCCTGAAGGCCGGATTGGGTATTGGCGGCGCTATTTTGGGTTTCTTGCTCTCCGGTTTCGGTTATGTATCGGGTGCAGGGATCGCACAAAGCGAATCGGCTATTCATGGTATCGTGCTTTCATCCAGTATTATTCCGGCTGTTACGTTCTTTATCGGTGTCATAGCGCTGTACTTCTATCCTATTACAAAGAAGTATAATGAAGAGATGCAGGCTGAACTGACGGAACGCAGAAGTAAAGAAGATTATTAATTGTAAAGGTGATGGAGGTTATTCATAATAGTGCAGAAATGAATCAATAGATACGCGGACGACGCGGATAAGGCGGACGAACGCGGATTTAAA